>Ga0136560_1000324_pt1 | contig 23094 bp, 24 predicted proteins | sample AntRauMeHopE1497_FD_104925 | JGI IMG/M metagenome (GOLD analysis project Ga0136560, IMG submission 104925) | Saline lake microbial communities from Rauer Islands, Antarctica - Metagenome Hop E1 #497 | ecosystem: Environmental > Aquatic > Non-marine Saline and Alkaline > Saline | place... | reverse complement strand
TCTTGATTTTTTACCCAAGATAGAGAGTAAGTTTCCGCTTAACCAAGTGATCAGCCGTTGTACACATTTTAACGACTATTTTTATTCTTAGCAATGCCTTGAAAAACAATTGTTTAAACATGCTGTTTATAGCCTACAACCAAAACTATTTACCGTCATGAAAAAACTTACAAGCTTAATGATGATTGCGTTGCTAGTCTTCGCCTCTTCATTCACTCCGAAAAATGATACTGTTCACGAAGTTGAAGCAGATATCGTAGACCTGGCAATATCTACCGAATTCCTCTCTACGTTAGTAGCGGCTGTGAAAGCTGGAGACTTAGTAGACGTATTGAAAGGCGATGGTCCTTTCACAGTATTTGCTCCAACTAATGAGGCGTTTGCAAAGCTTCCTGCCGGAACGGTAGAAAACTTGTTGAAGCCTGAGAATAAGGCTCAATTGGTAGCGGTATTGACTTACCATGTAGTACCTGGAAAGATTCTTTCTACTGACCTTTCGAATGGTCAAAAAGCAAAAACTGTGCAGGGAAGCGAAATTACTGTCACTATGAAGGATGGAAAAGTAATGATCAATAATGCTACTGTCACCGCAGCCGATATCATGGCTGACAACGGTGTGGTTCATGTTATTGATACTGTGATCCTACCTCCAATGTAATTCAGTTTTAAACTGAAAAAGGAAGGGCTGCCAATTGGCAGCCCTTTTTTATTTTATAAATTCTTTTCTTCGGAGTATGGTTTCCATAAATTTTCGCTCGTTGTCAGAATTGAAAATCCGAAAAGGCAAATGAATGAATTGGGCTTTGGACAGGTAAAGTACGAAAGCGTCTTTGCTCACTTCTACTCGCTTGATCATATTCCATTGTACAGGCATTCCCTGCTTAGTATTTATTTTCATCAGGATCTGTCGGCTGTCGATCTCGTAAGACATTTTTTCAAAAATGACTTTATTTTGCTCCATTTGAGTGACACCCGTAAATTGAATGGCCCAGAAAACGATATAAAGACCATAAGCGATCAGCGCTCCAATAAACCACCAAATAGAGGCAATCCAGAAAAAACCCAAGCAGATAGATAATGCAATCGGGATGACCCACCACTGCTCTTTGATGATGCTGATCAGCCCCATTTTGATATAAGTGCCTGATTCTAATTTATATTTCTTTGTTTTTACGATCATTACTTTAATTTTTCAGAGCGCAAATATCCACCTATCCAAGGGATTTAGCAAGTCGAATTAAATCATAAAAGAATCACCTAAAAAAAAACAATTCCGTTAATCGATTGATTTAAAAGCAGTATTCAGTTATATTATACTAAAATTTTTATTATGAGCAGTTTGATAATTGATTTGATCCTTTGCGGAGTAGCTTACATTATTCTGATATACTTTGTGGCTACCATGTCCAAAAATTCCTATCGCAGAGGAAACAACCGGAATGACGACGGAGACGGCGGTATAGACAATATTACCCCTCCAAAAATTGATTTGCCTCCAGGCGTTATTTGGCCTTCTGAAGGTCCAGTGAAGCGAAAGTCACCGGAGCCGGTTGATATTTATTGACATTTACTACAGCTTCCCTGAATAAGAAGATTCATTTCCCGTTTTTTAAATCCCTCAGGCAAGGTGATTTTGGGGAGTCCGATGGAATCTAGGCAGGTTGTTTCCCCGCATTTTTCACATTTGAAGTGTACGTGTTCGTGGTTGTGATTCTCTTCTTCATGCGAGCAAAGGGCATACTTAGTAGCTCCACTGTCATCCAATACTTTGTGAATAAGATCCTTATCCAAAAAAGTTTTTAAGGATCTATAAATTGTCACTCGATCAAATTGGCTGTTCAATCTATCCTCCAAATCACTGTGCGCTAAAGCAACTTTTTTGTCCAAGAATTCTTGGATAATTGCCAATCTACAGTCAGTGATTCTTAGTTTGTGATTTTTTAGAATTGAAAGGGAATTTGTCATGTCAGAAGTCTCTGCCTAAAATTAAGAAAAATACTTGGACACAAAAAAGGGGCACCGTTGAGATGCCCCTTTTAGATTTTTCTGTTTCAATATTACTTTGGATCAAGAATCATATTGATTCGCTCTAGCGCATCTTCCAAATGAAGCTTCGACATTCTATCCGCAGTTCTTGGGATTGCCGCTCTGACGCTCGATTGTAAAGTTTTTAATTCACCTCTAGCCATCGGTCTGATATCAGATTGCGAAGCGTTGATTTGTGGACCTGCAAATCTTCTAAAGGCAGCAGGTAGATTCGGCTCATCTCCAGTCATCAAAAGCTCCAAACGCTCAATATGCGCTCTTTGTAAGGATCTTCTGTGGACATCAATTGATCTTCCGGCACTCAATTCCGTCCAGATTCCTTTTCTCAAGTCGTCGAATAGCTCAGTCATCTTGTAGGCTTCCGCTCCGTTCAAAGCTTCATTCTCGATAACACGACCAAGTCTTCCCCACTCTAAGATCCCGTTCAAAGTGCCTACCTGAACACCTCTGATACGCTCCAAGGCGCCGAAATCACCGATTCGAGCAATGATCTCTTCGTCCATCATCCACTCTGGGGTAGCAAATAGATTTGTATTAAGGAATGTTACAGCTGATTTTTGGATATCTTTTGAAGTGTGAGTATAAACTGGGATATCCTGCCCAGAAGCGCGATAGACTTCTGCAACTCCACCTACATTGGTTCGGACGTGGCCCATATATCTATTGAATTGAGTAATCACCTGACCGTACATTTCTTCCAAATCATCGAAATCTTTGTAAGGCTTATCAGCTTCTTTCGTCCACTCCATCAGATTAGGCATAATACGCTTTAGGTTTTTAATACCATATTCTGAAGCAAGCATGGAATTGTCTCCTAAGTCCTCACTTTGTGCAGTAGGGTCATAGCTATTCCCCTGACGGCCGTATCGGTATACAGGATCACCTTGTTTTTCCATGATCCACTTGTCCAGCGTTGCCTGCTCTGCTTCTGGAGTTTTGGCATCCGGGATTGGCTTGTAGCCCCACATTACTGAGTACTTGTCGTAAGGACCTACGTTTGGCATTAAGCTTACGCCTTGGTCTTCGGGCTGAGCCACATAATTAAATCGTGCGTAATCCATGATCGATGGAGCAGTTCCCATCTCGCTGGTGAAAGTTGCATCTCGAAGTTTTTCTACTGGGTAGGCTTGCGAAGAAGCAAAGTTGTGAGGTAGGCCGAGGGTATGTCCTACCTCGTGTGAAGATACAAACCGAATCAATCGACCCATTACCTCATCGTCAAAGTTGACACTTCTAGCGTCCGGATTGATGGCTGCTGTCTGGATAAAGAACCAGTTTCTCAAAAGGTTCATGACGTTATGATACCACCCGATATCTGACTCCAATATCTCACCTGATCTAGGATCAGATACGTGTGGTCCGTAGGCATTTTGAATATCAGAAGCGAAATAACGAATCACAGAATAGCGTGCGTCCTCTGGGCTCCAGCTTGGATCTTCTTCTTTGGAAGGAGCTTCTTTTGCGATAATTGCATTTTTGAAACCAGCAGCTTCAAATGCTACTTGCCAATCTTCAACACCTGCAATCAAATGGGGAACCCATTGCTTTGGGGTTGCTGGATCGATGTAATACACGATTTGCTTCTTTGGTTCTACCAATTCTCCACGCTTGAATTTCTCCATGTCTTCTTCTTTGACTTCGAGTCTCCATCGGTCTAGGAAGGTTCTGGAGGCAGCTTTCTGCTGATCAGATCCATAGTCGATAAGCGACCTGCTAAACCATCCCACTCGCTGGTCTGCCAATCTCTGCATCATTGGCTCCTTAGGTAATAGGAGCATGGATGAATTCATTTCCAAAGTGATCAACCCGGTTGAGCTATTCGATGGCGGATCGGTAGCGGCGTATGTCATGATATAGCGAGCTTCGATATTGATCGGATAGGTATGGATGTGAGAAATGTAAGATCGCTCACTATCCAGTCGAGTGACTTTGTATTGAGTGCGGCGATTTCTTGGAAGTCCGAGTGCCTGCACATCTTTGTTAAACAAGTCAGTGACTTCGATGACGATACCGGTCGAGTCCGTTGCCTTGGATTTGACTTCAAATTTCTGGAGGATAGGCTCCAGATTCGAGTTTTGAACGGCAATAGCAATTGGCAATGAGTCAGCCGCAAAATTATTGACAGACACTACTTTAAGCAGAATATCGTCATTGTTTTTTTCCCAGCGTAGCATTAGCGTGTTGGTGCGCTCGCCGCCGTAGCCTAAGCCATCGGCAGTCTTAGCGATGGTAGTGACCATAAGCATGTCGCGACCAAGCAAGCTATCAGGGATTTCGTAGTAATACTTGCCTTCGATCTCATGGACTTTAAACAATCCATTTTTTGATTTGGCAGCTTTTGTAATCACCTCGCCGTATGGTTTCGGGCCGGTGGTTTTAGCGGGCTTTGCTGGAGCTACTGTCGCAGCAGGGGTATTTTTGGCATCTTTTTTCTTCTTTTTTTGTGCCAAAGTATCCCCTGAATACAGCATTAAGCCCATGACTCCTAGGATAAGAGTAAATCTCCTAAGTAATTTGGGTAGTGAACTTCTCATGTAGACGTGAATTTTGTTTAAGGATATTAAACATCTAATTTCAATAATGGGTAGTTATTGAACCTTCATTTTTGATGGGCGGTTTATTCTTCAAATTAAAGGCAAAAGCGAAGTGGAAAAATTGGAAAATGTGATCATAGGTGGAGGGCTTGCGGGTTTGATTGCTGCCAATTTGCTTTCAAAAGGCGGAAAGCAAGTGCTTTTAATCGAGAAAAAAGAGTATCCCTTTCACCGGGTTTGTGGAGAATACCTCTCTAACGAGGTATTGGATTTTTTGAAAAGGGAAGATCTTCTTCCAGCTTTGGAGCTACCACAAATAGATCGTTTTATGTTTTCCGATACTCGTGGGAATAGCACGACAATACCTTTGGATCTCGGAGGTTTTGGAATCAGCAGATTTGTTTTGGATGATTTTTTATATCACAAGGCGCTGGAAAATGGAGCGGAATTTAAGACCGGATCTCAGGTGGAGACGATAACTTTTCAAGAGGATGAGTTCAATTTACAATTGGCAGACGGAACAGAACTTACCGCTACCAATGTGATTGGTTCTTTTGGCAAAAGATCCAAGCTGGATAAGTCAATGGATCGTGAATTTATCAAAAAGCGAAGCCCTTACATAGGCGTCAAGTACCACGTAGAAACTGAAATAGATCGTAGTGCAGTGGCTCTTCACAATTTCTTGGGTGGATATTGCGGGGTCAATGCCATCGAAGAAAACAAAGCAAACCTGTGCTATCTGGGAAGTCGGGATCAGCTGAGGGAATTTGGATCCATACAAGAGATGGAAAAGGTCATTTTATGGAAAAATCCGCACTTGAAAAGGCTGTTTACCGAAAGCGAGTTCTTATTTGACAAGCCTGAAGTAATAAATGAGATTAATTTCGAGCCTAAATTACCTGTGGAGCAGCATATCTTGATGGCGGGCGATTCCGCAGGGCTGATTACCCCACTTTGCGGCAACGGTATGGCTATGGCAATTCAAGCTGGCAAACTAGCTGCTGAGGCGCTAATCAATAATACCTCCAGAGCGGAAATAGAAAACTTTTATACCACGCATTGGAAGCAAATTTTTGAAAGAAGATTATATGTAGGACGAAATGTTCAGGCATTATTTGGCGCAAAGAGTGCGTCCAGATTTACCAGGCACCTGATAGCTCATGTTCCTTTCGTAGCAAAGCAGATTATAAAAAATACTCACGGAAAGCCTTTTTAATATCCAAATACTTGCAAAATTTGCGTGTTTTCGAGAAAATAATAAATGAAGAAAGCGTTCAGCGCTAATGCAGAAATCGCATTCATTCCCATTGCCCAACGATAATTGGCATATTTTTCAGGATTAGAACGGATAAAGCTAAACCAAACAAAGAAAAATACGATGATGGGAGCCATAGCTGAGGCGTAGATCCACAACACATCGATCTGATTTCGATCAAGAAAATACCAGGCAAATGCAGCACCGGTCAGCGCAAATAGAAAAGATGAAAAAGCAAAGGTGCCTTTGATTCCTAATACTAAGCTCAGGGTACGATCCCCTCTTCTGGAGTCTTCTCGGTGCTGATAGACTTGTGTCAAAGGATAATTTCCCCAAAGCATCAAGCTAGTCAGTAGTCCAGGGATCAGAATATGTGTTTTGGTAAAAACATCCCAACCGAGATCACTTAATCCAACATATGCCATGGCAAACGTAAAATAGCCCTGAAAAAAACCTGCTATGAGCCAACTGAGCCATGGATATTTTTTGATACGAATAGCAGGGTGGGAATAAGCCATGCTAATCAGTCCATAGCAAAATATCATGCTGGCAAAGTTCAAATTGATCAGCGCACCCAATCCAATTGCAATTCCAAAAAAAACTAAAGAAACCCAATACAAATCTTTGGTAACTTTTGGAGGATTTTTTAATCCTCCAATGCTCTCCTCATCCTTGTCAAAGTAGCTGTTGTAGCCGTTGCTCGATGGATATAGAAAAAGGTGAAGCGCTAAAAAAACCCATAAAAGCCTGGATTCATTGAGATTGGGCGTCAGTGCTAGTGCAAATAGAAATACAGGCATCAAAAAAAGGGAAAAAGGAATTCTCAGATGCTTGAGCGTAGAAGAAGAAATCATGAAAAGGAAAGTGGGCTGATGATAACCTTATATGCAGACGAAGGTTGTGTTTGTATTCCCACAATTTAGAAATATTCATTTAACTTGATCTAATGAATTCCAGTATAGTAAGTATCGGACTTGCAAATCCAGGTTCCCCGATAGATCAGTCGACCATTGCAGGTTTTATGCAAGCCGCTCATCAACTTGATGAATATGAGGCGAGAAAGCTCAAATTTTTGTACAAAAAATCCGGGATAAACTCCCGATTCAGTGTACTGACTGATTTCGAAAAAAGCGATTTCAACGATTATTCTTTTTTTCCAAAATCCGAAAATCTAGAACCTTTTCCTCGTACCAAAGCCAGAATGGAGGTATTTCAGCAGCATGCCGGTTCGCTTTGTGAGTCGGCTGTCAAGGACTGCTTGAAAAATTTTGAGGTAAAATTTACAGATATCACACATTTGATTTTAGTTTCATGTACTGGAATGGTAGCTCCCGGAGTTGAACTGGAATTAATGCAGCGATTGGGGATGTCCGATACAGTGGAGCGCTATTGTATCCACTTTATGGGTTGTTATGCGGCGTTTAGTGGATTGAAGCTGGCTGATAAAATAGTGAGAGCAGAACCTGAGGCTAGAGTGTTGGTGGTGACGGTGGAGCTCTGCACCATCCACTTTCAAAAAGAATATACGGAGGACAATCTACTTGCCAATTCGCTTTTTGCAGATGGAGCTGCTGCTGCTTTGGTTATGAATTCTTCAAAAGGGTTAAAAATCAAATCCTACCTCAGTCAGGTGCTTCGCGAAGGTGAAAATGACATGGCCTGGGGGATTGGTGATTTTGGATTTGAGATGCGCTTGAGCAAGTATATTCCGAGTCTCTTGGATGAAGGCATACAGTCACTGAGGGCTGTTTTTGAGGAAAAATTCAACTTTTCTAAAATCACTAATTTTGCAATTCACCCTGGAGGAAAGCAGATTTTGCAAAAAGTGCAGCAAGCTTTTGGGATTTCTGAAAGTGCAAATCGACATGCGCTGGAAGTATTGAGCAATTTTGGGAATATGTCTTCAGCAACTATCCTATTTGTACTTCAGCGGATGCTTCATGATGATCAAATAGCCGGAGAAATCTTGGCACTAGGCTTTGGACCAGGATTGACGTTGGAGACACTTCACCTTGAAAAATCATGAGTCGATTTTCCCAAAGAAGCCAGGAAAAGGAGTTGATGGATGATCTCGAATGTTCGGGTGAAATGCTAACACATACGCTGAACGAGTTGAAAACGATCAACCGATGGCTTGGAGGAAATCATGTCACTACTGACGGCATTAGGACTTTTTTTGATTCCCATCCGCAAGAGGAATACACCGTGGCAGATATCGGCTGTGGAGGTGGGGACATTATCCGGGTGATGCATGATTGGGCTTCAAAACAGTCTAGTTTGGTGAAGTTTGTGGGAATTGATGCAAATCCAAACATTATCAATTTGGCAAAATCTAGGCTGAAAGATCTAAAAAACGTAACTTTGAGCGTTCAAAACGTTTTTTCGGAACGTTTTTCAGAAGAAAAAGTGGATATCGCTACTTGCACGCTCTTTACACATCATTTTACAGATTCCGAGTTAGTGGATCTGATTACTGCGTTAAAAGTCAAATCAAGAATTGGTCTTGTCATCAATGATTTGCATCGGCATCCATTCGCCTATTACAGCATAAAGTATTTGACTGCTATATTTAGCAAATCACCGATGGTACAAAATGATGCGCCAGTCTCTGTATTAAGAGCATTTTCAAGAAATGACTGGGAGCGAATACTGAAATCAGCCGGAATAAATGAGTTTGAACTGACTTGGCACTGGGCATTCCGCTGGCAGGTGCTCATCAAATCTTGAATATTCAAATCAGACATTTTATACTTATGGAAATTTCACAAGAGACCGCAGATGCCTTAATCAGACAAGGCGTTGATTTAGCATATCAGGTAGTTCCGGCAATTATTTATGCGATACTCTTTTACCTAGTCGGTAGATTTATTGTCAAGAAAGTTTTGAAAGGCTTAAGAAGCTATCTAGTATTAAGAGAGGATAGTCCATCTTTGAACGAATTTCTCTATGCTTTTGCCAAGATCGTTCTGTTTGCGGTTCTTTTTATGGGAGTGGCTGCGATTATCGGTATTCCTATCACATCCTTTTTAGCCATATTTGGAGCAGCTGGTCTTGCGATCGGCCTTGCCTTGCAGGGATCACTCTCTAACTTTGCAGGGGGATTATTAATATTAGCGTTTAAGCCATTTAGAGTGGGAGATGTCATCGTGGGTCAAGGCCATACCGGGACAGTCTTTAAGATTCAGATTCTTTACTCCCATCTGATGACATTTGACAATAAAGAAGTCATCATTCCTAATGGAATTCTGGCCAATACGGATATTATCAATATGAGTACCCAAGCGACGAGAAGAACAGAAATCACAGTAGGGGTCGCGTACGGTACCAATATCAAGCAAGCCAAAGAAATCATTTTGGATATTCTTGCCAAGGATTCTCGGGTGCTCCAGGAGCCTGCGCCATTCGTAGCCTTGAATAACTTCGGGGACAGCTCACTTGATTTGGTCATCAGGGCGTGGTCGAGCGCTTCAGATCTCTGGCCGATGCATTTCGATACGATGGAAGCCATCAATACCGAGTTTGAGACACATGGAATTGAGATTCCGTTTCCTCAGCGAGTCGTTCATCAAAGAAAATAAAGAAAGGCGATCAGAATTGATCGCCTTTTTCTATGTTAAGATCGCGGGAGTAGTATTGTTTTGGTTCGATCTCCAATGGAGATGATGGCTTCCCGATCACATCCACCATTACCAAAATCTATTGAGATTTGGTTCCGATTTTCGATATCCAATTCTAAGATTCCCTTACTAGGTATTTTGATGCCTGTATTGATGCATCTTTCCGAGAAAATTAAGGGTTTTGCAATCACAGCAGTATAGGGTTTTTTACTTCGATTCAATCCTTTTGATCCTCCTGTTACTGCATAAATAATCCCGCGTTCCGAACTTGGCAAGTAGATTCGTTTTATATGTCTAGATTCAAAAGCCCTAGTGCTCCCATCTTTCCAAGTGATTCTAGCATTTTTCAGTGTAGCTGAGAAAGTGAAGAACGTCTCTTCTAAATCTATACCGTCATTTCTTACTTCTCTGATGCCTTCGAACTTTTTACCATCTACATAATAATCTTCAAAGGTTGTGGTGATGACTGTTCCGGTGACCCAATACCTTCCTGTGTAGCTTACTATAATTTTCCCTCTTCGAATGACGCCCCCTGGAGAGGTACAGCCCTCGCCAAAATCGATTATCATTTTCTTTTGAGCCGGAAGCCATGAAATATTTGTTCGATTACAGAGATCTTCCTCGAGTGTAAGAGTGGTCCGATCAGCAAAGCCATTTCGCTGAAATGCTACCAATATGACCTCATCAATGTCCTCAAGGGTTCCCATCAAGTCTGTCTCTTGTGCGGTTTCATTGGTTTCATCCAGTTCAAGAACTGGAGATTCATTCTCATTTTGGCAGGATGTGGATAGTATAGACAGTCCTAGTACCAAAGTCCAAAGCTTTAAAAAGGAGTTTTTTTTCATTTTAGTTAGGTTAAATATGTGGAAAACTACTGTTTAGATTTATTGGATAGAAAAAGGTTTAAAATCGTTCTAAAAATTTTTCCAAACTCTTCCTTTCGATAGCAGGCACATAAGTCTCGGCTTTTGCATAGCCTACAGGCACTACTAGATAGGGCTTTTCATTCGCAGGGCGATTTAAGATTGTACTCAAGAAATTCATCGGGCTTGGGGTATGCGTGACTGTGACCAATCCGGCATGGTGAATAGCAGCAATCAGAAAACCGCAAGCTATGCCTACTGACTCATTGACATAATAGTGCTGTATTTTTTCATCGTGTTCTATTCCGTAAGATTGCTTGAATACTACAATTAAGTATGGTGCATCTTCCAAGAATGGTTTTTGCCAGTTTGTCCCAAGCGGCTTCAGATCTGCTTTCCAGTTTTCAGGCATTCGAGTCGTATAGGAGATTTTTTCCTCCTCCTCTGCCGCTGCTCTAATCTTCCGCTTGATCTCTGGATCAGCTATCAGACAAAAAGTCCAAGGCTGTTTGTGTGCTCCCGATGGAGCTGTGCTGGCAGTAAGTACGATATTTTCTACTACTTCCACAGGAATGGCGCGGGTATCAAATTCCCTTATAGTCCTTCGACTTTGCATTTCATTGTAGAATTCATTTGATCTCTGGATCAACTCTGCTTCTGTAGGAATAGCACTCTGATAACGAATGTGCTCAAATCCATCGATTACTTTTTTTTCCATAAAAAAACGGCTATGTGTGAAAATAGCCGTTTAGATTTGATTTCGAAGTCTTCTAGTCCAAAATCACCTCTTTTGATCCGCCAGGATAGTTAATCGTTACGTCCTTGTCACATGTGCCGGCTCCATAATCCACTGTCACGTCAATGCCCTCAAAATTAAATTTCAAAACCCCTTTACTTGGTACCCATACTCCTGATTCAACACATGATTTCGTGACGATCAAAGCGTTCATCACTTCGGATGTATAGTCAATCCCTTCTCTACTTTTGCCTTTTGCATTTCCCAAGATAGAGGCCTCATAGCCATCGCTACCAAGTTTGACTTCTCTGGTTTGGTCAGATGCCACAGTGACAAAGGTGTTATCTGGCCAGATTACCTTACCGTTTTCAATTTTTACGACAAGGGATATAGTGCCTCCGAAAAGATTGAGACCTGCATTGGTGATCGTTCTTTTTCCTTCAATTTTATTCCCGTTTACATAGTAGTTGTCAAAAGTAGTGATGACTTTAGACCCAGGCAGAATAAATCTGTCGGAATAAGAAAGCAATACTTTTCCCTTTCGGGTGATTCCGGTGGAACTGGTACAGCCTGCGCCAAAGTCTACAACGATGTTCTTTGCAGTTTTGTCTAAAGTTATTTTGGCAGTAGCGCAAAGCTCAGATGCAGGAATATTTTGACTTGCTCGCAATCCTAATCCACTCGTATTTAATACAGTTAAAGTTACATTGTCAAGATCTTCAAAAGCCCGACTGATCAGATAGTCATCATCTACGAGTGAGAGATTCGGCTCAGGCGCAACGGGATCTACGTCTGATTCACAACTGGAAATAGCAATAATGAAAAAAGCGAAGAATGCTTTCAAATAAGGGGTCAAAGTAGTTTTCATAATAAAGATTGATTTGTGTAAAAATCTAAATTTAAGACTTTCCCTCCGATTCGGTCGGTATCTTTAGAATTTTCTTTGCGGTACTTCCCACACAACCAATGTTTTGCGTCAGAGAAATATCCTTGGGAAGTATGCCCATATCGAGGGTAAGATCCCACTCTTCGACTTCCGGAGGAAGATTAATTGACTTCTTTTGGGGCTTCTTTTTTGACATAACTACTTTAAAACGAAAAGTATGTCGTAAAGATTGTAAACTTTTTTGATAGGCAAAGCTCTTTTGTGAATCTTGACTTGGATCAATTTCTATCTTTGAGGATGAAGGATTTTGATTTTAGCATTGAAAAAGTGCAAGAGAAATTAGCAAGGATTAAGCGAAAAACAGCTTCCCTGTCGATTTTTAGGTTGTTGGCTTTTTTGGGGATTATTGGCTTTTTTGTCCTAGCTATCGCAGAAAATCCTATTTGGATTATTCTTTTTCTTCTAACTGGAGTCTCTTTTGTCTATTTGGTGATGGTCTATAATTGGCAAAAAGACCAAGAGGCGATTTATACTTCTTTGTTGAAAATGGAATCCAATCGGGCACTTAGAAAAGCCCGAATTTTGAAATCTTTCGATCCCGGATCAGCTCATCAGGACAAAGTCCACCCCTTTTCTAACGATTTGGATTTATTTGGAGATCATTCTTTATTCCAATTGATCAACCATACAGTTTCTAAGGAAGGCGAGGAATGCTTGGTTCGATTAATTAAATCGGACTTTGACTTACAAAAAGCGAGTCGTTTACGAGAGGGCGTCGATGAGTTGTCCACAAATCCAACCTTTCTCCAATCCATGGAAAGTATTGGTTTGGCTTTTTATAGTGCCGAAAAGGCAATCCATACTTGGGTAAAATGGCTGGGAGAAAAGGAAAAAGAAAAAACGTGGGTAATCATTTTTGCGTTTTTAGGGCCTATCGGAGGACTGATTTTGTCTACCGTCACTTACTTGGGATTGATTCCGGTGGGTTTGTTCGGGATTTGGATTTTGATTGGAATGGGTTTTTTGGGAGTAGTATTCGGCTCATTGAAAAAAGCCGGAGAGCAAATGCCTTCCAGAAATCAGCTCAAAACTTACCGATACTGGCTCATTGAGCTCGAGAAACAAACCTTCGAATCCTCCATCTTAAAGGAATCTTCTGCTGGATTTAAGAATGAAGCACATAAGGCATCTGACTTATTAGAGGAATTGGACCGTCTTGGCTATTGGATTCAGAATAGAATCAATTTTCTATATATCCCATTCAATCTATTCCTCTGGACCGACCTGCTGTTGTACGTGAGACTTCAAAAATGGAAAAAATCCCATGGAAAGTTTCTATCAGCATTTCCTCAAATGCTCGCCAATTGGGAGATGCTGATTTCCTTAGGTGCTTTCCAGCATGAATCTGGCACATCAGGTGAGGTAATTCAAACAGAAAAAGGCATTTCAGGGAAAGAAATAGCACATCCCCTTTTAAAGCCCGAAGTCGCTGTTCCCAATGATTTTGAAATGACAGATGAGACTTTATTGATCCTGCTTACAGGAGCCAATATGAGTGGGAAAACGACGTTTATGCGGACGCTTGGGATTAATTGCGTATTGGTGAATATGGGATTGCGGCCTTTTGCTAAAACCTTTGGCTTTGGAGATTTTCAACTCTATACCAGTATGCGAAACACAGACAATCTTGGTGAGAGTGTAAGCTCTTTTTATGCAGAATTGAGCCGTATCAAAGTGGTAATCGATCGGATCGAATCTGGTGAAGAGATTTTCTTCCTGATGGATGAAATATTAAAAGGGACCAATACTGAAGATCGAATCGCCGGCTCGGAAGCGTTGATCAAACAAGTTTTGGATACGAAAGGAATGGGAATTATCAGTACGCATGACATTGAATTGGCTGAGTTGGAAGAGCGCTTGACTGGCGTTAAGAACTTCAGCTTTCATTCACAAATCCATGATCGCACAATTGATTTTGACTTCAAACTAAAGGCTGGCGCCTGTCCAAGCTTCAATGCGCATAAATTGATGGAACTGATGGGAATCCGATTCCAAAAATAATTCAGGTTTTTCCATCCCTGAGATTATCTTATTTTTGGTCAATATTAAAACTATGCAGACAAATTCCCGCATTCTTGGAGTACTTGGTGGAGGCCAGCTTGGTCGGATGTTGATCCAATCTGCCATCAATTACAATCAGGATATTCACATTTTGGATCCGGATCCAGATGCCCCTTGCAAGGATTTTGCACGGGAGTTTACCGTAGGTTCGCTCAAAGACTTTGATACGGTGTATGCTTTCGGCAAAAAATGCGACGTAATCACCGTGGAGATTGAAAGTGTGAATACTGATGCACTTGAGCGATTGGAGCAGGAGGGTAAGCTAGTTTATCCACAGCCTCATATCCTGAGACTCATTCAAGACAAGCGAGCACAGAAGGAATTCTACAAGACAAACGAAATTCCTACAGCAGATTTCATTCTAACTGAGAATAAAGCGGAAGTTATTCAGAACTCAGATTTTTTGCCAGCCGTCAACAAACTTGGGAAAGATGGCTATGATGGACGAGGAGTTCAAGTATTAAGGTCAGCCGATGACTTGGACAAAGCCTTTGATGCCCCTGGTTTACTGGAAAAGTGGATAGACTTCGAAAGAGAAATAGCTGTCACGGTTGCCCGTAACGCCAATGGAGATTTGGCAGTCTACCCCAGTGTGGAATGTGCGTTTCATCCTACTGCAAATCTGGTGGAGTTTCTCTTTGCTCCCGCTGATATCACCGATGAAATTGAGAAAAAAGCCTGCGAGATTGCCAGGCAAATCATCCTAAGGCTGAATATGGTAGGAATACTTGCTGTAGAAATGTTTGTAACCAAAGAAGGCGAGATACTGGTCAATGAAATCGCTCCCAGGCCTCACAACAGCGGTCATCACTCGATTGAGGCCAATTTTACTTCACAGTTTGAGCAGCATTTACGCGCCGTGATGAATTGGCCATTAGGTAATACTGAATTGAGATGTCCGGCTGCTATGATCAATTTGCTGGGTGAGGAAGGGTTTACAGGCCCAGTGGTGGTCGAAGGTAAAGATGAGGTAATGGCCGAAAAGGGAGTGTATATACATTTGTATGGAAAAAAAATCACGAAGCCTTTTCGGAAGATGGGCCATGTGACTTTGCTCGATGACAATGTGGATAACTTAAAAAAAAGAGCCCAGCGAATCAAAGATCTACTAAAAATCAAATCAACGCTATGAATCCACTTGTAGGAATTATCATGGGAAGCCAATCCGATCTTCCAATAATGGCAGAAACGGCGGCTTTTTTGGAAGAATTGGATATCCCTTACGAATTGACGGTAGTCTCAGCTCATCGAACTCCCCAGCGGATGATCGAATATGCTGAATCTGCACGTGCCCGTGGGCTTAAAGTCATCGTGGCTGGCGCCGGAGGTGCCGCTCATTTGCCGGGGATGGTGGCCTCATTGACCAGTTTGCCGGTGGTAGGGGTGCCGATTAAAAGTTCTAATTCAATTGATGGTTGGGATAGTATTTTGTCTATACTTCAAATGCCAAGTGGAATCCCGGTTGCCACTGTTGCTTTGAATGGAGGGCGAAATGCCGGAATTCTGGCAGCATCGATCCTAGGCTCTTTCGACAGTAAGGTGGCTCAAAAGATGGACGATTTCAAAAAATCACTTCGGGAAAAAGTAGAGAAATCTGCGGCGGAACTCGAATCCAGAGGTTGGAAAGAAAGTCTGAACAAGTAATTGCTTTGCTATGATTGATTGGAAAAAGCCTGTAAGATTTAAAATTGGGGATGTACCATGGGAGTTTCCCCTCAATGTGCTGATTCTCCTAATCGGTATTACGCTACTTCTGATGATTGGAGGTGCTTATTTGGGTTTTCAGTTTGGTTCTCCTAGCTAGTAAAAATTCCCCAGCCATCATCTATTCGTTCGTTTGGATCTAAGTTCTTTATCCAGTCCAGAAAAAGTATTCGATATTCCTCTATTGCGGCACGAAGTAGTTCCAAATGTTCTTCAGCGTGGGTTTCTTCCATCGCAAGCTGGTAAGTCATGCCACTTAGATTTTTTGCATGAACCTTAATGAATACAGCCTTTTCCATTTTAGAAATAAAATCGGAGCTGGACTCTGCCGCAGCGAATTTGGAACTGATCAGCATTGCATCCTGGAGCATAATGCTTCCATAAAGTTCCCTCCTAGCCTCATCCAAGCTCCCAACCAGAGCTCTGGTCAGGGCTAGGATATCTTTGGCTTTTTTCATGATAGGGTGATTGTAGATTTTGTCATGCTCCCTTTTAAAACTTCCCTCATCTTCCTCATCCCAAGCCGATTCATCATCATCAAAATCATCCCACATATTCTCTTTATTAAAATGGAAGTTTGTCCTCTTCACCCTCTGAGTGAAAAGTATCCACGTCTGGCATAGCAGAGGGTCTTGGCGCCGCTGAGTTTCCAGCTCGGTCGACTCGATATGCCTTTACTTCGGTATACCACCTGCCATTATATTCTCTGCTTTCCACATCAATACTAATCGTGACCTGCTCTCCCTCAGTCACTCCAAATTGATCGATTTTATCTCCCCATAGTGAGAAACACACTTTTTTGGGATATTGCCCTTCCGTTTCCAGGATAAATTCCTGCTTTCTCCAGGCATTTCCAGTTTTTGAATTACCACCTACTTCGGGTAGCTTTTGAATCACTTTTCCGCTTACTTCCATTGATTTGCTATTTATTCTTTAATTACGAATGTACAAAATGAAGCCGAATCTAATGAGCCCAGCCAGTCAAAAAAGTAAATATGTAATTCTACTATTCATCCTCTTTGGCATTATCATTGGTGATTCGGAGGTTCGGAACTATTATTTTTGAAATAAACGTGCCGTTATTCAGGAGAAATTCGGAATAATATTTGGATATGCTCGAAGATTCTTTTTTTGGGAAAAATTCTTCGATAATTCTTTGGACAGTTCTAATTGAAATAATACTTTAGCACAGACTATTTTTATTCACCCTAACAAGATACTATGGCCTAGACCTCTACGTTTATCATAAACCAACTTATAAAATGAGTAAGCGAATAGGTCCTAAGGACAGCGAATTGATCGCTCAGTATCGAAATGGCAGTGATGCTGCCTTTGATCTTTTAGTAGATCGGTACCAAAGCAAGATATATACTACCATTGTTTTGATCGTTAAGGATCAGAAAGTTGCGGAAGACCTGCTTCAGGATGTTTTTGTCAAAGTGGTGAAAACACTTCAGTCAGACAAATACAATGAAGAAGGGAAATTCCAACCATGGGTGATGCGTATTGCGCATAATCTGGCGATTGATTATTTCAGGAAAGCCAAACGCTATCCGACGATAGTCATGGAGGATGGCTCAAATCTGCTCAATTCCCTAAGTTTTGCAGAGGAAAGTGTCGAAGATCGTCAGATTCGAGAAGACAGTATTGAGCTGGTGAAGAGACTGATTCAGGAGCTTCCCGAAGCTCAAAAAGAAGTATTGATTATGCGACATTACCTGGACATGAGTTTTCAGGAAATCGCTGATCAAACAGGAGTGAGTATAAATACCGCTTTAGGTAGAATGCGGTATGCCTTGATACATTTACGTAAAAAAATGAAACAATTAAACGGTGCCTATGACAAAACAATTTACCCAAAATGACCTGATAAGGTATATTTATCAGGAAATGAAGGAGGGAGAAAAAGAATTCTTCGTGCAAGCCTTGCACAGTGACAGTTTACTGATGCAAGAATATATTGAAATGCTGAGCACAATAGAGCAAATGGATCAAATCCAGCTTCAACCTTCGGAAAATATAGTAAATGCCATTAAAGAAATGGCACAATCTACGGGACTTCAAAAAGTCTGAACATCTTGGTAACCCGGCGTAGTCCGGGTTTTTTTATTTCAAATTCTTCTCAAGAAAAACTGCAGCATCTTTAAAAGCCTGCGCATATGTCTCTTCAGTGAATCCATGACCTTGGTTTTCGATTCGCTTGTACTCATATCTAGCCGATACTCCTTCTAATTTTTCTGCAAAAATATCGCTTTGCCATACCGGTACTACAATATCTATCGTGCCATGAAAGAAAATAGTAGGAACAACAGCCGCGCGCACAAAACTACTCGGACTTGAATCCATATAGGCAAACGCTTGGTCTTGAGGATTCCCATTTAATAAGCCATTCAAGCCCAATTGGGTAATGAGATTGAAACTATGAAATGAGACCAGATCGGTCGGTGGAAAAAGGGCAATTACTGCTTTGATATTACCGATAGGCTGATGTTTGTAGGCATGCAGTAGTGCTAGGTGTCCCCCTGCGCTGGCTCCTGCCAATATGATTTGATCCGAGATATTCCAATCGGCAGTTTTGGCTTGTAAGAATCGTACAGCTGCAATCACGTCATTTTCCTGAGTGGGAAATCTATTGGCGCCTGTTAAAAAATTGAAGAGACGATAATTGATAGCCGCAATTGCATAGTCTGGGAACTCCTTTTGAAAGATTTTTCTAAATTGGAGGAACTCTTCTTTGCTGCCATCGATCCATCCACCTCCATGTATGTATATAAGCAGTGGTGTGCTCTCGATGCTTCTACCTTGCGGAAGAAAGATATCAAACAGTTGATTGGGTAGAGTTCCATAGGACTGATCAAAAATATCAACAGCAGGAAGTTCGCCTTCAATTGGATTTTCTGCGGTATCACTACAGCTCCATAAATAAAGAGAAGCAAAAAGAGTTAAAATTATGCGTTGAAATAGTCTCATTTAATCTCAGTTTAAAACCACTTTATCATTGATTTAATTATTTTCTGTGTCCGTATGCTGTAAGGCGGCTTGAGCAGTGTCGCATTATTTATTCCAATGCGTTGCTTAAGTGCTCCTTTTTCGTTGGAAAAAGCCAAAAAACCGAAATGACCGTGCGCTTTTCCCATTCCACTGTTATTTACGCCTCCGAAGGGAATCTCCAAATTTAAAAAATGGAGTACACAGTCATTGATTAGAATATTTCCTGAACTGGTTTCCTTCAATACGAGCTCGGCATGCTTGGAGTTGTTTCCAAAATAGTAAAGAGCTAAAGGCTTTGGCTTCGAATTGATAAATGATATTGCCTCGTTCAGATCCATGAATGTTTTTATTGGAAGAATAGGCCCAAATATTTCTTCTTTCATCAGGCTCATGTCGTTCGTCACATTACTGACTATGGTAGGTTCGATGTACCTAGTTGGGGCATCATAGTTTGCACCAAACTCGATTTTAGCATCCTTGTCCAAGGCATCTTTCACGTATTCGACTAATCTACTGAAGTGTTTGTCGTTGATTATCCGGGCTAAGTCAGGCGATTTTTCTATGCCCGCATAGTTTGAATCGTACATCTTTTGGAGCGCTACTTTCAGTTCCATCAAGAATTCTTCTTGAACAGATTCATGGACCAAAAGGTAATCGGGAGCTATACAAGTTTGTCCGCAATTGATGTACTTTCCATAAATCAATTTTTCCGCTGCGTCCTTCAGATTAGCTTCGCCGTCTACGATAGCAGGCGATTTTCCTCCTAACTCTAAGGTGACTGAAGTTAGGTTTTCGGCAGCCGCCTTCATGACGATTTTACCTACAGCAGGGCTACCGGTAAAGAAGATATGATCAAAGGGCAGTTCCAAAAGAGCTGATGCTACCTCTGCTTCTCCTTGAAATACTGCGACTTCTGAAGGTTCAAAAAGTTCAGAAACCATTCTTTCAATTAGGGTGGAAGTATTTGGAGTGAGTTCAGATGGCTTAATGACGGCTGTGCATCCCGCAGCCAGTGCCGATACAAGTGGTCCAATTGCCAGATTGAAAGGGTAATTCCAAGGCGAGATGATTAGAGCGCAGCCTTTCGGCTCAAAGTAAATTTTGCCACTTGTACCAAACATGGTTATGGGTGTAGGTACAGATTTGGGCTTCATCCATGATTTCAGATTTTTAATGGCATGTGTTATTTCTGAAGTGACAGCAAAGATCTCGGATAGGTCTGTCTCTACAGGAGGTTTTTTGAAGTCAGCATAGAGCGCATTTTGAATCTCTTTTCGATTTGAGATGATCCAATTGTTCAGTTTTTTGAGCCGTTCTATTCTTTCTTTTGCTGTGGAGGTTCTCCAGGACAGAGCTGTTTTTTTTTGGGATGAGAGAATTTCTGATGGCAAATGATTTTCAGGGTGATTTTGGGAGAGTGTTTTCATATTCGGGTTTGACCAAAGCTAATTACGTGATTTCTCGGTGATAAGATAAGGCGAACGCTTTAAAATCATCGGAAAGCCAACTTTTTTTTGATTTTTCAGAAACATTAAAATACATGGAAACTAATTCATTTCCAATAGCCTCGAGGTTATCAAATCCTTTTAAAAAGTATTTCAAATAAAAAAAAATGCATTACAAATAAATTATTCTCTTCCAGCATTAGGAAATGAAAAACAAAAAAGTGTATTTTTACGGCATAATTAAGTAGATAAAAGAATCCATAGGATAAAATCTATCTAAAAAGGATAAATGCTAGGGATTAATCGAAAAGTGATACTTAAAAGAAAGCAATCGGTTTTCTGAATCATTTCATTGATAGAGAATAGAGTAGAGAAAATTCACGGACAAGAAAATTTATAAATACATATAATATGGACAATCAATCCACTAGTCAATTCAGCCCTTTACAGACAACCTTTAATGGTCTAAGGGTCGGAAGCTTTTCCGGATTTGTCAAGCTTTTAGCCATTTGGTTGATTTTTATAGGAGCAGTTATGCTTCCAATTTTGGGGAAAGCCCAGACAAAAGGATCTTCTTCTGGGCAACAAGAAGATGTAATTCCTTTTATCGATTATCAAAATCTAGGCAATACGCAATCTAGAGCTAGGACTTTAGCAAGTCCAGCAAATGCTAGGGTTCAGGCAGATTTTCAAGGTTTGTGTAGTGGTATTTACAATCTCAACTTTCAGAATCCCCAACTGATATCTGGTATAGCCCTGCGGGAAGGTGCAGTTTACACTTTTCAGAACGTGGTAACCCTACCTGGAAATACGGTAGTTCATGCTCGTGTGACAATAGAATCTGTTGTAAATGGTTCAGTGGCTTTATTTGATAACGCTACAGCCGGTTACCCATCGGCGTTACAGCCGAGCTTTATACCACTGAATAATCGTACTTCTGGTCAGGGATTTTCAGTTTTTAATTTTGAATTCCTAACAGGTAATTTCAATGTTGCAAATGGACAAATTAGTGGAGCATCACCTATCAATATACCTGCTTTTAATTCTTATTTAGTAGACATAGATGGATTGCCAAGGGTAAATGAATTCCAGGCTGTTTCGGGCGGTGGAACGGTGACTTTTGGTCAAGGTGCAACGGAAAAAATCGAGGCCTTAGATGACTCGGCCCCATTTGCCACCCGATTTCAAGATAAAACTCAGTCATCTGCCGATTCAGATGGTCTACCTATCGATATTTTTGACCGAATGGTTAGAGTGGAATTCACAAATATTCAATCCTTTAAATGGAAGTTTGGTGTTAATTATAGAAATGCAAGTAGTGCTCCCAACACTCGATTATTTTCCTTTTATGTTTTATGTATCCCAGGGTTTGTACCTGCTGCGGGAGATTACAGCGATGCGCCAGCTTCTTACGGCTCTCCTAATCATGCTGTTCCCAATTCTAGTAGCCCCCTTACCTCGACTCCTAGATTTGGAGCTATTGTAGATAGAGAGCCTGGAGGGATTCCTACTGTAGATGCCAATGGAGATGACATCTCAACTACTGATCTTGCCAATGTGAACAACACGGATGATGAGGATGGTCTTTCGGGCCAAACCGGGAACTTTGATACAGGGTCATCAAAAACGATTACTGTGAATACTAGGGGAACTGGTTTTGTCAATGGATGGATTGATTGGAATATTGATGGCGATTTCAACGATCCCGGTGAACAAGTTATAATCAACAATTCAGCCACTGGAAATTCTACAAACACTAATTATCAAATCCAAATCCCATGTGATGCCTCACCGGGAATATCCTATTTACGGATAAGAATAAATTCCGCTCGAAATTTGGGTCCTGTTGGAGGTGCTCTAAATGGAGAAGTAGAAGACTACAAAATTACCATTACAGATACTAATAATTATTCTCCAGTTACAATTAATACTCAACCAATTGGTGCTACTTATTGTCAAAATGAACCTTCGGCTGAATTTTATAGACTTAGTGTGTTCGCTACGGGATCGGGTACTATGAGCTACCAATGGTATAGTAATGCTACTAACTCAAATACTGGCGGAACTCTTATTTCTGGTGCTACAGATTCTATTTATAAGCCTACTGCAAATGTAGGAACTGCTTATTATTATGTGATCATAACTGGCAATTGCAAGCCGACTACGTCTAATGCGGTGGCGGTGATAGTTCAAGCTCAACCAGCTGCACCGGAAGTATCAGTAATTGAACCTACTTGCGATTTGGCAACTGGTTCAATTAATTTCACCAGTATAACCGGCGTCGAATATGCTTTGACGGCCGACTTTGGTACCCTGATTGAAGGATCAAGTATTGCAGGTTTGGCAGCAGGTAGCACAGGAACACTCTATGCGCGAACTGTGGGCACAACCTGCGTGGTTTCCATACCTTATACTATCGGAGCTCAGCCTATTTGTTCTCTCAGCATTTCCAAAGATTTGACCAATGCGAATGATGCTGAGGTAGATACTGAAGGAGAGATAATTGAATATACTATTACCATCTCTAACACAGGTAATGATGTTCTTACTGATGTTGATGTGACCGATCCGTTTGCAGGTGGAGCTACCTATGTGAGCGGTGACAATACTAATGTGGGTATATTGAACGCGGGTGAGACTTGGATTTACAGTGCAGATTACACAGTCACTCAGGAGGATCTCAATGCAGGTGTACCTTTAGTGAATATTGCGACAGTTGTTACCTCCCAAACCCAGCCTCTTTCCGACGATGCGACTAGTACAGTCACCCAATCTCCAGGTTTGTCGATCAGCAAAACAAGTACAACAGATCCAAGCACGTTTACCGCGATTGGCGACGAGTTGAGTTATGACATTGTGGTAACCAACACCGGCAATGTGACCTTAACCAATGTAT
>Ga0136560_1000323_pt1 | contig 23145 bp, 8 predicted proteins | sample AntRauMeHopE1497_FD_104925 | JGI IMG/M metagenome (GOLD analysis project Ga0136560, IMG submission 104925) | Saline lake microbial communities from Rauer Islands, Antarctica - Metagenome Hop E1 #497 | ecosystem: Environmental > Aquatic > Non-marine Saline and Alkaline > Saline | place... | reverse complement strand
TCACAAAGGGCACCACCGAGCTCATGTTTGACATGGTTGCTGAGCTCTTCTGGTACACTCTGATCTTGTCTGCCTCCCGCTTCTCCAGGGGGAACTGCGGGTATCGGCTCGCCCTCCCCGCGTGCAGCTCTGCAGCTGAAGAAGCAGACCAGCACGCTGATGCAGCGGCATGCGGCTGCGCGGCGGCGTGGCGTGGGGAGGCAGAGTGCCTGATCAGCGACGTGGGTCGCTGGTGGTAGGCGTGGTCGAACCATTTCCTGATGGCTACTTATCGTGATGAATGTGTCATAGATGCGAAAGTTTGAGGAGCGGAGTGCGTGAAATGCGGGTCTGGAAGTTGAGGAGCGAGAAGTTTAGGAGCGAGAGGGAACAATCGATCATTGCCGCAGCCTGCTCAAGCTAAGCGGCACGAGCGTTGTTAGTTCTCTCAACATGCCAGACCCGCGTTAGCTCCCGCTTCTAGCTTGTCGGGTTACGCACACAACCGCCCTGAAGCGCCCGATCCGCGACCGAGGGCCAGTAAATGTCGGCCCTGGCGTTGCCGAGTCTTGCTGGTCATGGTGCTGCCGCAAGACCCCGTTCCTGAATGGGCACCCTTTGGCGAGCTATTTAGAGCCAGGCATGCACGACTGCAGGTCATCACAGCTCGTGCCGGTAGACACATGCACGCTCTAAAGTATTTAAGGCATCACGATTAAGTCACAATCAGCAGTCAAGTGATTGAAGCCCAGCCCCAAAGGTCGTTCTGGCAGCGGTCCAGTCAGATGCCCTGAGGTGCTGTGCTCGCGATAGCTTGGCAAACCATCCATCTCGGATCCGGGCCAGCTGGTGAGGGGGGCCTTGCTCGACGATCCTTCCGTCGTGCATCACGACGACCCTGTCTGGCTGGGCCAGAGCCAGTGGCTTCAGCGCATGTGCAACGAGCACCACCGCGGCGCCGCTCTCTCTCGCCGCTGAGCACAGCGCACCTGTCAGCTTGCCTGCCGCGCCTGCCGGCAGCGCTGACCCACACTCATCGACGAGCGCCAGCCGCGCGCCTTGGTGCCGGAGCCGGACGATGGCTCTTGCGGCCGCGAGCTGCTGCGCCTGGCCCTCGCTGAGTCCGCCGAGGACATCGGCGTCTGACGACGAGCCGGACGACGACGAGCCGGACGACGACGAGCCGCTGCCCTGCCCGGCCCGGCCCCCGCCCTGGCGCCCCGTGTCTTCAGGATCGCGCTCCGGCCCGACGGCCGCCATGAGGCCTCCCTTGCCTCGGATCCACTCGGCGGCGCCCACCTCGTGCAGAGCCCGCCAGGCGGAGTCCGAAGCATCCGGCCCAAGGCCGAGCTCTGCCAGGACGGTCGGCCCGAGGACGGGGCATCCCTGGGGGACAGCCGCGATGAGCGACCGCGCGTCGCTCCCCGTCGCTCCGACCGACGGCACGAGCCCCCACCCCGCCCCGCCGTCGCCCAGGCACCGGGCAAGCGCCTGCCTCCGCTCCGCGTCCTGCGCTGCCGCCCCGCCGCACGCCAAAGCCGCGCCGCACACCGAGACCGACCCCGTCGTGCCGCCGGGGTAGAGCCCCGAGGCGGCAGCCACGACAGAGCTCTTTCCCTGCCCGCTCCTGCCGCAGAGCGCCACGACCTCACCGGCTCTCACGACGAGTGACACTCCGCGCAGGGCCGGGCGGCCGCCGGCCCGGTACGTGAGCGACACGTCATCCAGCCTGAGAGCCGGTGCGGCGTCGCTGCCCGCGCGGCCGGACCCGGGCACCGCGCTCGCCCCGGCCGTAGCGTCGGACGCCGGCCCGCACCGGACGGCGACGAGCGACCCCTCCGCCGCGACCCCCGGGCAGAGCCTCCCGAGCGGCTCTGCCCCGTCCCCCACCGCGCCCTCGGCGAAGCGAAGGAGCCGTTCCACCTTGGCCCCCTCCGCCTCCGCCTCCGCCACCGCCTCCACCAGGCTCCGCAGCGTCTGCGTCAGGCCCGCGGCGTACGTCACCAGCAGGTAAAGCAGCGACTCCACGCCCAGCGGCACCAGGCCCGCCCACGGGCCGCGCCTCGCGAGCAGAGCCACCGAGCCCAGGCCTGCCGTGGCCACCGCGCCGAGGGCCTCCGCCCGCCAGCCCATCCACGACTCGAGGGCCCACTCGGCTCTGCCGGCAGAGCCGATGACGTCCATTGCGGCGGCGAATCGGACTTGCTCCCGCCGCGTCGAGGCGGGCCCCTCCGCCCTCAGGACGTCGGCGTGCAGAGCCGACGCGAGGACGCCGTCCATCAGCGGCCCCTCCGCGGCGGCCTCTGCCCTCGACACCTCCCTGGCTGCCGTCCGGTAGCCCCGCGCCCAGACGGCCATCGTCGCGGCCAGCGCCGCTGCCAGCGGCAGGGCGACCGGTGCGCCGGCGGCGATGGCCACCGCCTGCGCCGCGGCGCCCAGCGCCGTCCGGGAGACGCGGCGGAGCTCTGCCGGCAGGCCGAGGTCCATGCCCTCGGCATCCTCGCCCAGCCGGGCGACGAGGTCTCCCGGCCGCCCGGCGTCGTGGACGGCGAGCGGCGCGGCCAGGACGTGGGCCGTGGCGTCGTCGACGATGCGCTGCGACGTCGACACGCCCCGGGCGGCCCACGCGCACGACAGGGCCGTGCCGAGCAGAGCCGCCAGCAGCGACAGCCCGAAGAACACCCACAGGTAGAGCCACGCCGCGTCGCTCGAAGCCGTCCCGGACGCCGCGGCGTCGGCCCAGAGCGACACCCAGACCTCCGTGCCCGTCCCAACGCACTGCGCGAGCACGGCAAGCAGAGCCAGCCCGACGAGGGACGCACAGCTCCCCGAGCGGCGCAGCAGCGCTCGGGCCACCCACCAGGGCAGAGCGCCCTTTGGCGTTGAGGCCAGCGCGCCACCGTCGACGACCCGCTGGCGCTCCCGAGCCAGCAGCGCCGCCTCCTCCGCCCTGCTGGCCGGCTTCCCGTCCCCGGGCTCCGCCGTCAGCCACGGCCCCGCGATGCCGTCGCCTGCCGAGGCGCCCCCGCGGCCAGGGGGCACCGCTGCGGAAGCCAAGCCGGCGGCCGCGGCACCCCCCACGACAGACCGGGGTGGAGCGGGAACCGACGCATCGGCACCGCCCGCGGCCGCACCACGACCAACACTCTCCGGCACGGCACGGCCCCTGAAGACGGCCTTGACCGCCCGGCTCCCTCCGGCCAGCACCGCGGCTGCCGGGAGCACCGTCACGTCGCAGCGCGGCCCGCCCCCCCCCCGCCCCCGGCCCCTGCGCGGCCGGAGCGCCACCACCAGGTCCGATGCCGGGTCCACCACGCCCCACGCTGCCGCGTCCCGGAGCAGCGACTCGTCCCTCGTCACCAGAACGACGGCTCTGCCGGACCGACGGAGCGCGCCGGCTCTGCCGAACACGCCCGCGGCGACGAGCCTCGCCACCCTGCCGTCGAGCGGGTCCAGGGGGCAGTCCGCCACCACCGGCCCGCCCCGCGGCCCCTGCATCACCGCCGCAGCCAGCCCGACGCGGACGCGCTGCCCCCCCGAGAGCAGGCGGCCGCCGTCGCCCACCGGCCCTGACAGGCGCAGGGTCGAGCTCCCGACGTCGCCGCCGGGCGCCGCGCCGCCGGCTCTGCCGCCCCGCCCGTCGTCCCTGTCCTCCGAGGCGGCGTCGCCCGGCCGGGGGCTGCCCTCCGCACCCTCCCCCAGCTCTGCCCACAGCGCCGCGGCCTCGAGAGCTGCCCGGAGGCCGTCGGCCTCGTCCTCGGCGTCGACCCCCTGCACGGCCTCGAGCAGAGAGCCGGTGCGAATGAATGGCCGCTGCGGCAGGAACGCCAGGGGTGAGGGCGGGACCGCGGCGGCAGAGCCGTCCCCGACCTCCATCGAGCCGGCGATCGCGCGTGCCAGGGCGGTCTTGCCCGACGCCGGCGGGCCCACCACGAGCGCGAGCTGGCCGGGGCGAAGCCGGAGGGACACCCTGCCCAGCACAGGGTCGCCACCAGAGTGGTGGTCCCCCGAGGAGGAGGATGCCGACGAGGAGGAGGCTGACGGCTGGCGGCCTCGGCGTCTCCGTGAGCCGGCGCCCTCCGCCCGTCGCTCCGGCTGGTCCGTGACTGTTCCCCCCACCGCTTCGGCCGGCCGCCCACGCCCTCCCCGCGTCACGGCTCTGCCCCCTCGCGGTTTCGCGCCGCCCCTGTCTCGTCCCCGTCCCCGTCCCCTGCTCCCTGCAGCCCCGCGGCCCCTTCCCCCTCGCCCGCGGCCACCCCTGCCGCCGCGGCCCGGCGGCCCCGCGCCCCGCCTGCCTGTCTGAGCGCCGCCACTGCCCGCAGAAGCAGCCCCGGGCGAAGCAGAGCCTTCACTGCTGTCGCTGGCCGACCCGTCGTACGACGCGGACCCACCGCCCGATCCGTCGGACGACGCGGACCCACCGCCCGGCCGCGACCCCGCCGGGCTGTCGCCGCCGCCAATATCCCCGACGTCGCTCCCCGTGCCCGCTGACGCCCTATCCCTGGCCAGCCCCGCCTCGCCCCCGCGGTGGCCGTGCCGGCGCCCCGCCTGCGTCGTCGGGCCGCCCTCCTCCTCCTCGCGGCTGCCCCTCGACGCCCACGTGCCGCGGTGCCGGCGCCTCCCGCTCCCGCCACTGCCGCTGCCGCCGCCCACCCCGCCGTCCGACGAGGCCGAGTCGCTGTTGCCGCCGTCGTCGCTGCCCGACGAGGACGACAGCGCGAGCCGCAGCGGCGGCGGCCACGACACGCTCCCGGCCTCGAACACAAGACCGCCCCGCTCGCACGGCGCGTGCGGGGCCCGGCTCGCCTCGTCGTCCACGCCCCGCGAGAAGAGCTTCCCGAGGCGGCGGAACGCGGACCGCGACATTGCGATCTCGGCAACTGTCGACGGCACGTCCCCGATCGGCTGCTCCAGCATGTCCAGAAGCATCATGGCGGGGAAGACCACCTGCGGGGTGAGGGACGCGGGGCCGTCGAGCAGGGCCTTGACCCCGAACGCTGCCAGAGCCATGGCGAGCGACACCACGAAGGAGGCCGCGCCGAGCGACGCGGTCAGTCGGGCGAACCACCAGGCCGCCTCCACCTCCCGCTGCCGCAGCTCCCGCAGCCGCGGGGCCACGCCCTCGTCGAGCCCCGCCTCCCGCGCCGGCCGGAACGCCCGCAGCACCGTCGTCAGCACGCGCACCCGCCGCTCCTGCCGCCTGGTGATGGCATCCACCGCGCGCTCCTCGGCCCAGCCGCCCAGCAGCGCCAGCGGCGTGAGCAGGAGCGCGACCCCCGCCGAGGCGAACGCCGCCACCCCGACGAGGCGGTAGAGCAGGAACAGAGCCAGGCCGAGCTGCAGAGGAGCGACGATGAGGTTCGAGAAACCGCCAAAGGCGTCGGGTGCGCGCTGCACGTCCGAGCCGCCGACCGTGGCCAGCGTCCCCTCGTGGACTGCGGCGCGGGTGCTCAGCACCGCTGTGTGGACGCACGACGACACCGCGAGCTCTGCCCGCAGCTGCAGCCGCCTCGACACCGCGCCCTCCCACGCGTGAAGCCACGCCGACAGGACCGCGCCGCCGGTGAGCCCGGCGCAAAACAGGGCGCCCGGGCCCGCATCGGCCCAACTGGGGCGCTGCCCGCCGAGCCCGCCGTCGGGCGTCGACGCCCCCGGCGGGGCGATCTGCTCCAGGAAGCCGGACAGCATCAGGGGCTCTGCCAGCCCGACCAGCGTCATGAGCACGCACATCGCGCCGAGGAAGACGGTGTCGGACGCCATCAGCGCCAGCAGGGCGTCAGCAAGTGCCGCCGCGCCGATCCCTGTCGCCTCGTCGTCCTTGGGCCGGCCAAGCGCGCAGCAAGCGCCAGGCCGAAATGAGGCGCCCATGCAGGCGCAGCGGGGCGGTCCAGACGCCCGGGCGGAGGCCAGCGCAAGCTTGTACTCGGCCCACAGCCGCCTTCCCCACGCCAGCGTCTCGTCTTCCGGCTCAAGCGGCAGGAGCTGGGTCACGTCCTTCACCGACAGCCCGGCCGGCGATGCCGCTCTCCTGAGCAGCGGGGTGGCGTCGTGGCAGACGCAAGCCAGCCCGCAGGGACGCCGAGAACCTGCCACGCTCGGCGGTGCTGCGGGCTCCGGCCTGCCTCCGAGCAGCGGGGCATCGAGCGTGTCCATGCCTGGTATCGAAAGACCGCACCGGCCGTATCACCCGCGCGAGGGTGCGCTCGTGGGCCCGCCGGGCCGGGGGTTGGGGGTGCTCTACAACTGCCCCGGTTGCAATCGGCGCCACACCGACATTACGGCACCAATCAGGAGCACCGAGGAACCAGGGTTGGTCCCAGCTCAGCAGGCCGGCAGGACCTGAGCGCGAATGGCGCTGCCATTGGCCGCGCCGGGCGTGCTGCCTGCCCGCCTCGGTGAGCCTGCTCCCGGCTCATGGTACCCTTTGAAAGGGCCAATTCTTGGGCATGCCGCATGCCGTGCACACAAAAAGCAGGGTTGGCTGGGGGAATCGCACACCGAGCCGGCGCCAAGCGCGGGCCAGCCGGCCGCAAGCCGTTGCTGGGCCTCGGCCATCTACGAGTGACACCTCCCGCGCTGCGGCCGTCCCCGACCCTGCGCAGGACTGCTCTGTCGCGCGAGCACCCTAGGCATTTCTGTGACCACGGGCAGGGAGCCGTTCGTGGGCCAGCTCCCGCCGCAAGGCCGCCTGCCGGGGGCAACGCTGCATGACGGGCTTGCGGTCGTCGCCGCGCTCGAGGCCGGGTCCCGCGGGGCCGGGCTCGCGGTTGATGCGCTCACGGCTGGCCCTCGAATCCTGCTCAGCGCGTATGCCCGGTCAGTCTCGTCCGACGGGTCCACCGTGGCGTTCGGCACCGCACCCCCGCGCCATCCGTACTCGGCCGGCGGGCCGCTCCCCCGCGCCCGCGACGGGGAGGTCCCCCTGCTGCGTGCGAGCGCGGAGGACGCGGGGGATCCGGGGGCCGAGCCTCGCGGCCGCGGGCAGGGAGCCCCGTCCGCCGCGGCGCCGCCCGGCCCCGAGCCGGACGACGGCGCGATGCCGCGCCCCTATGCGGCGAGCCCGTCGGCGGGCGACCTGGCCTGGCCGTCCGTGCCGCTGCTCCCTGCGTCGGGTGGCATGCCCCCCCTCCTCCTCCTCGAGCCCCGGGGCGCCCCGGTCCTGGCCTACGGCCCCTCCCGGCGGGACTACGGCGGCCCAGCCACCTTTGCGAGCGACGTGGGCGACGGCGCGTCGCTCATCCAGCCCCCGACACCCCTCGAGGCCGCAACGGGCCTCTTCGCCGCGGGGCCCCGCCTCCTGCCGCCCGACCAGTGCCTCCGCCTCCTCCCCGCCGCGAGGGCCGACTGCCGCCGCCTCCTCCTCCCCCTCCTGGCTGAGCTCCAGGCCCTCCGCCTCCGCTGGCTCCGTGCCGCGCTCCGCCGGTGGCGCTCCGCCCCCGACGCCCCCGCCCCCGCCCCCGCCCCTATCGGCCGCCACGACGGCCTCCGCTTCGCCTGGATCGCCTGGCGCGACGCCTCCTACCGCCGCCGTCGCATGCTCCTCTTCGCATCGGCCTTCGCCGACGCCGTCCGCCGCGCCATGCTGCGTAGGGCCTTCCGACGACTCAGGGACTGCGCACCCCCGCCGCGGATCGGCTGGGACGACGTGCGCCCCCCCGCGTGGCGCTACGGCCGCCTCCGGTGGGCATTCTCGCGCTTGCGGCTCCAGGCTGACCGCCGCAGAGCCCTCCGCCGCGCCATGCAGAGCCGCGCCAGGCGCCTCCGCCGCGCCGCCCTCGACCGCTGGCTCTCCAAGCTCCGTGCCTGGCGCCGCGCGGAGCGAATCCTCCGCCTCCTCGTCTGCTTCCGCCGCTGGCCCCGGGGCCTCGCGCAGGCAGAGCAGCGCGTCGCCGCCGCCGCGAGGCTCCGTTCCCTCCTCGAGGCACTTCGTGCCTGGCGGTACGCTACAGCCCTCCGGCTCTGCAGGAGGGCCCTCATGCGACGGGCGTGGCGGAGGCTCCTGGAGCGGGACCCCGCGCCCCCGCCAACGCCCCCGGCAGAGCCGGCAGAGCCAATCGCGAGGCGGCTGCTCTGTGCGTGTGTGGAGGTTCCCTTCGCCTACGACGTCAGCTCTGCCGTCCGGAAGGACGAGGTGGAGCTGAGGGCGCGAAACCGCCGCGCCTACGCCAGGAACGTCGCGCCTTGGCTGCCGCGCCGATCCTCGGCGGTCCCGGGGGCGGACAAGGCCGGCGCGTCGTCGCTCGCGCGGCGTGACGCGCTCGTGCGCTCCGCGGCGGCGGCGGAGGAACGCAAGGCCGACGAGGAAGCCGCCAGCGAAGCGCCCCGCTCCTTCCTGCAGAGCAGAGAGGCCCGGGAGCGCGCGTCGGTGGCGATGTCGGGCCTTCACGGGGGCAAGAGGGCGCGGCGAAGGGTGGTCGACGCGGCGCGCCGCTCCTTCGAGGCGGACCGGGCGGGCGTGGCGAGCCGCCAGCCGTCGCACAGGTGGGGCTTCGCAGTGGCCCGGGGCGGGGGCGCGCCGCTGTCGTCGTCGTTGACGCTCCCGGTCCGGGGCGTGGCGGCGTCGCCCCAGCCGGCCAAGGCTCCGCCCGGCGACGACCATCACTCCCACGGCGGGCACCCCGGGCCGTGTGGGCACGAAGGGGGCGTCACTACCTCGAGCGGGGACCCGCTCGGCCTCACAGCGATGCGGGGCGGACGGCGCGGCCGAGGGGGGGAGGCGGCGGCATCGATGCCTGTCAGCGCCGACCCCTCCGTCGGCTCCGCGCGGCCGAGCGCTGGTACAACGCCGGCCGGCTCAACGCGCGCGAGCGCGCCCGCTTCGCCTCGGAGCGCGGCCGGGGGGAATGGCCGGCTGGGGCGGCCGGGCAGGAAAACGCGGCACGGCCAGCTCTCTACGCGCCACGACAGGTTCTGCAGGTCGGAAACACACCTCTTGCGACGCCTCGAGGCGATGCGGGACGAGGCCACGAGCGCGGGGGCCACGTGGGGCGACGGGAACCGGGTGAGGGTGAGCGGCCGGCTGTGGAAGACGGTGCGGCCCGACGACGCCCCCGCTACCGACGCAGCCAGGGCCGTGCTGAGCAGGCACGCAGAGCACGACCGCTCGGTTTTCGGGCGCGCGGAGGCAGCGCGCGCCGCTGGGCTTGCGGTGGAGCGGGCCGCGCGTGGGGCCGTCAGGGTCCGCACCGCGCCGATCGTGCGGCTGCCCGGCGACGCGATCGTCGATGACAGGACGGCCGACTGCACGGTCTGGGTCGCGGGGCCCCTGGAGGCAGAGTGAGCGCGGAGAGTGTGTGCCCCCACGCATTCTAACAGAAACTGCGTGAGACCAGATTCCGAGCGCCAGTCACCCGCGAGAGCCTGCGACAACGCAACGGGCCACTGGCGCGCGAGCGCGCAGCCTGCGGCCGGCCGATGGACCTGTGGCCGCGCCATGCCTTCGGGTACCGAACGCAAGGCCGGGAGCCGGCCGTGATGGTGTCCGAGACCGTGGCTCTCATCGTGGCGGGGGCGCGCATCGTGCTCACCAGCATCGACACGGAGAACCAGGTCTTCTTGGGGGCCATTTCCCCGGGCCACACGGTGAGCCAGGGCCTGCTGCACTCGGTGCCCGTGGCCGGACCCGGGCGCCACGGCCCGCCGCCGCCCGCCCCGCCGGCGCCTGGCAACCGCACTATCGTCGCGAACCGACGGCCGCCCCGCCTGGCCCGCCATGCCCTCCTCCGCAGGCCCACTGCCTGGAGCTCTCTCCGGGCCGGACGCACGTGGCCGTGTCCGAGAAGCCGGTCGCGTGGACTGGGAGGGCGTGCCTGCGGGTCACGGTGCACCCGCTCGTGCCGTCGCTCGCGATGCTCTCTGCCCAGGACAGCGCCGTGGGCTCGGCCGTCGAGTCCGTAAGAGACGGCCACGTGGACCGCGAGGCCCACGCGGGAGTGCACGAGCGTGCGCTCGCTGCGGCGTACGCGGCGGTGGGCGCCAAGGCCTCCGCCCCGCGGACCGTTGCGCTCGAGGGAGTGCTCGGGGCGGCGCGGACGCTCGCGTTTTCGTCTTGCGGGGAATACCTTGCGGCGTACGCGGAGCGGGAAGGCGCCACGGGCTCGTCGGGCGCGGCGGCCGAGGGCGACGCGTCGTTTGACATGGCTGCGCACCGCGGGGACCTCACCGCCGCCATGACGGCATCCGCGGGCACGTGGCCCCGCGTCCTGGTGGTGTGGAGGTGGACGGCGGGCCGTCTGGTGACCGTCGGGCGGCCTTCGGGCCGCCTGACGCGGATCCGCATCCGACCCGTGGCGGGGGAGGCTCCGGACTGCGCGCTGGTGCGCTCGGTCCTGGTCCGGGCCAAGGGGAAGGACGACAAGGCGGCGGCGGGGCGGAAGAAGAAGGGCGCGGAGGAGGAGGAGGAGGCTGAGGCGGAGGAGGAGGAAGGGGCAGAGGGCGGTGGCCAGAAGGCGGCGGCAGCGGCGGCCTCCTTTTCCTCCTCGGCCGACGGCCGCGGGCGGTCCGCCGCCGAGAGCTCCCGCCCCCCTGCCCCCGCCCCGGCTCCCAAGCCCGTCGCGTGCGTCGTCCCGGACCGGCTCTTTCTCACCGGCAGCGGGGACGGCCGGCTCCGCTCCTTCCGCCTGACCGACGACTCGTCGCTCAAGGAGGCGTCCCTCCTCACGGGGGCGTCCAGCGGCAGGGAGGAGGAGCGCTTCGTCGACCACGCATGGACGCGCTGCCCCAAGCAGCTCGCGGCAGAGCTCGTCGCGGCCTCACCGCCCCCCGGCGCCACCGCCGCCGACACGGACCCGGGCCTCCCGCCCGCCGTGGCCGCGGAGCGGCTGCGCTCCAGGCGACGCCTCGCCGCGGCAATGCCTGCCTGGGGCTTCGGCCCCGGCCCGGGGGGCGGGCCCCTCCAGGGCTCTGCCATCAGGCACATGTGGGCAGTGGCGGTCACTGCCTCCAACGTGGTCTTCGTCATCTCGCCCCGGGGCCCCATGGCGGCGGAGCTTGCCGTGCCCACGGGCCGCGAAACCGCCGGGTCGGGCTCGGACGTGCGCCAGTTTCCGCGGACGTACGAGCTGCGGTCGGTGATGCCCCTGCCCGTGCCCCAGCTCATGGCGCCGCTGGGAGGGCAGCAGGGCGGCGGCGCCGGTTACGGGGCGGGGAGGGGGGGCGCCGGGGCCACGGGGGGGCGGCGCGGGAGCATCGGGAGCGAATCGGCGATGCGCGGGGCGATGGAAGCCGCGTGCTGCGTCGTCACTTCGCGCGGTTTCGCGGTCGGTGGGTCGGGCGGCTACCTGTCGCTGCTCGAGGCGGTGGACGACGGGTCCGACGTCGACGCCGCGGCCGCGGCGGCGGGCGGAGGCGGGGCCGCGGGCTCCGCCGCCGCGGGCCCCGGGGGCGCCCCCATCGACCAGCGCCCCTCCGGGTTCCGGCCCCTGCAGAGCTTCGTCCCGGGCACCACCGCCCCCGTGACGTGCATCTCCGCGGCGCCCGGGCAAGGGCCCCTCCTCCTCGCCCTCCCCGGGCACGGCCTCGACGCCGGCCTCCGCCTCCTCACCGCCCCCGCCCACGCCGACATCCGCCCCCCCAACGCCGACCCAACCGACCCGCTCTTCGGGCGCGGCGCCCACGCCCCCGGCTCTGCCGTCCGCGGCGTCTCCACCTGCGTCGCTCAGTCCACCGCCGCCACCGTCGGCGCCGACCGCACCATCCGCGTCTTCAGCCTCGACCGACGCCGCTGCGACGTCGCCCAGGTGGCCGAGGCCGGGGACGACCCCCTCGCCGTGGCTCTGCACCCCAGCGGTTACACCCTGGCGGTGGGCTGCGCCGACCGCGTGCGGCTCTACAACGTCTGCGCCTCGATGCGGCAGCTCGACCGCTGGCTCGACGTCTCCTCCAGCCGCGTGGCGGCCATCGCCTACTCGCCCGACGGCGGCCGCCTGGCCTTCGCGGCGGGGCGGGAGGTCCACGTGCACTCCGCCCTCACCATGCGGGGCCTCGTCTCCCTCAAGAAGCACCAGGCCCGCGTCACGACCCTCTCCTGGAGCGCCGACTCGAGCCGCATCGTCAGCGCCGCCGAGGACGGGGCGGTGTACGTCTGGAACTCGAGGCGGGGGACCCCGATCGAGGCCCTGGGTGCGGTCTGCAAGGGCCTCGCGGTCCGCTGCGCCGTCGCGGAGCGCGTGCCGCCCCGGGACGAGGACGACATGTGGTCCGCCGTCGCACCGGCGGTGCAGGCGCGCCGAGCGGCCGAGGAGGCCGGAACCCCCGCGACGGGCGCAACGGGCGCCGGGCCCGGCGTCGGCGGCGTCCGCGCCCCCAAGGGAAGCTCTGTCAGGGTCGGCGCCGGCGCGGCCTCTGGTGCGGGCAGCGCCGGCACCGCGCGGGCCCTTCCCGCCCCCCTTCCCGCGTCCTCCGGGGCGCTCTCGGGCTCTGCCGACATCGTCGTCGTCGTGGCCGGCTCCAGCCTCGAGGCCTCCTCCTCCTCCTCCTCCGGCTCGGGCCGCTTCGGCAGGTCCTCCGGGTCCAGGACGACGTCCGGCTCCTCGACCGGCTCTGCCTCGACGATGGCCCTCGTCCAGCGCGGCGACGCCGTCAAGCTCCGGACCGCGGCCGCCGCCGCCGACGGCTCCGCTGCCTTCCGGGACACCTCCGCCGTCTCCCTCACCTCCCTCGTCCTCGACGTGGCCTCCAAGACCCTCTACGCGGGCACCACGGCGGGCACCGTGCGGGCCTACGCCTGGCCCCTCGCCGTCGACCCGGCCACCATCCTCGACGCCTCGGCCCGCCCCGCCGCCGGCGCGTCGGCCAGCCCGACCTCCCGCTCCCGCACCGTCTCTCTGGGCGGCGCGTCGTCCCTCCGACACCTCTCCTTCGCGGAGCCCGACTTCTCCGAGATCGCCCTCCACGCCGGCCCCGTCACCGCCCTCTCCCGCTCCCCCGACGGGGCCTACCTCACATCCGCCGGCGCCGACGGCACGCTCTTCGTCCTCGCCATCCCGCGCGCCGCGGGCCCCCCCGCCACGCCCGGAGGCCCCCCCCGCCTGACCTGGTCCCCCCCCGCCCCCGGCCGCTTCAACTCCTCCGTCTCCCTCGTGGGCACCAAGGCCGTCCGCGACCTGCAGCGGGTCACCGACCAGCTCAAGCGGGAGAGGGACGAGGCGGCGGTGGACACCGCCAACCGGCTGGACATGAAGGAGCACGCCTGGAAGCAGCGCATGGACGAGCAGCGCGCGTCGCTCGAGGCGGAGCTCGCGAGGGAGAGGGCCGCGCTGGCAGAGCTGCGGTCGAGGACGGAGGCGGCGGCGCGCGCGTCGGCGGAGGAGCGGGAGCGGCTGGCGGAGGAGCACCGCCGGGAGCTGACGGCGGAGGAGAATCACCACGAGGCGCGATTGACGGACGAGATGGGGCGCTTCGACAAGGTGCAGGAGGAGATGGAGCGACTCCGGCAGAGGGCGGCGGTAGAGCTGCAGAGGGCGGCGATGGAGGCGAGCGAGCGGCTGGCGGCGGAGCAGGCGGCGGCGCGGGGGAGGGAGGAAGAGCTGCGGGCGGAGCTGGAGGCGGCGCGGGCCGAGGCCGAGGCGGCGGGGCGGCGGGCCGAGGCGACGCTGCGCGACGTGGAGGCGGAGTACGAGACGGAGATGACGGGCCTGTCGGCGTCGGTGACGGCGCAGCGGGACGAGACGCGGCGGACCGCGACGGTGGGGGAGGCCCGGGCGACGAAGCTGCGGAAGCTGCACAAGGACGCGGAGACGAAGCAGCGGACCGCGGAGCGGCTGCGGGAGGAGGCCAAGTCGCTCATGCGGTCGACCGAGCACCGGCTGCGGCAGCGGGAGGAGCGGATCGCGGCGCTGGGGCGCAAGGCGGAGAGCGACGCGGAGGCGCAGGAGGCGGCGGCGCAGGAGGCGGCGGAGCTCCGGTCGTCCCTGACGCAGCTGCACAACATGCGCTTCGTGCTGGAGCACGCCAAGGAGACGATGGAGTCGTCCCAGCGCCCGATGGCGGAGAAGGTCACCCGCCTGGCACGGAAGCTCGCCGCCGCCAACGCGGAGCTCGAGGGCAAGGAGCGGCAGCTGGCAGAGCTAGGGCTGCACGCGCAGCGGCTGCAGAGCATGGCGGCGGCGATGGGCACGAGGGAGCAGTCCGCCACGTCGCGGGCCGCGCGGCACGAGGGGCGCCTCCGGGCGCTCCTGCACGACGTGGAGATGCTGAGCCTCCTGGGAGACGAGCGGGCCGTCGCCGCGGCGGCCATGGACCTCTACCGGAGGCACGTCAAGGGCGAGACGGGCCGCAGCAAGGGCTCCAAGCAGGCCGTCGTCGACACCGCCATGGGGGACCTCGTCAGGGCAGAGCTCGGGCAGAGCCCCACGCCGGAGAAGGCGGCGGGGAGCGGCGGCCGCCGGGGCACTGCCACGCCGGCGGACATGGCGGTGGCGGCGGCGGTGGGGTCGCTCCCCCACGGCACCGCCCTCGCCGGTATGTCTCCGGAGGCAGCGTCGGCCGCGGCGCCGAGGACGCTCCCACGCCCCGCGGGATCCTCCGCCCCCGGCTCTGCCGCGGGCTCTGCCGTCCCGATGGCGGCGATGATCGCTCGGGACAAGCGGTCGCAGGAGGCGATGGCAGAGCTCAAGGCGCAGCGGGACGCGGTGCGGCGCGGGGTGGCGGCCCTGCACAGGAAGGTCAAGTCGACGTCGTCGGACGCCGCCCGGGTGCGGGGCCAGGCGGTGGAGGACAACTCCGCCCTGCTCGGGGAGTGCAACCGGCTGAAGAGGGAGCTGGAGGCGGCCAGGACAGAGGTGCGGCGGCTGCGGCTCGAGGCGCGGCGGGCGGCGTCGGCCGCTGCGCACGCCACCAGGGGCGCGCAGGTCGCCGGCGGGTCGCTGACGTCGTCGCTGGGCTCCGGCCCGGCCGCGGCCTCTTCCGCCGGCTTCATGCCCCGGGGCGCCTCGCCGCCCGGCGCCGGCGCAATCGAGGAGGGGAAGCGGTCCTCCGCCGGGCCCCCCGTCGCGGCGAGGCGGGGGAAGCGGACCGACGCGCTGGGGAAGCGCCCCGCCGCGTCGGCGTCGCTCCCCCGTCTGCCCGGCGCCAAGACCAGGTCTGCGGACGGCACGCCCCAGCAGCGGGGCCTCGGCATGTCCGGGCCCGACCACTCGGCGCAGTCCGCGTCCGGCTCCGCGCTCCCCGTGCGCAGCGTCGCGGCCATGGAGCGGCAGGTCGCGGAAGCACGTAGGGAGGCGGCCGAAGCCACCGCGAGCACTGTCAGCCTCGTCGGTGTCATTGCCAAGAGGTGATTCGAAACGGCGGCCCGTGCCCGTGCGCAGCAATCTAAAGAGTTGACACGCAACAGTGGCTCATACCAGTGTGCAGCATTCCCAGCAGGCGACACGCCACATCGCCCCGTGCCTGCGTGTGGCGTCTTAGTGCGCCCTCACACTTCAGGCGGCGAAGTGGACAGCAACAAGGAAGCAGGAGGACGGGCATTTTCCCGATGTCGTTGGTGCTTGTGATCGAGCGCCCCAATGACCTCGGCCTGGGGTCGCGGGGCGAGGATGACGAGGGTAACGCGAGCGGCAAGGACGAGGATGAGGGGGGTGGACGACGACGATCACGAGTTGGACACGGCGTCGGAGCTGAGCGACGCGAGGGTGGATCGACCGGCGGTGTCCACGGGCCGCGTGCGCGGCACATGCGGCAGCGACAGACGACTCGACGGCTCTGCTGGACGATGGGGAGGGGACGACACGGCTGCCGCGGGCAAGTGTCTGACAGACGCTGACGTTGCCATCGCGGCGGCTACCTCGGCTGCGACGGCGGATAGGTGATTCCCCTTGGGTATTTGATGCTGTCAACACTGGGCAGTGTGTGGTGCCTGGTTGAGTCGCAGCTCATTCTCTACGACCTCTGCACGGCTGAGCGCGTGTGTCAAGTCTAGCTCCCCTGTCGGCACTCTTACAGACGTTCAACCCCGCCTCGGCTCGCCTCCTGGCCCCCCGAAGCTGCGTTGTCAACTTTCTGTACAGTCCATCGAGTGTCCAAGTGATCTCTGTGAACCTACCACACTCACCCTCGGGACACCCCGCTTCGGCTCCACAGCCAGCGGGGTGCCTGCGACGCGTATGCAACTCACGTTGCTGTGCCACACTATACCGCTGCTCATATCTGGCCCCGCACCACCCAGTGGCCATCGACAGGGGAGGGGGAGGATCAGGAGAGCATGGCGTCGGAGGGTGAGACGGGCTCATCGGTGGCAAGCGGGGAGTCTGGCGTGACGGGGACGACATCGCAGAGCGCGCTTGAACGACAGCTGACCCCCTTGAGGTATTTGGTGTAGCAATGCCATGAGTGGGGAGCAAGGTCTGCAGCTGCCGCCAGCTTCGCATCGAGCACAGAGAACAAGGGCTCTGTTACATACCGCGCACCGCAGCGCAGAGCAGCGCTTTTTGCCGGCAGCGTTGCCAGTACTCCTGTGGACGTTCAGCCCCACTTTGGCTCTTCTTCTGGCTCCCTGTTGCCTCGTTGACCGCTACCCAACATCTAAGCCTTTGTTCGCTCTTGTGCTAGCTCGATCTATGAGTACCCAGCTTCGGCACTCCCCACTTCGGTACCTGGACAAGCGAAGTGTCCCTGGCACGCTCGCAGCTCACATGGCTGAGCCAAAGTATGGCTGCTCATGCTCTGCCCCGCACAAGCCACTGGCCTTTGGCAGGTTAATGATGGGGTCGCGGGTGAGGCCGTCGGGACGAATAACGCTGTGCGATGATATTGCCATGGGGGAGTGTCTGCATGGGATGCGATGACACGAGGCACGGCTGGCTGACTTGTTGGACGGTGTGCAGTCGGGAGCTGAGCAACGGCAGACTGATGTACGATGCTGGAATCTCGGGCGATGGCGGAGCCCCATGGCGTTGATGACAACGCAGTGCAAGTGATGCCTCAACCGGCAATCACGGCCTGCCTCCTACCCCCGCTGCCGACGGCGATGTCGCTCAGTGACGCTGCGGCGCACTCTACCGCCCTACCCGTCGCCGATGACAGCAGAGCCACCAGCCTGGGCACGTCATTCAGTCGCAATGTGAAGGCCGCTCAGCGACTTGTGTTCGACGCGCGTCAGGATGGCCTTTCGTTGCTCCCGTTGTGACGCTCAGACTGGCGCTTTGATCACTCTTCCCTCCTTCTCGCCGGCGCTGCGGCTCTTCGCGTCCCCTGCCTGCCCTCACCGCGCGCGGCCGCCAGTGGTTCCGCCTCACCAGTCAAACCCCTCGATGCTCATGGCCGAGGCCCGCTGCGCCGCCGCCTCGCGCACCGCCGCCGACCTGACCCGCTGCTCCTCCACGGCCTTGGACGCCCGCTCCCGCCTCGCCGCGAGCGGCTCTGGGGCCCCCGGCGCGGGAGCCGGCGCGTGCTTGCCGGGCGACCCCATGTCAGCACGCAGCTGGCTCGCGAGGGCAGCCGTCGCCGCCGCGCCCGCGGATGACACGCCACCCGACGCGGCGGCTCTGCCCTTGATCGATCGCAAGGCAGCCTGGACGTCCTCCGCGGCCCTGGCGCCCTCCCCTGCCTCCTTGCCCCGCCTCGCCTCCGCCACCGCCACCGACCGCTTCGCGTCCCGCCGCCGCCGCAGCTCGTCCCGCTGCGCCCGCAGCCGCGCCGCGCGGGCCTCCATGTCAGCCTGCTGCGCCTGCAGAGCCCTCGCGCGGGCCTGCTGCGCCGCAAGCAGAGCCGCCGGGTCGCTGGCAGCCGGGGCGGGCGCGGGAGCGGGGACAGCCGAGCTGGGGGCAGGGGCCGCGGTGGCGCCGGTCTCATCGTCTGCGGTGAAGCCCGGCTTGGACGCGAGGACGGAGGTGAGGCCCTGCCGGGCATCGGCCGACGTCGGAGTGGGGGGGCCGGGGACGGGGGCACCGGCGACTAGGAATTCGTCGTCGTCGTCGTCAGGCGCGGGCGCTGACGCGGGCAATGACGGGGCGGGCGGCGAAACCGCGGGGCCGGCCCTGGCGGGGGGCCCAGCCGCGGCGATGGTCGTGGCGACGCTTCGCACCTCCTCCCGGTCGCGCCGCAGCGCGGAGTGTTGGTCCCTCGCCTCGGTGAGGGCGGTGGTCGCGGTTTCGCGCCTCTCCTCCGCCTCCCGGATGGCCGTTGCCCTGGCCGCCGCGGCCGCCGCCTCGGCCGCCTCCCTCGCGTCCCTCGCCGCCCTGGCCTCCGCCTCCCTGGCCGCCGCCGCCTCGGCCTCCCCCTCCGCCGCCGCCCTGGCCGCCGCGGCCTCGGCCCCCGCCGCCTCGGCCGCCCTCCTCGCCGCCGCTGCCGCCGCCTCCTCCGCCACCTGCTCCTTCAGACGGGCGATGCGGGCCTCCTCCGCCTTGAAGCTCAGCTCGATCGCCCTCTCCAGCTCCATCAGCTCTGCCTCGGCAGAGGCGCGGGCCGTCTCGTAGTCGGAGAGCGACGCTGCCAGCGCAGCCTCAAACGCCGCGTCGCCCGCCGCGGAGCCGCCGCCCGCCTCGGCCGCCGCCGCCGTCGCCGCGACGAGCGGCGGGGTGGAGCCCGAAACGGCCGAGGTCTCGGCGGCGGTCGGGCTGCGCCCCGCGGCGCCGCCCGTCAGCTGCCTGAGCGCCTCCCGCTCCAGCTCCAGGTTCTTTGAGACCATCATGCGCTTGAACGACGCAAACTCTTCCGCGGCGAGGAGGGTGTCCACAACCTGGGCCGTGACGGCACGCTGCGAGAGGGACGAGCCCGCCGCCTCGCAGATCGCCTGGAAGTCCTCCCCGCTGATGCCGATGTCGTCCAGGTGCTCCTGGAGCGTGGCCTCCACGAGCTCCACGAACCTCTGCGCACATGCCGCGGGGTGGGGGCGAGAGCGGGGTTGCAGACGGGGCGGCAAAGGCCGGCGGTGTGGCAGGACCGCTGGCAGCGGCGCGGCTCCGCTGGCACGGCTGCGGCCCCTCACGTGGTGGACCTCCGTGTACGCCAGCTTGTTCTCCTCGTCGTTGTCAAACACGATGCAGTTGTCTGCGGGATGAGTCGCGATGGCCGAGCCGGGCGGCCAGTGACCACGGCCGATGATCGCTGCGCCGGGCGCCACGTCCCGCTCGTGCGTGCGGCCGGAACCCCCGCCCCGGACCGGGATCCGAAGGTCGCGTGTCCACGGACCATGCATGCGATGCGGCGGGGTACATCGCGGGCGCACGGCTCGATCATGCACGCAAGCCCCTGGGCTCACCCTCGACGAACTCGTCGAGCGGAGCCGTGAAGGTCGGGCTGGCAAGGGCCGTCGCAACGTACTCGAACAGCCAGTCGTGCTCCTGCTCCTCGCTCGCTGCCATGTCGCGGGTCCGACGCGCCCGCGGCGGCAGGGTGCGCCGGGCCGCCGTCGTTGCGGTGCGAACAGCCCGAGCGCCTCTGCCGCCTGTCGGCCCGCGTCCCGGCACACGGCCGCCACGGGGAGAGCCCAGAGCTTGCCAAAGACACAGATCCGAGGGCGCGGGCGCCGAGACGCCCAGACTGCACACCTTGACCGAGAGCGGACGAGACATGGCCGAGCAGTCCCGCGCCGCGGATGCCGCCTCGAGTATCGTGCGCATGCGGGCCGGCGCCCTCCTCGCGGCGGACGACGCGGTGTGGGCCCAGTTCGCTGACGCCGCGGAGCGGCTGGGGCTGGACTCGGACCACACGGCCCCGGGGCGGCTGCTCGCTTCGGCACCGAGCTGGATCGCGGCGCGCCGCGTGCTGCTCCAGGCCAGGGCGCGCGGTCCCGCCACGGTCTGCGTGCTCGATCGCGCAGGCATCTCGGCCGTCAAGTCCCGGGACGGCAGCGCCGAGAGGCACATCCCGGGCTTCGTTGCAGCTGCGGGGCGGGCCGCCGCCAGCGCCACGGCCGACGCCGAGCGGTTCCAGGCCGCTGTAGACGAGGCTTCCGAGTCAAAGGCCGCCGAATCGCCGAAGCGCGGCGCACGGGGCCGCGGGAGGGTCGGCGGCGCGGCCGCTCGGCGCCGGAAACAGGCGGCCGACGCCGCGAGCGCCCTTGCCGACCTGCGCAGCGCCCCTGCCGTCCCCCTGATCAAGCAGCTGCCGGCGTCTCCCGCCCTCCCGGCCGACGGGACGACGGCCACCGGTGCCACTGAGGCGGCCGAGGCCACCGTTGCCGCTGAGACCGCCGGTGCCGTGGCGGACGACGGCGCCGCGCCTGCCCCGGCCCCGTCCGCCCCGTCCTCCTCCTACGCTGCAGTCCGCCGCGTCCTCCTCGGCCGCCGGTACGGCCGGCTCCGCCGCTGGGCCGAGGACACGGCTCTGCAGCGGATGGCGGCGGAGGCCATGCAGCGGGCCCTGCGGGCAGAGCGGGACGAAGTGGGGAAGTGGGTCGAGAGCGACGCGGAGGACAGCAGCAGCGACGAGGAGGAGGGGGAGGACGACGACGACGGCGAGAACGAGCCGGCGGCAGCCCTCCCCGTCCCCGGCAGAGCCGCGGGCAGAGCCCGCGCGGGATCGGTGGCGTCCCGTGCGACGTCGGTCTCGGGGACGTCCCGCGCCCGGCTCCGCGGCAAGGCCCTCCGCCTAGGCATCCCGGCAGAGCTGCGGGCGTGGGAGCGCGTGGCGCGGCTCGACGCGGGCGACGGGCCCGGCGCGGGCGGCGGTGACGCCGGGGCGGGGGCCGGGGGCGGGGCGGAGGGCCTGAGCCTCCCGCCGCCGCCGTCGGCGATGCGCGCCGCGGACGACGGCGGCTCTGCCGGGGGCCGCGGGGGCGGCGGCTCTGCCGGCCCGCCGCTCCCGTCGCCGGTGTCCCGCGCCTGCACCGCTCTCGCCTTCTGCCCCGGGCCGTCGACCGACGCCGCGTCGCTCGTCCCGCCGCCCGGGGCCGACGCCTCTTCCTGGGCACCGCCCCGGGGCCCCGGCGGCGGCGACGTCCTCGCCGCCGCCCGCGCCGCGCACGACGGCGACGGCCACTCGGTAGAGCTGGCGGAGGCTGTCTCCGGCCGGCTCTTCGCGTCGCTCCGCGGCCACACCGCCCCCGTGACATCGCTGGCATGGGACGCCACCGGCTCGTACCTGCTTTCGTGCGGGCTCGACTCCCAGGTGCGCCTCTGGGCGGTTTCGCCGCCCCGGTACTCGTTCGACGCCAGGGCCATCGGGGCGGCGATGGAGCGACGCGGGGCGGCGGGCGGCGGCGGCGACGGCGCCGCGTCGCTCCGGGAGTCGCTCCGCCCCGCGCTGTCGGGCGGGGGCGGCCGCTGCGTGCGCCTGCTGGTGAGAGACACCCCCGTCACTCACGGAGCCTTCTTCCCGACGTCGAGCAACCTCTTCCTGGTCGCCCGAGCGACGCCCCGCCGCACCACGTTCTTCGCCGCGGCAGCGCGGGCCATGGGCGCGCCGGCGCCCTCCTCCGCCCCGTCGTCCTCGTCGTCGTCGGCGGGTGGCGGGTCGGCGGCGTGGCAGGGCTGCATCGAGGTCATCAACGCGTCGACGGGGCACACCGTGCAGCGAGTCGAGACGGATGACGTCATCACCGGGCTCTGCTTCGCGAGGTCGGGGACGGCTCTGTTCTGGGCGGACGTCCGCGGGAGGCTCCGTTGCCTGGACGTCGGCGTTGGGGGCGCCGGGGGCGGCGGCGGCGGGGCGTCGGCTGCCGGGGGCGGCGGGCGGGCGACATCGGCTGCTGCCATCGCCAGCGGCGCGACGACGACGGGTGCCCAGCCGCTGCTTGAGGCGTCGCAGCGGGTCATCTTCGACCAGCGAGCGGCGGACAGGGCGGCGGTTTCGGCGGCGAGGGCGGCGGCGGCGGCGAGGGCCGGGCGGGCAGGGCCGGTGTCCGGGGCGGCGGCGGTGGCCGCGGGGGCGGCGGAGCACGGCGCCTGGAGCAGGGGCGGCGGTTTCGGCGCCCAGGGCGGGGCCGGGGCGGGTTCGAGGGCGCGGGCGCCGTCGGGGGCGGAGAGCGGTGGCCGGTCCCGGCGCGGCAGCCTCGCCGGGAGCAGGGCCATGAGCGAGGGGAGCGACGCGGGTCGCTGGGCGGGCTGCTCGGAGCGAGCGGGCGGCCTCGCCTTTGGCAACGACAGCGACGCCGGCTCCGTGGCCCCGTCGGCGGCCGACGACGCGGCGTCGGTCGCCTCCTGGGGCGCGGCCCCCGGCGGCCCCGCCGGCAACCGCCACGGCTCCGCGTCTCTCGGCGCGTCGCTCGGCCGGCGGTACCTCGTCCGCCTCGAGCACCGGCCGTACGACACGATGCTCCGCTGCCCCGCCCTCCTCGCCGTCGACGCCTGCGGGAACCGCAGGGCGATGGCGCTGTGCGGCGCGGGGGCGGGCCTCGCAGTCCTCGAGCGGTGCAGGGAGGCTTCGCTCGCCGTGCTGGCTCTCGGCGGCGCGGCGGCGGCAGAGCCGGGGGCGGCCGCGGCCGCGGCAGAGCTGCACCCGTCCCGGGCGGCGGCGGAGCGGGAGCAGCGCCGGGCCGCCGCGGAGCGCGCCGCGGCCGAGGCGGGCACCGACGGCGCCCCGAGGCCCGTGATCAAGCCCTGGCAGATGGGCGGCAGGCGGAAGGAGTCGCTCGTCCCGGGGACGTCGGCGGCAGAGCCGCCCGCCGTTCCGGGGGGGTCGCCGTCGCGCGGCGGCTTCGGCCTGTTCGGCCGCCGGAGGGCCGCCGGGGCGGCGCCGGGGGCGGGGGCGGGGTCGTCGGGCGGTGTGCGCGGCGTGGTGGAGGTGTCCGGGGCGCGGGCGCGCAAGGCCGATGCGCTGGTGGTGGGACCGGTCGGGAGCGCGTCGGCGTCGGGCGCCGGGTCGGACGTCGTGCTCGTGGGAGGACCGGACGGCGACGCCGCCGTCGTCGACCCGTACGCCAAGACGGCCGCGGGGTCCGTGGTGGCACGGCTCCGCGGTCACGTGCGCGGGGTGACGGCGGTGGCGTGGGCGGGCGACGACGGGAGGCTCGCGACGGGCGACGAGGGCGGTGCGGTGGTGCTGTGGGAGCACCCGATGGATGAGCCGGGCGGCGACGCGTGACGGCGCCGCGCGTGGCAGCGCAGGGGGCCGTTGAACGTGGTTGCGTCCGCACTGTGCTGAGTGCTGCACTCGGCACCTCTCGCCACACATCCCGCAACCGCTTGCACGTAGCCAACCCCCCCCCCCCCCCCCCCCCCCCCCCGGGGAGGGGGGGGCCCCCCCCCTTTGCGCCCGCCGGCCCCGGGGGGCGCGCCCCCACGTTGCGGG
>Ga0136560_1000321_pt1 | contig 23222 bp, 21 predicted proteins | sample AntRauMeHopE1497_FD_104925 | JGI IMG/M metagenome (GOLD analysis project Ga0136560, IMG submission 104925) | Saline lake microbial communities from Rauer Islands, Antarctica - Metagenome Hop E1 #497 | ecosystem: Environmental > Aquatic > Non-marine Saline and Alkaline > Saline | place... | reverse complement strand
GAACTTGAACTTGAACTTGAACTTAAAATCTTATGCCCATATACCACAACTTAGGAAAGTTCCCGCAGAAGCGGCACACACAGTTTGAAAAACCAGATGGTAGCTTGTATTACGAGCAGCTTTTTGGCACTATTGGTTTTGACGGGATGTCGTCTTTGCTCTACCATGTACACCGACCTACACAGGTAAAGGAAATAGGCGAGGCTATAGACATGACACCAAAAATTGCGGTAGCAAAGAATATTGCTTCTCGTAAGCTTGTTGGGTTTGATGTTGCTCCAAAAGATGATTTTCTGGAGGCTCGGCAGCCCATGATGGTCAATAGCGATGTGCTTATCGGGCTTGCGGCGCCACGGAAGTCCATGACGGACTATTTTTATAAAAATGCCGATGCGGATGAGATGCTCTTTATCCATAAAGGAACGGGAACCCTAAAAACATTCTTGGGTAATATTCCGTTTGAATATGGTGATTATCTGATTATTCCCCGAGGGATGATTTATCAAATGGAATTTGATACCGAGGACAATCGCATTTTGTATGCCGAATCCGCACATCCCATATACACTCCAAAGCGTTACAGGAATTATTTCGGACAGTTATTGGAACATTCTCCCTTCTGCGAGCGTGATTATAAACTGCCGCAAAATTTGCAGACCTATGACGAGAAAGGCGAGTTTGTAATGAAAATAAAGAAACAGGGCATGTTGCAGCATTTGGTCTATGCCACGCATCCTTTTGATGTCGTGGGCTGGGACGGGTATAATTATCCCTACGGATTTTCCATCCATAATTTTGAACCCATTACAGGGCGCGTACATCAACCGCCACCGGTGCATCAGACTTTTGAAACAAGTGCTTTTGTCATTTGTTCCTTCTGTCCACGAATGTATGATTACCATCCAAAAGCGATTCCTGCGCCATACAACCATTCCAATATAGATTCCGATGAGATGCTGTATTACGTGGATGGCGATTTTATGAGCAGAACAGGGATTGGCCCCGGTTATATTTCCCTGCATCCATCCGGTATTCCACATGGGCCGCATCCCGGCACTTACGAAGCCAGTATCGGGAAAACAAAGACAGAGGAACTGGCGGTGATGATAGATACGTTCAAGCCCTTGCAGCTAACGGAAAATGCTATGAAGATTGATGATGGCAAATATTTTGCTTCTTGGTTGGATAAGGAATAGCTGTTTTGGAAATGACGTAGGACTAGATGACTTAGGACATAAGACAGGGGCGAAGAAAAATCAGTATAATAAACGCTACCCCTAATTTTCTGATGTCTTGAGCCATAATTTAAAATAGTTCCGAAAAAAAATTGAAATGATTAATAGAGTTCTAAGATAAAATTTAGGGGAAAGAGCTATCTACTGCAGGCAATTAAAAAGTTTTTGATTAGACAAAAATTCAATGTTTATTCCCATGCATGAATTTGGCAATAATCTGTTCCCTCTCCCTGGGAGCGGGCTAGGGAGAGGATTTTAGGAAAGGATTTTACCAATATAATAAGAGTAGCACCATAAATAGTGAACACAAATGAAAAAAATTACATCATGGCTGGACATACCGGCCGATTCGGATTTTAGTATATACAACCTTCCTTTTGGCATCTTTTCAAAGAAAAAGAAGGGAAAAACAAGGGCTGGCATCGCCATAGGACATCAAATCGTGGATTTGGCTGCCTTGGCCGAAGCGGAATTGATAGACGTTTCCCCTTTTGTTTTTAGGCAATCTACCCTTAACGATTTTATCGCCTTGGGAAAAGAAGTAACGAACAAAGTGCGCTTGGATGTACAAAAGCTGTTAGTCGATAAAACTTCTCCTTTACAGAAAAAACCAGAAATTTTGGTTTTACAGGCCGATGTTCAAATGCATCTTCCTATTCATATTGGCGATTATACCGATTTCTATTCCAGCATTGAGCACGCCACCAATGTGGGGAAAATGTTCCGTGATCCCGAGAATGCGCTGCTGCCCAACTGGAAGCATATTCCTGTGGGCTATCATGGTAGGGCGTCGTCTATTGTGGTCAGCGGAACACCTATAAAAAGGCCAAAAGGGCAAGTAATGCCGAAGGACGCTAGCGAGCCGGCCTTTAAACCTTCCGGCAGGTTGGATTTTGAGTTGGAAATGGGTTTCATAACTGGAAAGAGGACACAATTAGGCGACAGTGTCGCAACTGCCGATGCCGCCGATTATATTTTTGGCTTGGTGCTGTTCAACGACTGGTCCGCACGCGATATTCAAAAATGGGAGTATGTGCCTTTGGGGCCATTTTTAGGCAAAAGTTTTGGTTCTTCCATGTCGCCATGGATCGTTACGCTAGAGGCTTTGGAACCTTTTAAGGTAGCCGGACCAAAGCAAGACCCTAAAGTATTGCCTTATCTGAAATATACCGGAAAAAATAATTACGATATTCAGTTAGAAGTCGGTTTGCAGCCAGAAAATTCGGAAGAGCAAACGGTGAGCACCTCCAATTTAAAGTACATGTATTGGAACATGCGACAGCAATTGGCACACCATACCATAAACGGTTGTAATATAAACGTAGGCGATGTTATGGCCTCGGGAACGATATCCGGTAAAGACGAAAGTTCCTTTGGTTCTATGTTGGAAATTTCTTGGGGCGGCACAAAGCCGATAACCTTAAAAGATGGCAGTACGCGCACCTTTATCGAAGATAACGATACCGTAATCATGCGAGGATTTGCAGAAAAAGACGGAATTAAAGTCGGATTTGGGGAAGTGAGCGGCAAAATTTTACCAAGCGATTAATTGCGTTTGGGTTTAAATTTTAGGATAACTGAAAAACGCAATTCGTTGCCATGTCGATACTTGATATGAAAATTTTGAAGAATATATAGTTGTAATTGGAATCTTATCCTAGATTCTGGTTGCCGGCTGTGATAAATTTTATAAGGCATTGATTTACCGGTATCACGAAGAAGCCCCTACGTCTTCCTCACGAAAAGGTCGGAAGCCACCTCGCTTGAAAAAAGGGGAGGAGCTATTATTAGTAATTATTTGAGAGCATAATAGAGCATAAGTAATTTACTCCGCTTTTCAAATTCTAAAACGGGTTCTCGAAGTTATAACTGTCTCCAATAGTATCTAGTTTGGAGGTTTTTATAGGAAAAGAGACAGTTTAGGGTAAGAAGTGTCGAGATGGCCAAAAGATGAAAAGATTTAATATCGATGAACAAAAAAGTAAAAACCATATCCCCTTCGGATATTTCACAGCCAGAGCTGCATGCCTATTTATTGTCCGCGATAGCGCCAAGACCCATTTGTTTTGCGAGTACGGTAGATAAAGACGGAAACGTTAATTTGAGTCCCTTCAGTTTTTTTAATGTGTTCAGTTCCAATCCGCCGGTACTTATTTTTTCCCCTGCCCGAAGTGGTAGGGACGGGAGTATGAAACACACGCACGAGAATGTTTTGGAAGTGCCGCAAGTGGTCATCAATATTGTTAATTACCCCATGGTAGAGCAGATGTCGCTCTCTAGTACAGCCTACGATAAGGGCGTAAACGAATTTGTAAAAGCAGGATTTACCCAAGTAGAAAGTGACGTAGTTGCCCCACCAAGGGTGGGGGAGGCGCCGGTTGCTATGGAATGTACGGTTACCCAAGTTATTCCCTTGGCCGATGCGCCCGGTGCCGGAAACCTGATTTTGGCTAGAGTGGAGCGCATGCATATTCAAGAAGAATATTTGGATGCGAACGGACAATTGGATACCCAAAAGCTCGATTTGGTAGGCCGCATGGGCGGCAGTTGGTACACCCGTTCTAGTGGCGATTCCCTCTTTGAAATTCCAAAACCTTTGCGAACCAAAGGCATTGGCGTGGACAGTTTACCACCAGCAGTGGTCGATAGTTCGATACTCACCGGAAACAACCTTGGCCGATTGGGCAATTTGGAAGAACTCCCAGCACAGGAAAAAATAGCAGCTGTTAAAGTGAACCATGAAGTTGCTGCGCTCTTATCACGTACCAACAAAAACGAACGAACAGAAAAAATACATCAACTCGCGAAAAAATGGTTGGAAGAAGATAGGGAAAAGGATGCCCTTGCTTTGCTGTTTTGTCTGCAGTAAATACTTTTATTGGGGGTAGATATTCTCTGTCGCTAGTCAATTTCGGGACTATAGGGTTACGGGAAATTTTAAGCTTATTTATTCTTGTGCGGTGAAAGCTGTAGAGAATTAAGTTGCCAAGAGGTTTCCAAGGTTTTGGATAACTTAAGCGTTACTTTTCATGTCGGTAGAAGATTTAGATAGACCCTACCATTTATTTTGATTCTGAAATTCACAAAATATTGATATTCATAATTTTAAATACATAGGGTCTGTTGTGAAATAAAGTGACTCGATTATAGTGCGTTATTTTGTTTGCCGGTAAGGCGAAAAATGCAGACTTGGCCATAGCTAAGACACCCATTTTCAAGGTAGTTGGCGAGCAAAAGGACAGTAGGAATTGGCAGGTTATTTCTAGACAGACCCTTAGTGCCATTTTCAACTTTTGGATAGTGAAGTTGAAATTTAACCTATCGGTTGTCATAAGCCTTTCAATAGTAGGCGATTTTCAGCAGCAGACGGAAGCACCAAGATTAAGAAATATTGCTACTGCTTACTGCAACTGCCTACTTAGCTTCGTTGTTAAAAATAGTTTCGGTTTTACCAAGCAGCATAACTTATATAAAGGAACTTTTTAGGCAATAACGCCGCACCTGAGCAATGTCATAGTTAAAAAACACACTTTTGTGTTATTTTTACAGAATGCAGCAACTCCAAATACCCGTTGCGGAACCTTGGGCTGTTCTAAAGATACTTGCTATGTGGCCATCAATCCTTATTGGCACTTATGTGCTTATTGCCCTTACGATCGTGGTAAGTATTTTGATGCATGGCGCCAAACCTTCCAAGACCTTGGCTTGGCTGTTGGTTATTTTTACTATTCCTGTGGGCGGGATACTACTGTATATACTTTTAGGCAGAAACAGACGGAAACAAAAGCTATTGAAACTTGAAAAACCTTTTTCCGTTATCACGCCAAAAGAAGATATTGCCCAGCCTACATCCATACCGGATGCCCATTTAAAACTAAAAAAATTGGTATACAATAACTGTGGCTTTCCGGTTACGCTCGGGAACGAACTTTTTCTTTTAAAGAATGGAAAATCCACCTTCGAATCTGTCTTTAATGCCCTAAATAGTGCCCAGCAGCGTATTCATCTACAATACTATATTTTTGAGGAAGGGGAGCTTGCGGATCGGTTGTTGCTTTTGTTTACAGACAAGATTGCACAGGGGGTTCAAATACGTATGATCTACGATGGAGTAGGTAGTTTTTCCCTAAGCAAAAAGTATCTAACACGACTATTGGACATTGGGGTAGAGGTGTATCCCTTTCTTCCTTTTAAGTTTGGACGGTTTTTACGCGCGTTAAACTATAGAAACCATCGTAAAATAATTACGGTAGACGGGAAGATTGCGTTTACCGGCGGCATCAACGTATCCGATAAGTACCTGAAAGGTGATCCGGAGTTGGGGAATTGGAATGACATGCACCTGCGCCTTCAGGGGCCTGTTGCCAAACATTTGGACCATGTGTTTATAACGGACTGGTTTTTGGTAAGTCAGAAGGAGATCTTGCCTTTACCCATCCAAGTGGTGCCTATTTATGAAGATGGAAAGCAGGTACAGGTAGTCTCGGGCGGCCCGGACGATGACTTTCCTACCGTGAAACAGGTTTATTTTACCATCATCAATACGGCAACGGAATATCTCTATATTACCAATCCTTATATTATACCAAACGCCGCGATGTTGCAGGCTTTGCAGACCACAGCCTTAAGTGGGGTTGATGTGCGTATTATGATTTCTGAAAAAACGGATGGTAAAATTGTAGGCTGGTGCGTGCGCTCCTATTTTGAGACACTATTGAAGTCGGGCATTAAGATCTACCTCTTTCCCGACGGTTTTTTGCACAGCAAGATTATGGTAAGCGACGATACGCTCGTTACGATAGGAACCGCCAATTTGGACGATCGCAGCTTTGACCAGAATTATGAGGTCAACGCCATTGTTTATGATGGGGCTTTTGCCAAATTACTGAAGGACGATTTTCTACTGGACAGTGGAATTAGTCGGGTATTGACCTACGAGGAACACCTAAAAAGGCCTTGGGCCGATAAATTGAAGGAAGGCTTTGGAAAGGTGTTCAGTCCGTTGTTGTAGATTTTACGCTAAACCCTAAACGCTGTAAGCTTTACGCTATGCGCTATACGCTTGGTTTATTATTTTGACTCATAACTCATTAACTTTTTCACTACCCTCTACCCTCTAAAAACTACCAACTACCTTCTGTTAACTTTTATCCGAATCATAAAAAATCAAGTCCTGCTCCTCCATAGATGCTATCACGAGCTTTATATATTCGTTAATGGTTTTTTTAAAGTCTTGTGGTTGCGTGATATCGATACCTGCCCTCCAAATCGTTTCGCGCTCCTTGCCAACACAAATGCAGTACAAGGCCGTTTCTGCATGAAATACGGTATAATTATCATAATAATCGTCCTCGTGAAAAATACCCTGATGGGTTAAATAATCGTCCTGAAAGGTATAGAGGTATCTATCGGCATCTGCGATTCTGGTGCGAAGGGTCTTTTTGTTTTCCGAGCCTATGATCTTGGTAAACAGTATGGCGTCAAAATCCTTGTCCAACAACTGCTGTTCCACTTCGGTGAGTTGTTTTTCCGATTGTTTGGAGGCCGTAAAGTCAATATCAAAAACATCGACACTCCTCACGGCTTCCACATTTCGTTTTTGGAACTCGGCTCGTACTTTGCTCTCAAAATCTCCACGTATGCTGTCATTCTCCGTCATGCCAACGATCAGCACTTTATAGGCATGGAACAATACGGTGTCCGGATTTTTCCAATTGCTTACCAATTGGGCCGACTTACAATTCCAGAACAAGGCTACAATTCCCAAAAGGAGTAGTGCTTTTTTTATGGTATCCGTTTTCATTTTCTTAGACTTCATATTGATTTTAATCCCGGCTGCTTGCAGCGTTTATTCTATATTTTCGTTCCGAGAACCCGGGATAAATTTTATTTTTTGGCGTCCAAATTTCGGGGGACATCCCGTATCCGTGCATCAGTTTAGTTCATTAAGGATGAGTATATACTACTATCAGGTATATTTTAAGCATAGTGCCTAGCTATCTCAAAATACCGCCGGCATAGTTGAACAGTTCCGTTTTAAGGGCCTTGAAACCGGAGGTATAATCCATTATTTTTTTTCTTAAAGCTTGATGTTTGGTAAGGTATTTGGGATCATATTCGCTTAGCGTCCGCCCCATCATACTTCCTAGCTGGTGTTCATATTGGGCAATGGATTCCTGTACCGCCCTTTTCTCTAGGGAAACATGTTTCAGTTTGGTCTTGTAGTCCTCCAAACGTTCGAATAGGTTGTGCGTGGTTTCACGGAACGCGTTGGAATGCAAAAGTTTGTCCATAAAAAGGAGGTCGTCTTCCGTGTACTGTAGGTCGGATTTCCATCCTTGTACATCAAAATGGAGCTCTTTCAGTTCTTTGTCCTTCATTTTGTTGGTGCTAATATTTTTCATGATCGTTTGCATCAAAAGTTCGAAAATCGTCTCAAAATCTGGTTTACCTTAATGCTTCAAGCGCTAATATATTTTAGACCGACCTAACATAAAATGACATCCGTCAGGTTACCCTAGGGAATCGTTATTTCCACTACTTCGTTTAAGCTGGGTATATGTGCTTCCCAGCCAAAAGTATCCTTCATTTTTACGCGTAGTCCGTTAAGGGATGTAGGCTCGCCGTGAATTAGAAAAATACCTTCCGGAACGTTGGTTATGCCGCTTGCCCAATATATCAGCTCTGCTTGGTCCGCGTGCGCGGAAAGACTTTCCAGATGATGTATTTTAGCCTTTACGGGAATATACTTGCCATAGATTTTGAGCTCATGTGTGCCTTCCAATAAAAGTCTGCCGCGTGTTCCTTCTGCTTGGTAACCAACTAGCAAGACCGTTGTGTTAGTGTTGTCCATTAGTTGTTTCAAATAGGTAAGAACCCGTCCGCCCGTTACCATGCCGCTTCCGGCAATCACGATTTTTGCTCGGGCATCGTCAATGGTTTTCCACGTATCCGCATAGGAACTTATGATGTTGATGTGATTGCACATGGCGCTGTATTCTGCCATTGGCAATTTGTGCCACCTCGGAAAACGCTCAAAGACCGATAGCACATTATTCCCCATAGGGCTATCTACAAAAATGGGAATGTTCGGAATTTTATTTTTACGATAGAGCGTCCATAGCACGTACATTAAGGACTGTAGGCGTTCTACGGCAAAGGAAGGAATGATCAGTGTGCCCCTGTTTGTTATGGTCTCTTTAATAAGGGAAACCAAGATATTGTCCAGGTTTTCTTTAGGGTGCAGTTTATGGCCGTAAGTACTTTCCATAAAAAGGTAATCTGCCCATTTAGGTCGTTTTGGCGGTGCTAATAAGTGATCTTCCAGTCTCCCGATGTCTCCCGAGAAGACAAATAGTTTTCCAAAAATTTCAAGTTCAATAAAGCAAGACCCTATAATATGGCCGTTAGCAACAAACCTGCACCTAATATGTTCCGAAAGGTGTTCCCACTGTTCTTCTTCCTGTGACCTAAAGAGCCCCAGCGTTTTTTCTGCATCGCTAAGCGTGTAGAAGGGCAGGGCAGGCTGGTGTTTGGAAAATCCCCCTTCATTGGCCTTTTCCGCCTCTTCCTCATGTATTTTGGCACTGTCCCTCAGAATTATTTCGGTGATGGCCAAGGTAGGGGCAGTTCCTATAATTTTGCCTAAAAAACCCTGCATCAATAATCGTGGTAGGTAGCCTGTATGGTCCAAGTGGCCATGTGTTAGCAGCACCACATCTATGTTAGTGACATCTGTAGGTATGGGCTGCCAATTTAATTCACGTAACTCTTTTATTCCTTGGAACATGCCACAATCTATCATGATATTTAATTCCGGTGTCTCCAAATAAAATTTTGAACCGGTTACGGTACCTGCGGCGCCTAGAAAATGGATTTTTATTTTTCTCATGGTCAAGTAGTACAAAGTTGCTGCAGTTCTTTTAGAATTTTTTCTTTTCGTTCCTCGGAAACCTTCAAATGATCAAGAAAAAACTTGTCTTTTAAAAGTTGTCTGCACAAGACGATATCCCTGCTTAGTAAAAAGGTTTTCTCCCTTTCGGAAAGTAGCGTAGAAACCGTAATGGGATAGAGTCCCAATCTATCAATGCGTTCTTTTAGGCCATTGGCGTTGGGATGGTCCCAGCTTAAAAGATACAGGCCAACGCATTTTCCGTACCGCAGCGCATCGGCCGTAAAACGGGTATTGGTCACTACCCATCCGGCTTCCACAGGGTCGTTTAATTTATTTTTCTCCCATTGTGCTTTTACATCCGCGTATCTAGACTGAATATACAGCGGTATTTTTACGTTGCAATTTCGCCCTTCTTCATTATGGAATTTACACTCCAGTATGTTTACTTTTCCGTTCTTTTGGGCAAACACATCTATTTCATGGGATACACAGACACCTTTCATTATTTTGCTTATTTCCACGGTATACCCGGAATATTCCATAATGGCCGCCACAAACCTCTCAAAAGGAAAACCGGTAGGGCCTAGCTCATAGATGGCTTTTTTTAATTTATATTTTGATGCGAATACCGATTTTTTCTTTTTCAATAGCGTATAGGCACGCTCATAGATTTCCTTGGTAGGGATGCCTTGGTAGAGTTCGTCGCGCACCGTATTCACAATTTGATTTATCAATACATCGTCCGCACCGCTATGCTTCAGTGAACCCCGTAGTTTTTCCACAGAAAACTTGACCTTGTCCCCAGAGGATTTTATGATGTCCGTACTATTATTTTTCAAAGTATTGATTTAAAATTTTAGAATAACTTTCTTTTCTACCTGCTGTTCCGTTAGGGTCTGTGATGAAATAACCTGACGCTATCTACTGGGTCTTTTACCAGCCAACTGCGTTGAAAATAGGTGCCATAGCTAATGCTATGTCTGCGTTTTTCGCCTTGCCGTCAAACAAAATAACTTCCTATAAAGTAGTCACTTTATTTCAAAACAGACCCTTAGCTTTATTTTGGTAATTCTAATTTCTCCTATTTAATCCCAAACCTCAGGCAATAACTGTTATAAAAGGTATACAGGCAAATTAAAGAGGCCAGTTTTTAATCAAAATAAGGCAGCACCATATACGGAATGGTAATATGGAACCCGATTTTTTTAATGATCGGTTCAATAAAAAGTCGCTCCACAAAAGTGTGCTTGTTCTGCACCATGACCAGAAGGTTCATTTCATGTTTTAATTGAAAATTATTGATGGCCGTAATGATATCCTGATTGTGTAGATTATGGAAAAGATGGGCGATGCCTTTTAGTTCCTTGTCCAATTTCGCTTGGTTCTTTAGCTGTTCTTTGCTAAGGTCATAGCCATTGGAAACATGAAGTACCTCTATACTGGAAACATGTTGTCTGGCAATGGTCAGCAGCATTTTTAGCGGTTTTGTTTTAAAATCGACTTCGTAATCGGTGGGGAACAAAATTTCCTTGGGCACCTCGTACTCAAAATGGGGCGGAACTGCAATTACGGGACATTCGGCTCTTTTGATGATATCCACGGTGTTGGTGCCGAACAATATTTCCTTGGCGCCCGTAGCCCCTTTGGTACCCATAACGATAAGGTCTATTTTTTCGTCCGATACAATTCTAGACATCTCGTTGGTAAGGGTATTTAGGCTGGTAATGGAAACAAATTTATGTTTGTCGTTGGGGTGTTCTTCCGCTATTCTGGCATATAATTTATCCAGATTCTCCACCGCAGCTTCCCGTATGACATCACCAAGGCCAATAAGGCCCGGACTGCCCACTAAATATTCTGCATTATACACTGGCGGCATATAGGTATGTAGCATATAAAATTTGGATTCTATATCCTTAAATGTTTTTAGGGCGTATTGAATGGCCTCATAAGCGTTTTCGGAAAAATCTGTTGGAAGGAGTATACGTAGCATATCTTTTGGTTTTATAAATTGAATATTCAAAGCTATCTTACTAAAACACAAAAAACCATGACATTGGTCAGTTTGTAACATAATGTATTTTGTAATTTGCAGTTTTAATACAACTTGGGATGAAAGATAATTTTTATACCATAATAGCTTCTGAAACTCCGGTTTTGGTCGATTTTTTCGCAGAATGGTGCGGCCCGTGTAAAATGTTGGCGCCCACTTTAAAAGCAGTAAAGGACGAATTGGGCGATGCGGTGCGGGTCGTAAAGATCGATGTGGATAAAAATCAACCTTTAGCCGGCAAATATCAGGTTAGGGGCGTACCTACCATGATACTCTTTAAAAACGGGAAACAGGTATGGCGAAAATCCGGTGCACTGCCCAAGCACGAGATTATTGGTGCGATCAAGGGGGTTTCTTAGGGGGGCGGTTGGTTTTGTTTGAGTCTTGGACACTGGGTAGGTAAAATATACGCCAAAAAGAATCATCCTACCACATTTTGTAAATTTATGTAATGAGAAAACATTGGATATAAATAGCGCAGCAAGTAGTAATGAAACCGATTTTTATAAAATTTAAAATTGGTGTTTGGATTATTTATAAGAATCAAGTGCTAAGCCCCGCTTCCGTTTGCCTGCCTAGCCCGCAGGTCTTATATCAAGTCCCATTTTTACGTACGGCACTAGTGTCAAGTCAAGCTAAAATTGGCGCAAAATCCAATGCATCTTTTGCGGCATCCCGTCGTTAAAAAATAATTCCGTAGCTAATGCTATGCAATGATTTTTTGCCTAGGGCTACCACAAGATGTAAGATTACCTTTTACGCCATTTCAGCTAGGACTTAACACTAATGGTAGAAGTCGCTATAGCTATGCGGTAAACTATATAATACCTTATTTAGGTAAGGGCAAGACCAAGAGGGGCACTTTTGTCTGGAACGCTACATTTTTCACTACCGCTTCATGGGTTAATTTCTCCATAAAACTATGCCAGTAATCTATAAGGGCTATCATTCCTATGGCTTTATTTGCTTCGACCTGTGTTCCAATTTGGCTAGCTATTTTGTCTTTTTTCGCTATTTCTAAAATTTCAAAGGGTATTTGGCCTAACCTTTTGGCAATGGTTTTTTTAGCGGCCTCCTTTTGTGAGCGTTCTTGCTCCTTGTCCTCTATATGCAGCACACGGATTTTGGAATCCCAAAGTTTCGCCAGTTGCAACATTGGACGTAATTCGTATTTGTCATATACATGTTCAAAACCTGTAGCGAAAAGAATCTCTTTGGGTAGGGTAAAGCTGTAATTGGTCGGCACGGCAACAATAGGACAGAAGTCTATTTTACGAATAATATCTACCGTATTGCTGCCCATAAAAATACTTTTTAGGCCACTTGCGCCCTGTGTGCCCATGAAAATAAAGCGGACGCTAAGGTCCAGTACAGATTTGCCTATAGCGTTGGCCAAAGAATCCGCTTTGCAAATAGTTGTAAAGGAATATTTTGGATTTTGCCGTTCCCCTGTTACGCGATCAACAACCATTGCCAACTCTTTTTCCGAGGCTTCTTTTGCAATTTGATACAGTTTGGATTCCACATGGGACGTACCCGTTGGGAATACATTTAGGATATGGAATGTACACGTCTCTTTTTTGAACAGCTCCGTGGCATAGTGAAGGGCATTGTAAGCATTTTCGGAAAAATCCGTGGGTACCAGTATGTGGGTCATGATTGTTTGGGACATAGTTCATCTATTTTTCAAATCTAAAATTTTATTGGTTTTACTTGTAATCAAAATTCTATTTGCGACAAGTATTGCTTTGATGCATTTTTCGTTCAAGTTTTAAAAAATACATATAGGAGTGCCCAATTTTCAGTACTGCCAACTGCTACAGCCAACTGCATACTTTTTAATGGGTATACATGAAATTACTTCCTATTTCAAAACCTATCGCATTTTAATCTATAGTGCTTACGCTGGCAGTACCAAAAGGGGAACCGACGTATGGAAGCCTACTTTTTTTACTACAGGTTCTTGTGTCATTTTTTTCATAAAGGTATGTTCATAATGAATCAAGCAAATCATATCCGCCAATTGCTCCTCGGCAAACTGGGTGATCGCCTCGGCGACCGTGGTGTGAATGGGTGTTTTGTGGAACGTATGGGTGACGGAAGCGAGACGCTCCTCCAGAATTTTCTTATTCGCTATCTGGTTTTCGGACAAAGCAAACTCTTGGGCGACATAAAATATCGATACTTCAGATTCCCAATGTTCGGCCAATTTCAGCAAGGTTCTTAGCTGTCCCTTTGAAAAGAAATGGTCATACTGCGTAGGAAGCACAATTTTCTTCAAGGCTTGGAAATTGAATTTTCTCGGAACGGCCAAAATAGGACAATTCCGAACTTTTTTAAGTACCCGTACCGTGTTGCTGCCTAAAAATAGCTGCTTCAGCCCGGTGGCGCCTTTGGTTCCCATGAAAATCATATCCAAATCACATTCCAAAATTAGGTCGCTTATGGTATCGGATAAATTTCCAGCTATGGCTTTTATTAAAAACGTGTGCTTTTCGTCATCTGTAACTTTGGTTATGGTGTGTAAGGTCTCCTCTAATCTGCTTATCGCATTTTTGTGCAGGGCGTCGTACACCAAGCCGGTTTTTGCGGCATCCTGATTCCGGGATAGGAGTCCGGTGTTGGGTTCGTATACATGCAACAGTATAAAAGTACAGGCCTGATGACTGTTCAGTTTAAGGGCTGTGAAAACTGCGTTCAATGCATAGTCCGAAAAATCTGTGGGTAGCAATAGTTGTTTCATGGTGTCAGTGTTTATCGCGGTAAATTTTGCATGACCATAAAAGGTATGTTGGTCGTTAATCCTATTTCATCTACGGTGGAACGGTAGAGTAAATCTTCTAAAAATGAATGTCTGGAATTCACCATTACCAAGAAATCTATTTCCTGCTCCGCTATTTGTTCCCTAATGGCCTCAGCTTTATTTTTTGTGGCCGTCCGGTTAAAATGGAGATAGGAGTTGGGAAGACTGTCGGTCAAGAAACGCTTATTGTCCTCTTGGCGGTTGCTCAGGGTATCAAAATCCGAAATATAAAGGCAATGTACTTGGGATTTGAACGCACCGCTGATACTGTTCAGTAATTTTAGTTCCCGTCTTTTGTAGGGCAACATATAGTCCGTAGGAAAAAGGATTTTTTTTGGATTTTGAAATTCGGCCTCTTGCGGAATAGCCAGAACAGGGCAGGAAACATATTTGAATATCTGCACCGTATGGCTGCCAAAGGTCAGTTTCTTATCATTGGTAATCCCTTTGGTACCCATGATGATGAGGTCCGTATTTACGCCATTGGCAAAATTGTTTACCGCATCCACCAAAGAATCAAAAGAACTAATACCTTCGTAGGTATGCTTAGGATTGGGAGGAACATCCGTAAGCTCCTCTATAAGCTGCGCCAGCTTTTTATCCGACTCTTTTCTTGTACTTTCCTTCTTCTGCGCTAACGCTTCATTTGTTTCCGTTTTCCAAAGTCCATATACTTCGTCCGCATAGGCATGTAGAAAGTAAAATTTACTTTGTTCGCATTTAAAAAGAGCTAAGGCGTATGCCGCGGCATGAAAGGCGTTTTTTGAAAAATCGGTAGGAATCAATATGGTTTTCATGCGTTTTGATTTTTTTAATACGTTTAAAATGATGTAATTAAAAAATAGGGGTAAGCGCTACGCTCTCACATTAAAAATTTTAACAATTGCCTACTGAGAAGAAATTTTTAAAATTTATCAATGTTCGTTTCATCTGTGCTATTTTACTCAAAAATAGAGGCGCTGCACACCAAAAACAATGACATTGGTCAGTTATGCTCCTGCCAGATGAAAACCCGAGTTTTTGTCTCTTTCTTTTCCCTTTGCCGTCGTTGACCCCTAACGGTCAGGGTAAGCCGCAGCTACGGCTATGTTTTGTTCCCGACCGTTCGGGATGCCTAAACAAAGAAAAAAACAAAATCGTCAAAATTTTCGGGTTTTCATTAAGCATGGGTATAGCTCAACTTCATTCATGAATAACAAAAAAGGGAATGGTGGTGTGAAAGCTTATTTTTTCCACTAGGGAATCAAACAGAATTTGTTGCAAAAAATTTAGGTTTTTGGCTACCATAAATATCATATCTACATCCCTGCTTTCTACAAAGCACTGTATGGCCGCATTTACACTTTTGTTGGTTATGGTGTGGAAACTATTACTCTTAGGGAGGGTTTCGTTTAAATAGTCCAAAAGGAATTCCTTGTTTTTCTGCTGTGCTTTTGTTAATTCCCTATCGGCTTTGGAGACATTCATGACACGTATGTTCCCTTGGCACCATCCCAGCATTTCCGTTAGCGCACTTAAAATGTTATGGGAATAGAAGATGTTATAGTCCGTAGGGAAGGCCACTTCCTGCGGCACCGAAAACGTCACCCCTTTTGGAATGATGAGGGTATTGCATTTGACTTTGGTAATGACATCGCCAGAATTACTACCTATGATATGCTCACGTAAACCGCTCACACCTTTTGTGCCCATGATAATGAGGTCTATTTTCTTTTCTTCAAGGTTCTTTTTTATAGCTTCCAGAAAAAAACCGACTTCGTGGATACTAAAGTAGCTGTGCAGGGGATTTGTGCAGGCAGTTTCTATCTTGTCCACCCATTTTTTCAATTGTTCCTTTGATGGGCTTGTAAATTCCTTCCCGTGTGCTTCTTCATCGTCATCAAGGGAGACGGGGCGTACCGGATAGGCTATAAACTCACTTATATGCAACACATAAAAATCGCATTTGGTTTCTTTAAAGAGGAGTTGGGCATACTTTAAAGCGTTCAGGGCATTCTCTGAAAAATCGGTCGGAAGTAGTATATTTTTCATTGATAATAAATCGCTAGACCCACAAAGTTAAACCTTGGGTAGGCTTAAAAAAATGATATTTATCAGTCTGGCCAAATAGCTGCCTGCGCTCAAAGTATCCTTTGTAACGATTCTAGGTTAAGGATACGGATATTCCTGCCTTCAATATTGATAAGGCCTTCTTTCCTAAAACTGGTCAAGGTTCTTATGAGGCTTTCCGTGGCAATTCCGGCCACGCTGGATAGATCGGTTCTTGATATATGTATGGGTTCATCGGTGTTCTTGTTCAGTATTTCCGAAAATTGCAGTAGCGTCCGTGCCGTTTTCTTTCTGACCGAACTATAGGCCATCTGTAAAAGTTGTTCCTTAATATCTATAATATTCTCGTTCAAAAGGGCCACGAGTTCTAGGGCAAGGCTGTGGTTCTGCTGCAAAAGATCTTTTAGAACGGACTTTGGGATGCCTGCCACGGTTGCGTTCTCTACTACCGTTGCGGTTTCTTTGTGCGGCACGTTTTCGGCAAAGGAGGTGAAACCCAAGAAGTCGTTGGGACTATAAATACCGGTGATCAATTCTTTTCCGTCCTCATCCATTTTATGACATTTGACGACACCGTTTACCAGCAGGTATATGATATTGGACCGGAGCCCTTCCTTGAAAATAGGCTTCCCTTTTTCAAAGCTTTCCATGATGCCCTTTTCATCAAAAAATAGTTTTAGTTCCTCCAAGGTTTGCATTTGTGCATTGGGCCGTTCCCTGTTTTTGTCCTTGTCCATTCTACTGAGCAGTTCCGCTTTTGCCAATCTGCTTCCTAGGGCGCTGAGCAATTCCTCCTCCTCATAAGGTTTGGTCAGGTAGTCATCGGCACCTAGATCCATGCCTTTCCTTATTTCGGTACGTTCTGTTTTTGCAGATAAAAAAATAAAGGGGATATGCCTTGTATCCTCATGATTGGAGAGTTCTTGCAACACGCCGTAGCCATCCATTTCGGGCATCATAATATCACACACAATAATGTCGGGTAGCTGTGCTTTGGCCTTATCCACCCCTATTTTTCCGTTTGCGGCCATATCAACATCGTAGCCTGAAAGCTCTAATATTTCTGCCGTATTTTCACGTAGCGATACATCGTCCTCTATTAAAAGTACTTTTTTCATGTTCAGGGTTTAGTGGGTTGCAGCGGAATGGTAATACTAAATGCTGTTTCTTTATTTTCTATACTGGTAAAAATGATGTCGCCACCCAAATTTTCCAGATGGCCCTTGGCTATATTAAGGCCTATGCCCGTTCCTTGGTGCAATAGGGCGTTTGCAGCCCTAAAATAACGTTCAAAGATAAATTTTTGTTCCGCTTCCGGTATCCCTATGCCTTGGTCTATGATGGCAAGGGCAAGGAAATTCTTGTCTTTGTTCACCTTGATGTTGATATGGGTATGCTCCGGAGAATACTTTATGGCATTGTGCACTAGGTTGGAAAGTGCCAGCTCCAATATTTTCTCGTCAAAATTTAGGTTGATTTCGTCTATATCCTTCGGGTACTGTATCCTTTGGCCTTCTTTTAAAAGCATATTGGAGTTGTACACTACTTCATTTACCACTTTGCTCAAAGCAAAAGTGCTGTGCTGGTATTTTACCTTTCCCGAATCCAGCCGTTCCACGGACAGAAAATCGTTTAGGATATTATCCAAGTATTTTACTTTGTTCTTAATGGTGTTTAGGTGCTTTTCCCTTTTTTCCTGCTGTGCGGTTTTGGTGTATTTCCCCAAAAGGGTGGTGGACGTTAATATACTGCTCAAAGGTGTTTTAAACTCATGCGAGACCAAGGAAAGAAACTTTGTTTTCAGTTCTCCAAGTTCCTTTTCTGCGGCTAGCGCCTCTTCCAGTTGCTCCGTTCGCTCTGCCACGGTTTTTTCTAGATTTTCCGTGTACGCCTTACGTTCCGTAATGTCCAGAATTATGGCCACATAGACTTTTCGTTTGCCAATATTGGAAGGCTGTAAATAGGCTTCAATGGGGTAGAGGGAGCCGTTTTTTCGCCGGTGAATGGATTCAAATTTCATTTTGGGCTGTGTACCCCTTTCAAGCGGAGCTATTTGTTTTCTAAACTCAGATTCGGTAAAATTGGGTTTAATATCCAAGAGCGTAAGCTCTCTTAATTCTTCTAAAGAATAGCCAATGTTTACTTGTGCGCCGAAGTTGACATTAATGAATTTTAGGGTTGTGGCGTCAAATACATAAATTTCGTTCAAGGATTCGTTAAAAATTTGAAACCAATGGCTCAATTCCCTTTCTGCCTTTTTTCTTTCCGTAACATCGGTCAGTAGCCCCATGGTGTATTTGTTTCCATAGATTTCAAAAGGATTTAGGCCGACTTCTAAAGGGAACTCCTCACCGTTTTTCTTGCATCCCGAAAAAGTATGGCCATTGCCCATCTGGCGTTTTTCGCCTTTTTTTAAATAGGTTTTTACGTTACCGCTATGCGCTTTCCGGGAGTTGGAAGGAATCAAGATGTTCAAGTGCTGGCCAATGAGGCCGTCGGCTTCATAGCCGAACATATCATGTGCCGATCCGTTGGCCGATACAATAAATTGCTTGTCGTTGATCACCAAAATACCTTCCGATATCGCCTCGGACAGTAAACGGAATATATTACTGTTCTTTTCAAAAACCTTCATGCCTTAAAGATAAGGAGAATACTGATTTTTGTCATTGTACCTGTTCATCTTCTACATTATATTTATCCTTAATTAAGGATTTAAACCAGTTTGTTATGAAAAAGTCATATTCCAATGCGCTAGGCAAGGTTTTTTACCAGAAAACAGGAAGTCTATTTTTTGCGTTCGCCAATGCGGACGGTACGGTACATGCCAAAGAGGCGGCCATTCTAAAAAGCTTGGTGCGGGAAAAATGGCTTTCATTGGACACTATTGAGGATGACTATGGCACGGACGCCGCATTCCAAATAGAAATTGTTTTTGACTGGCTTTTGGAAGAGGACAAAAAAAGTACGGATTGTTTTACGGACTTTACGGATTTCTACAAGGAGCATACTTCCGTTTTTACGGAACCCATAAAAGACCTCATTTTTGAAACGGCTAGTGCCATAGCGAATGCCTTTTCCGGAAAAAACAAATCGGAACTAGTATTGTTGGGAAAACTTCGTTTACTTTTTACGGGGGTTATGTAAAAAAGGTCCATTTCCATGATTGCATAGAAACAGACCTCTTATGTGAGTTAATTTATTGGTCTCAATTATAGTTAAAGCTATGCATCTACATTTAGGTTTTAAAAATCTTTCAGGGTATACAGCTTGGGGTTGCGGAGCGCAGATTGATTTTTTAGGCTCTAGTTTGGAATGGCTATTATAATTGAAATATCTGATTTTCGGCGTTTTGGCTCCCTTTAGGGCGGGGAAAAACGAAACGCCGAAAATCCGATTATTTTTTCCCTGACCCCAAAGGGAATAATCGGATTTTCTGATTTCTAGTAAACTAAAACCCGACTGCTTTTGATTTTAGTAGCAAAAAGGAACACTTAATTAAACTAGAGCCATTTTTTAGTGCTACCGTTAACTGTTACTGCCTACTGCTTTGGAGTGTTCTATAAGTTTTATCCATAGCTTAAAATCTACACTTTGGTATATATGGCGATGAGAATCAATGACTGGCAAAGGTTTGTTTACGTTTCTTCAACTGTCGTTCCAAGTCCTTAATTGTTCCGGCTACGGATTTCTCAAAATCGTCTGTTTTAGTAGATGCGAATATTCTTGGTGCTGGAGCACTTAACTCAATTTCGCACATTTTAATATCTCCGGAGCTACTATGTTCCTGTTTTATAAACACCTCCGCCTTTATGATCCAATTGAACTTGTGTTCCAATTTTTCCAGTTTTCTTGTAATGATCTGGTTCAGGGATTCACTGGTAGACATGTGTAGATACTGTATGTTTATTTGCATAATTTAAGATTTTATCAATTTTTATATTTGAATTTTCAGTTTCCGTCACTGCGCTGTCCAGTGCTAATGATAGGGCTAAAATAAACCGATGTTAACCCTTATAAAATGATATTTATCAGGTTGGGAGGATACCTTCCCTTGTATTGGATTATCGTTGTCCGATAACTTTTTTAAAGCTGTGTCAACAGAAGTAATCACTAATGACTTGGGTCAAACCAAGACTCCACATCTTACTTTTTATATTTTTAGGAGTATTGTCAAAAATCAATTTTTTTTATTTTCATATTGCTTTTCATTTAGGGTCTGTTTTGAAATAAAGTGACGAATTTATAGGAAGTTATTTTTTTGCCGGCAAGGCGAAAAACGCAGACATAGCAATGGCTATGACAAGTATTTTCAACGCAGTTGGCAAGCAAAAGAACCAGTAGAAAGAGTCAGGTTATTTCATCACAGATCCTTAGTTGCTCTTTGGTCTAGCGTATAGCGTATAGCGTTTTGCGTCTTGTTTCTAGAATCACCTAGACTCCTCCGAGGTCTTACCTTCTTAGCCGGCCAGTATTGCTATTGGATACGAGATCATATGGATATGACATTTGTCATTATCCTTCTTAAAATACTTGGATACCTTAGTGCCTCTACAATCCATAGGATATGAAAGTGACACAAGCGTTCTTTAGGTGCACAGGATTAATACTTCTGAGTTTCTGGTTGATGGTAGCTTGCACCTCCAAACAGGAAAAACTGTTACCGGAAAAAACTACGATAACGGAATCTGTCTATGCATCCGCCATTATTCAGCCAGATAGTTTGTATCAGGCTTATGCTAGTGTATCCGGTATTTTGGATGAAAATAGGGTGGACGAGGGCGATAGCGTGCAGGAAGGCGATGTGATTTTACAGGTCATCAATACAACCCCGGAGCTGAATACCCAAAACGCCAAACTTACTTTAGAGTTGGCTACGGACAACTATAGCGGTGGTTCGGGAATTTTAAAGGGAATCGAGGAAGAGATTGCCGCGGCACTTCTCAGCTATAAGAACGACTCTATTAACTACCAAAGGCAGAAGCGTCTTTGGGACCAGAATATTGGGTCTAAAGTAGAATTTGACGATCGGCAATTGGCCTTTAAATTGTCCCGTAATAAATTAGCCCTACTAAAAAATCACTATGAGCGCACCAAAAATGAACTGCTGACGAAAGTGCAGCAGGCAGGCAACAGTTATAAAACCGCTGAAATTGCCAATACCGATTTTAGCGTAACCAGTAAGATAAATGGCAAGGTGTACGCGCTTTACAAAAATCCGGGCGAAATCGTAAGCACCATGGAACCTTTGGCCGCGATTGGCAGCAAGGATGTTTTTTTAATTGAACTTTTGGTAGATGAGGTGGATATCGTAAAAATAAAGACCGGCCAACAAGTACTGGTTGTTTTAGACGCGTATGCCGATACCGTTTTTGAAGCTAAAGTGAACAAAATTTACCCTAGAAAGGATGAACGTTCGCAGACCTTTAAAGTAGAGGCAATTTTTGATGAGTCGCCCGGAGTTCTTTATCCCGGTCTTTCCGGCGAAGCCAATATTGTTGTCGCACAACAGACCGATGCCCTTGTAATTCCCAGGGGCTACCTTATGGAAGGCAATAAAGTAGCCACCGAAAATGGAATCCAAACCGTTGTTCTAGGATTACAGGATTTGGACAGGGTGCAGGTTTTAGAAGGCTTGGATGCACAGACCTATATAGTAAAACCACGGCAATGATGAACTGGAAAGTCATCCTGAATATTGCCAAAACGCATCTGCTGACCAAGATAAAATCTACGGCAACTGCAACCCTGGGGGTTACTTTTGGGATTGGTGCCTATATTACCCTGATCAGTTTTATGACCGGACTCAATACCTTGTTGGACGATCTGATACTGAACCAAACCCCACATATCCACATCTATAATGAAATAGAGCCCTCTAAAAAGCAGCCCATTTCTATGTTTACCGATTTTGAGGATGCTTTTAATGTGGTGTCTTCCGTAAGGCCAAAGCAGGGGCAGCTTAAAATACATAATGCCCTGCCTATTTTAAACAAGCTTAAGAAGGATAAGAACGTAAAGGGAGCGACGCCCCAGGTACGGGCACAGATATTTTATTTGGCGGGATCTATAGAATTGGGCGGCAGTCTTGTTGGTGTGGATATTATGGAAGAAGTAAAATTGTCCAACATAGGCGCTTATATTTTTAACGGCTCTCCCGCGGCGCTCGGAAATAGCGATAATGGTATTTTAATAGGTTCCGGTGTGGCGGAAAAAATGTCCCTGACTGTTGGGGATAGGGTTCAGATAGGCACGGTTTCAGGTAGTGTGTTTCCGTTGAAAATTGTGGGTATTTATCAAAGTGGCATAGCGGAAGTAGACAATCAGCAGAGCTTTGCCAACCTTAAGACCGTACAGCGCATTTTGGGCGAGGTCAACAGTTATATTACCGATATTAATGTAAAGCTTTGGGATATTGAAAAGGCCGTTCCCATGGCAAATAGGCTGGAGGAGCAGTATGCCATAAAGGCAAAGGACATCAATGAGGCCAATGCACAGTTTGAAACGGGTACGGACATTAGGAACCTGATCACCTATGCCGTTTCTATCGCCCTGTTGATCGTGGCGGGTTTTGGTATCTATAATATATTGAATATGCTCATTTACGAGAAAATGAAGGACATCGCCATTTTAAAGGCAACGGGATTCTCGGGCCGTGATGTGCAGTTGATTTTTATGAGTCAGGCCATGCTCATTGGTACCGTTGGTGGCTTGCTGGGTTTGCTGGTCGGTTTTCTATTGTCCGTCTTAATAGACAACGCACCTTTTGAAACGGATGCCATGCCCACCCTAACCACCTATCCGGTAAGTTTCGAATTCAATTACTATCTCATAGGTATCATCTTTGCGTTGATATCCACTTTTATAGCGGGCTATTTACCTTCCAAGAAAGCGAAAAACATAGATCCCGTAGAAATCATAAGAGGAACTTAACCTATGAAACAAGTCTTAGCTACAAAACATATCGATAAATACTTTCATAAGCCCAAGGAATTCCATGTGCTAAAGGATATATCCATGGCCGTGGAACAGGGAGAGTTTGTCTCCGTGATGGGCAAATCCGGTTCGGGAAAATCTACCTTGCTGTATATTCTTTCTACAATGGATACCGATTATACCGGCGAACTGTATTTAAACGACAAATTGATAACCGGACGCTCGCAGCAAGAACTAGCTCGTGTACGCAAT
>Ga0136560_1000320_pt1 | contig 23234 bp, 10 predicted proteins | sample AntRauMeHopE1497_FD_104925 | JGI IMG/M metagenome (GOLD analysis project Ga0136560, IMG submission 104925) | Saline lake microbial communities from Rauer Islands, Antarctica - Metagenome Hop E1 #497 | ecosystem: Environmental > Aquatic > Non-marine Saline and Alkaline > Saline | place... | reverse complement strand
GCGGCCCAGGTGAGAGACGCGGAGGGCAGAGCCAGCGCGGAGGTGCGGAGGAGGACGGAGGAGGCGCGGGCGGCGGGGGAGGGGTCGAGGTGCGCCCTGAGGGCGGAGGTGGACGAGGCGCTTGCGTCGATGGCCCGTCGGCTTGAGGCGGCAGAGGCGAGGGCGGCGAGGGCGGAGGAGGCGGCGGGGGAGGCGGGGGCGAGGGCGGCGAGGGCGGAGGAGGCGCTAGGGAGGCGTCTGTCCTCGCTCGAGGAGGCAGTGGAGGCTGCGGGTGCGAGGGCTGCGGAGGTGGAGGATCGGGGGAGGAGGGCGGGGGAGGAAGCGGAGCGGCGGGTGCAGGCGGTGCGGGAGGAGGCGGGGGCGGCGATGGAGTGCGCGCGGCGCGCGGAGGCGGTGCTGGCCGGAGCGCGGCGGGGGGAGGAGGAGGCGGTGGCGTGGCGGGGCGACGCCTCGCGGCGGCTCGCGGCGGCGGAGGCGGGGGTCCGGGCGGGAGGGCAGGAGCGCGAGCGGCTGGCGAGGGAGGCAGAGGCGGCGGCGGAGGGGGCCGCGGCGCGGCTGGCCGAACTCGAGCGTCGGCTGGAGGCGGCCGAGGAGGCGAGGGCGGAGGGGGCAAGACGGGCCGAGGCGGTCGCCGCCGAGGCGGCCGCGGTTGCGGAGGCTGCCGCGCGGAGCGACGCGGAGGCTGCAGCCGAGGCGGCGGCAGGGGCGGCGGAGGAGGCGGCCGCGGTGAGGGAGTGTGTCGCATCAGTCGCAGCAGACGCCGAGGAGGCCCGGGCAGGGGTCGGGCGGCGCCTCGCCGCCGCGGAGGCAGAGCTGGAGCGGGTGGCGGCGGACGCCTCGGAGGCGCGCACGGCGCTCCTGGGCGGGACGGCGGGCCGGGACGGGGCCGCGGCAGCTGCGGCGGGCGGCGGCGCCTCGACCCTCGGACGTCCGGCCGCGATCGGCGGCGCCTCGACCCTCTCCTCCGCCGGGCCGTCGGAGGCGATCGCGGCTCTGCCCTTCGTGGCAGAGCAGCAGGTCACTGCGTTGATCCGCGCGGTGATGCGGTCCGCCGCGTCGCCCGCCCCCGGCCAGCGCGCCGCGCCGGCAACCGCGTGCGTGTCCGAGGCGGCCCTCGCGGTCCGCGCGGCCGTGGTGGCGCTGGGGCGGCCCGCGGCCGAGGACGCCGCCGCGCGGCTCGCCTCGGCAGAGGACGCCGCCGCCCGCGCGTCGGTCGAGGCGGCGGCAGCGGCCAAGGCCGGCGAGCGCGTCGCGAGGGACTCCGCCGCGTCGCTCGCGGCAGAGCTGCGCGCGGGCCAGGAGTCGTCATCGCGGGCGCTGTGGTCCCGGGTGGAGGCAGCAGAGGCGGCGTGCGGCCGGCTCGCCGCGGAGGCGGAGTCGAGGGCGTCCGCCACCGCGCAACGGCTCTCTGCTGCCCTGCGGGCGATGGACGAGCGGGTGAGCTCGAGGGTGGAGGCGGCCTCGCCGTCGGCGGTGCGTGATGCGGTGATGGGGGCTACGCGCGAGGCGGTGAGGGAGGTGGCGGGGTCGGTTCGGGCGGCGGAGAGGCGGCTTGCGGAGGCGGAGGCGGCGGTGGAGGCGGCGGGGTCGCGGTCGGTGTCGCTGGAGGGCCGAGTGATGAGGATGGAATCAGGGGCGGAGGATGCCGCGGAGGCGGCGGCGAGGGCGGCGAGGGCGGCAGACGACGCGGTGCGGGCGGCCGGGGCGGCGGAGCGACGGGCGCTGGAGGCGTCAGAGGCCGCTGTTGACGAGGCGAGGGACGCCAAGCGGACGGCAGTGGCGGCCGCCGCGGCCGCGGAGGAGGCTCTGGGCGAGGCGAGAGACGCGGTAGCAGAGGCGGGCGCCGCGCGCACACGGCTCGAGGCCCTGGGACGGCGCGTCGCCGCAGACCGGGAGGCCGGCGCCGCGAGGCGGGCCGAGGAGGCCCCGGCGGCGGACCCGGCGGCGGCAGCTATGGCATCGGCCCGCGCCGCCTCCGCGGGGCCGGACCCGGCCGACGCCGCTGCGCCCGCGACCGTTTCGCTCGTGCCGCGCGTGGCGCCGCGCCGGCGCGCCGTCGGGACGAGACCCGTCGCCTCGAAGCGTGCGGGGAGCAGCGTCGCGTCGTCCAAGGGCCGTGCGCCCAAGAAGGCTGGCCGGGCCAAGTGAGGGCTGTGCGGCGTCGCCGATTTGTGTGTGCGCGCGCGCAGCGCACCTAGGCTTAAACCGGTTGTGGTCTGTGGTCTGGCTGCACCGGGGGGAGGCGCTGGCTGCGTGCGCCGCGACCTCGTGTGGCGTAAAGGGGCGGATTCCGGGAGCACACGAATGTGGCAGGGCGGCACTCAAGAGGGCAGAAACTGGAAGCTGCGGGTCGTTGCGGGGTGTTGGGTTGCGGCGGCTCAGGCGTGCTGGAGGTTGCTGAAGAGACCGTGCGTGCCCGAGGTGTCGCGGGCGTGGAGCTTGAGCCGCTCGGCGTGGTCGAACAGCTGCTCGCGGGCCTCGCTGTAGGGCACCTCCGCGGCTGTGATCAGGGTTAGGGCGGAGGCGCGGCCGCAGCAGCACGACGCGGGGAAGCGGCCGCATGCCCTGACGAGGCAGGGGTGGATGAGCGCTGCCATGAGCATGGGCACGACGACGACGGCGACGATGACCATCCAGAAGGCTTGGGAGGGGAAGGCCGCGTCCCAGTCAAGGACGCGGATGAAGCCGCCGATGAGGCCGTTGGTGAGGGTGGCGACGGCGGCGATGCCGTAGCAGATGTCGCGGTAACGGTCCGAGCTGGCGGGGCGGGGGAGGACGGCGCGGGTTCCGAAGACGCGCCTGACGGTGACGAGCCGAGCTTCGAGGAAGGAGTAGACGAGACCGATGATGGGGGCGAAGGGGAAGGGGAGGACGGCGAGGAGGACGGTGGAGGCGAAGAGGAAAGCCTGGATGGCGACGGCGTGGGCGTCGTCGTGGAGGCGGGGGAGGCCGAGGCGGGGCATGTCGGCGGTGATGTCGGGGTCGGGGAGGACGGTGTAGGGGCGGCAGTGGGCGGCGAGGTGGGCCTTGGAGCGGACGACGGAGCGGCGGGCGGCGTGGACGGCCACGGTGCGGGCGGCGGCGGCGCGCTGGAGGGCCGCCGAGTCGAGGGCCGAGGGGGAGGTGGGGGCGTCGGCGGACGGGGAGGAGGCCTTGCTGTCGTCGGCGTCGTCGTCCGCCACGCCGGTGAAGAGGCCGACGTATGCCTTGAGGCCCTGTGCCTCCTCCTCGGCGGGGCGGACCATGGCGGGGAAGGCGCCAGCGGTGCCGGCGAGACAGAGGTCGGGCGTGCCGGCCGAGGCGGCCGAGGCGGGGCCCGGGGCCTGCGTGCCGTCGGCGTCGTTCTCGCCCGGCTCCAGGCCCGTGACGGGGAGGCCGTTGCGGGCGAGAAGGGCGATGCTCGCGGCGACCTGGTCCGCGGGGGGTGCGGGCGGCTGCATGGCGGCCCACCACGCTGCGTCGGTCCGGGCCACCGAGCCGAGGCAGCAGGAGCAGCACGAGGTGCGGGGGGCGGTGGGGGCGGTGAGCTGGAACAGGGCCGCCTCGGCGGCCGCGGCCCTCCCGGCCTCGCGGCGGTGGCGGGTCACCTCGTCCATGGCGGTGCCGGCGGCGCGCTCGACGTCCTCGGCCGTGGCGCCCGATCGGTCGCCTGACAGGCCGAAGGCGTCGGCGGCGGCGGCGTCCTCGCCGATGTCGTCGTCGTTACCGTCGCCGTCACGCTCGTAGCGGCGGCCGAAGGAGCCAGCGCCGTGGATGACGCCCAGGGAGGGGCGCCTGGGGCTGGCGGCGTCGGCCCGGGGCATCGCGGCGCGGACGCGAGCCGCCACGACGGCGGTGCGGGACCCGGCAGAGCCGTATACGCTGGGGGGGTCGAGGTCGCGTTGCTCTTCCGGGAGGACCGAGGCCGGGGGCGCCCACACGGGTGCCGCGGGGGTTCCGGTGGTGGGCGCTGCCTTGGCGGCGTCGGCGGATCGCGGCCCGACGCGCTTCCGGATGTCACCAAGGGTGGAGAGTGGTGCGTACCGCGACGCAAAGTCGGCGTCGTCGTCGCCCTCGAGGGTGCGGGAGGGGTCGGGGCGGCGGGCGCGGTGTGTCTCGCGGGAGACGGCGAGGGCGTCGTTGTCGAGCTGGCGGGCGACGAAGAAGGAAGGCCATGCGTAGGCCCCGGCGGTGGAGATCGGGTGGTGGCGGGGGCAGAAGCAGGGGCAGCAGAGGAGGGGGCGGAGGCACTCGAGGAGGCCGAGGCAGCAGCAGGAGCGGGGGCAGCTGTGGGGGCAGCAGCAGATGTAGTGGAGGGAGATTCGGATGGGCACGCAGGCGGCGGAGGTGCCGGCGTCGCAGGGGTGGCGGTGGGCGAGGGCGCGGACGGCAGTGCCGCCCGAGACGGCGTCGGCCGAGAAGGAGGCGCGGGTGCCCGGCGCGGGCTGGCCCCACTGCGCCGAGACCACGTGTGCGAGGGTGAGGGACAGGACGAAGGCGCCCTGGGCGACGATCTGCTGGATGGCTGCCTGGAAGAAGCAGTCGCGGCCGGGGCAGAGCGCGGAGTCGTGGACGCGGTCGCCGAGGACGGCGATGTAGAGCGCTGGCCCCATGTAGAGGGCTGCCATGAGGGTGACGTAGGTGACGGTGTCGTGCTGCTCGTCGTTGTCGGTGTAGCGGCGGCTCATGCGGTTGGCGGCGTTGCGGAAGAAGCCGCGCCACGAGGCGGCGACGGCGTCGGGGCGGGCGGCGACGTGGGGCGCCGCGGCGTCCGTGGCTGTGCGGTGCGTGAGGATGCCGCAGCAGCAGCGGAGGAGGGAGGGCTTGATCGCGACGGAGTAGGCGGAGTGGAGGACGGCGGCGGCGAGGGGGACGCCTGCGACCATGACGAGGCTTGTGATGATGGTGGGGTCGGCGGGATCGCCGCCGTCGAGGGTGCGCTCAAGGAACTGGGCGAGCTGGAAGAAGGCCCACACGGCGGTGCCCTGGAGGGCGATGAGGAGGACGACGCAGGACCAGTCGAGGAGGATGTAGCCGGAGCCGTAGAGGTCGCGGCGGAGGCGGAGGCGCACCTCGCCGCGCTCCGCCTCCCAGGCCGGGGGCCGGCCCACAGCGGAGTCGTTGTCGCGCCCCATGCTGGGGAGGGCGTCGACGGCGGGCTTGGTGACGTTCTGGTTGGCGTCGACGGTGGCGCCCATGCCGTGGGTGCGCTGCGCCGACGGCTCGAAGAAGGCCTCGTGGCAGTCGAGGGCGTGCTCACCGCTCTGCAGGGACTCCTGGAGGGCCTCGGTGGAGCGGGCGGCTGCGTCGGCGCGGTTGGCGGCGTCCGCCGTGGTGTTGGTCCCGATCCCGATGGGGCGCCCGGAGAGGAGCGACTCGAAGGCCCAGGAGCGGCGGGTGGTGGAGATCACGATGGGGATCCACACGAAGAGGACAAAGGCGGCGTAGGCTGCCTGGGTGATCATGATGGCGACATTCTCGGCGTTGCGGGTGGTGCCGGTGGCGTCGGCGAGGCTCTGCTGCCACGCGGCGACCTCGGGTGCGAGGCCCTCGAGCAGCCCGATGGCGATCGCGATGCGGACGATGACGAGGATGAGGACGAGGGCGCTCCACAGCTGGCCGGTCTGGTACATGACGGAGAAGAGGCGGCCGGTGGAGGGCCCGAAGTACGAGGTGGCGGCGTTGGCGAGGGCGTCGAGGCCGGCGGGGGCGGAGACGAAGGGGTTGAAGGCGGCGGGGTTCTCGACCGTCTTGACGGTGAGCTCTTGCATGGAGGCGAGGACCTCGGGGTCGTGGAGGTACTCGAAGGAGGCGGGGAGGACGCCGAGCATCTCGGGGGCGAGGAGGGAGTGGAGGGCGCCGGGGGCGGCCGAGGCGTCGCGGGCGGCGGGGTCGGGGAAGGACCCGTCGTCGGCAGCGTTGTCCTGCGCGGTGATGGCGGCGGGGACGGCGATGTCCGGCCAGCGGACGCGGAGGACGAGGTGCCGGATGATGCGGCGGCGGTCCGCGGGGCCCCACGGCGTCTCCTCCGCCGTAGCGGCGCCGCCCTCGTCCATGGCGTCGGCGGCCTCGATGACGGCGACCGCGACCCGCGCGCGGGCTGGGCCGGCCTTGCCCTCCTGCTGGGAGCGTGCGTCCTCCAGGGCCTCCACCTTGTCAAGGTCCGCCCGCAGCTGCGCGGGGGCGCTGAGCATGTCGATGACGCGCTGCTTGGCGAAGTGGCGGGGCCGGCTGGCGATGCGGAAGTTGCGCCACAGGGCAGTGAAGGCGGGGTTGGAGGAGAAGGGGACGAAGGGAGCGGCGAAGAGGGTGTGCCAGTAGAGCGGGCTGGCGGGAGCCTCGGGGACGGCGGGGTCCGCGAGGACGGCGCGGCCGACGATGGACTGCTGCCGGTCGTGGGGGACGAGGGGGGCGTGGAGGGAGACGGCGGCGTCGGCGGCGGCGAGGGCGTCCGAGTCGCGGAGGGAGACGCCGGTCTGGGTGAGGCGGTTCCGGTGGTTGTGGACCACCTGCGCGTGGAGGCCCATCTCGACGGCGGCGAAGGCCTGGCCCGCCGAGGTGGAGCGGAGGAGGATGCTGACCTGGCCGACGGCGGTGTAGGACTCGCCGCGGAGGTGCTGGTAGCGGTGTCCGCGGACGAGGTGTGCCTCCATCTCGACCAGGGTGCGCCCGCTGCCGTGAACCAGGGACTCGGTGATGGCGTGGCGGAGCCAGAGGTCGAGCAGGGCGAAGTCGCGGCCGGAGCGGCGGAGGCGGGCGTTGGCGAGGTCCAGGAGGGCGGCGCGGCGGGCGTGGAATGCGGCGTCGAAGCCGCGCCCCGGCGGCGCCTCTGCGTCCCACTCGTGGCACAGGGCCTGCTCGAAGGCACTGGCGGAAACGTCGGGCTTGTTGTCGGGGTTGCGGACGACGCGCTCCGGGCCGGGCAGGTCCAGGCCGGAGTCGAGGGCAAAGGCTGCCTCGTCGAAGCCGTCGGTGCTGGTGTAGGGGCGCTGGGCGGACGGGGCGCTGTCGGTCCCGGACTGCACGGCACGCCCGATGGCGGACCTCATCTTGCGGGCGTCGGCGCTGCGAAGCTGAGCCTGGGTAGAAGTGCGCGAGAGGCCACGGCGGGACATGCGGGCGGCGGCGTCCGCGGCGGAGCCTGAGGCGGCGCGGCGGCGCTTGACGTTGGCAAAGCTTCCCTCGAGCACAGCCGCGAGGGCGGGGTGCTGCACCGCGGCGATGCGACCGATGTCGCCCGTCTCGAGCCAGGGCTGTGCCGCGGCCGAGACGTCAAAATCGTCCAGGCAGGCGAGCATGCGGGAGACGAGGCCCGAGTCCGAGCCGACGCGGGCCCAAGCGGCGCCGCTGCCGGCGGCCCACGTCTCGTCGCGGAAGGAGTCAGTGCTGCTGAGAGGCTTGACGAGGACGCGGATGGCGGGGCCGAGGCTGGCGAGGATCTCCGAGCGCGGCCGGCTGAACTGCGTCGGCCCGCCCTCCCCGGCCTCGTCTTCGGCGTCGTCGTCGTTGGCCTCGGCAAGCGCGGCGTCCTGGTGCTGCTTCATGCGCTTGCGGACCTGCGCGCGGCGCTCCCGCGCCGAGCCCTTCTGGCCGCCGCCACGCTTGGCTGTGGCGTCGCCGCCGGCGTCAGCGGTGTCGGCGGCGTCGTCGGCGTCTTCATCGCTCTCCTCGTCGTGGCTGCCGCTCGGCGCGTCGGCGGCGGCGCCCGCCGTCACGCTGGCCGAGTCCGCCGAGCCGCCTCCGAGGAAGCCGGTCGCGGCGGCCTGCAGCTCACGGGCGCGGCGCACCGGTCGGTCCTTGCCCGAGATTGCCGCGGGGACGAGGCAGCCGGAGGCGTCGAGGCTCTGCATGAGCTGAAACCGCAGGCATGCGAGCCGGACGCGCCTCTCGGCGACCACCACTCTCTCCATGAGCCGGTCCTTGACGACGTCGCGGAAGGCCTGGAGGGACCAGAGGCGGACCACCGGCTCTTTTCCCATGCTGCCGCAGGGGCCGGGGGAGGCGGTGTCGAGGCCGGTGCAGCGGGGCTGGAAGTACCCGGGGGGGAGGGGCGTGCGCTTGGCGCCGTGGAGCTGGGCGAGGAGGCCGACGGCGCCGAGCATGCCGGGGACGACGGGGATGGCCCCGCCGGCGGCGGCCTTGCCGTCGGTGCTTCCCTCGTCGTCCGTGTCCGAGCCGTCCGACTTCTCGCCGTCCGAGCCCTCGCCGTCGTCGTCGGAGCCGTCGTGACCGTTCGCCTCGCCGCCCTTGGACCCGGGCGCGGTGTCGCCATCCGACACGAATGCCGCGAGGGCGTCGCCGCCCATGAGCGCGCGGGGGTGGAACCATCCGCTGGAGGTCGCGAAGTCGTCGTAGAGGGCCGCGGCGTCGTTGGCGGCGCGCACCGCCGCCTCGAGGGCGAGAAGGTACTCGGCCTCGGCCATGGGGCGGAGGAAGGACTTGGCGCGGCGCGGGGAGGTCTCGGAGAGGACCTTGTTGCGGGCGGCGAGGGCGAGGACGGCCTTGCGGAGGCTTGAGACGCGGGCCTCGTCGAGGGCGACGTAGTCGGCGGCGCGCTTGCGGCGGCCGGCCTGCTTGCGGGCGTCGCGGGCGCTCATGGTGCTCGTGACGTCGGCGGGGAGGTCCTCCGGGTCAAAGAGGGCTGCCTCGGAGTAGACGCCGCGGGCTGCGTCGGGGCGCAGCATGCGTAGCATGGAGAGCGACTCGGTGTCGCTCGACGAGCTGAGGAAGGCGTCCTGGACGCGGGTGCGGAGGAAGAAGACGATCCAGGAGTTGATCTGGTCGCGCCACTGCGTGAGAAGCCGCACGCGGGGCTCCAGGGCGGAGAGGGGCGCGGAGGGGCGGACGAGGGGCTGGTGCCAGCTCTCCAGGGTCATGGCGGCGTCGAAGGACTGCACGAGGCTCTCGCGGCGTGCGGCGGCGGCGAGGCGTGAGCCCATCTCGTTGAGGCGCTTCCGCATCGAGGTGATGTCCCGGTGGACGGCCTTGGTCACGACGGGGTCGTCCTTGTCCGCGCGCTGGCCGCTGTGGCCGGCCCGGGAGCCGGTGCGGGCCGCGAGCTCGGAGATGCGGTCGACGACGTTCTCGATCATCGACACGGCGTGGCGCTGTCGCGTGCGCGTCTCTTCCAGGGAGCGGCGGAGGGCGTGGGAGCCGTCGACAGCGAGCTCCTGCAGCTGCCGCTCCGCGTGCGCCACGGCCTGCCGGGCGAAGTCGCTCGTCTGCGGGACGGTGTCGACCCAGCTGCGGCGCGGCGCGAGGCTGGGCCAGTCGCCGCCCGCCCCGTCCGCCTCCTCGTCCGCCTGCTCCTCCAGGTCCCCCATCAGCTGCGACGCGCGGAAGGCGCGCTTGGGGGCGCCCAGCGCGTTCACAGGGTCCATCGCCCCGCGCAGGGCTGCCTGGAGCGCCGATTCAGCGATACGGGAGGAACGGCCGAGTCGATCGGCCAGGGCCCTGACCTCGCTAAAGGCCGCGGCGATGGCCTCCGAGGCGCTGTCAAGGGCCTCGGACGCGTCACGGGCCGAGGAGACGTCGAAGCTCGGGGCTGGAGCGCCGGAGAGCGGGGAGCGGGCAGCCACCGCGGCCCTGGCGGCGCCGGCGACTGCCCGGGCGCTCCGAGAGCGGATGTGAGCCGCCGCGGTGGAGGACGGGGCGGTGCGGACGCGGCCCAGGGACGACACGGCGGCCGGGCCCGTCCTGCGCGCGGGAGTGGTGGTCGGTCCGAGGCCGAGGGCCTCGAGGGTCGACGTCGCGCCGATGGAGACGGCCTTGCCGGCGGCGTTGGGGGTGGCGCCGGGGCTGCGGAGGGCCGACTTGGGGCGGAGCAGGGGCGGGCTGCCGGAGCTGCGCGGGCCGATGCGGATGGAAGCGTCCTTGGCGTCGGCCTCGTCGTCCTCGTCGTCGTCCTCGTCGTCGTCGTCGACAGCCACCGCGTCCACGTCGACCGGGTCGGGGCTTGGCGTGGCGGGGCGACTGTTGGCGTCCGCCACGGGGTAGGGCGGCGCCTCGTCGTCGTCCTTGCGCTCGGCGTCATCCTTCCCCTCGGCGTCGTCCGAGTCGCCGCCCGCCGCGGCTCCGGCCGGCGTCGGCATCAGGGGCAAGCCCTCGGCCGGCACGGCAACGGGACCAGGGGCGGTCTCGTCATCCGATCCGGGCTTGGTGTCCGACTCTGGGGCCCCTCCAGTCGGGGGAGGCGGCAGCGGCTTAGGCGGTGCCGCGGGCTTTGGCCGGGCACGGCGTCCGACTGCGCGCGGTGCTCAGGGGGCAAGGACAATGGGTGGCGGATACGCAGACAAACAGCTTGCTTGGCTGGGAAACGGGGCGAAGGCTCTGGCGAGGGCCGGAGCGCCGAGCGAGGGACAGTCCGTCGGGCCTGCGCGCCTGAGCCGCGCCACGCTTGAACCGACGGCGTTTCATAGGACACGTGTGGACAATGCCCGTTGTGCGCGCCCCGTTTATCCAACGGCGCCCTCAGGGCTCGCGCGGCAGCGAGGTTGCGTTCAGTACGCCGGGGACGGGCTTCGTTCTGGATCTTTCACCCGGCCAGGCGGCGCCGAGCCACGCCTCACCTCCTTTGGGTGCCGTAACGGCCCGAAGCATGGCGCTCGATGCCCCTCGCCGAGCCTCCAGGGGCGGTGAGGCGCGGCGCGGCGTCGGCAGAGCATAGCACAAGAGCGACTCCGCGGTTTGTGGTTGTTTGCCGGGATGGACGATTCCAAGTGCCACTCCAGCCCGGATCGCTCACCATGGCATCCGCCGGCCGCAAGCCCTCCAATCTGCATCTCATCGAATCCGAGCCCGGCTTCAACGCGCTCACAGAGGAGCACAGCGGCAAGCTCGTGGTGTGAGCCATGGAGTCGACCGAACGTCAGGCCCGAAGCCCGGCACCCCCAAACCAGCGCGCCAAAGACCCTCGCGACCGGCACGTTTCATTTCCTGCAGAGTCGACTTCTTCGCTGAGTGGTGCGGACCAGTGAGAGCTTGCCAAGCCGGCGACTTCTGGGTTCTGAAGGAATTTCTGCTCGGCCAGCATCCACCGCTGCGCGCCGAGTCGCGCGGTACCACTCACCTCCGCCGCGCCCAGTGTGCCTCAAAGTGCCGCGATCATGACGGCTGTCTACTGTGCCGGCCTCGCGCAGTGCAAGCGGTACGTGCCGATTTTCGAGGCGCTCGCGAGGCGCAACCCGGACGCGCTGTTCGTCAAGGTTGACACAGACAAGGTGAGCCCGAGCTGGTCCCCCCTGCTGGTCGTGCTCTGCGCAGTGGCTGCCCGTGCCGAGTGGGGCCCGAGCGTGGCGAACCCAGATCGCTGCCGCCGCCGTTCCCTCGGCCCCCGTGCAGGCCAAGTCGTTTGCTTCGAAGCAGGAGGTGTCGTCCATCCCGACGACGATGATCTTCCTCAAGGGCGTCAAGCTGGAGTCGATCCGCGGCCTGGACGAGAAGGCCGTGACCGAGGCCATCGCGAAGCACAAGCCCATCGTCGGCGAGGTCATGAGCTGGTCCGCCCCCGGCCCCGCGGAGGGCTTCAGCAGGTACGACGACCTCGCCGAGGCGGAGCGCGCCAAGGTGGACGCCATCGCGACCATGGCCGGGTGCACCCGCAAGGTGGCGGCCGCGGTGCTGCAGAAGCACAAGGGCGACTCGGACGCCGCGAGCATGGACATCCTCACCGACGCGACGGGCTGCGCCGCATACGCCGAGGACAAGCTCGGGGTCGCCGACCCGGCCGCGGCGCTCGGCCACGCGGCGGGGGAGCTGGAGGAGGGGGCGGCCGTCCCGGACAAGGCGGGCGGCGCGGCGCTCCAGTTCCGCCTCGACGGCAAGGCGTCGGTGCGCATCAAGGAGACGTTTGACAAGACGGCGACCGTCGGTGCAGTCGGGAAGTGGCTCAAGACCAAGCTCCCCTCCGGCGCCACCTTTGACCTCTGCACCAGGCGCGGGCCCACGGAGATGGCCCTGTCGGACGAGGCCACGCTGGAGGCGGTCGGCCTCGCCCCGCGCGGCCTCGTCCTGGTCACGAACTGCGCAGCCCCTAAGTTCATCTGAGCCCCTCCAGTGCGCGCGTGCGTGCGTGTGCGCGAGAGAGTCAACGACACGGGATGCGGCGCCCATCACGTCGCCGCGTCCCACCTGTGCTTCTCGCCACTCCGCGGTGCCGCCCCGCCCGCGACCATGCCACAGCCCACCCCCCCGCGCTCCCCGCTCGTGGCACGAGCCTCCCCACGCACCGACGGCCCGAGCCGTTGGCACGGTGCGTGAGTGCTCCGCCGTGGACCTGGGTGCCGTCAGGTGGTCGAGCCAGCGGCTTTGGCCCCGCGTACCCACGGGCGCACGGGCACTCACACCGCTCACCACAGGGGCGTGTGTCGCTCGGATGTCTTCCCTGACGCGTGACTGCCCGCCGCCGACCTTCCCGACGACCGCCCCCCCACGGACGGCAGCCGGACGTGCCCCCCTCCGCCCGCGCTGCGGACCGACGCCCCCGCCGCGGGCGACCCGCCCCCCGAGGCCGCCATGGCCGCGCGCCGTGTGTCCAGGGCAGGCACAGGGGGCCTGCTCCCGCCTGTGCGGCCCGACCCCGCGTCGCTCTCGCGCCCGCTGGCCTGCCCGCTCGAGCGACCTCGGCCCGACCCCGCGTCGCTCCCGCGCCCGCTCGGCCCTCCCACGGAGGCGTCCGGCCGGCCCCGGGCCTCCCTCGGCGCCTCCGCCACGGGCCGCCCCGGCTCCTCCTTCGCCGGCGCCGCCGCTGCCGGTGGACCCAGGAAGAAGTTGTGGACGGCGACGCAGCAGTCTGCGCCCCCCGACACCACCTGCCGCTCGTCCGGGCTCCATGCCAGGCACAGCGCGGCCTTGGAGTGGCCCCGCGACTCCGTCACCACGCGCAGAGACTCCGCGTCGAGCACCCGCACCGCCCCGTCCGCCAGCGCGAGCGCAAGGAACTCGCCCGACGGCGAAACCGCGGCGCAGGTCACGGCAACGGGGCTGCCGCCCGACGGCGCGCCCCCCGACAGGGCCGCGGGCAGCGGCTCTGCCGTCGACGTCCCCTGCACGGGCCTGTCGGCGACGTCGCTGTCCCAGCAGAGGACCCTGCCGTCGGCGCCACCCGTGACGAGCTCCCGCTCCCCCGTGCGCCGCTGCGTCAGCGCCGTCATCCGCGCGGCGGTCGACCGCGGAAGCCGGTGCGCCGACACCAGCGCCTCCCGCGACAGGTCGTACCGCAGCACGGAGCGGTCCGCGCCCAGCGAAAATGCGAGCTCTGCCCGCTCTGCGTCGACGTCCACGGCCAGGACCTCCCTGGTGTGGTCTCCGAACTGCGCGAGCAGCTCCCGGGTGTCCGACGCCCACACGCACACGCGGCCGTCGGCGCCGCCGGTCAGGAAGAAGGACGGCAGGGCGCGCAGGCAGAGCGCCGCGCCCCGGTGGGCCACCACGCGCCACGTCTCCGCGCCCGACGGCCTCGCGAAACCGCGGACGACGCCGTCGCTCCACGCCGAGAGGACCTCACCGCGCGACAGAGCCACGCCGTGCGCGCAGGGGACGTCGGCGCCCGTCCCGGAGCGGCCGGGGATGCCCGCACCGCCCGCGGCGACCCTGTGCGGCGCGCACCTGGTGAGGGCGCTGTAGTCGTTGAGATCCCACACCACGACGGTCCCGTCGGCGCTGCCGGTGCAAACCACGTCGCTCGTGTCGGCGCCAAAGGCGCAAGACACCACGCTCCCCACCTGAGACTCCTCCATCACGTCGACCCGCATCGTCCTCTCGGCCGTCTCGGGCCCCAGCCGCACCAGCCGGCCGTTGCTCGTCCCCGCGAGGGACCAGCCGCCGCCGGCCGAGGCGTCCAGCGCGACTACCGGACCGCCCGCGCCCCCCTCCGCCTCGGACTCGCACACCCAGTCCACGTCGTCCCCAGCGAACCGCCGCACGGAGCCGTCGCCCCCGCCAACGAGCACGCCGCCCCCCGCCGCGCGGCACAGCGCGTGCACCCCGCCCCCGCACACGGGGAACACCGCGCGGAACAGGCCCGTGGCGGTCGAAAACACCACCACCTCCCCCGCCGTCGTGCCGAGCAGGAGGGAGCCGCCCTCGACCGCTCCGCACGTGTACGAGCGAGAGAAGCCGCCGCTCGGCGTGGGAAGCTCCGCCGACGTCGCGGCGTACCCCATCTTGCGCATGTCGTGCGCGAGCAGGAGCCGGCGGACCGTCCCGGCCGTGGCCGCGAAGAGGGCGTAGCTGGGACGCCGCCCGGACGAATCAATGTCGCCCCAGCACAGCGCCTCGATCTGCCGCTCCCCCGGGATCCCCGCCAGCTGTTCTCCCGTCTGCATGTCCCATATCACAAGCTGCCCGTCGCGCCCCGCGGCGGCCAGGAACCGGCCGTCCGGTGAGAAGCAAAGGTGCTCGACGCCTCCGCGGAGCGCGAACAGGTCGTAAATCCGGCCCTTCGACGCGAGGTCCCACACAACCACCGGCGAGTCTCCCGTCTGCGACCGATTCAGCAGGGGGCAGGGGCGAGGGGCTGGGACAATGCGGCGAGAGCGGCAACCGGGGCCGGCCCAACCGCACGCGGCCGGGACCACGCCTGGGTCGGCGTGCCGAGCTCGCCCGGGCCGACCTAGCGGACCGTGGTGCTCCGTGCTGATCGCTCGTCACCCATCGTCTCACCGCGACCTTGTCTGAGCCTGCCTGGCCCGACGCGAGCAGCCCGCTCGCGGCGCAAACGGCCAGCGAGCTGACCTCGCCGTCGTGCGCCTCCAGGAACTCCTGCCGGTGAGGGTCCGTGGCGTCCTCGAACACGACGAAGCACCCCAGGCACGTGATGTAGCCCGACTCCTCGCCGGGGTGGCACAGGGCCGCCGCGTGGTGATGCCCGGTGTAGCCGATCACGTGCTCCAGCTCGAGCGGGTTGGGCACCTCTCCGGCCATGGCTTCGGATGGTGTGGGCCGCGCCTGGGGCCTCCGCGGGCGCGCGCGCGTGTGAGTGCCCTCCCCGGGCCTTGCGGGTGCGGGCAGAGGCAAAGGTCGATTGCGTTCCTCCTGCTCGGCATGTTTCGGGCGCGCTCCGCACGCACAAAACGCTCCACTCGCGACGCTCGCCATGCGCGTGCCGCTCCGGCCGTCGCGGGGCCGCTCGGCCCGGGGGGCGTCGCGCGCCGGCCGCGTGCGGGGGTGCCCGGCGCGTCGCGCCCGCGTTCTGGGCGCTCAGGCCTTGCCCGCCTTCTTCATCTCCTCGAGCATGGTGACGCCGAGCTGCGCGGGGCTGTCGGTGACGACGATTCCCGCGTCGCGCATCGCCGCGATCTTTGCCTGCGCGGTGCCCTTGCCGCCCGACACGATTGCGCCGGCATGGCCCATGCGCCTGCCGGGGGGCGCGGTGATGCCCGCGATGAAGCCGACAATGGGCTTGTTGGGGTCACCGTTGGCCTTGAGCCAGTCGGCGGCCTCCTCCTCGGCCTGGCCGCCGATCTCGCCGATCATGATGATGCCCTCGGTCTCGGGGTCGTTGGTGAAGCGCTCGAGGCAGTCGATGAAGTCGGTGCCGTTGAAGGGGTCGCCGCCGATGCCCACGCAGGTGGACTGGCCGAGACCCGTGGTGGTGGTCTGGTGCACCGCCTCGTACGTGAGGGTGCCGGAGCGGGAGACGATGCCGATCTTCCCGGGGCGGTGGATGTAGCCCGGCATGATGCCGATCTTGCACTCTCCGGGCTTGATGATGCCGGGGCAGTTGGGGCCGATGAGGCGGGTGGCGGACTGCTGGAGCAGGGCGTGCTTCACGCGCACCATGTCCTGCTGCGGGATGCCCTCCGTGATGCAGACCACGAGGGGGATCTCCGCCTCGATGGCCTCGAGGCACGCGGCGGCGGCGAGGGGGGGGGGCACGAACACCACAGACGCGTTTGCGCCGGCCTCCTTCATGCCCTGCGCGCGGGGGGACGGGGGACGACGCCAGGGGCGGGGAGTGGGCCGGGGCACGCAGCAACGTGGGTCAAAGGGCAGCGGCGGGGCCGCGGGGCGGCGGGTATCCGAGGCGGGGCGAGGGTGCGGGGCCTTGCGAGACGCCCGCTTTGGGCGACGGGCCGCACAGCGAGCCCGCGCCGGGGCGGCTCACCTCGGCCACGGAGCCGAAGACGGGGAAGCCGATGTGCTCGGTCCCGGCCTTGCGCGGGTTGACGCCGCCCACGACGGTGTCGTGGCCGACCTCCTTGCCGTAGGCGATGGCCTGCTCGGCGTGGAAAGTGCCCTGCGAGGTCATGGGTGGCGCAGGGCCGGCGCGAGAGGGTCACCAAGGGCGGGCTCTTCGCCGTGCGGGCGCGAGCGGGAGCACGGGGCACGCAGCGGGGCGCAGCACGCGGACGCGGCGCCGACGACGACGGCGCAAAGAACAGACCGCCGCGCATTGAAGCGGGCCGGGCGTCGCGGGCTCGGCCCCGCCGGGTCCGGTGCTCATGGCTTTGAGTGCCGGCTCGCGTTCGTCCGACCGCCGCGGGAGCGGCCGGCTTTGGTCCCGCCGAGGGCGGAGGCGCGGGGTTGGGTCCGTGCTCACCTGCTTGCCGGTAAAGCCCTGGTAGATGACGCGGGTGTCCTTGTTCACCCACACGTTGGCGGTGGTGGACATGGCGCGGGCGGTGGCCGTGCGAGCGGCACCGGCGGCGGCGGCTGAGGCGCGGGAGGCGAGCATGAGGACAGGCCGAGTGTGCCGCGCACGTCGGATCGGGGCGATGACTGTGCGACGCATTTGAGATATCTATTGGAAAGCACGACTATGAGGCATAGTCTTTTCGTGCCGGCAGAGGCGTCGTCCCGCAATCCGCGGCCAGCTGCGCGGGTGCCGCCCCGACCACAGCTGCCATGTCCGCCACTGACGCGGTGGTGGCCGAGTGCAATGCCGAATGCGGAGAGGATATTTCTGTGCGCCGCGACCCCAAGGACCCGAGGCGAATGTTCGTCTCGATTCGTGGGTTTGACGACGGGACTCCAGAGGGTGCCGCAGTGAGACCTACGACAGGGTGCCCGTGTGTGCCTGTTGCCGTGCGCCGCGCATGGTCGACCAGCCCGGGCGTCAGGGGTGTCCTGCCGCGGCGCTCCAGCATCGCTGCCCGGTTCTGTGTCGGAATCGCCCCGCAGCTGGCCAAGGACCTGACCGACCACGAGGCCGTCCACGGCACGGATGGGTCGGTTCACATCGCGGTGTTCTTCCCGCCGGGATTCCCGGCGGAGGCCCCGACGGTTCGCATGGAGCGGCCCGTGATGCGCAAGGACACTGGCCCGGCCGTGGGGGGCGCGTTCTGCATTCCCGCGCTGTTCAAGGAGGCGTGGGATCCATCCACCATGCGCATGCCGAGGGTTCTGGAATGGATCAAGTCGGCGCTGGTGCGGGGCGGGGCCCGGGTGGACATGGAGACCGCGAACGGGTACTCGGTGGAGGCCTTCTCGGCGGTGCAGCGGCACCTGCAGTCGAGGATCTCCATGGTGGAGCTCGCGAGCGGGCGGCTGGCGTCGTTCAACGACCCCTTCGTGGCGGTCTCGGCGCGTTTCGCGGAGACGTACTTTGACGACGAGGAGGTGCACATCCCCGCCGACTTCGAGCAGGGGAACCGCGTCCTGGTGCCGCGCACCGTCTTCGCCGAGGTGTCCGGCCTCATGTCCAACCGCGCCTTCGTCGTGGAGATCGTGGGACACCACCTGGTCAGGACGTACTGCGGCATCGCCGGCTCTCACGGCGTGGACGCCACCGACATGCCCGCCGGCGCGCGCGTCGTCATCCTCCCCAACTGGGTCGCCGCCTCCCTCCACGTGCCCGACGGCGTCGACGTCGCCATGCGGCCGGTAGAGCTCCCGAAGCTGAACTTCCTTCAGATCCAACCCTTCTCCCGCGAGTTCGCGGCGATCGACTCCCCCAAGGAGTTCCTACAGGTCGCCCTCTCCAAGCACAGCTGCGTCACGCAGGGAGCTGTGGTGTCGTTCCGCGAGGGCGGCCGCGACCTCAGCTTCTACGTGACCGCGATGCACCCCGCCGTCCCCGCCGCCACCGTGTGGACGGGCGACTGGGAGGCTAAGCTCAACCTCGACATCCTGCCCGCGCAGGACGACGTCGAGGCCGCCACCGAGGCGGGGAGGGGCCCGCCGGCGGCTGCCGCCGCGGCCGCCGCGGGAGCCCCCCCCAGGACGGTCCGCAATGCCAGGCGTCGCGCGGAGGCTGCCGCGGCGTCCTCCTCGTCCTCGTCGGCCGCAGCGGACGGCGGTGCGTCGGAGGGCAAGGACGGGGATGACGACGCCGCGGCCGCCGCCGCCGCCGCCGCCGCAGTTCCGGACCAGAGGCACGCCAACGCCGAGTTCGCGGCGTGGCGGCGGCAGCAGGACGCCATCCGGGACCTCGCCGCGGCCGACGCCCTCCGCGACGGCGTCCCCGTGTCCGGCCTCGACGCCATGGCAGCGGCCGGCGCCCGCGTCGGCCGAATCCGCGTCCGCCTCATGCCCCTGCCCCTCGCCCCCGAGGCCGTCCCGAGCGACGTCGTCGTCCGCGTGGCTGACTCTACCACCTGCGCGCAGCTCTACTCGACCCTCCGGGCCCAGTTCACGCCCCCGGGTGTGCCCTTCGTGCTGGTTCGCGGACAGGACGGGAGCCACGTCCCCGACGCCACCCTCACGGTGGCGTCCCAGGGCGTCATGGGCAAGGCCCTCGGGCAGCGCATCATCCCCGGCGACGCCTGCGACGCCTGCATCCGCCGCACAAGGCGCCTCGGTGGCTCCTCCGGCCCCGCCGGCCCGGGCCAGCCCAGCGCCATGGAGCTGCCGTACCAGATCCAGGAGCTCGGCGACGAGGTCGGCCGCCTCCTCGCGCAGGCCTCCGCGCCCGGCGCCCCCGCCTCGTGGTGCTGCGACACCTGCACGGTGCAGAATGAGTGGGCTCTGCGCGACTGCGCCGTCTGCGGCGTGGGGCAGCGGCCCACCGAGCAGGTGGCGAAGTCGGCCCTGCGAGAGACCGCCGACATCGCACAGGTGCGCTTCGAGGCAGCGAGGATCGAGTACGTCGAGTCAAGGGCAGCGAGCGGCCCGGCCGGCTCGTCGGGCGGCGCCGCGGCCGCCTCATCCTCGTCCTCCTCATCCTCCGCTGCCATCGGCCCCGTGGCGACGGCGGACTTTGGCTCGTGGCTACTCAACAGGGGTGTGGATGAGGAGGAGCTCCCCAAGCGGCTCCGGCACCTGCGCCGGCACTTCCAGGACCTGGCCGCCGACTCCCGGCCGGACCCGGCCACACCCCCAGCCGTGTACCACTGCGCCAAGTGCACGCTGCAGAACGGCTGGGACCAGGCGCACTGCTGCGTGTGCGGCACCCCGCGTCCGCACGTGCGGGAGGCGCGGCGCGGGAACGCGGCCAAGGCGGAGGCCATCATGGCCGAGGCCAAGCGGGAGCACTCGTCCATCCTGTCGTCCTCCGCCCTGTCCCTCACGAGGTCCGCGTCGCTCTCGAGGGGGGCCTCCGCGGGGGACGACGACGCCGCGGTGGGCGCGGGCGGGGCCGCGGCGGGGGACGACGACGCCGACGGCGGGGGCGGGCTCCGCACCCACGTGGTGTTCGGCGGCACCGTCTGCCTGTGCGAGGAGCACCGCTGCGGCTGGCTGGAGGAGCTCTACCAGTCCCAGCAGCTGCAGAACGAGGACCTACCGCTCATCACCGCCGACACGGTCCTGGACATGCTAGAGTCCACGCTGCTCTGAGCAGCAGGGGGGGCGTTTGGTCGCCCGCGGTCGCCGCAGCGCGCAGGGGGCGTGTGGTCGCTTCGCAGTCCGCACGAATGTTTCAGGCCACAGGCATCACCCGCCACGCGGGGCAAGCGGCGCGCACCCGTCACTCGGCATAGAGCCCGAACACCATGACGGTGCACCACACGCTGTCGTTCCGGAACGAGTAGCTCGCGTGGTTGTCCGTGTCCGTGTCCCACAGGCAGCGCGAGGCCACCCTCACCCCCTGCCCCCGGACCTCGCCCAGGGCGATCTGCACCACAAACTTGTACCTGGGAAGCCCGACGGCTGCGGAGGGCAGTGGAGACGGACGCGGGAACGGGATCGACGGGCGGCTGCGAGGCGAAAGCTGCGGAGCCTCGCAGCCACGCTGCTCTCCTCGCCGCAGCCGGCTCACCCTTGACGCGGTTGCGGATCTCGTCCGCCAGCGTCCGCGTCCACACCGCCTCCTCCTCGCCCTTCCATTCCTTGTCCTTGAGGAAACCGTCGACGATGTCCTTGCACAGGGCTCGCACGACGGACGGCCTGAACCTGCGAACCACCACACGGGACGAGCGGACCGTTGGGTCGGGGGCGCGCCGCCTGCTGCGCCCCAGGTGGCCACGCTGACGGGCAACGGCACTTACTTGTCGTCCTCCGTGGGCTTGAGGCGGTACGTGGGCTCGTACTTGTACACCACATCGGGGCCCATGGGAGAGTCCATCGCCGCGGTCGAGGCCGAGGCAGCCCCGCTTGAGCCGGCCATGCTTGCTGCCCGTGCGCATCGCTCCCGGCTCGAGGGGAAAAAAACAACCCTCCCGGCTCTGCCAACTCTGCCAAAAGCGAGACGCGCGCATCTGACGCGAGCGCGGGTGCTCGACGCGCACATTTCGCAATGCTCGCCCGTGCGTGCCGTTCCGCGACCAGCGCAGCCCGCAGGGTGAGCAATGGGCGGCCCCCAGTCCGCGCGCGCGGCACCCGCGCCTCCCGGAATCGTCGCGGTTCTCGGACCCCGATCGACCGCCCGGCGGCCGTCCGACGACCAGCAACGCCCTGGCGCGCCAGCGAGATGAAGTTGCAAGCGGGCCCGGAAACCGGGGCCCGAAGCCTCCCGGGCCGCGGAAGCGCCTGGAAGTCGGACGAGGACGTGGCTGCATCTCCGCGCCGGGCCTCTCCGAGAGGCGCTGCCCCCGGGCGCAAACGCTGCGATCACCCGCACACGCTTTCCTTGTCCCGTCGTTTCTCGCGCAGGTGGCTCCCGGCGCTCGCGCCATGTCCGCCGCCGGTGAGAGCTCCAGGCGGTCGCTTCTGTTCCGTTCCGGCCGCCCCTGCGTCATCGCCACGTCCACCCCCGCCCCTCTGGCCGAGTGCTCGCAGCCGGTGACTACGACCTCGTCGTCGTGGGCGGCGGGCCCGGCGGGTACGTGGCCGCGATCAAGGCCGCCCAGATCGGCCTGAAGACCGCGTGCGTCGAGTCCCGCGGCTCCCTCGGCGGCACGTGCCTCAACGTCGGGTGCATCCCGTCCAAGGCTCTCCTTCACTCGTCGCACATGTTCCACTCGGCGAAGCACGACTTCAAGAAGCACGGCATCATCGCTAACGACGTGAGCATCGACCTGGACGCCATGATGGGCAACAAGGGCAAGATCGTCAAGGGCCTCACCGGCGGCATCGAGTACCTTTTCAAGAAGAACAAGGTGGACTACTTCAAGGGCCACGGCAAGGTGGCCTCGGGCAGCTCCGTGGAGGTGGCGCTCAACGACGGCGGCTCCGAGACCATCTCGGCCAAGAACGTGCTCATCGCCACCGGCTCGGAGCCGTCCACCCTGCCCCCCGTCCCCGTGGACAACGAGAAGCAGCGCATCGTGGACAGCACCGGCGCCCTCTCCCTCCCCACCGTCCCCAAGAAGATGGTCGTCATCGGCGCCGGCGTCATCGGCCTCGAGATGGGCTCCGTCTGGAGTCGCCTCGGCTCCGAGGTGGAGGTCGTCGAGTTCCTCGACCGGGCGGTGCCGTCCCTGGACCAGGAGCTCTCCAAGCAGTTCAAGAAGGTGCTGGAGAAGCAGGGCATCAAGTTCCGCATGGCTACCAAGGTCGTCGCCTCGGAAGTGACCGACTCGGGCGTCGTCCTCACCACGGAGCCCGCCGCGGGGGGCGAGCAGTCCACCATCGAGTGCGACGTCTGCCTCGTGGCCACGGGCCGCCGCCCCTTCACCGGCGGCCTCGGCCTCGAGGAGCTCGGCATCGAGACGGACCGCCTCGGCCGCATCCCCGTGGACCACGAGTTCCGGACCTCGGTCCCCGGCGTGTGGGCCATCGGCGACGTCATCGACGGCCCCATGCTCGCCCACAAGGCGGAGGAGGAGGGCATCGCCGCCGTGGAAAACATCGCCGGCCTCGCCGGGCACGTCAACTACGACGCCATCCCCGGAGTCATCTACACCTACCCCGAGGTCGCCTCGGTGGGCAAGACGGAGGAGCAGCTCAAGGAGGAGGGCGTGGAGTACAACACCGGCGTCTTCCCCTTCTCCGCCAACAGCCGCGCCGGCGCCATGATGGAGAAGGACGGCATGGTCAAGATGCTCGCGGACAAGACCACGGACCGCATCCTCGGCGTGCACATCATGGGGCCCAACGCCGGCGAGATGATCGCCGAGGGCGTGATCGGCATGGAGTACGGGGCCTCGGCGGAGGACATCGCCCGCACCTGCCACGCGCACCCCACCCTGTCCGAGGCGTTCAAGGAGGCGGCCATGGCCACCTACTCCAAGCCCATCCACTTCTGAGGCGGCCGTGTGCGTGTGCGCCGGGCGGCGTCGTCGCGCGAGCGCGGGAACGGCTGCGGCACCGAGGGGCACGCGAGCGCGCCGGGCACCGGTGCCCCGTCACACGCCTGCGCGCACGCGACGAGTGAGGCGCGCACGGCCGCGCGGCGGCTCGGACGGTTCTGGGACGGGGGCTTCGGTTACCGTGGCGCGGTCACGCAGCACTCACGAGGTGTACGACTTGGTGTCGATGCTGTCCGGGAGGATGGGCACGGAGACCTCGAAGCGCTTCTGCACGTCGGCGAGGGCCTCCTTGTCCTCGTCCGAGGTCACGAAGGAGATGGCGACGCCCTTGGTTCCGAAGCGGCCGGCGCGGCCGACGCGGTGGAGGTAGGTGTCGGCGGCCTTCTCGCCGGAGCGCGCGTCGTCGGCGGGGAAGTCGTAGTTGATGACGATGTTGACGCGCTCGATGTCGATGCCGCGGCCGAAGAGGTTGGTGGCCACGAGGATGCGGGACTCGTTGCGCTTGAAGGACTCGTAGCGCTTGACGCGCTCCTTCTGGGGGATGCCGCCGTGGATGTGCATCGAGGGGAAGTTGCAGCTCTGCAGGAGGGCGTCGAGCTCCGAGGCGCGGGAGGCGGAGGAGACGAAGATGATGACCTGGTTGAACTCGAGGGCGTCGAGGAGGTCGGTGAGCTTCCGGTTCTTCTGGTCGGCGGTGAGGGGGACGTAGTACTGCTGGAGGCCGTGGAGGGTCAGCTTGCCGTCCTC
>Ga0136560_1000318_pt1 | contig 23270 bp, 6 predicted proteins | sample AntRauMeHopE1497_FD_104925 | JGI IMG/M metagenome (GOLD analysis project Ga0136560, IMG submission 104925) | Saline lake microbial communities from Rauer Islands, Antarctica - Metagenome Hop E1 #497 | ecosystem: Environmental > Aquatic > Non-marine Saline and Alkaline > Saline | place... | reverse complement strand
GGACCTCCGGCTGCTGTCTGGCCGAAGCTGTGCGCCAAGGCATGGAAGGGCATCTTCCCTGCGCAGATCAGGCTCGCGGTGACGGGTGCCAAGGCGTTTGAGATCGCCTCCGAGGCGGCGGCTGCCGAGGCGTGGGGGATCGCAAACGTGAGGAAGCTGGCGGGTTCCGGTCGCTTTGCGGCTGTGCGCCCGGTTGCGATGAAGGTGGGCTGTGTCAGGCGTTGGCATTGGCTGGTTCGCACTGCCACACTGCTCGTTTTCTCCTGCTGCGTTCGCAGCGCGAGGGGCGGCTCACTGTCGAGGTGGTGTTGTCACGGGAGCAGCGCGAAGCTGTTCGTAAGCGGCTGCAGGCCGCTCCAAGCACGCCCGTTGCCTCGCCTAGTCCATCCGATGCTGTGGCAGTATCCCCTGGGCCGGCACCAGCGGAGGACCGCAGGTCGCGGAGCAACGAGTCGTCGGGGAGCACGGACGTGCTTGCTCCCCTTCAGCCCAAAGCCAGGCATGGGATGATGTCCGGCTCGCCCGCGCCCACTGGCCGTGGCGGCATCGCATCCAGCCGACGGCGGGACGCGGGACGGCAGCGAAGCTTCCAGCAGGGTCGCAGGCTCCGCGTGGCTCCCGAAGGCGGCGACGACGTTTGCCTCTGTTTGGACCAGCAGTCAGGCAGCATGATGGAGATGCGAGTCCTGGTCGTTTCCAAGGAGGACGTGGCCCGGATGGGGGCGGTCGCTGCGGTGCGAGTTTCGACCGCCGTGCGGGCCGTGCAGCGCGGGCTCCAGCGCATCACCAGGCTCCGGTGCCGCCACATCGCCCGGCCGCTCGGGGTGCAGTGGCACCGCGACGAGGGGACGCCCGAGGCCACGGCCGGGGCCGTCCCTGGTGGCTCGCTTCGTGTGTTCTTGAGCCACTCGCCCGGGGGCACAGTGCGCGACCAGGTGTCGCAGTTCGGCCCGATGGAGGTGGAGCTCGTGACCAGGCAGGCGAAGCGGCTCCTCGCGGCGCTGGCGGCCATGCACCGTCAGGGCATCGCTCACGGCGCCGTGTCCCCGGACTCGTGCATGGTCGACTCTGCCGGCAGGCTCAGGCTCGACGCAGGGGGCCACGCCCGCGTGCTCATGGACGTCGAGACCAGGGGTACTGCGCGGCCGGCGCTCACCGACGACATCGCCGCCGTCGGCCGGGTGATCGTGTTCATGGCCACCGGCAGGGAGCCCGAGCCGCAGCCGGCGCCGGCGAGGTCCAGCACCCCCGACGTCACCACAGAAGACGCAGGCGGGGTCGAGGCTCTGGCAGGGTCGGCATCGCTGGAGCCAGTATCAGAGGAATCGTCGAGGCGAAGCTCGTCAGCGGCATCGAGCATGGCCGGCGACGCCCTGCCCGGGCAGATCAGCCCGCCGCAGACCTCCGACGCATCCGTAGGGGTCGCGTCTGCTGATGTGACCAGTCGCCTTGCCTCGGTCGCACCCCCGCTGCGGGGCAGGCCCGCTGTCGGCCGCGGAGTGCCGCGGATCTCGCCGCTCTCAACCATCGGCGAGGCCAGAGAGGGGTCCCTCTCCAGCTCTCACAGCACCCGGGCGGGGAGCGAGAACAGCTCGATCATGGGCAGCGGGACGACGGTGACGCCAGCCAACAGCACGACGGGGGACGACGTCGGCATCCTCTCGGCTGCCCGCGGGAAGCCGGCCCCCCAGTTGTACCGCCTGCTGCTGCCACCCGGCTCCGACCCGAAGCTGGAGGAGCTCGTGCGCGCGCTGATGTCGACGTCCCCCATCGACCGGCCGAGCGCCTCCGCCGCGCTGCGCCACCCGTTCATCGTTGGCGATGCGTTCGGCTCTCAGGGAACGGGAAGCGCGGACTCTGGCAGCTCCAGCACCGGGACACCGGCCACGGACTCGGAGGGGGGGTCTGGCTTCTTCTTGCCGGACATGCTCGAGGTCCGTTGGAAGGCGCCTTCCGTCGGGCGGCAGTCTGTCCTCGCGTACCGGGTGGACCCCGTCAAGGTGGCCGAAGTTTCCGCGGCCGTGGCCGCCAGGGAGGCTGCCGCTCTCTCCGCCCAGTCTTCCGGCCCGATCTCGGCGCGAGAGCTCGCCGCGCTTCAGGACGAGGTGGAAGCCACGCTCGGGCCGATGCGTGTGCAGATGCCAGAGTGGCTCAGGAGCACGCGAGCAGCCGAGGAGGAACGGGCCGTGACGGCCAAGGCGGAGACGACGGCGGCATTCTGGGCGGCGCTTGGCCGGCGCCCGGGCCGCGCTACCGAGGAATCTGACGCCCCCGCCAAGCCCAGGACCGGCGCGAGGCACGGGGACGCGAGCGTGTTCGCAGCGCTCGGCTACGACCCTGACGAGGTGACGCGGGCCCTCGGGGCGGTGCCTGTGCTGCTCGAAGGCTGCAACGAGGCCACGGTCGACGACAGCGAGGACGACGACGACGGCTTCCTGGTGGAGAGCACACCCTCCCGCATCGCGACCGTGCTTGAGGTGCCGACGGTGACCGTGTCCAAGCGGCCGATGCCAAGCCTTCCCGCCCCATCCTTGGCTCTCTCGTCACAGCCAGCGGTCGGGCTGATGCCGGGCATGGGGCTGGCCCCGGGACTGGGCAGCGTTCCGATGGCCCTCCCCTCTGGCTGGGACGACGACGACGCCGGGTCGGGGTCTGACGACCGCCCAAGGCGGCGGCCTAGCTCGAGCGGTGGCAGCTCGCCCGGCCTGGGTGCGGCGGCGGCGGGCATGCCTGGGTCACCGAGCTTCGGGGCCTCGCTTGCCGCACCGCCAGGCTCGAGCGTCGCCGTGGCCCCGACACCGGCCGTCGGCCTCGACCAGCCTGGGGAAGCAATCGGCGACTTTGTGGTCATCGCGGGCCGCAGGGTCCCCGTCCGCGCGCCCGGCGCCCCGCTGGCGGCAGTGTCCAAGCCGGTCCAGATGCTGGCCCCCGGCGCGAGGGAGGGGGGTGGTGGCCTCTTTGGGCTCCGCCCCCCGGCTATGGGCCTTGGTGCGCTCGGCCTCGACACGGGGGCGGCGCCGGCGTTCCACGGCCAGCCGGACTCGTACTCTCACCGCCAGGGCGGGCCGGGGAATGCCCCTGGCCGAGGCGCCGCGGCCGGCCAGCGGCCCCGGCCATCGGTCGCGATTCGTGCCGCAGAGGCAGGAGCGCGCGCAGGAACCGAGGCCGCCGCACAGGCGCTTCGTGCAGCGACCATCGTCGGCTCTGGCGGCTTCGTCGGGCTCAACCTCGGCGGGCAGATGGGCCTTCAGCTGTCCCTTCCGAGCGGGCCGCCGGGGGTGCACGGGGGTGGGGTCAAGGCGCTCAGCACGAGGGACGAGGTGACGATGGACGCGGGGCCGCCCGTCGGGGGCGGCGGGGAGGAGTCGAGGTGGGGCGCCATCGTCGAGGTGGGCAAGATGCATCGGATGGGGACGGTGGACAGGGAGGTGAACGACATGGACTTTGCGCTCAACGACGACGCGGGGCGGCCGATGCGCAGCATGATGAGCGTGGGCATCGACGGGGACGAGCCACAGCCGCAGCCGCGCGCGGCGAGCAAGTTCATGCGGTCGCTGTCGCGTGGGGGCTGGGGAAGCGGCAAGTCCTTCTCCGGCCTGCACATGGTGGCGGAGGGCGACACGGAGGACGACAGCCACGGCGCAGTGGCAGTAGCACCGGCGAAGCAACGCTCGAGCCGGCCCATGCCGCCGCAGGCCCCGCCACCGGCAATGGGAGGCGGCGGCATGGCGGCCTGGAGCGGCTGGGAGGGCGATGAGGTGACCGCGAGGCGGAAGCGCAGCCGAATGGTGCGAGGCGCCTCGGTTGCCGAGGTCGCCGAGGTGGATGCCAGCCTGACGCGGGCGATGCTTGAGCTCGACGACGCATCGCCAAGCGGCGGCACTGCGGCCTCTGTACCCCGCGCCGATGCCTCTGCGAGCAGGGGCCTCCGGGTCCAGTGGCAGGACGAAGAGTCGGAGGACCTCGGGCTGTCGGTGTCCCTCACCGTGAGCGACGGCTGGGACATGTACGACCCGCTGGAGGAGGAGAACGACGCGTTCGGCGACGCGCGGCGGGAGGTGGACCGGGCAACCCTCAAGGCAACGGACCTGGACGCCGCCGGCCGCTCTCGCGCCCTCCGGCTGTTCATGGCCACCGCAGGCGGTGGCAGTCCTTCCTCCGCCGCTGGCTCCGGGGCCAAGCAGGCGCGGGATTTTCGGCTTAGCCCCGGCGGACGGCCGGGCTCCGGGCAGACTGATCTGCCCGTTGCCTGCCGCTGCCGGGGCGAGTCGACCGCCTCCGACGGGGACGAAGTCCCGACGACACCCTCCGACACACCGACCTCGTGCGATGCCGAGGAGGCACGGGACGCCCCGAGCGCCGCCTTTGGGAAGCGCTTCACCGAACGAGTCGACGTGGTCCTGCCGGTGCCGCTCCGGCTTGCTTCCGGTCGGGGGCCGACCCTGGTGGATCAACCCCCCCCATCAGGCTCTGCCGGGGACGTCGCTCATGGAGCGAGGGACCTTGCCGCTGATAGCAGCGCGCAACCGCCGCAGTCAGCTAGTTCCTCCAATCCAGGCGTGCCACCTCCGCCACCGTTTCCCCCGCCTCCGCCTGCGGAGCCAGAAGCAGTGTCAGGTTCAGGGCGTGAGCCCGGGCGGGCAGCGGCGTTCAGTGACGGAGCGCAGCCAGCGGGGTCGCCGCAGCTGACTTTCGACTCGCGCGGAGCCGCAAGCAGGCGCGGCAGCGGGTCACCCAGGAGCCAGCTTCGCGTTTCGGCGTTGGTGGGCGGTGCCTCGTTCTCCTCCAATTCTTCGGGAGGCACGCCGCTGCTCGACCAGCCGGCTTCCCCGGGGAATGCCGACATGGGCCTGGCAGCCAGTGCCGGCGAGCGAGCAATCCATGCCGCGTTCGGCCCGCCCGGGGATTCCTCCGGGGCGCCAAAGAGCCGCTTTGAGTACAGCGCGGGGCCCCTTCCGGGTTCCGACGCGTACGACGGCGGGGAGATGGCCTCGCTCACCGGCATCTGCGACGCCATGTGTGACAGCCTGGGTGTCGGATGCCCGGCATGCAACCCGGAGGGGCCGGGCCGCGATGCGGCTTCGCGATCGAGGGGCGTGCTCGCCTCCGTCGTGGCGGACTTTTGGCTTCCCAGGGCACGGCGCAGCCTGCAGCTATGGGACCGTCTCGGGTATGATCTGTACGGCCTGGGCTTTGGAAACCGCGGCGAGGTCGGCAGCGGGGTGCGCCAAGACCGTGCGGAGATCGCGGCCAGGTTCGGCGTCGCGCCGGCGGTGCCACCGACGGTGCCCCGCACTGCCGCGCCCGAGGGGGTCAGCGAGCGCCGCAAGGCCAGGGCTGGTGCCGCCGTCGCACTTCGGGTGGGCGCTCCGGAGGTGCAGGAGGCTGCGGCCAGAGCGGTCCCGACCGCGGCCCAGCTGCTCGTCACCCGTGCTGCCAGGGCGGCCGGTGTGCTGCCGGCAGGCGCAGCTGGCACTCGAGCCGTCACATCGCCGCTCCTTTCCGTGCTGGAGCCGCGGGTTGAGGCAGTGGGGCTGGCCATAGCATCGTCCAGAGCCCGCGGGGCGGTTCGCGCATCAGCTTGGGCGGAGCGTTCGGCTGTAAGCCGGGTCGGCAGCGTGAACGCCCTCGGGCGCGCTGCCGCCGCAGGAGCCCGAGCGTCCGGCAAGCAGGCTGCAGGGCAAGCGGCCGGCTCCGACGGAATCGCGCAGGCGGCCGGCGCCCGCCCTGTCCGGCGAAGGGCCACCGACTTTGGCGTCGCGCCATTCAGGGGGACCGTTTCGGGGCCTGGCTCGCCGTCAACCGTCGTTCCCGGACGCGGCTCCGTGGCACCGCCGCACCCAGCTGCCCACGGCGACTCTGGCCAGGCGCAGCCCACATCGCCCGGATTCTCAGCCCCACAGATCGGAACGACGCCCTCGCCCAGCGAAACCGGTGTCGGGTTCGGCAGGAGCCGTCGCCGCACAGGTGTGGAGCATGGCGCGTCCCCAGGTGCAGAAGGGGTGGCGCGCGCGGACGGCTCAAGGCGCGCGAGCACAGGGTCCAGCATCGGAGTCCATTCTCCGAGCCGCCCGAGCCGGTCCGGTGCGGCGGGCTCGAGCCCAAGCTCAACCGAAGTGCTGCTCAGCCCGGGTCGAATCGGGCAGGCGCTGCTCTCTCCTGTTGCAGACGCCGAGAGCGGGAGGCAGCCTCCTCCCCCGCCACCAGGAGCCCCTCCATCGGACATCGACGCAGCCAGTGCCCAGGCCGAAATTCTGGCGGCTGCAGCCGCCTTTCGCGACGCAGACGAAGGCGGAGATGCGGAGGACGGCTATGCACCGGTCCCCGTTCGCCCCGCACCCCTCAGCACCAGGGCAATGTCTGCCATTGGCACGAGCATGGTGGTGATCGGGGCCGCAAAGTCGTTCAGCGAGGGTGCCGGCTTGGAGCCCGAGGAGCGTCCATACGTGGTGATTGGGGGCACAGGCGGTGGCAGCGAGGCCCATCTGGGCTTGTTGGACGACCCCCCTCTCTCGCCCACGGCGGATGCCTCACCGTCGGCCCGGGGCGCGGCGGCAGCGGCCTCAGCAGCCGCAGCGGCGGCAGCGGCTTCATCGGCCGAGGACGATGCCCTCCTGCACGGCGGCACTGCACGCGCGTTCATGCAGGCCAACAGCGGTGCTATGGGTCTTCGACTCGCGTCCCAGCTATCAGACGGGGGGTCCGAGGTCTATGCCTCCAGCGTATACACTCAGTTCCGGGCGAGTCACATGAGGAGCTCAAGGGGCGCCTCTGGGCACGGCGTTGAAGGGGGGGACGACTTGTCAGAGGAGTGGCCGAGCGGGGATCGCACTGAGGAGGAGGCAGATGCTCCCGGTCTGCCCGGCCAGGTGCCGAGCTCCCCGCCTGCCACCCCCAAGGACGCCACCTCGCCTTCGGCGGCTCATCCACTTGGCGCAGTGCAGGCGCGCCGCGCCGAGGACGAGCCCCAGGCCCCGACCGTGCACCCGACGCTCTTCGACGAGGAGGCCGTCCCGGACGGGCTCCGCTGGGTGGACTCCGCGCGCTCGGGGATGAGCACGTACCGCTCAGGCGTGTCGACGTCGCGGTCGGCGTACGGGGCGTTTGGCGCGGCGCAGTTTGCGATCCGGACGCCCCGCGACGGGCAGGCAGCAGGGCTCGCCGTTGTGATCGAGACCTACGTCGGCGATGACGAGAACGAGATCTCCGCCGAGGCCCGCACCATCGTCCTCGTGGAAGAGGAGGACGAGACCGGTTGGTGGCTCTGCTGCGCCGTGCCGCTGAAGGACGACCCGGTTCCCGCGAGGCTGGGCGCGGCCAGGGGCTACCTGCCGTGCACGTTCCTCAAGTGGGCGACGCTGGAGGACCTGCCGGGCGGGACTTTGGACTCGCTGAAGCTGAGCGGCAGAGTGGCAGCGGCCGACATGCTCCGGGCGGAGGCGGGTCCCGCTCCCGGCCAGCGAAAGCGGAAGAAGGGCCGCGGTGCTGCCGTCACGGCCGTGTCGCCGCCTTCCTCGGGCGCGCTGGCCGTGGTGGAGGAGGAGGACGGCGCCGATGACGACCACTCCGAGGCAAAGGTCAGCACCGGCACTGAGGACGCCGAATCTCGTCCAGGAAGCGGGCTGTGGCGGTATAACCTCGCCACCGACGCGTGGGAGTGCCGCGACAAGGCAACCGGGGAGGTGCGCACGTCGGAGGACCCCTTCGCCGAGGAGTGGGCGGTGGAGGACATCGACGCGTTTGAGTTCGAGTCCGAGGACGACGAAGCCGCCGGCGGCGATGACACCGGTCGCTCAGGCGCCGGCCTCGGTCGTGCCGGGGGCGCAGGCGGGTCCTTCGTGAGGGCGGCCTCCCGCCTCCGCAGCGTGGGGTCTATCGCAGCGCCTGCTGGGCTCCGTTCCGCCCGGTCGGCGCGGCTAGGAGCCGGTCCGGCGAGCCCGGACGACGAAGTTGTCCTCGGCGTTCCCTACGTGGCCCACTCACAGTACGACGGGGCAGATGACGGCGAGATCTCGCTTGAGGTCGGCGACGTCGTGTTTGTCCGCGACTTTGACGAGAGCGGGTGGTGGGAGGGGCGCAACCAGCGAAGCGCCGAGGACGGGTGGCTGCCCTCCACCTTTGTGGACCCCGTCAACGCCATGGCGACGGCTCGCGTGGGGACCGCGCGGCGGGCTGCTGGCGAGGCCGCGGAGGCGGACGGTAGCAGTGCCGTGCGCTTCGACGGCCAGCGCTTGCCGACGCCGGTCGTGTGCCCCAGCGGTTACACCTCGGCCGATAGCCCCGGTGCGCCCGTGCTGCACCCGGGGGCATGCTGCGTCTTGGAGTCGATCGACGGAGACTGGGGCTTCGTGCGGCGGTCGGGGGAAAGCGGTGATCCGGTGTGGGTGGAGCTGCGCTCGCTCCGGCCGGACCTGGGTGGCTCGTAAGCGGGTGCGTTGCCCGGCATGCCCCCAGGGCGGCCGAGGGAGCCCCCGAGTGTAGCTGCCTCCTCGTTGAGTGCACGCGTGTAGCTTGAGGCGTCGGTGATCTGGCACAGCCGACATCCTTGCCTTTGTCAGTCGCGCACACACTCGGCCCACGCAGCGCTCACTCCCGCAATCACTGCGTCCGCGTCCATTCCCGGACGCCACGCGCCCGCCAGCGGGCCGCACGGAGCAGGCGCTGCCTCAGGCTCGGGCTCCCCCGGCAGCAGCGGCAGCTGCACCTTGACCGCGGACGGCTTGATGCCCCGAGCCAGCAGCTCCGCCACGGCGGCCGAGCCGGCCGAAGCGGACGCGGCGGCATCCGCGTCGTCCCCCTTGGCAGGCTTCTTCCCCTTCTTCGCCGCCTTCTTGTCCTTGCCCCCGGCCGCAGCCTCGTCAGGGTCGGCCTTGGCGAGTGGTTGCACGGCTAGGTCCGCTGGCCAGCCGTGCAGGATGCTCGTCGAGATCACCGGCGGCCCTGCAATGGCCGCGGCGCGAGCCGGGCCGGCGTGCGAGAGCAGCGTGATCCGCCAAGGCACCGGCACCTGGTTCTGGGCACGGAGGGCGGCAAGCCCCTCCTTGAGGCCGGCTTCGAGGTCGGGGGGCGGGGCTGGCTCGGCCACAGCGACGTCCACGACGGGGGTGGCGTCCTCGGCTCCGGCCTCTGCGGCTGCTGGCTCGCCGTCCACGGGCTCTGCTGCGTCCGGCACGGCGACGTCCTCGTAGTGGGGCGCCCCGCGCCACTCCCTGGGCACGGCTGCCATGCGGAGAGTCAGCCGGAGCGCGAGGTCCCCCGAGCCGGTGCCGAGCCCGGCGGGGTCGCCGTCGTCAAGCACGGCCCTCACCTCGGGCCACACGGAGGAGGGGAGCCAGCCCCTGAGGAGCAGAGCGGTGACCAGCTGCGGCCCGTCCAGCTCCGCCTCCGCGTCGCCGCTCGCGGCCGCGCTCGCCTCGTCGTCCGCGTCGGCCGCCTCGAGGGCGTCGTCCCCCTCCGCGCCGTCGCCGGGACCCGCCACGAGGGGCAGCGAGACGAGGAGCGCCGCTCCCGCCCTGTCCGTGGCCGCCCTCGCGCGCACAACGGCGTCGTGCGTGGCGTCAGCCACCTCGAGCACAACCTCGCCGGCGCCGACCTCGGCCGCGCCGGAAGCCACCGCCGTCGCGCCCGGAGAGCGGAGCAGCGAGGCCGAGGCCGAGTCCGTGGCATCGCTAGGGCAGTTGTTGCAGGCGTCGAGCCCCGTCGCGCGGGCCACGGCACCGTTCACCACGGCCGAGGCCCCGGCCAGGGCGTGAGCAGCCGTCAGGGCGAGCGCGCGAGCCCTTCCGCCACACCGCTCCACGCCGTCGGAGGGAAGGGTCACCGTGCCGCGGAAGAGGATGCCGTCGCAGTTCGGCGCGGTGCTTCCCGAGAACACAGCGGCGGCGCGGCGCGGCAGGTCGGCCAGCGCTCCCCCCTCGGCCTGCGCGGCCGCCACGGCCGTCGAGGCCGCAGCGACGATGGACCAAGTGGCCGCCGGGGCCGGGCTCGGCGCCAGCACGAAGAGTGCCACGTCGACATACTCGCCGGTGGCGCCCGGCAGAGCCAGGGCGCCGCCCGCGCCGAGGTGGGCGGAGACGTCTGCGGTGTCGAGCCGGATCGCGAAGCAGCGACACGTGGCAGCCAGGGCGGCCGGACCGCTGAGCCACCACGAGAGGGCGGGGACCGGAGCGCCCGCGCCGCTCTCGCCGGCGGCGGTCGCGGGGCACGTGACCCGCACGACAGCCGAGGCGGCGGGCACCATCGACGACGGCAGCGTCCACGCGGGCATCGGGACGAGCGCCCCCGGGGGCAGCGATGCCACGGACAGCCCAGCGGCCCGGAGCACGTCCACGGGCGCGCCGACGCACACTCTCCAGCCCGGCGACAGGACTGAGAGCTCGACGTCCGCCATCGCCGCCCCAGCCTCGCCGCTCGCGCCCAGCGCTACCAGCACGCGGTCCGGCCACGACGCGCGCGCGTCGCCCTCGGGGAGCGACCCCTTTGCGGACACGCTCGGCTGCCAGAGCAGGGCCCCGCACCGGCCGGCCTCCCTGCTCTGCAGCCTGAAGGCGTGCCCCGACGCCACGGCGCCCTCGGACGCCACCTGCTCGATGACCCAGGCCTCGGGCGCCGCGGGCGCTGGGCCGACCGCGCCGGGGGAGTCGGCACCGTCCGAGTCTCCTGCCGGCCGCCAGGGGAAGGCCCCGGGCGCAGCGCTGTCGCAGGCCGCCAGCAGCGACCTGCACCCGCCGTGCTCCTGCGCCGTCGCGGTGACGGGGGCGTCCCTGTCCCGGGACCACGCCCGGACCAGGATGCTGGGGGCAGCAGCCGCCGCGGCGCCGGCGTCGCCGTGCCTCTCGACCAGGACGAGCCGCTGGACCGCGCCGACCCCCGCCCTCGCCTCGGGCGTGAGCGACGCCGCGGTGCCGATGCGCGCGATCACGGCCTCCCCCGCGCGGCACCAGGCCACATCCCCCGCCTCCAGCGCCTCGTCGTCGTCCGCCGCACCCTTCCTCCCCTTCTTCCCGGCAGAGCCCTTCTTCGGCGCCGCGGCGCCGCCCTTCTTCCCCTTCTTCCCCGCCGGAGCCGCGGCCGCCGCATCGGCCTCCGCCCTTGACCCGGCCTCCCCGGGCACCGCGGCCGCAGCGAGGACGGGCGCCACCGCCACCCGGGCCTCCGACGCGTCGAACATCCTCGGCACGTCGCTCACCCTAACCCAGATCTCCGAGTCCGTCGGGTCCACCGGGATGGTCACGGCCACCTCGCTCCCAGAGCTGGAGCTCGCGTCCGAGGCCGAGGCCGCCGCCGCCGGCTGGGCCGCCGCCGGGCCCCCACCTTGGCCGCCGCCGGCTCCTGCGTCTGGCCCTGCCACGCTTACCTCAAGCGTTGCGCGGTCCGCGGCCGCGCCGTCGGGGCCTCGCACGGGCCCGGCGAGGAGCAGCCACTGGGTGACGCCGTCGTCGCCGTCGTCCTCCTCGTCGTCCTCCTTGGACTCGGGCGCGTCGGCGCGGCCAGCCCGGTCGTCCGTGGCGCGGCGCGGGCGGAGGCACCCGTGCGCGGACCTTGCTCCCGCCGCCACGCGGCAGCCGACGAGAGCGTACGCGCCACCGGCGGCGAGGCGCCCGCCCGCGGCCGTCACCGGGGTGTCGGTGTCCGTGGCCCGCAGGACGACGCGCGAGCCGCCCAGGCGGAGGAGCGACGCTGCCGGGGGCAGGGCCGGGACGCCCGGGGGCGGGGGCGGCGGCAGCTGGCTCGCGGCCTCGTCCCTGGCCTGGTCCAGGACTCCGAGCTCCTGGGCGCGCTGCATCCCGAGCTTGGAGGTGGGGCGGAACCCTGCCCTCGCGACCAGCTCGTTCATGCGCAGCCGCCTCCGGTCCACGAGGACCTCCACCTCGCGGCGCCACCGGACGACGGCGGCGGAGTGGAGCAGCGCCCGGTCCCGCAGCACCTCGGACGGGGAGCGGGCGTTGACGGCGCACGACGACGCCACCGCGCGACGCCAGAGGCCCTCGAGCGACGCGCCCGGGCCCCAGGCCGACGGCGCCGAGCGCCAGCCCGTCACCGCCTCAACCACCGCGAGGGGGTCTGACTCCCACTCGATCCGGCCCAGCGACCCGGGCGACGCGCCCCGCCTGTCCGCGGCGCCGGCCTCCCCCGCCGCAGCCGGCTCCTCGGCCGGCTCTTCGGCCGGCTCCTCGGGCCCCGAGTGGAAGAGCGCCACCCACGCCACCCAGAGCACGGCGCCCCAGAGCTCGGCGCCGGAGGGGTGCTCGCAAGCCGGGAAGAGGGGCACCGTGGTCGGCGGGACCACGGCCGCCGCCGTGGCGTCGCCCTCTGCCGCCTCCGCCTCCTTGCCCTCGGCCTGGCCGTCGCCAGCCTCGGCATCGGCGTCGGCGTCGGCGTCGGCGTCGGCGTCGGCATCAGTGGCGGGCGCCTCTGGGACCCCGGGCACCCTGAGCGAAGGGAACATGGACGAGTCCACGAAGACGCGACGCGGGGCCCCCCGGCAGCTCAGGGTCACCTCCCAGACCACCACTCCCTCCTCCACGGCGCCCTCGGGCGCCTCCACGCGGCGCACGCAGGACCAGGGGAGCCAGTCGGTGCCGGGGCAGCCGGAGAGCACGGCAAGGCCGTCGCAGAAGCGCCGCATCGACGCCACCATGCCGTGCTCGCTGCCGAGAAGGCTCGTGAGGGAGGCCGGCACCGACGCCCGCGCATCGGCCAGGCACGGGACGGCGCCCGCCGGGGCGTCACCCTCGAGACCGAACGCGCCCACCGCTGCCTCTTCGCCGTCTGTCGAGTCAGAGGCGCCCTTCTTGGAGCCCTTGGCCGGCTTCTTGGCCTTCTTGGCCGCGGCGCCCTTGGCGGGCGCCGTCTCCGCCACTTCCGCGGCAGCCTCGGCCGCCTTGCGGGCCAGCGATGCCGTCACATCGTCAGGCACCACAAGAGAGCCGGTGGCAGCCCGGACAAACGCAGGGGCGAGGCCAGCCGCGCCGACAGCGTCGCTTGCGCCACGTGCGTCCAGGAACGCGGCCTCCCCGGCCCCATCCAGTGCCGACATCGCAGCCTTCCACCGCATTCGCGACGCAAGCAGTCCCGCGGCCACGGGCGCCGCGTCCTCGGATGCCGGCTCGGTCGTGCCAGGCGCCGGCCGGCATGCCAGAGGAAAGCTCACGGGGACCCGCTCCCCGGAAGCCTGCGCAGGCGGCCCGACCCCCGGCTCGGCGGCGGCGAGGTCGAGGACGGCCTTCTCTGCGGCGTCAGTCACGACCGCAGTGGCCGCCGGCTTGACCACGCGCACAGGCCTCAGCTGGGGCTGGCTGCCCTTTTCCTTGCCCTTGGACTTGCCCTTGGACTTGCCCTTGGGAGGCATCGTGCCCGTGGCACGGAGTGCTGCTCGGGTGGGGCGTTGCCGCGGCGCAGCCCGTTTGCAACGGGCAGAGGCGCCCGCCCGCCCCAGGCCCCGCACACCGGCCATCGGCTGCTACTGCGCGAGCTCGCGGGGTCTTGGTGCTGTGATCGTCACACGGCGGCAAGCCTGCCGCTGCGAGCGCGGGTTCAGCACTTTGGTGGAAGCATATCGGAACAGGCAGCCAAGCGCACACGCAATCACGCGCGCCCCTCAGCCTCGGCGAGGTACTCTTCGCTTCCCATCTCGATCAGCCTGCTTGTGCAGCGGTCAAACGCAAACGCCTCGTCGCCAAGCTTCGCGGCGTCGGCGACGAGCGCCTCGTCGTCGTCGCGCTCCTGGCCCCTGAGCTCCCCTGTCTCCCGGTACCTGGGGCGGAAGATCGCGTCCATGGGGCGGGCCGCGGACACGAAGAGCCTGCGGCGCTGCTCGTAGAGCACGTCCACGAGGGTGATGAAGCGGCGCACCTCGTTGCGCTCCGAGAGCGTGAGCGTCGGCACGTCGGCCAGGAACACCACGTCATAGTGCTTGGCCAGCAGCAGGAAGTCCGCCGCCCCCTTGGCCTCCGCGCACAGCTCGGGGAAGCGGAACCAGCAGGCCGAGGGCCGGCCGGCGGCCCTGGGCACCGAGAAGGGCACGCGGACGGCGCGGCCCTGCGTCGAGTGCTTGGCCGGCCGCACCTCGGCCGTGCCGACGACGCCCCGCCACGTGGCCTCGAGCGCGGCCCTGCGCGCGGCCTTGTCCCCCGACGCCCACGTGCGCCCCGCCTGGTGGCCCGCGAGCCGGTAGTCGACGGGGGAGCCCAGCCGGTGCACGAGGCACCGCTGCTCCACCCGCCGGATGCACGGCTCGAACAGCTCGCGCTGCAGGCCCCCGGCGTACAGGTCCGTCGGAGGGCGGTTCGACGTCGCGACCATGGTCACCCCGCGGTCGAACATCCGGCCGAAGAGCCGGTGCATGAGCATCGCGTCGCCGACGTCGGTGACCTGAAACTCGTCGAAGCACAGCAGCTGCGCCTCGGCCGCCGCCGCCGCCGCCACCGCGAGCACGGCGTCGCCGTCGTTGCCGTCGGCGCGGTGCCTGTGGATGCGCGCGTGGACGTCGAGCATGAACTCGTGGAAGTGCACGCGGCGCCTCCGCCCCGCAGGAACTGGGCTCGCCTCGAAGAAGGCGTCCATCAGCATGCTCTTGCCGCACCCGACGCCGCCCCACAGGTACAGCCCGCGCGGGCCCTCGTGCCCGAGGGAGCCCCCCGCGCGCCGCGGCTTGGGTGCCCGCGCGGGCGACGCGCCGCCGAACAGCCTGGAGAAGATGCCGGCCGGAGCGGGCTCGGGCTCGGGCTCTGCGGCGGCCGCCTCGGCCGCAGCAAGCTCAGCCCCGTGAAGCCTGTCCAGGTCATCATGAAGGCTCTGGAGCAGGCCGGCCGCCGCCCTCTGGTGCGGGTCTGCCGACAGAGTGCCCTCGGCCACGGATTCTTCGTACCAGGCGAGCGGGCCGGGGCGCCGGGCCTTCACCACTGAGCTCAGCCACTTGCCGCGCACGCGCCAAACCGCGCCGGCCGCGCGTCGTGAGAGCATGCGGCCGTTGAATCGCACTCCTAGGGCTCAGGAATGGCGTCCACTCGTCACAGCAAGCGCGAGGGAGCGGTCAAAAGGAGGCTGCCGGGGGCGATTCCGCCGCACGGCACGGTCTCGCCGCGAGACCGCTCAGCAGTCCGCGCGCCTGCCCACGGTGCAGCGTGTGCCAGCGATCCCTCGTGCCGAGTGCGCACTGGTGCCTCGCTGGCGGCCTGAACCCCGAGGCAGAGCTCGTCGACGCTGCCCGCCGTGCATGCGCTCCTACGGCCGCACGCCCCGGCCCCACACCGGCGCGGCTGCGGGAAAGCGGGCAGCTAAGCCGCATTGCCAAGCTCGGGAGCGCCGGGCGGCGATGGCTTCCTCGTCCCAGGACGTTGCCTCGGCCGCGAGGGATCTCCTTGCCACCGCCCGCAAGGCTGCCGACGGGACGGAGAGGGCGGGCGCGGTGCGCAATGCGTCCCTTTTGCTGCTCGGATCAGGAGCCTCGAACCTCCAGGAGCTTGTGCCGGCGTTGACCGAGTTCCTCGTGAGAGCGGCCGGCGCGCCCCCTCGGCCCGCAGCCAGACCGTGATCCCAAAGCGGCGAGCCCATCCTCTCCGCGAACCAACCTTGCTGTCTCCTATCGCAGGATGACGCCTCGCCGGTCGCGAGAGCCTGCGTGGTCAGGTTCATGTGCGAGCTCGCGCTCCGCTCCCCGCTCTGTGAGTGCGGCCTCTCCGCCGCGCCGGCCAATGCCGCGCGGGCACATCACGGCTCGTGTATGAGCTACGGCGCCCGACCGCGGCGGCCCTCTGTGTCCCAAGCGTCCCGTCCTCCGTTGGTCGCCCGCCCGCCCCCGCAGGGCTCCCCCAGCTGGCCGACTCGCTGGAAAAGGCGGCGGCTGACGAGCACGACGTGGTGCAGGCGGCTGCCGCCCACGCCGTGACACGGCTCTACCCCCTCGGCATGGCGATGCTGGTCGCCAACCCGCAGACGGGGCAGGTCATCCCCAGCACGCCGCCCCGCGTGCTGGCGGCGTGGGCCGCCCTGGAGCAGATGCGGGACGCGGTGGCGGCCAGGGCCATCGCGCCGGACACGCCCGAGCGGGTGCGCCTGCCGGCCATCGCGGCGCTCCGGCGCGCGGCCCTGTCGCACTCCCTCCCCTCCGCCCTTGCGGTGCGGGTGGTCGAGCGGCGGGCGAGGGAGGCGGCGGCTGCGGGCGCCCTCGCGCTGCGCCGGCCCGGGCAGGCGGCCGCCCCAGCCATGGTCGGCCAGTGCCTCAGGCCGTCGGCCGGGTCGAGCCTCGCCACGCAGCGCGCCGAGGCGGCGCTGCGGCGCTCCGCGGGCCGGCGGGAGGAGTGCGCGAGCACGGAGGAGGCGCTCGCGGCGGACCACGAAGACGCGTGGCCGGAGCCGCTGCCGGGCGTGGCGGACCAGGACGTGTTCTCGGCCGCGGCGGTGCCGGGGGGCCACGCCACGCTGGACACGGCGGGTGCTGGAACGACGGGGGCCGAGGCCGTCGCCGTCCTGGCAGTGCTCCTGCAGCGGAACCCGTCCGCCGAGGCCGCCGCGGCGGGGAGCGACCCGCCCCAATCCCCTTTCACCGCCGCCACGTACAGCGCGCTGCTCTCCGCCCTCGCCGACGTGGCTGCGTGTCGCCCCGCCCTCTCCCGCGACGCCGTCGAGGGCATCGTCGGCTTCTGCGCCGCCCCGCCCAAGGACCTCGTCCCCCGGGACTCCACGTCCGTCGCCGACCTGGACAAGGCCGTCGCCGCGTCGCTCCGCACCTCGGTGCTGCGCGTCCTCGCGGGCGCGGGCGCGGCGCTGCGGCAGGACCACAAGACGGTGCTGCAGGCCGCGCTCAGCGCCCTGGGGGCGTCGGGGGAAGGGGAGGCCGCGGCGCACGCCGGTGCCATGCTCCCGCTGTGGTCCGTCATCGCCGCCGAGGCGCCGTTGTGGGAGATCGGCGCCGCCGCCCCGTCCGGGACGCTCGCCGGCTGGCCGGGCACTGACGCGCCGCCCCCTCCCCCGTCCCCCGACGAGGCCGAGGCCATGGCCTCGGCCCGCCGCGGCGCTGCCCCCGGCCCCTCGCCCTCCGCCCGGGAGAGCCCTGACGAGGGCCTGTCCGACGACGACCGGGCACGGGCCAAGCACCTGCGGGCCCTCGACGCCGCCGCGGGCCCCGTGCTGTCCGACGCGGCCCTGTACGAGCAGATGCGGGTCATCGACCCGGCCGCCCGCCGCCGCGTCGCGCTGGCCGCCCTGGCAGCGCTGCCGTACCCGGACCGCGCCGACGACGGCACCGGGAAGCGCGGCGCAGCGTTCCTCGCGTCCAGGGCCGGGGGCGCGGCGCTGGTCGAGTGGGCGGCCGAGGCGGGCGGCTTCGCGGCGGCGGGGGCGGTGCGAATCCTGGCGGGAGGTGTCACCGACGGCGTCGCGGCGGACGATGCCGGCGCCGCTGCCGCCCCGGCGGACGCTGGGGAGGCTGACGTCCTGGGCGACGCGCTTGCCGACGCGTTCGGCGGCGGCAGGGGCGCGGGCCGGGTGGGGCAGTCGTCGGCCGGGCAGATCCTGGAGGAGGAGCAGGAGCGACGCGGTGGGGCCGACGGGGACGGCGACGACACGGACGCTACGGTGCTGTCGTCGTCCGACGCTGCGGCGGCCCTGGCCGGAGGCGGTGGCGGCGCGGCCGAGGCCGAGGCCATGGGCGTCAAGGCGGCGTGGGTCCTCGCCAACAGGGCCTTCGGGCGCGTGGCGAGGATGCGGCCGTCGGCCCTGGCCTCGTCGGGCCGCGCGGCGGTTAGGGCGGCGGCGCGGGTGACGTCGCTGCTGGCGTCGGACCCGTCCCTGTCGTGGGCGGCCGGGGGTGGGGGCGTGCAGCTGGCGTCTGACGACGTCGACGCTTCGAATCCGTGCCTCCCCGCCTCGATGGGCGGCGAGGGCGGCGAGGGCGAAGGCACGGCCCGGTCGGCGGAGGAGCGGACCAAGTTCCTGTCCGCGGTGGCCTCGGCGAGGCGCGCGAGGGAGGAGCTCGCCGTGTCGATGGCAGCCAAGGACTGGGGGTCCGACTGGCGAGCGGCGACGGGCGTGCTGTGGCGGGCGTGGGCGAGGGAGCGAGTGGGGGAGGCGGGGCTGGTCGCCGCCGGCCGCGACGCCGCCCGGGCCGGGGCCTACCACGGCCTCTCGACGTCGCTGCTCCGGCGCGTGCTGGGACTCGCCGCCGAGACGGCAGCGGGCGCCGATGCGCATGGGAAGGATGCCGCGGCCGTGGCGGCGTCCCCCGCCGGCACCCTTCGCGGCGTGCTCTTCAGCCTGCCGTCGCCGCCGGCCGGCTTTGCGGCGTGCGTGTGCGAGGCAGTGGAGTCCACGGCGCTGGACGCCGCCGAGGCGCTGGCCGCGATGACGGACCTGGCCAAGGCGAGGCCCGGGGCGCGCGCCGAGGCGGCGTCGGCGGTCCTCCGGCTCTGCGTGGCGTGGTCCGGCGAGACGCGACGCAGGGCCATCGCCGCCGCGGCGATCTCTCTCCTGCCCCTGGTGCCCGATCAGGTTGTCGACTTCGCGTCGAGGGCGTGCTGGACGCTGGCCACGAGCGAGGAGGACGCCGCGGCGGCCGCGGCCGCCAAGGCGGTCGAGGACGAGGCCGAGGCGCAGAGCGCCGCGGAGGGACGCCCCCGCCCTGCCCGCGTCTCTCCCGCCGACGAGGCGATCAAGGACCTGGAGGCAAGCACGCCGGTGTCCAAGGGCGACGCCGTCAGGCGCTGCCACCTTCTCGTCGGCCTCAGCACCCGCCGCCCGGAGCTCGTGGCGGACGTCCTTGCCCCGGTCTACGCCGCCGCGCCCAGGCAGCGCAAGGTCATGGACGAGCAGGCAGAGCCGCTGGTCGGGTTCCTGACCCAGCGGGACGGCGTCAGCGGGCCCGTTGCCGCGGCCTCCGGCGCATCAGCGGCCGCGGACGGCCAGGGCGACGAGGACGGCGCAGACGCGGTGTGGGAGCGCCGCGCACTGGTACGCTCCTTCCTCCGCGCCGTCGTGCGGACGGAGCTCGAGGCAGAGCGCAAGGCCGCCGCCTCGAACGCGCGCAAGGTGGGGCAGCTCGCCCAGGCCGAGCTGGAGGCCGCGGTGGCCGTGCTCCGCATGCCGTCGGCCGACGTCGCCGGCATCGCGAGGACGCTCTTCGTGCGCGGCAGCCTCGCAGGCGGCGCCATGGTGGAGTCCGTGCTCTCCATCGGCGCAGACTGGGGGGCGGCCCGCGAGCCCGAGGCGTCGTCGTCGTCATCCTCGTCGTCATCCTCCGTGAAGCAGGAGGGCGCGGCAGAGGGCGGCAGCAAGGCGCCGGCTGCACAGGAAACATCGGCGGAGGGTGCGCAGGCGGGCACCGCCGTGGGAAGCCTCGCTGACAGCGCAGGGTACGGGGAGGCAGGGGCCGCGCAGGGCGACGGGGAGGAGGGCGAGGAGGGGGAGGCGGAGGCGGAGCTGGACCCGGGAGCCTGCCGGGAGGGCCCGGGGCTCCGCGGCGACGTGAGCGTGCTTGTGCCGGTGGCCCGCGCGCTGGAGCCGTCCGAGGTGATCTTCGTCTGCGGCCGCCTCGTGGCGTCGGAGGAGCCGACCGCCAACCGCACCCTGATCTCGCTCGTCCACACCCTCTTCTCGGCGCGGGAGGCCCCCGTGCCGTTCCACAAGAAGGATGACCGGCCGGGGGCCGGCCCCGGGGCCTACTTCTCCCGGCCCCAGTTCCTCCACGCCGTCCTGGTGGGCGGTCTGGGCGCACAGGCCCTGCCGCCGCACCGCCACCGGGCGGCGGTGGACGCCTGCGTGCGCGACGCCGAATCGTTCCCCGACGACGTGCTCCGCATCGCACTCTCGGCCGTGCTCAAGGCCGAGGCGCCGCCCCTCGTGGCGTTCCGGGCCATGGCGCTCGCGGCGCAGGCGAGGGGTGACGCCGGCCGGCGCCTCGTGGCCAGCCTCCTCGACGAGGTGCGCGCCGCGGCCCCCTGGGACAAGGCCGGCGACGACATGCCGTCGGCGAAGCGGTCCAAGCAGGAGGGTGGCGCGACGCCTCCCCCCGCGGACGACGGGGCCGTGTACTGGCGATCATTCCTCCGCGTCGCCAGCGCGTGCGTCGGCCTCGCGCTGCCGGTGCTGGCACGTCTCCCGTCGTCGCGGGTGCGCCAGCTCGTCCGGGACGAGGCGCAGGCCGGCCTGGCAGACCGGCTGAGGGAGTGGGCGGGGGACGCTCGCATGAGGCGGTCGTACGGCGTCACGCGCGAGGTGCTGGGGGAGCTCGGGATCAAGGACGCGCCCGACGCCCCTTCGGAGGCGTCCAAGGTGGCCGCGAGGCCCGTGATGCTGGCCCCGACCATCGTCGTGCAGGGCCCGCTTCGCCCCGCCATGGCGCCAGGCATGGCCGCGGGCCCGATGCAGGCTCTCATGATGCGGCAGCGCATGCTCGGAGGACCCCACGCCGCCGCCCAGGGCTCTGCCATGCAGGCGCTCATGATGCGGCAGCAGCAGGCAATGATGGCCGCACACGCGAGCATGGCCGGCAGGGGCATGCCCGGCCCGGCCGGGATGCCGGCCCGACCGATGATGATGATGGGCCGGCCCGGCCCGCCTGGGACGTTTGGTGTCCATCCCGGGCAGGCTGGTCCCCATGCCGCACCCGGCGGAGGCGGCGCCGGACGGGTGGCGTCGCTCGCCGAGGCGCCCTCGAGGGCTCAGGCCCCGAAGCGGCCCCGCCAATGACGACGGCTCGTGTGGGAGTGCTTGGTCGTGCTTCCAGGCTGGCTGGCGAAACAAGAGCCACTCTTTATCACGACACCACGCATCGATTCGGCTTGATTGAGGACCCTACAGCCGCTCGAACTTTCCAACGCAGCAGCCAGAGCCCGGCGCGCTCTCCCGAGGTGCGTGCCGCGCGGCTTGCCGAGTCTTTCGGAGGGGCGACATCGCACGCACACTTCTCGCGGTCGCTGACCATCATACGCAGCACGGCGGCAGGGATCGCCTAGTAGGACCGGCCCCAGAGCGCCCATGCAGTGGCGAGGCCGCCGCGGCCGGTGAAGCACATCTGCCCCTCGGGCATCGGCGGCTGCGCCAGCGGGATGCACAGGGTCTTGGCGGCGCCGGTGAGGGCGGCGCGGTCGTCGGTCTCCTCGCCGCGGCTGGCGGCGCTGAGCTCGGCGAGGCGCTTGGTCTCGTCCTTGACCCACTCCTCAGTCTCGATCGTCTGGCACCAGGGGGCCAGGATCATGTTGCCCTTCTCCAGCTCGGTCATGAAATCAGCCCAGTCCGTGACGATGCTGATGCGCTCGTCGCGCTCCTTGCGCGCCTTCTCGAGCATGGCCGCCTGGATCTCGTCGAGGAGGCGGAGGACGCCGGCGCCGAGATGCTCGTCGACGGGGACCACCGACTTGGCGCCGTTGTGGCGCTGGACCAGCACGCAGGTGCTGGTGGCGGCGTCGCGGGTGCCGACCTCGAGGCGGAGGGGGACGCCCTTCTGCTCCCAGTGGCTGTACTTCCAGCCCGCGGTGTGGTTGGCGCGGTCGTCGAGGCTGACGCGCACGCCGGCGGCGGACAGCAGTGCGGTGGCCTCGCGGCACAGCACCATCGCCGCGGCAGAGCCCTCGGCGTCCTTGGACTTGGCGACGGGGACGACAACGACCTGGAGCGGGGCCACGCGGGGGGGCGTGACGAGGCCCTTGTCGTCGCCGTGCACCATGACCATGACGCCGATGGTGCGGGTGGTGAGTCCCCAGGAGTTCTGCCACACGTAGCTGCGGCCCTCGGGGGGCGGCTCGAGCCCATCCTCGCCCACGGCGGGGGCGGCCGACGCGCTTGCGGCGGCGCCCTCGCCGGAGGCGGCGGGGGCGGCCGCGAGCGCGGCGGCGGTGTCGGTCTCGTTGTCGTAGAGGATCTGGAACATGCGAGAGAAGTTCTGGCCGAGGCAGTGCGAGGTGGCGCCCTGGATGGCCCGGCCGTTGGTGGGGATGAACGCCTCCACGGTGGTGGTGTACAGGCCGCCGGCGAACTTCTCCTTCTCGCTCTTGCGGCCCTTGACCACGGGGACGGCGAGCAGCTCCTCGTAGACCCGGGCGTACCTGTCGAGGACGGCGAGCACCTCCTCGTCGGCCTCGGAGCGGGTGGCGAAGGCCGAGTGGCCCTCCTGCCAGAGGAACTCCCGGGTGCGGATGAAGGGCGTGGCGTGCTTGAACTCCCAGCGCACCACGTTGGTCCACTGGTTCAGGCGCAGGGGGAGGTCGCGGTGCGAGCGGATCCAGCGCGCGTACGCCGGGTACATGATCGTCTCCGAGGTGGGGCGGATGGCGATGCGCTGCTTGAGGGGCGTGTCGCCGGAGTGCGTGACCCAGGCAACCTCGGGGGCGAAGCCCTCCACGTGGTCCTTCTCCTTGATCAGCGTCGCCTCGGGGATGAACATGGGGAAGTAGGCGTTACGGACACCTGCGCGCGCAACAGCGTGGCGGGCCGGCCGTTGATCCGGGCGGTGCGGCCGGGGGCCGAGGGCGCGTCTCAGGGCAAGCGGCACCGCTGCGAAGCTCGGCCAGCCACGCCTCACCCATGGCCTTGATCTCGCCGTCGAAAAACGTCTGGATCTGCTCCCAGACGGCGTACGCATCGGGCCGGAGGATGAAGCACCCGCTGATATCGTAGTTCTCGATGAGCTCGCCGCTGGTGATGACCTGGGTATACCAGTCGCCAAACTCTGCCGAGGTCTGCGGGGCGCGGCAAAGCCACCAATTCGAAACGCAGTGGTGATTCGCGACCTGCTCCGGCTCGGTCGCCCGGACGGGGGAGGGGCGGAATGGTGCATACGCCGGCTGGGTGCGAACCTTCTTGGCGCGGATGCCGAGCTTGCTCCCGCCCTTTGACGACCTGCGACGGCGGGGTTAATGGGGCACTCAACGGCCTTCTAAGCCGGCCCACCGGGCCTCGGATGCCAGCAGCACGGGCCTCCGAAGAGGCGTCATGGTAGCTTTCGCAAGGACCGCGGCGTCGGTGCTCCGCCCGGGCCGGTGCATCCTGCTCACTTTGCTGCGGCGGCCATGTTTGCCAGGCTCTCGTGTGCGGGGTGTGCCCTGCGCAGCGTCCGGGGTCGAGCTAACGCGAGAGCCCTCGATCTGCTGCAGGCAGAGCTCAGCGAGCGTGGCTTGTGGTCGTGCCCTTGCCGGTGCTTCTGCACGATCCCGGAATGAACAATGTGCAGACGACTGGGTCATAGAGCCACGTACGATTCGCGGCGCTGGAGCTCCACGAGTATGCACTGGCGCCGTGACATCGCTGAGCGTTTCTCTGCATCTGATATTTGCTTG
>Ga0136560_1000316_pt1 | contig 23342 bp, 15 predicted proteins | sample AntRauMeHopE1497_FD_104925 | JGI IMG/M metagenome (GOLD analysis project Ga0136560, IMG submission 104925) | Saline lake microbial communities from Rauer Islands, Antarctica - Metagenome Hop E1 #497 | ecosystem: Environmental > Aquatic > Non-marine Saline and Alkaline > Saline | place... | reverse complement strand
GGGGGGGGGGGGGGGGGGGGGGGGGGGGGGGGGGGGGGGGGGGGGGGGGGGGGGGGGGGGGGAGGCAGGCCCGTGATGCAGAGCCCGGGTGGCGCGTGGTGGGAGCGCGACCTCGGAGCGGCGTTCCTCGAGGACGCGGGGTCCGAGGCGGTGCGGGAGCACGGGGGGAGGCGGGCGCACCGGGGGGCGGGAGGGGCGGGCGGGATGGACGAGCGGCGGGGGCACGCCAGGGGGGCGTCGGTGCGCCTCAGGATGTGACACGGCGGGCGGGATGCGATGAGGCGGGCGGGATAAGGCGGGCAAGGGAGGGGTGCCATGGAGGGGCGCAAGGGAGCAAGGCAAGAGGCGGGGGGCAAGGGAGCTGGGCGGTCGCGGGTTCGCCGTGGCAGCGCAGCGGCACGATCGCCGTCCGCCGAGGCTCGAGACGGTGCATTGCAAGTTCGAACGAGTGCTTGCGTGACGGGTCGCGCTGTCGGAACTGTCGACAGCTGGCGAGTCGTTCCGCGAGGAACGAGCCATACACACAAACACGCAAACACACGCAGGGGCGGTGGGCGAACGAAGACCGGGCGTTCCCGGTGCGCGGCCTCACGCGCTCCCCGCCTGGAAGGACGAGTAGCCCCCGACGCCGGAGCTGCTGCCCACGGCGGAGGAGCCGGACGGGAGCTTGGTGTGTCCCGAGGCGGCCCCGGACCCGCAGCGGGGGCAGCAGCCGCACTCGAGGGCGTTGGCCACGAAGGAGGGGAAGGATGACCGGGGCACGACGCCGGTCCTGGTCACGAGGTGGTAGCCGGCGAAGCCGAGGAGCGCGATGCCGCCGAGCACGGCAAAGACGATGCCCGTCACCTCGACGCCGTCGGGCCCGAGGCCGCCGGGGACGATGGTGACGGAGCAGGTCTTGACGTCCGTTGCGGAGTACTCGTCGCACACGGCGGCCGTGGCATCCTCCTGGAACTCGGAGCGGACCGGGCCGGACAGGCACGCAGTCGGCGCGCAGTCCCCGAAGCGCACCAGGGAGGTCCCGCCGCCCGAGGACAGCTCGATCTTGCGCTCCAGCGTCATGAGCTCCGTCCCCGCGGCCTGGCACGCCGCCTGCAGGTCGTTCGCGCCGCTGTTGCAAGTCGCCGTGCACGACGCCGTGGACTTGGCGCCGCACCCCGCGAAGCACTCGGTGTTGGCGGCCCTGTACGCCGCCACCGCCTTGGTGTACGCCTGGGACGCGCGCATCGCCGTCAGGGGGTTCTGGCACGAGTCCGGGAGCGCGGCAAAGGTCGTCACCTCGACGAAGCACTCCTTGACCGGCGCGCCGCCGGCGTGCTTGCACAGGGCGAGCTGGAAGAAGGCATCGTACGCCAGCTCGTCGTCGCGGTTGTCGCACTGCGTCGGGAGGCACTGGTACACGTTTGTCGTGAACTCGGGGTTCCCGGGGGCGGCGAAGAACGCGCGCTCCGCCACGACGAAGATGCGCCCCCCCGCCGGGGTGCAGGCCGCCGAGAACTGGCGGAGCCCCGTGATGCAGTCGGCGGTGCACGCCTGCGCGACCTCCTCGTTGCACTGGCTCAGGCACCCGAGGTTGTTGTCCATGAACGCGTCCGCGGCCGCGGAAATCTTGGGCAACAGCCGGATCGTGGCCTCTTTGCACACCGGGCTTAGGCCTGCGGCGAGTTGGGCGGTGGGATTCCGCGGGGGGCTGTGGTCGGCGCACGCAGGTGTTCGTCATCGCCGCGATGGCGTCGACGTGGCGGCGAGCGCGCTGCCGCAGGCGGGCCTCACCGTCCGGGAAGAGCTGCCCCGCCGCGAGGGCCGGCAGGATCAGGAGCGCCGCCAGGATCATTGGACGCGGTGCCGCAGTGAGGCCCGAATCCGGCGACCACAGCATCCGGGAGGTTCAACATGACAGGACAGAGCCGGAGTCCCTGTGCAGAGCCGCCGTTGCGGCCCGTTTGCCACTCGCTGAGCATGGCAGCCGCCGGCGGGGCCGCTGCCGCGGACGTTGAGGAGCGCATCGCTGTCTGCATTCGTGTGCGTCCCTTCAACGATGCGGAGAAGGCCCAGGGCGCGTTTGACGCCTGGAAGCCGATGGACGATTTCGAGGGGCACATCCAGCAGCACGCCCCCGACGGGACCGCCATCGGTGGCTCCACCTATGCCTTTGGTGAGAGCGGCCTGCAATCGCCCGAAAAGCCGGCCGTGGGGCTGTGCCGCGCCGTCAGGGCGCACGCGGACGAGCAACGGTGGCCGGCGCCCACGCTCCCTCGCAGACCAGGTTTTCGGGCAGTCCGAGGGCACGGGCAGCATGTACCGCCAGGTGGCCCACAAGATCACGCAGTCGGTTGCTGAGGGCTACAACGGTAAGCGCCGCGGCAGGGGCAGGGCGGAGCGGGGGCGAAACACCGCCGCCATGCCCGGAACACACCCGAGCTGCCGCCTTCCCGCAACCTCTCGTCTGCAGGCACCATCTTTGCGTACGGCCAGACGGCGGCCGGCAAGACGTTCACGATGCAGGGCAGCGACGAGCACCCCGGGATCGTGCGAATGGCCGTCGACGACATCATGCGCCACATCGCATCCGTGAGCCGCGGCAGGGGCCCGCATCGCCCCGTTTGATTCTTTCGGGGCGGCCCTGTGCGCCTCTGCACTTCGGCGGCCTTGCGCGCGCGTCCCGCAGCCATCCTCGCGCCGCCGCTTGCCGCCCCGCAGACCCCTGACCGCTCCTTCCTCGTTCGCGTCTCGTACCTGGAGATCTACAACGAGACGATCCGCGACCTGCTGGAGCCGGGGACCCCCAAGCTCCCGATCCACGAGTCCGCGACGCGTGGCGTGTACGTGGATGCCAAGGACGTGGTGGTGTCGTGCGGCGACGAGCTCATGGCCTGTTTGGCGCGGGGGGAGGCGCTGCGGAAGGTGGGGGAGACGGACATGAACAGCCGGTCCAGCCGGTCGCACACGCTGTTCCGGGTCACGGTGGAGAGCCGGCCGGGGAGGGCGGGGGAGGAGGACGACGAGGACGACGACTCGGCCGTGATGGTCGGCTGCCTCTCGCTGGTCGACCTAGCCGGCTCCGAGTCGGTCCGGAACACGGGTGCGGCGGGCCTGCGGCTCAAGGAGGCGGCCAACATTAACCGCTCCCTGCTCGCCCTGTCGACCTGCATCAAGGACCTCGCACGCGCCAAGGGGCACGGCCATGTGTCGTTCCGCAACTCCAAGCTCACGCGGCTCCTCCAGCCCTCCCTCACCGGCAACACCCGCACCGCCGTGGTCTGCTGCGTCTCCCCCGCCTCCACCTACCTCGAGGAGACACGATCCACCCTCAAGTTCGCGCAGTCGGCCAAGGCGATCACCACCCGTGCCCACGCCAACGAGGTCCTCGACGACAGAGCCAAGATGAAGAGGATGCAGGCAGAGCTGCGCAGCCTCAAGCGGCGCCTCGAGTCGCTCACCACGGCCGAGGCGGCGGCACCCGGGGACGCGGGGCCGGGCGGCGCCGGGACCGCGGCCGACGCCCCGGCCTCGGCGGCCTCGCCCGCAGGCTCCGCCTCCGCCGGCTCCTCGGGCGGCTCCTCCGCCCCCGACGACCGCACGCGGGGCGAGTACGAGGCCCTCATCGCCACGCTGCGCAAGCAGGTCCTCATCGGGGGCGCGCCCGAGGCCGCCGCCACGGGTCGGCTCCGGTCCGCGCGCGGCGCCGCCCGCCTCGGCGCTCGGGGCCGCTCCAAACGCCACCGGGAGACGTGGTGCCCCTCCATGACGTCGGGCGCCTCGGCCCTGTCGTCGTCGGGCCTCGGCCTCGGCCACCGGCGGGAGATCCTCGCTGGAGCCACCGCCGACGCCGCGGCAGCCGCGGGCTCGGACCCGGGGGCGGCGCGCGCCGCCGCCGCCGCTGCCACCGCCCCGGGACCGGTCGACGGGGCGGACGGGGCCCCCGGTCCCGAGGTCGCCGGTGGCGACGCCGCGCTCGCCGAGATGCGCGAGGCAGTGCTGGCAGCCAGGGCCGAGGAGGCGGCGCTCCGGGACGACGAGGCAGCCGCGGCCATGTCGCCCGTCCGGGGCGCCGCAGTCCCGGACGGGAAGGCTCCCCGCGCCGCCCGTGCTCGGGTCTCCGCGTCGCCCGGCGACGCCGCGCCGGCCCCTCGCCGCCGCCGCGCCCTGGTCTTGGGAGGCAGCGACTCGGAGTCCGACGAGGAGTCGGGGTGCGACAGCGACGCCGACACGGATTTCGGCGCCGCAGAGGCAGAGGCCGCTGGCGGCAGCGACGACGCGCCCGCCGCGCCCGCCGCCCCTGCTGCCGCGGCGTCGGGGGAGGCGGCGCTTCTCACGGAGCTGGCCGAGGCCAAGGAGGAGGCCGCCGCTGCCAGGTCCGAGGCGGAGCGGAGCCTTCAGCTGGTCGAGGAGGCGGAGGAGGCAGCCGAGGCGGCGAGGGAGGAGGCGGCGGCGGCCCGGGGGGAGTGCGAGGCGATGCGAGACGAGCTCAGCGAGGCACGTGCCATGACCGACGAGGCCGAGGAGGTCAGGGCAGAGCTCCACGGGGCCAGGACAGAGCTCGAGACCGCAAAGACAGAGCTCGCGGCATCCAGGACAGAGCTCGAGACATCCAATTTGGAGCTCGAGACCACCAAGACTGCGCTTGAGACATGCAGTTCGCAGCTCGAGACCACTCGGGCGGAGCTCGACGATGCCAAGAAGGAGGTGGAGGAGGCGGCCACGCTCGCCGAGGCCGAAGCCGAGGTGGCGGCGGAAGCGCACTCGGCAGAGCTGCGGCGTGTGGTCGCGGCGGTCAGGGGGGAGGCGGCGGGAGCGGCGGAGCGGTCCGCCGCGGAGCTCGCCCTGGCACGGGAGGAGGCGGCCGAGGCTGCGGCGCGCGCCGGGGCGGCACAGGCCGATGCTGCGGCTGCTGCTGCGGCTGCGAGCTCGGAGCCGGAGTCTTCGCTGGTTCGTTCTCTCCGGGATGAGGTGCGGGCGGCGCAGGCGGCGACCGAGGCGGCAAGGGAGGAGGCGGCCGGGGCGGTGGAGGCGGCGGAGGCGAGGGCGGCCAAGGCAGAGGCGGCGGCGGGCCTGGCAGCGGCGGCTCGCGAGGCGGCCGAGGGGGAGGCGGCCGAGCGGGTTGCGGAGCTTGGGCGGAGCCGCGTTGTCGCAGCCGAGGCGTCGACGGTGGGGGCGGCAACGGAGGAGGCGGCCGCCGCGTGGGAGCGGCGGTGCCGTCAGGCGGAGCAGCGCGCCGACCTAACGGTGCAGCAGCTCGAGGCTGCCCGCCGGGAGGCGGAGGCGGCGAGGCGGGAGCTGGGGGAGGCCGAGGCGGCGGGGCGGGACGGGGCGGCCGGCTGGGGCGCGTCGAGCCGGGGGCCCGGCGCGGCGGACGGGAGGGGCAGGCCGTCACCGGCGCAGGAGGCGGCTCGGGCCGTGGCGGAGACCGAGGCGGCGAGCAGGGCGCTGGTCGCCGCTCGGTCGGAGCTGAGGGAGGCGGAGGCCAGGGCCGAGGCGGCGGCCGCGGCGGCGGATTCGATGCGCGGCCGTGCAGAGCTCCTGGAGGCAGAGCTGAAGGAGGCCAGGGCCGAGGCCGCTCAGGGGGCGGCCGGGGAGGCTGCTGGGGCGGGCGTGGGCGAGCTGGAGGGCCTGATGGCATCGGTTTCCGCCCTGGAGCGGCGGGTGGAGTCGCTCCGAGAGGAGAGGGACGCGGCCGCGGGGGCGAGGGACGCTCTCGGGGAGGAGCTCGGCGAGGCGGGGGAGAGGGAGGCGGCGGCCGAGGCGAGGGCGGAGGCCGCGGAGAGGGACGCGGCGTCGCTCGGCGACGAGCTCCGGGACGCGAAGGAGGCTCTGGCGGCGGCCGAGGCGGCGGCGGATGAGGCGAGGGAGGCTCTCGCGGCGGCCGAGGCGGCGGCGGAGGGTGCTGCAGCGGAGGCAGTGGCGAGGGCTGCCGAGGCGGCCACCGCCGACGCAGAGGCCAAGTCCGGCGCGGCGGCCGAGGCGGCTGCGCGGGAGGCCGAGGCGGCGAGGGAGGATGCGGCGAGGGCGATGGAGGAGGCCGCCACACTTCGTGAGGAGCTGGAGGAGGCGGGAGAGCACCTGGAAGCGGCCGAGGCGAGGGCCGAGGCGGCCGAGGCAGCGGTGGCGGCCGCGGTCTCCGAGGCGGAGGCGAGGGCGGGGGCAGCCGAGCAGGAGGGAGTGGGGATCGCGCGCGCGCGGCGTGAGGCTGACGAGGCCAGGAGCGCCGTGGCGGAGGCCGACGCGAGGGCGGCGGGCGCGTCCCGGCGGGCTCTCGACGCGGAGGCGGCGATGCGGGCGGCCGAGGCGGGCAGGGCCGCGGCGGAGGCGAGGGCGGCGGAGGCGACACGCGACGCCGAGGCGAGGGCGGCCACGGCGGAAGCGAGGGCGGCCGAGGCCGAGGCCGCCGCCCGCTCGGCGGGGCAGTCCGCAGGCGAGGCGGGGGCGGCGGCGGCCGCCGCGGAGGCCAGGGCTTCGGCCGCTGAGGCCGACGCCCGTGCGGCGGCAGCGGCAGCCGCTACGGAGCTGGAGGAAGCGCGGGCTCGGGCCGAGGCGGCCGCGGGGAGTGCGGCTCGGGCGGCGCGGGGTCTGGCCGAGGCCGAGGCGGCGGCGCAGGGTGCGGCGGCGGAGGCCTCGGGCCTGCGGGAGGCGTGCGACCGCCTGCGCGCGCGGGTGTCGAGCCTTGAGAAGGTGAAGCTGACGCAGGCGAAGCTCCGAGCGATCCAGAAGATGAAGACGGAGAGGGACGCTCTGCGGGTTAGGGTTGCGGCGCTGGAGGCAGAGGCGGAGGCGGGGACGAGCGCGAGGGGCAGGCGGGCGGCGGCGCGGCGCGGGGGCGGCGACGACGACGGCAGCGACATGGAGGGCAGCGATATGGAGGCGGAGGAGGCGGGGGCGGCCTCGGGCGCCGAGCTGGAGGCGGCCGTGCGGAGGGCAGAGGAGGCCGAGGCGAGGGCGGCCGAGGCCGAGGCAGCGGCCGGCGGCAGGGTGTCGCAGCTTCGCGCAGCGCAGGCAGAGCTGAGCCGGGCGCGCGGCGTCCGGGCGGCGATGTCGGAGGCTGCCCGGTCGGCGTGCGAGGAGGCCGGGGTCGAGGCGGCGGCCGGGCCGGAGGAGGACGCCTGGATCCGGTTCAGCGAGGAGGTGGACGCGGCCCTGGCTGGGGCGAGGAGGGCGGCGGTTCGGGCGAGGGACGCGGAGAGACGCGCCGAGGTGGCAGAGGAGCGTGCCGGGAGGGCGCTTGAGGCGAGGGACGCGGCGGCGGAGGAGGCGGCCGAGGCGAGGGGCCGGGCCGAGGCCGCCGAGGCGGCGGGGACGGACACGGCCGGGGCGACGGCGAGGGCCGAGGAGGCTGAGGCCAGGGCGGCTGCCGCCGAGGCGGGCCTCGCGGCGGCTGAGGTCCGGGCTGCGGCGGCGGCGTCCGAGGCCGCTGCGGCGGTGGAGCGGTCGGAGCGCGAGGCGGCGAGGGCGGCGGCGGCGGAGGAGCGGTCGTCCAGCCTGAGGGAGGAGGCGGCTCACGACGTGAGGTACCTTGAGGAGGAGAACCTATCGCTGCTGCGGCGGCTGCGGGAGGCGCGGAACGGGGCGGCGACGGAGGCCAGGACGGCGCCGGCCAGGGCGGCGGCGACCGCTGCGGAGGCGGCGGTGGAAGCGGAGGCGCCCGAGGACGTCGCGCAGGCGGTCGAGCCTTCGCCCCTGGCCGGCAACGCCCCTGCCGAGGAGGACGCCAATGCGGTGACGGCCGGCGACGGCGAGGATCGCACCGGAGCCAACGGCCAGGACCAGGCCGAGGCCGGGGACGACGAGGAGGAGGGGGACGACGACGAGGAGGAGGAGGGCGCGTCGAGCGGCGAGGAGGGGGAGGACGAGGACGTGGCAGAGATGGACGAGGCACCGGCACGGCGCTCCGCGCTGGGACCCATGTCGGCCAACCGCCCATCCACGGCCGGGAAGCGCGGCGGCGCGTCGCTGGCAAGCCCCGGCATGGCGGTGCGCGGCGCCAGGCAGTCCCTTGCACAGCCGATGCTGGACATGTCGGGCAGCGGCGACGAGGCCACGGGCGAGTGCAGCCAGCAGTGAGGGCGGCGAACGGTGAGGATGCGGGCTGCCGGTCTGACGAATGCAAAAGCTCTGCACGACAACACATCCGTCTCCGCGCCCACGCGACCCGCACTCCCGGGAATCCCCGTGCCATGGAAGCTGCCAAGGCCGGAACCCGCGCGACCCTCGTGCACAAGGCGGCGTTTGCGGGGATGATGGCGGTGCTCGGCGTCTGCCTGCAGGCCTGGTTCGCGTCCGTCTGGCCCGCGCTGCTGGAGCTTTGCATGGACAACAAGGCGCTGGCCGTGTTCATGATGTGCGGCTGGGCGCCCGCGGTCGTGTACTGGGCGCACTCCCTCCTTCTGGGGTGGCGCAGCGGGTGGAACACCCTCGACGAGCACCGCAAGGTGCAGCCCGTGAGCCCTGGCCCCGCGACGACCGCCGCAGCCGTAGCACAGCACGGCTTGAGCTGACCCGTACCCTCCCCCGGTACCGCGACACGCAGGGTCGCGGCCCGTCGGCGGACGAGTACTTTGACGGGGTCGGCCTGGTCCTGCTGAACACCTTCATCGTCGGGCCGGGGCTCACCGTCCTCGCCTGCCCCCTCTGGGAGAAGTCTTGGCAGATGTGGGGCTTCGAGTCGGCGGAGCAGCGGCTCGCAGAGAATCCCACGGCGTGAGCTTGGTCGCTGCGGCTCGGGCGGAATTCGCCCGATTCGCCGCAGTTGAAGCTAGCCGGCGCGCCGGGGTGAGTCCCCGCCCGCTCGCGGCCCCGTCTGCCGCCCCGCCCCACCTTGGTTGCCCGCGGCCGTCCCTGCGCTCCCCTGCAGCCTGGTGTTCCTCGGCTCGATGGTCGCCTTCCTTCTCGTGGAGGAAATCGGCTTTTACTACGGCCACCGCCTCGCGCACCACCCTTCCATCTATGGCGCCGTGCACAAGATCCACCACACGTACTTCAGCCCCGTGGCGTACTCTGCGGTCTACGCCCACCCCCTGGAGCACATCATCGTCAACGTGGCGCCCGTCGTGGCCGGCCCCATCCTCACGGCGGCCCACCCTGCCACCGCCGCCGCCTGGGTCGTCCTGGCGCTCATCTACACCACAAACTCCCACTGCGGCTACTTCCTGGCGCCGTACGGGTCGCCGGAGGGCCACGACTGGCACCACGCGCACCCGGACGAGAACTTTGGCGTCCTCGGCGTGCTCGACAGCTTGCACGGCACCGACAATAAGTTCGTGGCCGAGATGGCGCGCCGCGACTCGGCAGGAGCGTCCAACGAGTGACCGCGCGCGACCCGCCCGAGGCCTGAACCAACAACGACTGCGCGGCATCGCCCGTCACTCGGGGCCTCACGCCGCCACCACTCCCGGTGCGTTTCGGTCAAGCCGCGACCACTCCCGGTGCGTTGCCACCGCCGCCCGGGATTCACTTGCGTCCCGTCGGGGCCGCGTTGTTCTGCACCAGCACGGCCTCGACGGCGTGGTGCCCGTTCCGCGCCGCGCACTGCCGCGGTGTGTCGCCCGCGGCCATCCCGCCACCCACCGCCTCCGCCGTCGCCCCCGCGGCTGCGTCGTCCACGCCGGCGCCCCACGCCAGGCAGCGGGCCACCCCCACCGCGTCCCCGCGGCTCGCGTAGATGCCGAGAAGCTGTCCCGCAAGCGCCCGCACCGCCCGCTCCGCCTCGCTGGCCCGGCCGCTGGCCGTCGCAGCCGCCGCGCCGTCCGGCGACGCATCGGCGTCCGGGCCCGGCGCCACCGCTGCGGCCACCGCCGCCGCCGCGCCCTCCCCCAGCGCGCCCTCCAGCTCCTCCCGGGGCCTCGGCCTCGTGAAACCGCGCCACCGGTACTTGGCGTCGATGAAACGCCGTCGCTCCTCGCCCCCCGCGGCCGGCCGCGGGCGCGCCCATCCCTCGGACAGGCACGCCTCCCAGTGAGCGTTGGCGGCGTCGTTCCCCACAGCCTCCAGCGCCGTGCACGCGGACTCGTCGCAGCTGTCGAGGACGAGGGAGCGCACCTTGCTGAGCGCCACGCCCAGGCCACGGTGCACCCCGGAGCAGGCGATGCACAGCGTCACCCCCAGGCTGAGCGACGCCCAGTCGGGCCGCCGGGCGCCGCAGTCCGCACACGCCGGGTTGGCGGCCTGCACGGCAGCGAGCCGGGGGGCGGTTGGCACGTCGCCGAGCGGCACCGCGTCGTCCGCCGCCGCCCTGGCCGCCTCGTCCTCCTCGCCCTCGGACCCGTCGTCGTCGGAGTGTTGGTCGTCGTCCTCGCGGAGGGTGTCCCCTGCGGCGACGCGCCTCTGCCGCCGCTTCGCCGCCGCCTCCGCCGCCCTCTCCGCCGCCACCTCGGCCAGCGCGCCCTTCCGAAGCTCCTCCATCACGCCCCCCGCCGCCACCGACGCCCGCCCGCCGCTCACGAGCATGCGCTCGGCGTACCGTCGCAGCACCCGCACCCACTCGTCCGCCTCCCGCTGCGACGGGGCCTGCAGCTCCCACACGCGCCGCCCGGGCGTGCGCAGCGAGAAGGAGTGACGCACGTCCCTCGACGGCGCCCCCGCCCCGGCCGCCTCGCCCCCCCCCTCCGCCCTCGTGACGCCGAGACCGAGCCCTGCCCCCGATCCCGACCCGCCCCCCGCGCCCCCGAGCGAGGCCCCCTCCTTGACGTTGCACACCACCAGGTCCGCCACAACCTCCGGCCGCAGATCCTCCACCGACCGCACGTACCACAGCCGCCCTGCCCGGACGAAGAACCATCGGCGCTTCCAGTCCCGCCGCAGACCCATGCCCCCCGAGCTCTTCTTGTAGAGCCAGCCGCTGTAGACGACGCCGCCGCCAACCACCGCCCCCTCCTCCAGCGGCGCGAACGGCACCGACGTCATTCCCTCCGATGAGGAGGACGAGGCGGCGGCGGCGGCGGCGTCGGGCGAGCCGCGGCGCACTGCCGAGCGGATACGACGCATCTGCGCCGATGCCCAGTCCCTGGCCGCCCGGGCACGGCCGGGCGTAGAAGGCACGTCAGACCCCTCGTCGGCCGACGCTGACCGGCTGGCACGGAGGCCGGGCGCCGAGGCCGCCGCCGATCCGGGCCCCGCCTTGTCCCCCGCCACCACCGATGACGGCGGCTCCACGCCTGAGGCGCCATCCTCCCCCCCGGCCACCTCCTCCGCAGCCTCCTCCTCCTCCTCCTCCTCGGGTGGCCCGTCGGCCTCCGCCTCGGCGGCCGCCGCCGCCGCCTCCTCCCCGCCGTCGCTCCTCGCCCCCGCCGCGCGCCGCGCTGCCCGCACCATGGCAGGCGACATCGCGCCGCGCCCCACCGCCTCCCCCTGCTCCGCGGCCCCCGTTGCCGGCAAGCTCCCAAGCAGCGCCTCCGCCCCCGTACGGCTCACACCGCCAGCTCGGCGCACCGCGCACAGCGACGACCCCGTTCCGTCGGCGCCCGCCCCGTCCTCGCCCCCGAGCGCCGCCGCCAGCCGCCGGCGCAGCGTCGACGACACTTCGATCCACTGCGCCTCCCGCTCCAGCGCCGCCGCGCGCCCCGCCGTCGCGGCACTCAGGTCGGCCTGCCGAGCCTCCGCCACACCCAGCGTCGTGGACGACAGCTGCGCCGCGAAGGCACGGAGAGCCAGCACGCCGCCGGCGCACCGCTCCACAAGCACCAGCCGACGGGCCACCCCCGCCGTGTCGGCGAGCCGGGCAGCCTCCACGCGCGCCTGCTCCGCCTCGGCGGCCGCCCGCGCCGCCTCCGTCTCCCTCTGCCGCGAAACCGCCTCCCCGGCGTCGAGTGGCAGCGACAGGTAACGCGTCTCCGACGACACCGCCGCCTCCCCCGCCGCCGCCGCCGCCTTGGCCGCGCGACCCGCCGGTGCCAGGCGTGTGGCCACCAGCTCCGCCATCGGGGCGGCGCACCCGTGCTCGAGCGACGCGGTGAGAGCCCTGGAGCATTCCTGCAGCGAGCGCATGGCTCCGCCGAGGGACGAAAGCGACGCCGTGGCGACGGAATCACCCGCCGCCCACGAGCCGTACCGGGCCCTGTCCGCGGCCTCTGCCACCGCGCCGGCGCGCACGGCCGCCTCGTCCGCGGCCCGGCACAGCGCCGTGACCTCTGCGACAAGGGCCGAGACGTCGCCCGCCGACGACGACAGGCGGTCGTGCGCCAGCTGGAGGCGGCGAAGCAGCGACGGCGAGTCGGGGGCCAGCGGAAGCGGCGACAGCGACGGCGCCAGGAAGGCGGCGGCGGTTGGCGGAGCGGGCGCGTCGGCGCCTGCGGCGGACGCGCCAGCGCCGCCCGCGGCGGTATCATCGCCCGCACCCAGCTCGTCCGGGTGTGTTGACACCGTAACGCTGTCCGGGACGGGGACAGCGCTCGCTGCGGCAGCGGCGCGGCCCTTGGCGACGCCCGCCTCGAAGGATTCCGCCTGCGCCGCCGTCACGCGCCCTCGCAGCGCGGCCAGCTGCGACTCCAACGCTGCGGCCCGCCCGGCTTCACGCTCTGCAAGCGCCCTTGCCGTCTCGCGCTCCGCCCTGGCGGTCGCGGCCTCGGCCCGCAGCCGTTTGGCCTCGCCAAGCAGCGCCCCGTCGGCCGCTCCCTCGGATGCTGCCCGCCCTGCGGCCTCGGCGACAGCTTCAGCATCGACGCCGCCGCCGCCCGCACGCGCGGAGCGCTCAACGAGCGCTTCCTTGAGCGCTGCAACCTGCGCCGTCGTCCGCATCAGGCTCTCGGTGACCGTCTTCAGCTGCGTGCGCAGCTGCTGGTTCTCGCTATGCACCCTGCGGCCCGAAAACATGGCCAGGGCCCCGCCGGGGCGGGCCGGAGTGCGCGGGGCCCGTGTCGCAGAGCGAGCGAGCTGCCGGGACCCACCGCCGCCGATGTTGCACCCAGCCATGCCGCCGTAACAGCCCCGTCCGTGAGCAGGGCAGCACTGGGCGTGCTGTGGGGGGTGGGCAATCTCTGTGGTGCCCGAGGCTGACCCCGGCGGAACGCCGCCCGTCGCTCTTCCGCTGCTGCCGTCGACGAGGCCAAAGCAATATCACAGAGAGCTTACACTCACAATGCTTGCAAGGGCAGTGCCATTGCTCCCGGGCAGCCCGCTGATGGCAGTGGTGCCGGAACCGCGGCAGCAGGCCACTACATCGACCGCTGTAGTGCAAGAGCAGGCAGACGTGGCAATCGCCCACACCGTCCACGCTGGCAACAGCCCGACGCCTTGGACCCCCCCTCTAAAGATTCGGGCGCGCGCCTGGGGGCGGTCTGGCCCAGAGTGGCTCGCCGTTGGTAATTGCTATGCTGGCAGCCGCGCAACGCCGCCGAGAGCTCCCCGTGGGCCAGAGCCGGGCCCGCCTACCTGGCTCGATGAAGATCCGGTGCTCCGACGTATGGCTCGACCACGCGCCGCGAATCATGACCATAGGAATCCGCCAGCTCTGGCAGCCGTTCGCGCCTCCGCCGGGCACTCTCCTCGCACCTGCTGGCCGATGCAAGCGCAGGTCGACGACAGTGCATGCGTGTGCGCCAGGCGCGGGCCGGACGGCGTGGTGCTCACGGCCACGCTGCCGGACGACCTTGCCCCGCTGCTTCTGGAGGCGGCCCTGGGCTTGCTCAGGGCCGCACCGCCGTCCGGGGAGGGCCCGTGCTATGTCCTAGACACTGCCGGCGTGAGGTGGCACAATGCGTGGCTTGGCTTGCTCCGCTGTTCGGGAGGTGTATGCCGCCCACGCGGTGATCGGCTGATGCCCACCCGCTCCCCATGCTCCAATATTTCGGACGTGCCGCAGGACCCCGCGATGTATGGGGTGCTTCCGGCGGTCCGATCCGCGCTTGCAATGGCGCCAGGCGAGGCCGGGGCCATCCGCTTGCTCGCAGGCCAAGCCGACAGCGGCGGTGAGGCTGCCGCGCACGACCAAGGCGACGGGGTGGATGCCGAGACGGGGCTCGCGCTGCCGGGCCTGGACGTGGAGGATGACAGGCGCGCCCCGGCGGGCGGCGGCGGGTGGGCCGGATTCACCCTATCGCGGCGGTGCGTGGCCCGCGCCAGGGGCGTGCTGACGTGCGCGGACGTGTGCCACGTGCCGCTGTTCGAGGCGATGCGCTGCCGCGCCGTCGGGGCCGAGCCGGAGGATGACGAGGACGAGGATGACGGCACGGCGGCCGCGGGCCAGGCGGCGCGGGCTGCCGGCGCCGCTGGGGCGACCCCGCGCCCCCGGCGGGCGGTCGCAGAGCGGGGCGGTGGTGCCTGGAGGATCACGGACGACGAGCGCGCGGTTTCGCGCTGGGACAGGTCCGGGGAGTGTCTCGTGCGACGGCGGGCGGAGCGGGCGGCCTGGCCGGGGAAGCGGGGGAGAGAGCCGGCACGGTACCACGGGGAGGAGGCCGCGGGGGCGGGGCAGTGGCGCGGTCGCGCGTTCGAGGCTGCGGACACGAGGCGGCCGGAGTGGGTGCCGGCGCGGGGCGAGCCGATGTCGGCGCCGCTTCGGGATGCGCTCGGGATCGGCGGCTGCGGTGGGGATGACGTCATGATCGGGGGCAGCCTGCTGCCCGAGAACGCCCCGTTCGTGCCCCGGCTACGGTTCCGCGGGCCGTCGCCGGGGTGGGCTCCGAAGAATCTCACGGCCGTGGCCTCGGGGCGGCTCGCTGCCATGGTCAGGTCCGAAAAGGCCCACCTCGACGGGTCCCTGTCCATCGTGACCGAGGAGCAGGCGGCCGACGCGTGAGGACGGCCCGGGCGCGGCAAGGGCGCGACGGCGGGCCGCAGGCAGCCGCGAGCGAGTGCAGGGCAGCCGCTTCAACCTGGCCGGAATCTCGCGCGCCTCACACCGGCACCACGCCCACACCGCGCCCTCTCCGGGACCCAAGGGTGACGATCACGATGCGCACCGCCTCCGTGGCAATCCTCGCGGCATGCATGGCGATCGGCGCCGCGGCACTCCCGCAGCAGGCGCACCTTGCCCTCACCCGGTCTGTGGATGAGCTCCGCCTCGTCTGGGTGAGCACGGTCAAGGGCGGCGAGCCCACCATCCGGTACAAGCAGCCAGGGTCCGCCGAGAGGACCGTGTCGGGGACCTGGTCCACCTACACGATCGATCAGCTGTGCGCCGCGCCGGCGAACGAGGCGGCCAACTTCGAGGACCCCGGCCAGATCAACGTTGCAACAATGACGGGGCTGGCACCCGGCGAGTCGGTGTGGTTCGAGTACGGAACGTCGGCCGACGGGTACGCCAACTCGACCGCCGTGGTCGGCCTGCGGCCCGGCGCCACGTCGGCGAACATCGTCGTGCTCGCGGACATGGGGCGCGCGTCGGCGTCGACGGACCAGCTGATCCATGAGGTGGACAACACGACGGTTGTGGTGAGCCTGGCACGCGCGCGCGCTTTCGCCTCTTGCCTCAGCCGCCGCTGCCGGCCGCGGCGGCGGCACGGCGGCAAGGCTCGTCAACGTCAACGTTTCGTGTGCCACTGCGTCCCCGCAGCTCTTCCCGGGCGACCTCTCGTACGCGATGGGGCACAAGGGCCTGTGGGCTGACTGGTTCCGCCTCGTCGAGCCGGTCTTCTCTCGGGTGCCGCTGCAGACCGGGTGCGGCAACCACGACGTGCTGCAGCTGCAGGGGGAGGAGCGCTTCTGGCCGTCGTGGGGCTCTTACGAGCTGGACAGCGGCACGCAGGGGGAGTGCGGGGTGCCGTTCCAGCACCTGCTGGCCATGGACGGCGAGGACGACGAGGGGCGCCGCGCGGTGAACAACAACTGGACGTCGCTCGACCTGGAGGGCGTCGCTCACGTGGTCACGCTGTCGACGGAGCACAACTTCACCGCGGGGAGCCGGCAGGCCGCGTGGCTGCTGCGGGACCTGGCACGCGTCAACCGCAGCCGCACGCCGTGGCTGGTGGTGCAGTTCCACCGGCCCATGTACGACAGCACCTTCAACGCCCTGCTTCCCGAGGAGGGGGCCACCCGGGCCATCCTGGAGCCGGTGCTGGAGGCCGCGGGCGCCGACCTGGTCCTCACAGCCCACATCCACGACTACCAGTCCATGCACTGCCGCGTCTACAACGGCACGTGCCGCACGGGCGCCGCGCCCGTCGGCCGACCGGTGATGATGATCGGCGGCGGCGGCAAGACCAGCGGCGTGCGAGCCTGGATGGACGAGCCAGAGTGGCTCGCCACGCGCACCAACGACCTTGGGTACGCCCGCTTCCAGCCCCGCAACGGCACCGCGGCGCTCTGGCAGTGGGTCTTCAACTCCAACGGAACCGTCTTTGACACGCACTGGATCGAGCGGCCAGTCGTCGCGGCGGCGCGCGCCGCGGCCGAGGCCGGGGACGCGTCCGCCCCCGCTCCCGGCGCGAGCGCCGCGGCCCTCGAGGCATGGCGCCGCACCGCCGTCGCGGCATGGATGCGCCGCGGCGCCGACTCCCTCGGCCGCACCGACTCGGGCGTGACGCACCCCGACGCAGCCGGCGCGGCGCTGCTCGGCGGCAGGCTCGCCAGGGAGGCCGGCCATGTCATCGACCCCGAGGCGCTGTTCCGGGCGTGGGGCGTGTGAGAGCTTTTGGCATCCGTGGCGCGCACCAGCCCGCAAAGCCGTCTCCACTTCGCGCGACGCCGCCGTCGCTGGGGCTCCCCAAAACACACGCCCGCACACGGGCCCACAGCCGTGATCGCGGCACAATTGCCCTGGCAGGTCCCGTTGACCGAACACCCGCTGCCGTCGCATTGCAGCTCACAATTCTCGGTGGTTTCAGCGAAACCGAAATGCATGCCATTGCTCCACTTGTTGCGCCACCGCCACCTCCATACTAGGGTCCGGCGCAGTGCCTCATTCTCACCTCCTTCCGAGATGGGGTCCCAAGCGCGGGCCGAGAAGCGCGACCGGGACCCTGCAACGCACAAGGAGCAGTACGCCATTGCTCTCGTTGTTCAGGCACGAGACGGTTGCCCGCGGCCTCAAGTGTGGGACCGGGCGGGGCGATTCCCTACGCCGCGAGCTGAGCGCCGCATTTCCCGACTTCAGCGAGAAGGAGGACTCATTCCCGGCCCGCGTGGAGTTCCGGCGCTCGACAGCAGCTGAGACCTGGGGGGAGCTTCACACTTGGCCCGACGGGCAGACAGCCCGCGTCGTTCCCTTCGAGGCGGTTGATGCCATGATTGTGGCATATGCGGCGGGGATGGCTGCCCGCGGTGCCCACGAGGCAGTCAAGGCCGTCATGGCTGCGTTTGTTCAAGACAGCGATGCCGACGTGAGCAGCAGCGAGGCGCCTTGCTCGGTTAATGTCGCGACCATCGTGGTTGGTTCAATCCTCGAGTTTGGCGACATGGAGAAGCGTGGCCTGGACAAGGCGGAGCAGTCGAAGCTCGAGGCCATTGAACTCGGAATGCAAGACACTCTCAAAGATTTGCTGGCTCTGGTAAGGCGCATCATGCTGGCAGCGACCAGAACGCTACCAGGGCGGCTCGGTATGCAGCTCAAGGTCGAAACTGCCTAGCTGGTATTGATCCAAGTGCTGCAGCTTGTTCGGGTGCTGTCATGGGCTGCGTGTCTGAAGCCGCACAACGATACACGTGCATTCTCAACACTTGAATGCCTATTCGGCAGCCACAACAACTGTGGGGCCCATCCGCTGGTCGTGCACTGGCCGCGTCACCGCACAACAGCTCAGGGCACGGGTGTAAGAGAGGCGGTGATTCATCTACCTCCCCGCCACATGAAACCGCACGCTCAAGTGAGTGGCGAGCCATGCCGCGGCATGAATCAGCGAGCCCGGCGCTGGTGAGTGACCGCCCATGACGACACAGGCAACATACCCCACAACGTTCAATCGGCTGATGAGCGCCTCCGCCTCAAACACGCAAGCACGAACGCGGGCCCGCGGCGACATTCATGCCATGGTGGTGTCGCCCTCGGCGGACAGCTGCTTCCGGTCGCCCTCGGCCACGGCTGCCTCGAAGAACTGCGTGCAGAAGCGGCACACCCGCACCACCTCGTAGCAGGCCGGCGCCTCGCCCAGCCGCAAGGCGGGCGTCCCGAAGGTCTCGACGGGGTCGGACCCCCAGCGGCGCATGAGGCCGAACACGGCCTTGCGGGTGACGGGCGTGACCAGGTTGACGCGAGCGAAGGGGTGCTGGCACAGCGCGCACGACACGCGGCGGCCGGCCCTGACCGCGGCCCCCGTGCCGTCCGACGCGGGGCGGGAGAGTCTCGTGGCCTGCTCCTCCCGCTCCAGCGGGGTGAGCTTGGAGCCCAGGAGGCGCGGCGGCACGCCGGTGAGCTTGTCCACCTTGGGGGGCCGGCCGCGCGGCCCGACGGGCGGCAGCGTGGCGAGGAGCATGTCGATCTCGGGGTCGAGGATGCTCTTGGGGGTGCCACCGCCGAGCCCGCCCGTCCTGAGGTCCTGCATCTCACGCCGCAGCACGCCGAGGCGGGCCCCCGCCACCCGGATGTTCTGGTCGCGCAGAGCGTCGCGCCGCAGCGACGAGTCGGGCGGCCGCGCGGCGCCCGACACCGCCAGCTTGTCCGAGGCGACGGCTGCGGCGCGGGCCAGGGCGGCCCCGCGGGGCAGCTTGCGCGCGCCCTCCATGTCCTCCACGCGCATGATCTTGCCCTTGGTCCGCAGGCGCGTGCGCGCGAACCTCGGCCGCGACCCCGTCCGGTCGGTGATCGCCTGGCTGAGAGCCGAGCGCGACGACGCGAGGCTGGCCGCGGGGCGGACCGACGACACCGGGAGGACGGGCGCCGACGACGACGACGGGTGCGGCGCGGCCCTGCCCTGCGCGGCGCGCCTGACGCTGACGGCGTGACCAGGCTCGGCGGCGAGGGACGGAGGCATCTGCGGAGGCCGGGCCGACCCCAGCGGGTCCGCGGCCGAGCCGCCCCCGAGGCTCCCCCTCGTTGCCGGGGCGTCGGCGCCCGCCGCCGGGGCCCCCGCCCTGCCGCTGCTCCGGCGCAGCGCCCGCTCCGCCGCCGACGTCACCGACGTGCTGGCGTCCGCAGCCGCGCCGCGCCTGCCCCGGAACACGTGCTCGGACACCATGCGGGACATCTCCTCCCCGGGGTCGGTGCCGCCGCCCCGCAGGCTCGACGACGGCGGCGCGAGCGGAAACGACTCCATCCCGCCGCCGCGCCTGCCGCCTCCCGCAGGGCTCCCGCGGCCCCGTGCGGGTTGCGCCGACGGCGAAACGGAGGGCGGAGGGAACCGCGCGCTGTTCATGGGGTTGCTCGCGTGCTCGCGCGGCGACATGGGCGGCGCCGCGTCCGATTTCGCCTCCTGGGCCTCCAGCTCAGCAGACTGACGAGCGAGCGCGCTCCCTCTCCGGCGCGTGGAGTGCCCGGACGACGAACGTCCGCCGCGGGCGGCCAGCAGCGACGCGTAGGGGCCTGCCGAGAAGGCGTCAGCCAGGTCGTCGGTCACCTGGGCGATTCGCCTCTCCATCGCCATGCTCGCGGCGCTCGCCTCGTGGTCGGCTGCTGCCTGCTCCGCTCTCGTTGGCGGCCGCCCAGCGAACAGCCTGTCGGTCCCGAACAGCGACGCCGAGGCCGTGCCCGTTGGGAGCACCGACGAGCGCCCGAACTCCATGGCGCGACGCGATCCCGCCGCGACGAAAGGCTTCGAATGCGATGAAACTGGAACGAGCGGCCGGTGTGGAGCGCCCACGGCACCAGCCTGCGGAGCACTTGCCGGCCGGGTGTCGAGGCAGAGCCGTTCGCGCCACCATGCGCAACCGAACGCAGCGCGCCCCGCGTCAGACGCCACTCGCTGCTGCGGACCGCTCGGTGGCACTCCCTTCGGGCTTCCCGGGCTCGTGACACCCGCTTCCGTACAGCGCGAGGCATGGCCTCGGCAAGCTCGGCACCGTCGTCAGCGGCTCGATCACGGACCAGCGCTCGTGCGTCTCCTTCGGGTGCCGCGCCGGCGCACCCGGCAAGGGAGAGCATGCTGAAGGCCACGCACGGGACTATCGAGGGGATGGGCGTGACCAGGGCGACGGCCGCGGCCGGCGGCACTCGGCGCAGCGCCCCCAAGACGGTCCACGCTCGCAAGACGGTCGTGAAGCACGGGGTGCTCATGTCAGTCCCGTTCAAGACCTCGTCGAAGCCGTTCAAGGCCGCCTTGGGGGAGCACACGGGCTCGTTCGGCGCCGTCTCGACGGTGCTCAACCCGCCCAACGCGGAGAGGACCAAGTCCGCCGCGGCCTCTGCGCACAGCGCGCTCCCTGTCATGACGGCCGGGTGCTCCCGGAAGAAGTCGGTGCCCTACCACCCCAACGCGTCGCGGAACCGCCTCAAGCAGGAGTTCAAGCGGATGCCGCCCCCGTCGCAGTCCACGCTCTCCTTCTCGGCCGGCGTCCCGGCAGTGTCCCACACCACGCACCCCTACATGACCACGTCCAAGTTCGCCCAGATGCAGACGGGCAAGCCCATGCACGGCCGGGTGGGGTTCACCAACTCCGGGATCATGGCAGACCTTACCCGGCGCGCCCACCAGGGCCGCCTGGACAGCTGAGGGGCAGGATTCCGCACCCGAGGCCCGTGTTTGCTGTGCGCGAGATTGCTTGATGCGTGACTGGTCAGTGCGTTTGTGCGGGCCAGAACCCGCGACGCCTTGCACGGCCCGCAATTGTCGTCCGCATGCACCTCCAGCCCGCACCAAGAGCACAAAACAGGGCGAAACACCCCATCTGCCGGGCCCTTTGGGTGCGCAAACCGCCGAAAGGCGAGCGAGGCAGGTGGCAGCTGGAAGCTGGCCACCTCCCGGCCGGTGTGCAGAGCCACGCATCGCTCTGACGGCGTCCGTGAAGGCGCGGCCTTCCCGCCGGCACCACGGCCTGAGCGGGACTCTCGAGGCGTCACCGGGACAACAACAGCTTCACCATGAAGGTGAGCCGCAGATGCGGCGGGGTCGAGCGCCACGGTCCGGCCCTAGACCCACCGCGAGACGAGCCTTAGTCACGGTTCCGGTCAAGCCTCCCGCGTCCTCGCCTCGCAGTTCAACATCGCCAACCCGGCCACCGGCACCATGAAGTGCATCGAGATCGACGACGAGAAGAAGCTGTGAGCCCTTCCCGCGCCCCGCGCCGGCCGCCGGATGCCGGCGCGCGCTCCTTGGGCCAGTGCGCTCTCGTGCCAGGGCCGCCTTGTCGGCAAAGGCGTGGCGCCGGCCACGCGAGCAGCTGGCGCAGGGTCCGTGGATGACAACAGGCGGCAGCCGGCGCTCTTACAAGCCTTGGGCTGCGGGTGGGCCAGCCAAAGCTGTCCCTCGCCATCCCGGCTCCCGGCTCGGCGCCAGCGGCGCCCTCTCCGGCGCGGCTTTCCGCGTGAAGCAGGCATCGTCATGGCCTGTCGTCCCAGCCGCTCGGGCGTGCGCATCCTCCACTCGGTCCGTGTTCTCGCTCGCATCGATTTTCGCAGCGCGGCGTTCTACGACAAGCGCATCTCCCAGGAGGTGGACGGCAAGGAGCTCGGCGACGAGTTTGATGGCTTCATCTTCCGCATCGCTGGCGGCAACGACAAGCAGGGCTTCCCCATGATGCAGGGTGTGCTCCGCGGCGAGCGCGTGCGCCTGCTCATGTCCAAGGGCATGACCTACTACCGCCCTCGTCGCACCGGCGAGCGCAAGCGCAAGAGCGTGCGTGGCTGCATCATCGGCGCGGACATCTCCGTGGTCCAGCTCGTGGTGGTGAAGGCTGGCGGCGAGTTCCCCGGCCTCACCGACGAGGCCCGCCCCCGCCGTCTCGGCCCCAAGCGCGCCAACAACATCCGCAAGCTCTTCAACCTCACCCCCGAGGACAAGGTGCAGGACTTCGCCATCAAGCGCGACGTGAGCCGCAAGGGCCGCACCGTGACCAAGACGCCCAAGATCCAGCGCCTCGTCACCGACCGCCGCATCTGGCGCAAGAAGCAGTACCTCCGCTCCAGGCTCGCCTCCCGCCAGAAGGCCCGCGACGAGGCCGCCGAGTACAACGCGCTCCTCAAGGCCCGCGCCGACGAGCGCCGCGACAGCGCCGCCGCGCGCCGCTCCAGCCGCCGCTCCGGCAAGGCTTGAGCCATGCTCGCAACAGCGCGCGCCCGAGGCGACTCCCCGCATCCCTCGACGTGCGTGATACCTTGACCAGAGGACGAAACACCCGCTGCCGTGGCAAGCGCGCGCCCAAGCGCGCCCTAGCCCCGAACATCCTCGCCAAACTGAAAACAAGAAATCGTCGGCAGCGGCACTCGGCGGCGCCCGGAACGGTGATGGCTGCCCAGCCGCCCCTTCCCGTCCTTGCCATGCGTGACAGCGTGCACCTTGCAGCGAAGGAGGCTGGCGTGAACTTTGACGGGCTCGCGGAAGACGTGAGGCTTCCGCTCGTGCCGGCCCGGTCCCTCTCGGGCAGCGCCTCCCCAAGGCCCGACGGCATGCGAGCTGCCCCACTGGCTCGTCGCAGATTGCCGTCAACGAGGCGCTCCTCAGCCGTGCCGCCGTGAACGTGCGCGCGGGGGAGCTCACCAGCCTGCGCAAGGACCACGTGACGAGGGCCCACCCGCTCGGCGGAGCGGTCGAGCAGGCGACCAAGGCGCTGGCGGACGTGCAAGTTGCAGCCGGTGAGCAGCGCCGCGTGCGGGCCTCGGACGGTCCGCCGGTGAGTTTTCGCACGCCTTCCGCCAGCCCTTGCGCCGCCCTTTTGTTGCCTCCCGCAGCCATCGCCGCGCCGCTTCCGCATGACGGGTCGGCGATGTACCCCGCGCCCGCGCCTCGTCCGCTGGCTGCATCGGCGGCCGGGCCGTCCTCGAGCTCATGGCTCCGGGGCCGCGCCGACGACACCACAGCCGCCCTGGCCGCGAGCAGGGCCGCCCTTGCGACCGATGCGAGCGCACCATCGTCATCCGGGGGCGATTCCGGCGTGTCCAACTCTGCCCTGGACGCCACGGCGGCGCTGCGGGCTCCCGCGCTCGCCAACCCGTCGCCGGCGGTTGCCTCCATCCTCGGCAGGGCGGCGGCCGCCGCGCTGGTCGACTGAGGGCCCGTGTTCGCGGGTGCGTGTTTTCGTGCGGCCCAACGCCCGGCTTGCCTTCGGGCGGCGTCACTCAGTGTCGGGCTCGTCACCGGCCCCGCTCACACGCGCTCACTCGTCTCAGCCCGGGCGGGAGGAATGCGTCGCGCCGTTGAGCGCTCCCCCGATGGGCCCCCGCTGGCCCGGCGCGCGTCGCACCTCGGGCGTGACACTCGCACCCGGCCGCCGCCGTCAAGGCCGTCCGTCACAGGAAGCCGTCAAGGCCGTCCGTCACAGGAAGCCGTCAAGGCCGTCCGCCACAGGAAGCCGTCAAGGCCGTCCGCCACAGGAAGCCGTCAAGGCCGTCCGTC
>Ga0136560_1000315_pt1 | contig 23360 bp, 16 predicted proteins | sample AntRauMeHopE1497_FD_104925 | JGI IMG/M metagenome (GOLD analysis project Ga0136560, IMG submission 104925) | Saline lake microbial communities from Rauer Islands, Antarctica - Metagenome Hop E1 #497 | ecosystem: Environmental > Aquatic > Non-marine Saline and Alkaline > Saline | place... | reverse complement strand
GCAGGCGCCCCACCTGATGACCTACCAGGTCGACCGGGAGGACTGCGGCCCCATGGTGCTCGACGCCCTGATCAAGATCAAGAGCGAGCAGGACCCCACCCTGACGTTCCGCCGCTCTTGCCGCGAGGGCATCTGCGGCTCGTGCGCGATGAACCTCAACGGCAGCAACGGCCTGGCGTGCCTCACCTTCATCCCGTCGGACACGAACACCATGACGATCCACCCCCTCCCCCACATGAGCGTGATCAAGGACCTCGTCCCGGACATGACCAACTTTTACAACCAGTACTCGGCCATCAAGCCGTGGCTGGAGGCCGGCGTGGAGAAGGAGGACGTGAACGTGGAGCACCTGCAGTCGACGGACGACCGCCGCAAGCTCGACGGCATGTACGAGTGCATCCTGTGCGCGTGCTGCTCCACCTCGTGCCCCAGCTACTGGTGGAACAGCGACAAGTACATGGGCCCCGCCGTCCTCATGCAGGCCTACCGCTGGGTCTCGGACAGCCGCGACTCGATGAAGAAGGAGCGCCTCGCCATGCTCGACGACGAGGTCTCCCTCTACCGCTGCCACCAGATCATGAACTGCACCCGCGTCTGCCCCAAGGGCCTCAACCCCGCCCGCGCCATCGCCAAGCTCATGAGCGAGATGAAGGAGGCCCACGCCTGAGCGTCCGGCAGGCGCTGTGGGGACCAGCGGGGCCGCGTTGTGCCTGCGGGTCGCCGAGACTCGCCGACCACGAGGCAGAGCCCCGCTGCCCATGCCGCGACGTCGCACCCCGCGCGCCGCCGTGTGTTTGCGCCGCCCCTTCCCCCTGCAATGACGAGAGACGGTTTACGCACGCCCCACACAGACACGCGCGCGGGCACGCTCCCCCGCCCCCCCTGCTCACTCCCCGCGGCGGAACAGCACATCGTCCATCGTGTACCAGCCTGCCTCCCGCCCCGCGATCCACTTGGCAGCGCGCAGCGCCCCCGCGGCGAACACGTCGCGGCTCTGCGCCCGGTGGGTCAGCTCCACCCTCTCGTAGTCGGACGCAAAGTGGGCCGTGTGCTCCCCCACCACGTTCCCCATGCGCAGCGAGTGCACGCCGATCTCCCGCTTCGTGCGCCGCGCGTCCCGCCCCTCCCGGCCGCACCGGAGGTCCTTGGCCACGTCCCGGTCCAGGGCCGCGGCGATGGCGCCGGCGATGCCGAGCGCCGTGCCGGACGGCGCGTCAACCTTGCGGTTGTGGTGAGACTCCACCACCTCCACGTCAAAGTCCTCCCCGAGCGCCCTGGCCACGTCCGCCGCAATGCGGCAAAGCAGGTTCACGCCGAGGCTGAAGTTGTGTGCCACGAGCACGGGGATGTCCTCCGAGATCTCGCGAAGCCGGGCCAGCTGCTCGGTGCTAAGGCCTGTCGTGCCGATCACAAGCGCCGTCCCGTGCACAACGGCCTGCTCCGCGCGCTCCATGGTTGCCGTGGGTGTCGAGAAGTCGATCATCACGTCAGCACCGCTTTCGAGGCCGGCACCCGATACAACAGGCGCGCCCTCCGTGAACGTGGCCGCGAGCTCCGTCGCGGGCTTGCCTGCTGCGTCGCTTGCGCCGGACACCAGCGCCTGTGCGATGAGAAGCTCGTCGTCCTCGGCCGCGAGGGCGAGGAGGAGCCTGCCGATCCTGCCCGACGCGCCGCTGACGGCGATGCCGATGGGGCTGTGCTCGCCATCATGTGTGTGCGAAGCCGCAGCCATTCTTACAGCCCTTCACCAGTGCCGCGGTCCGCTTCTATTGCACGTCACAGCCTCGCGCGAGGCACGAGCAGAGCGGCGTCGCAATCGTCAAGCCTCCCGAGGGGCTGCTGCCGGCACACCCTCGCCCGGCAGGCAAGCGCCCATGGCAGCAGCAAGTGCCTCTTTGGCCGGGGGCAAGAAGCCGAAGCGGCCGGCGGGCGCAGCGGCACCAGGCGTCAGGACGAACGTGCGTTGCCTGCAACCGGGCCACACTGACTTGTCGGCGGCTGCGGCACGGACTGCCGGCGCTCATGACTCTTTCTCTTGGTGCTGCTCCCGCTCGCAGGCAAAGGGCGGCGTGATGGTGGACGACACGGAGATCGAGGCCGCGTTCCGGTTCTTTGACCCCGAAGGCAAGGGCAGCATCACGCTGCAGGACCTCAAGAAGCGCTTGCAGCCTTTCTACAAGGACATGCCGATCGCAGAGTACAAGTTCCTGATGGGCAGTTCCAAGTCAATCACTGCCAAGGAGCTCAAAGAGCTTTTGTCAGAGAATGACGTTGCTGGCTTTGACCCAGTGGCCGAGGCATTCAAGGTCTACGACCCCAGCAACACAGGGTACGTGCAGCCCGGCGTGCTTCGTGACATCTTCAGGAGGCTGGGGTTCGACGACCTCAGCGACGAGGACATGCACGTTCTGGTGAGAGGGCCGCGCCGGCAACGGGGACACCGCGCAGGCCTTGTCGCCCGTCGCCCCTGTATCTGCTCGCCACGGAGCTTCGTGCGCAGCCCCAGCCACCCCGGCTTGCCGCAAGCCTCCCCCCGCCGCGCCCTGAAGCAAGGCTTGCTCCCTGCCGCGCCGCCTCCCGTCACCGCAGCTCGAGACCGCGGACGGGGATGGCGACGGCCGGATCTCGCTGAACGATTTCCGCAGCATGCTGGACTCGTCAAGGCCCGGAGGGGCCCCGAAAGGCGTGGATGAGCGCGAGCGTGCGGACGCGTAGCCCAGCGCCGCCGCGACCCTCGCTCCGCCCGAGGCGTCTGCAGCGCCGGCCTGGGTCATGCTAGTTGGAGCACCATGGCACAGCCGGTGTCCCAGCTTTTTTGTTGACTGTCCCTGCACAGCATCCATGGGTGTGCGCCATGCAGATTCACAATCTTGAGAATTGACTGCTCGGTCACTGTGCCAGCTCGCAATCGTTCCTGAATGTGCCCAACCTCAACTCAACTCACGAGATGCGCGTCACCGCCTCGCCCGGGCGCCCCGCAGCCATGAGCACGCTGCTGGACATGTTCGGCGACGATGAGGATGACATGGATTCCAACACCTCGCTGCGCTGGTCCCCGCCGCCTCGCACCAAGGTGAGCGGCCGGCCGCGCTGATCCGCGAGAGGGCTGCGCATCAATCTCCGCGCATCCCCAGTCGCCCGGTCGCAACGCCGGCCGCATTCGGAGGACCGTTTGCTCACGTTTGTGTTCTGCCCGGGGGTTGACCGTTCCTGCGCCCGCAGAAGCCTGAGCCCGCCGCGGCCGAGCCAGAGCCTGAGGCCGCCCCGCCAACTGCGGAAAAGGCCGCGCCAGCCCCAGTGCGGGCGGCCTCACCGGCACCTGCGCCTGAGCCCGCAGCGGCGGCACCGGCACCGGCACCAGCACCTGCCGCGGCGTCCACCGTGCCGTTCGCCACGACGCTGCCCGCGCTCTTCCGGCTGGACCCGCGGAGCCATGCGTACGTGCCCGAAGGAGACGGCAAGCCGGTGGGTTGCGCCGTCGTGGGCGCGCTCCCGGTGCTGAGCCTTCTCGTGTACGACCAGGCGCGCAAGACAATCCTCGCCCGCAAGTGCGACGCCACCGGCCCCACGCTGGAGCTTGCCGCGCCAGGCGCTGACGGCCGGTGCTCCGCGCAGGTGTGCCCGTCGGACCCCGAGACGGTCATCCCCCCCGGGCGCTTCACGGGCGCGGGCGTGCCGGCCGGGCAGGCCGCCGAGCTCGCCCGCGCCCTCCTCGCCGCGAGGGCCCACGCCGCGCTCCACGGCCCCGGGGGCGGCGCGGAGGCGCTCCACGCCGCGTCGCTCACCTGCGACGTCCTCCCCGGAGACGCCGCCAAGGCCGAGCTGGCCGTCGACGACACCGCCGGAGCGTCGTGGCGCCTGTGGAGGCTCCCCGACGCCCCGGGGGGCGACCCGTGCGCGGCGTGCGGCCTGGGCGCAGCGGCCGCCGCGCCCGCGGCGGAGAGCGCGCCGGGGGCGCTCGCCCGGCTGCGCGTGAGGCCTCTGGGCGGGACCCCCTCCGGCGCCCTCGGCTCCCCCCACGCCCTCGGCAGGGCCCTGATCGGCTGCCGCCAGGGGTCGGTGCGGCTCGCCGTCGTGCCCCTCGTCGCGGCCATGACGGCGGTGGGCCGCGACGCCCCCGCGGACGCCTCGGACGCCTGGTGCGTGGCCGAGGTGACCGTTGCGCGGGTCAAGTACGGCCGGTCCGGGGGCGGCAGCGGCGGGTCCGCGACGGCGTCGCCGAGGGCGGCCCCGAGGGCGGGGTCGGGGTCCGGCGCGGCGGGTCTCGGCCTCGACTCGATCGAGGAGGAGGAGGGCGCGGGGGAGGAGGGGGCAGAGGGGAGGGCGCGGTCGTCGTCGGTGGTGGACCGTATGGCGGCGCTTGCCGGGGGCGCACGCATGGTGACGGCGGCGCCGGCGACGACGGCACCGGCGGGCGGGGAGGCCGCACAGGGCGGCCGGCCGGCGGAAGGCGGCGCCGGGGACGGGGCGGAGGGGGAGGAGGTCCCCGGAGGCGGCGGCGCTGCGGCAGCGGCCGAGGCTGGTTCCCAGATGGTCCTGGTCGCGGCGGAGGAGGACGATCGCGTGGCGGAGGACGCCACCGCAGAGCCGGCCGCCCAGGCCCAGGCAGCCTCCGCGACCCCGGCCCCGGCCCCGGCCCCCGCGCCCTATGCGGCCCCGCCCCCCGCGCCCTCCCCCGCCCCAGCCGTCTCGGGCCTCGAGGCCGTGCTGCTCCGGGGCATGAGCGACGACGCCGCGGCGGCGCGGCGCGCTGCGGAGCGCACCGAGCGGGAGGTCATGGTGCTGCAAGCGTCGCTCCGGCAGCAGGGGGCGGCGGGCGGCATGCCGCAGCACGCCCTCTTCGCTCAGCTCATGGGTCGCGCGGCGGGGCCGCTCGGAGGGAGCCCGGTCGCGACGGCGCTCGCTGTGGGCGCGCCGTCCACCCCCGGCAACGAGCAGGATGATGACACCGTCGCCGAGGCCGACGACATGCCGACGCGCGCGGCAGAGCTTGCGCAGCGACTGGTAGAGCTCGTCGGCGAGGCGGTGGCGGAGAAGCAGGCGGCAGAGGCGGCGAGGCTCGCCGCGGAGGAGCGTGCCGCCTCGGGAGACGGGGCGGGGGCGGAGGGCGGGGACGAGGACGGGGAGCTGTCGCGGCTGAGGCGCCGGGTCGCGGCTCTGCGCAAACGCGTGGAAGAGGCGGAGGAGGAGGCAGACACGGCTCTCGCGGCGGAGGGGCGGGCCAAGCGGGAGGCGGCTGCGGCGAGGAGGGAGGCGGAGGCGGCGGTGGCGGAGCTGGAGGAAGCCGGCGGCCGCGCGGCGTCGGGTCCCCGCAGCAGCGGCCCGAGCTCCGGTGACAACGCCGATGCCTCCGCAGAGCTCAGCAAGGCCAGGCAGGAGGCCGAGGAGGCCAAGAGCGAGGCCGAGGCGGCGAGGAGCGAGGCCGAGGCGGCCAAGAGCGAGGCCGAGGCGGCGAGGAGCGAGGGAGAGACGGCAGCCGAAGGCTTGCGCGAGGAGCTGGAGGCGGCGAGGAGCGAGGCTGAGGAGGCCAAGAGCGAGGCCGAGGCGGCGAGGAGCGAGGGAGAGACGGCAGCCGAAGGCTTGCGCGAGGAGCTGGAGGCGGCGAGGAGCGAGGCTGAGGAGGCCAAGAGCGAGGCCGCGCGGGAGGTGGCCGGTGCCCGCGAGGAGGCGGCGGCGGCGAGAGCGGCCGCGGCCATCGCCGAGGAGGCGGCGGAGGCCGCGAGGGCGGAGACGGCGTCTGTCAAGGCCGCGGCGGCGGAGGAGTTTCAGCGCCGCCGTGCCCGCTTCCGGGCCGACGCGCAGAAGGCCATCGCGCAGGCACGGGAGGACGGCGCCGCGGAGACCAGGGGCAAGGCGGAGGAGGCGCTGGCGGCGGCCAAGCAGCGGATGCGGGCGCAGGCGGCGCAGGCCATCACGGCAGCGCGGGTGGCGGGGCGGCGGGAGGCGATGGAGGAGGCCGAGGCCGCGCGAGCGGCGGGGGCGGGCGGCGCGGAGCTGGCACCGGGGACTGGCGATGACGACGGTGCCGCCATGGCCCCTGTGGCCGGCAATGACGAGACCGAGGCCGGCGATGGCGGCGACGGCTCCACGGGAGGCGGAGCCGCAGCCGTTGATGGCTCAGACGCCGGAGCCGGCGCGCCCGACGGATCGGAGGGCGGAGCCGGCGCGCCGGAGGGCTCGGAGGCTTCGAGCAGCGACGATGACGAAGCCGCCGAGTCGGGACCCGCCGGCAGTCAGGAGGAAGAGACGGCTGCGCCCAGCGGGGGTGGAGACGGATCTGGACCCGGAGCAGCGGCGGGGGCGGCCAGCCCGGACGACGACGGGTCTGACTCGGAGGACGCACCCGGCGATGACACGGCGTCGGAGCTGCCCACGGGGTCAGCCGACGACGGCGCGGCGGGAGACGCCTCTTCTGAGGCCCAGGGCGGCGCCGGCGGCGGGAAGGGCGGCGCCGAGGCGGAGGCGGCGGAGGAGCCTGCTGCAGAAGCACAGGCAATGGAAGCCGAGGAGGAGGCGGCGGAGGCCCCAGCGGAGGAGGCACAGGCAGGCGAGGCGGCAAAGCATGACGTCGATGCGGCAGAGCAGGGGGGTGAGGCGGCAGGCGGCTCGAGCGGCGGCCGGCAGCGGGCTGCGTCCCCGTCGTCCGAGTCGAGCTCCAGCGAGTCGGACTCTGACGACGGGGACCTGTGAGTGAGCTATCGCGTCGGCGGCCCGAGCGACGCAACACGAATTCTGTTTATGGCTCCCAAATCACGCAAGCGGGGTCGTCGGTCACTCGTCGGCCGGGAGCGGCTCCTCCAGCAGCACCTCGGCGCGCACGGGCACCGATGTGGCACCCGCACCCGCGAGCGTGCGCGCCCACGCGTCGTCCGGCGCGTCAACCGTGTCCGCGTCCTTGGACCCGCGCTGCGTTCGCTTGGCGTCGAGCAACAACTCCTCGATCAGGTGCTCCACCATGATGGAGCCCAACTTCAGGCCCGCCGCGGACGCGACCTCGCAGCCGCCGAGCGCCAGCCCGTGGGCCACCGCCTCCAGCGGCACCTGCGCGCGCGGAGCGGGGCGAGAGGACGGTGGTGTGAGACGCACAGACCCCAACAGCGCCCCGCGGGGCGCGCCACCATGTGCTTGCTCACCCTGGGAGGAACCTTCTCAAGGCCCTCGAGAACGTCCTTGACAGTGTGCTTCTTGGCGATGGCCCCGGCCTGAGGGAGGGCCAATTGAGACGCTGCGGGCACGCTGGAAGGGTCCCCCGCTGCCCCCCCGACCGCAGCCGACGACGAGGACGATGAGGACGACGATGACGCCGTGTCCGCCATCCGAACCTCGCCGAATGTGGCCCTGTCAGGCCGCACTGCTCGCCCCGAGATGCTGGCAGAGCCCAAACCGGCGATCACGGACGCCGACCCTCACCGGGCAGCACGAGGGCCATGGCCCTCCGCATCGCGCATCGCCTGGCGAGGTGAGATGCGGCGCCCCGCGTCTCGTCCTGCGGCAGAGTGCCGTCCCGGCCCGGCCGCCGAGCGAGCCCTTCGCGTTCCGCCGCGCGCCGGCTCAGCTCTTCGCGCCCACCGCACGCCCTCTCACGCAGGAGCGGCCCTCCGTCGGCCGCCGGCATGGTGGGACCTGCGCTCCGGTCCGGGGCCGCCAACGGCGCCCGCAGGGCCAGGTCCACGGCCGCGGCGTCGTCGTCAGCCATGCGTCCGCTCTCGGTGGCCGCCCCGCGCGCTGGGGGCGCCTCCGCTGGTGCCGCGCCCCGGCTATCGGTCGGATGGGGACCGTTTGGCAGCGTGCGGCTGGTTTCGACGTCCGTGGCGCCGCTCCGCATGCCCCGGCCGGCGGACCACCCGATGCACGGCAAGACGCTCGAGATCGTCGACGGCAAGCGCTTCCTCGACGACCTGCAGGCGCTGAGGGAGTCCCACGGCAGCAAGGGGAAGAACACGTCGCTGTCCGAGATCTTCACACCGTTCCAGCACGACGACGCGCTGTTCGCCAAGAGCGCCCCGGTGATCCACCACCTCCGGGCCCTGCCCGAGCCGTTCCGGTCCAAGCTGCTCGCCAAGCTCGTGAACTCGCTGCCGCCCGACCACTTCGCCAACCTGGAGCGCCTCGACCCAACGCTGGTGCGCATGCTGCGGGAGCAGGACCGGGCGGAGGAGGAGGGCGCCGAGCCCGACGGCATCCACCCCCACCCCTACATGAGCAACGTGCAGTACACGAGCAACTTCTTCACCGCCGAGGGCGACCCGGTGCGCCACTCCATGCGCCACGACGGCCGCTACTTCGTCCTCCCCGCCGCTGAGGAGGCCTCCCTCCTCCCCGAGGGCCTGCCCTCGGCCGTCTCGGACGAGTTCGCGCTCACCCAGCGCCGCGCTCTCATGGTCCGCGCCGAGGTGCGCTCCGTGGTGGACGAGATGGAGCGCTTCCGCCTCGCCTCGCGGGCGTGGGCCGCCGCCAACGCCGACAAGGCCGACGGCGCCGCGCTGGAGCCGGCCTTTGGCGGCGAGGCCATCTTCCGGGCCGCGCTGGAGGCCCGCACGGGCGGCGCCGACGCCGACGCCGACGCCGACGGGGCGGAGGAGGCCGCGGGGTCCGCCGCGTGGCAGCCCGTCCCCGCCGACGTCGAGGCCGAGGTGATGGCCATGGCCGCCGAGACGGCGGGGCCCGACGGGCCGGCCGTGCCCCGCGCCCGCGTCTTCACGGGCGCGAGGGGCATCGGAAAGTCCTGTTGCCTCGTCCAGGTGGTCCGCTACGCCCGCGCCCACGGCTGGCTCACCGTCTTCGTCCCCTCGGCCTTCCGCCTCACCCACCAGGGCCGCGTCCTCACCCCCACCCGCGGCGCACCCGGCGACTACGACCAGAACGACCTCGCCACGGAGATGCTCTCGCATATGCTCGCCGCCCACGCCGACGCCCTGGCATCGGTGCCCCAGCGCGGCGCCTACAACCTGGACCTCTTCCTCCCCGCCGACCGCGACGAGGTCATGCGCGCCGAGGTGGAGCGCCGCGTCGCCGCCGAGGAGGACGAGGTCGCCTCCCTCAAGGCCGAGGCCGAGGCCAAGGGCGAGCCGTTCGACCCCTCCACCGACTGGTCCTCCGCCCTCCAGCGCGACCTCGCCAAGTCGGACACCCTGGACCGCCGCGCCGAGGGCTTCACCCTGCGCGACCTCGTCGAGTGGGGCCTCGCCCACCCGCCCCAGGCCACCCTCGCCGCCGTGGCCATGCTCGAGGAGCTGCGAAGCGTCGTCGAGTTCCCCGTCCTCGTCGCCGTCGACGGCGTCAACGACCTCTACGAGCCCTCCGGATACCCCGGCCCCTACGGCCGCCGCCTCTCCACGAAGCGCCTCCCCCTCCTCCGCGCCCTGCAGGCCTTTGACGAGGGCGGCTTCGACCACGACGCCCGCTCCTTCCGCCGCGGCCTCTTCGTCGGCGCCGCATCCCTCAGCCGCAACAAGCGCCCCACCCTCCTCCGCGAGTCCCCCGTCGGCGGCAGCTCCAACCTCCCCGCCGAGAACCGCATGGAGGTACAGCCCCTCTCCCGCGCCGAGGTCCACTCCCAGCTCCTCCACTACACCATGACCGGCCGCTTCCCCGAGCTCCCCGCCCGCGCCGACGTCAGCGCGCACTCCGTCGAGGTCTTCCGCGCGCTCTCCTCCGGAATCCCCCTCGAGGTCCGCACCGCGGCAGTGATGCAGTTCTGAGTGGCGCCGAGCGCCGCGAGACGACCAAGCCTGATTCCGCTCGCCGCCCCGCCCCCCAACACACACGAGGGTGTTTCGATACTTGTGGGCACGGCCCGCGTGCCGAGCGAGCGAGTGCGCGTGAAGCGCGGGGCGGTCGCTGCCGGGCCCAGCGGGGCGGGTTGTTGGTGGGCACGGGACCTTGCAAACAGCACACGCGCGCGCAGGGGGTCCCAAGTCGAGCCGAGCGCCGCGAAGCCCAGTTGTATCATGCGCTCAATGGTGCAGACCGGGTCCGGCCGAGCGCTCAGCTGCGCTTGGGCTTGCCGGCCTCGGCGGGCTTGGCCGCCTTGGCGCCCTTGGCGCCGCCCGAGAGGTACTGGCGCGCGTAGAAGCCCGCGAACATGACGAACATGTTGACCATGACGCCGAGCTGGAGCAGGGTGAGCCAGGTGGGGTAGACATCGTTGCCGAGCTCTGGGCTCGCGAGCAGCCAGACGCTCTGGCAGGCCACGAGGCAGAACTGGACCAGCTGGGCCTGGGTGACGGCGGCCTTGATGAAGCCGGGGAGCTTGATGCCGACGATGCGGCAGCCGTAGTAGCCATACATGATCACGTGGATGACGCTGTTGGCGGTGCTGCCCCACCAGGCGGCGCCGCCGGCGGCGTTCTTGAGCACGCAGAACCAGGCGAAGCCCATGACAAAGTGGTGCCAGCAGTGGAGGAAGGACATCTGCTCGTGCTTGTGGCGGAGGACCATGAAGATGGTGTCCAGGTACTCGACGAACTTGTTGTTAAAGTGAATGTACAGCCCAAACACCACGAGCGCCGGCGTGCCCTCGACCGGCGGGCCCATGACGCTCCACTCCTCGCCCTTGCTCATGGCCTCGGACGCCCGGAGCAGCGTGGGGATGACCAGGCACGCGACCATGACGCCGTTGAGGGTCATCTGGTAGAAGTTGTACACCACCATGCACTCCTTGATGTCCGCCGGCTTGGATCCCTCCATCATGCCGGGACCCACGAACACGAGGACGAGGTAAAGGCCGGCGAGGATCGCAACCCACTCGCAGCCGAGCCAGCTGTGCATGAAGCCGGACGGGTCGGACTGGGCTGAGATCTCGCACCAGATACCGAACAGGAACATGGAATGGACCAGCGCGACCCCGAGCGGGAAGAACATGCGCTCCGGGCGAAGGCCGAGGGGCTTGACGAGGGGGCCAATCGCAGCTGTTCCAAAGTCCTTCATGGTCCGCGCGGTCCACAGGGTGGGCTGAGGCTCCGGCCTGTCCGCCAGGGGCGATTCCGCGCCGCGCTTGGTGTTCGAGGCGCCGGTCATGCTTCCGAGGGTGGTCCGGCAGGCCGTGATTGCCGAAGTAGCGTGGCCTCTGCCGCTCTTGAAGTTCGGCAGCGAGATTTCCCGCGCAGCCGGTACACGGGCGGGCGGGGGTCGGACCCCGGCCCCAAATCGTGTGCATGGTTGACTCTCGTGTCGCAGGCGGAGCAAAGGGCGCGGCTGGTAGCCCCGCGCGGTCTCAGCAGGCAAGACTGCCCGCGGGCATTGCGTCGCCGCGGTTGTTTCCGAGCGCGGTTGCCCGGTCCTGTTTTCGGTGCATGCCGTGGCCGAACCACGCGCGAGCGCACAAGTGGCACAAACTAGTGGATTCATCCCACACATGAGGGGGCGGCGATCAGCGGCACGGGCTTGGAGCTGTGTGGAGGCTCGTGCATCAGGCTGCCTGCGACAGCTGCGTGCAGGAGCGCCGACGGACCGCTCCGCCGCGCCAGCTCGCGCCATGCAGCACCATACTTGTTGTTAAGCGTCAGGGTGCGCCGTCCACCGTCGGGCCGGCCAGGCCCGCGGCGGGCATCACTCCGCCGCCGGAGCCTTGCCGGGCGGGAACAGGACCCCCATGGCCCTGGCGTAGATGCGCCTCTGCTCCTCCCCGTACACGCAAAACACGACGCGGCGGATGCTTGAGCCGCCGTGCTCCCCGAGCCAGGCGCGCACCGCGGCAAGGGCCACGCGCGCGGCCGCGGCGGGCGGGTAGCCGTAGATCCCGGTGCTGATGCACGGGAAGGCAATGCTCTCCAGCCCGGCGTCGCTCGCGAGGCGCAGGCTGGACTGATAGGCCCTGGTCAGGGCCTCCGGCTTCTCCCCCGTCGGCCCCACCGCGTGGATGACGTGTCCGGCGGGGAGCCCGTGCCTGCGCGCATCCGGGCAAAACAGGCGGGCTGCTGGGCGGCGGTGAGGGGGCGCGGGAGCCGCTCCGCCGGCGCGCTCGGCGCGGCGCCGTTCGGCCGCTCACCCTCCAGTCATCGCCGCCGACCCCGTGGGCACGGACGGCAGGGCGCTGCACTCCTTCGCCAAACCAGGGCCTGCTGCCGCGTGGATGGCCCCGCAGACGCCGCCGCCGGCCTGGAGCTGGGAGTTTGCGGCGTTGACGATGGCCCCAGCGGCCAAGCGCGTGATGTCCCCGTCCCACAGCGCAACGATCTCGTTGAGCCGCGACGAGGGGGGCGCGGCATGACCCGCTGCCGCTTCTCCGCCGACCACTGATGCCCACGATTCCAGGGCCATGGGATCAAGCGCGTCGTCGCGCGATCCTGCGGCGCCCATCGTGGGTTGCTTGTCCCCGTGCCCGGTCCGCTCGCTCCACGCCCGACGGAAAATTCGTTCGGCGCTTCCGTTCAGTCAGCGCGGTAGTGTGCGGGGGCTCACAGCGGCAGTGCGGCCAACAACAACAACAAGGCTCTAGTGCGGCCGGAGATGCAGAGCAGGACCGGCGGCTCTCCGCGGCCATGGGCGCGCCCAGGCACGCGTTCCGGCGGGCAAGGATGCTGCGCAGTGGTGCGCGCGTGCTTGCACGGAGGGGCCTGGGAGCCGGCCCCTGGTCGCGGGCCATGCGCCCGCGCACGACTGCCGGCGGTATTGCTGCTCGGGTGGGCCGCCGCAGCGAAGGCGGACGCGCCAGCTCGGCCGCTTTGGGAGCGAGTGTGCGTGCGGCCTCGTCGGTCGGGGCGGAGGACCGCGACGATGAAGCCAGGCCGCGGGGGCTGGTGGCGAGGCTGTTGCACCCGTTTTCGAGGGAGGCCAGCGTGGCGCCCCAGGACTTTAACAGGTGGCTCGTCGTGCCTGGGTCGTTCCTGGTGCAGCTTTCGATCGGCAGGTGAGATGCGTGCGCCCGGCGAGGCCTGGGGCAGGGAGCGTGCGCCGAAGGGACGGGCCGGCCGCCCCCGCAGCGACGCCGCCCCTGCACCGCGACACCGCCTGCCGTGCCGGCGTTTCTGCTCGCAGCGTTTACGCGTGGTCCATCTTCAACGAGCCGCTCACGCGGATTCAGGGCGTCATCGCGCCGTCGGCGGCGGACTGGGCGCTGTCCAGCGTCGTTCCGATCTTCAGCGCCTGCGCCGTGACGCTGGGCGTCTGCACGTTCACGCTTGGCAAGTGGGCGGAGAGGGTGGGGCCCCGCGCGGTGGCCGCCACGGCCGCGGTGTGCTGGTCGTCGGGCCTCGCGCTCACGGCGCTGGGGTGCACGACCCACACGCTGCCGCTGCTGTACGCCGGGTACGGCGTGCTGGGCGGCGCTGGCTGGGCGCTGGGCTACATCAGCCCGGTGAGCAACCTGATCAAGTGGTTCCCGGACAAGCGCGGGCTGGCGTCGGGCATGGCGCTGACGGCGTTCGGGGGCGGCGCGATGCTGGCGACTCCGCTCAACGAGTGGCTCATGGCGAGGGGATTCCGGGCCCCGGACTGCGTGGGCAAGGTCGGGGAGGAGGGCTGCCCCGTCGTCTTCACCGACGAGGCGGGGAGGCGCGTGGCCCAGGTGGGCGACGCGGTGCGGGAGGTGGTGGTGGCCGGGTCCGCCGAGGTGGCGCGCTTCGGGGAGGCGCTGACCGAGGGCGGGGTCTACCTCGTAGGCACGGGGGACTCGGGGACGGCTGCGACCTTTGCGACCCTGGGGTTCGGGTACCTGGGCGCCATGCTAGGCGGTGCGCTGATGAACAGGGTGCCCCCCGACAACTACGTGCCGCCGGGGGCGGCCCCGGGCGGGGAGGGCGCGCCCGCCGCCGTGGTGCCCAGGCAGCCGGCGTCTCTCATCGGGCCGTCGCTGCAGCCGGCGGAGCGCTCCCTCGACGCGGACGCCGTGCTGCGCACGCCCCAGTTCTACCTCCTCTGGGCTGCGTGCATGGGCAACGCCGTCGCGGGAGTGACGGTCATCTCCTGCGCCAAGACGCTCATGCACGACTGCTTCGCCGCCTCCCTCCCCGCCATCGTCACGGGCGGTTTCGCGGCGTCGTACGTGGCGGCACTGTCCGCGGCCAACATGGCCGGGCGCCTGGGCTGGGCCAGCGCGTCGGACTCCCTGGGGCGCAAGAACGCCTACTTCGCGCTCGCGCTGGGAGCCCCCATCTGCCTGTCCATCCCGCTCCTCACCGGCTGGGTGTCCTCCGAGCCGTCGGTGGCGCCGCTGGTGCTCTTCTTCGGCGGGACGTGGCTCATCGTCTCCTTCTACGGAGGCGTCTTCAGCGTCCTCCCGGCGTACATCGCCGACATCTTCGGCCAGCGCAACGTCGGCGCCATCCACGGCCGCCTCCTCACCGCCTGGTCCGGGGCCGCCCTGACGGGCCCCGTGCTGCTGTCCTGGCTGCGCCAGCGCAGCTACACGACAGCCCTCGACGACCTCGCGGCGCGCGTCGACCCCGCCCGCTTCCGCGAGGCTTTCGGCGCGCCGCTCGAGAGGCTGCACGACCTTGTGGCGGCCAAGACCGTCACCATCCCCAGGCTCCTGGAGCTCTGCCCAAGCGGCACGCCCGACCCCACCCCGATGCTGTACGACACAACCATGTACTCCATGGCAGGCATCCTCGCGGCCGCCGCGGTGGCCAACGCCGCCATCCGAAACGTCCCCAGCGACGTGCTCGACCGCCTCAAGGCGCTCCCCGAGCCCGCGGCGGGGCCCCGGCCCGGGGACGGCGCCTCGCCCGTCCCAAAGGCCTGACCGTCGCGTCGCGTGCGGGCGTTGCGCGCATTGCTCCGACCGCGCGGCCTGCAGGCGCGCCCTAATCATGGATTCGTGCCGCCGCGCCCCTTGCCGCACGCTGAGGCGCGCCACACACCGCCGGAGGCGAGGGTCACCGCAGCCTCTGCAGCAATCGGCCTCGCCGCCCCGCCGGGGCGCACTCTGGACCCGGCGTGCGCGTGCCGCTGGACAAGCTTGCTGTCATGCGCCGCGGTGCGAGCGGGCGCAGGATGGCGCGGGCCCTTGACGAGCAGACCGTCACGGAGGAGCGTCTGCAAGAGCTTGTTGAGATTGCCCAGGAGGACGACAAGCGGTGGGTGATGGGCCTCTTCTCCCCCAGGCCGCCGCCCCTAACGAGGGGTCTCGTCCGGGAGCTGCTCGCGGCCTCGGGGGCGCCGCCCGCGAGGCCGCTGGACTTGGCGCAAACCGGTGGAGCCTCCGCCTCGGCGCCCAAACCAGGCCCCGCCGCAAAGGACGGCAGCAAAGAGAGCAAAGAGCCTGTCTCGGAGCCCATGGCCGCGCTCCGGAGGCGGGAGGCGCCGAGCGTGCCCGTCGGCGGCGCGGCGGTGACCTGGGCGCGCCAGGCGTCGGGCGCGAGCACAGCGGACGCGGCACGGTCCGCGGTGGGCGCCATCAACGAAGCGGTGGTCCGCCCTCACGCCGCAACAGGCGGTGCAGCGAGCCCCGGGCCTGCGGGGCGGGAGGCGGTGGGCGCGGATGACTTGCCCGATCCGGGGTCCGAGCCGCTGACCGAGCCGGAGGCCGCCCGGCTCATGGCCAGGATGTGGAGGATGCTCTCCCTTCCGGCGGTGCAGGCGGACGCGGGCCCCGGCTGGAGCCCGCGCGGGCCCGCAGGGCGCGCCGACCGTCTTGCGAGCCTTGCCGCGGCGAGCGGGGCGGCGGCCACGCCCCCGGCGCGGCCCTTGGCCGGGTCTGCCGTGGGCGGGGTCCCGGGCTTCACGCTGGGCCCGTCCGCCTCGGTGTCCCGGTCCGTGTCGATGGCTGCGGGCGCCGGCGGCGCCGCCGCGGCTGCCATGGACGCCGCGATCGACGCGGCGGCGGCGGCCGGCGCCGGCGCGGCCGTCCCCGCGCCCGGCCGGTCGTCATCGTGGTCCTGGTCGGCATCGTCGTTCGGGAGCTGCCCGTTCGTCGATCGCATCGTGCTCCCCGGGTGCGGCGAGATCCTGACCAGTATCCGCAAGTTCGTGCAGGAGGTTGTGGAAGAGGCGGAGGAGGCGAGGGAGGCGAGGGAGGCGAGCGGTGGCGGCGGGGACGCACCGGAGCTGCGGGTGATGCCGCCGGGGGAGGAGTCCGGGGCGGGGGGCGGGAGGCGGTCGCGGCCGCCGCCGCTGGAGGTGGAGGAGGGGGGGCTGGTCAAGGCGTCGCGGGTGAGAGAGTTCCTGGCGAGGCTGCGGCAGGCCATGGCCGGGCACCCGCAGTTCCGTCCGCTGTGCCGGGCGTACGAGGCGGAGAGGAGGAGGGGGGCAGCGGGGGTGGACGTGGTCCCGGGAGACGTCGCCACCGAGGCGGAGGCGCGCGTGCGGCTGGCAGAGGTGGCCGGGCGGCCGGCCCCGGCCATGAGCGCGGCGATGCAGCGCGCGGTGGGGGCCCTGGAGTGGGAGCGGGCGCTGGAGGGGGCGCAGCGGCTGGTGATGGCGGGGCTGCGGCCGGCGCTGTACCCGTCGGGCCCGCAGGCCGAGGCCGTGCAGCGGCACCTCCGCGCCCGGGTGTGGGCGCTGTCCTGGGTGGGGCCGCACGAGCTGGAGGTGGACGCGCCGCCCCCCGAGGTGGCCCCGGCGCTCCGGCTCGCACGGCAGGTGTTCCGCGGGGTCAGCCGCCTCGCCTCGCCCGGGGACATGGTGGACGCCATGGCCGCGGCCTGCGCGAGCGTGTCCGCGGCCATGGAGGCGAGCCTGGAGATGCAGGGGAAGAGCGAAGTGGGCGCGGACGACCTCCTGCCCATCGTGATCTGGTGCGTGATCCGGGCTGGAGACGCGTCGTCGTCCACCCTGGCCACCGACCTCATGTACGCCGGGCGGTACGCGCCCCCCGCGGTGCTGCGGGACCACCGCGGGTACTTCTTCACGTCGGTGCTGAGCGCCGCGGAGTTCTGCCGGGCTGCCGACTCGCGCATGCTCCGGATGGACCGGGGGGACATGGAGCGGCGGATGAGGGAGGCGCACGACGCGGCGGAGGCGAGGGTGGTGCTGGAGGTGGAGAGGGGGGTGGCGGAGGAGCAGGGGAGGCCCGCGGCGGCGGGGGGCGGAGGGGCGGGGCGGAGGCGGGGGGCCGCCGAGGCGGGCGGCGGCTTCAGCGACGACGACGAGTCGGACGGGGAGAGCGGCGAGGCGGCGGGCGGCGGGGCCGGGGAGGAGGGCGGGCCGGAGCGGGAGGAGGGCGCGAGCCCGGAAGGGCGGGAGGCCTCGGCGGGGGGGAAGCCGGGGCTCGCCGCCCTGACCGCGACGTCGCTCGGGGTGCCGTCTCTGCTGCTCGCGGCGCGCGCGGCGGACCGCTGCGTGCGCGCGATGGCGCGGGCAGGGGGGCAGCCGCCGGCCGAGGAAGCGGCGGGGGACGACGGCGAGGCGGAGGAGGGCAGGGAGGAGGGCGACGTGACGGCGGGGCGCGCAGAGGAGGACGCCCTGCTCCGGGCGCTGGCAGAGCTCCGCGGCCCGGGCGGCTGGCCCGGGCTGCGGGCCCGGGCCCGGCGGGCGGCCGCCCGCCTCGGTTCCAAGCCAGCGCCGACCGGCCCGCCGACGCGCTGGGACGCGCGGGCGATCCAGCGCGCCGAGGCGCGCTCCGGCGAGGCCTTGTCAGCGATCGACGCCGCCATCCGGGGCATGGACGCCACGGAGGGGACAGGCGCAGCGCGGGAGCCGGAGGCCGGCGAGGAGCCGGGCTCCGTCGGGGACCTGTGGCGGGACTACACGTGCGCGCGCGCATGGCTCGATGCGGTCGAGGCGCACGTTTGCACAGCCGCTGGACGGCCAGAGCCGTCCTTTGCCTGAGCTGAGCGGCCGGCCCATCGCGATTGACGATCCTTCCACAAAAAGAACAGTAACGCCCGCGGACTCGCACTCCTCCTGTCACACCAGCGACCCTCCGCCCCCGCTAGCTGTGCCGAACGGATCGGAAACAATGCGCTGCATCGTCCTCAGCCTGGCGGCGGCCGCGCTCGTGGCCCCGCAGGGCGCCGTTGCCGTTTGGCCGCAACCAGCGTCATTCACTCCGGGCTCGGGCGGGCCTACGCTCGCCGGGAAGTTCGGCATCCTGGTTGGCACGGCCCACCCAGAGCTCACTACGGCGATCCGGCGGGCGCAGGACCTGTCGATGTGGCACGGAACCCCGCCGTCGCTGCCATCCCAGACGTCAGGCATCCTCGCCTCCCTCGTCATCACCGTGGCCGAGCAGGGCTCGGCGTTCCAGCTCAACACCACCGCCGAGGCGTACAACCTCACTGTCCCCGATCTCGCCGCCGGGGTCGTGGGGAACGCCACTCTGGCAGCCAACACCTGGCTCGGCGCCGTCCGCGGCCTCGAGACGTTCACGCAGCTCATCTCGTACGACTTTTCGACCGAGCAGTACACGGTGCAGCCGGCCAAGATCGAGGACGTGCCCCTGTACGCGTACCGCGGCATGCTCGTGGACACGTCCCGGCATTTCATCGGCAAGGCCGACATCCTTCGCATCATCGACGCCATGGCGTACGCCAAGATGAACGTCTTCCTGTGGCACCTGGTGGACGACCAGAGCTTCCCGTGGGTCCCGACGTCGCGGCCGGAGATGGGCCTCAAGGGCGCCTACCCGCCCGCCCAGACCCACACGTACACCACCGGGGACATCGCCGACGTCTACAGCTTCGCCATGGCCCGCGGCGTGATGATCCAGGTGGAGCTGGACACCCCCAGGCACTGCCTGTCGTGGGGCAAGGCCTACCCCGACACCCTCATCTGCGGCAACACGTCGGGCGTCGGTCTCATCAACCCGGCCAGCGACATCACGTGGGAGGTGCAGGCGGACCTCTTCGCGGAGCTCCGCGACGCCATGCCCGGCAGCAGCGTCCTGCACCTGGGCGGGGACGAGGTGGAGACCACGTGCTGGAGGGACAGCGCCCAGGTGGAGGCGTGGGCGGTGCAGCGCGGCCTCACGCCCGCGGGATGGGACGCGGGCTCCGTGCAGTGCGGGTACCACCGGCAGCAGGCCGCCATGGCCCGCAAGCTCGGCTTCATCCCCTTCGTGTGGGACGACGCCCGGATGTGCGAGCTCGGCAACGTGACCACCGCCCCGGGCGGCGCGGCCGGCAGCGCCATCATCGACGTGTGGTCGCAGGACTCGCAGGCGACCGCCGAGGTCGTGGGCCTCGGGTACCGCACCGTGGTCTCCTCCATGTGCGAGTACCTCAACCACAGCAACACGGACTGGGAGACCAACTGGCTGTGCGACCCCCGGAACATCAGCGCCACGCCGGAGCAGCTGCAGCTCATCATCGGGGCGCACGTCAGCCGGTGGGGCGAGTTCACCGACGGCACCGATTTCTTCGCAAACACCTTCCCGGGAGCCTACGGCATGGCGGAGAAGCTCTGGAGCCCCGCTGAGGTGACCCTGCCCTCCAAGATCCACGACGCTGAGAGCCGCCTCATGGGCTTCCGGTGCATCGTGGTGCGGCGAGGCATCCCGGTGTCACCCCTCGCGCCGGGCTACTGCCCCGAGGAGTTCCCCTCCACGTACACGCCGCCCGGCGGCATGTAGCCCGGCGTCTCCGCGCGCTTGCGCCATGCCTCCCTGGCCCTCAAATTGAAGAGCCGGCGACCAGCGCTTCGCCCAGCACTTTCAATCGTTGGTTTCCACACACATCGGCCACGGCCTGCGGGAGACGCAATGCTCGTCGCGACTGCAGGCGGTCAGGCGCGCAGAAGCGTAAAGCCCCGCACAGACATTTGTGTCTGCCGTACATGTGTCGGCTCACCCCCATTTGTGCCGCCGTGTTCAGCCGCCCTGGTGCAGGCTTGGCCGGACGAGCAGAGTTTGGTATCATGCGCGCACATCACGACGCACTCATGCGCCAGCACGCTCGCAGCGTGTGGCAGGCACAGACCGGGAGCGCACGATGACGAGTGAGGCGAAACGGGGAAAAGCCAAACCAAGGGACCGCGCGCGCTTTCAGCCCCTGCCACACTCGAAGAGGAGGACGTCCCTGGCCTTGGCCACCGCGATGCGGGACACGCCGTCGCTCGCGGCCGTCCCGCACTCGAGCGCCACCTCCACGTCGACGGGTGCCCCTACACCGGAGCCGCTGATGACCCTGAGCCGGGTCGACCGGTCCACGCCCACGGCGACGGCGGCGCCGTCGGCGAGGAGGAGCGGCTGCAGCATCCCGCCGGCCCGCTTGGGCCTCCCGGCGACGCCCGACAGCGCCTGCCCCGCCGGCCCGAACGTCCGAACCACCGCCAGCGGCGCCGCCTCGCGCCTCGGATCCCACAGCGCGACCGTGTTGTCGAAGCTGCCGCTCACCAGCACGCCCGACGACGTCCAGCACAGCTTGTTCACGGCCAAGAGGTGGGCGAGGCCGCCGCCGTCGGGCCCCAAGCCCACGTGGCCCTCCGACCCGAACCGCGCCACCGCCCCGCCCCCCGCAGGCGCCCTCACGTCCCAGAGCCGCACCGTCCTGTCGTTCCCAGCCGACGCGAGCACCGAGCCGCACTGGCGCCACGACACGGCCTTTGCGACCCCGGCGTGCGCGCCGTCCGCCGCCCACTCCTCCGCCCACTCGCCGCCTCCGCGCGAGAGCGTCGACACCGCGAGGGAGCCGTCCTTGCCGCTCGAGGCGGCCCAGACGCCCCCGCCCCGGCCGCCCGAGCGCACCGACAGGCTGTAGAGGCCGCTCCCCCCGTGCGGCGCCGCCACGGCAGCCCGCTCCACCCACGCTGCGGGCGTCAGCGCCTCGTCCTCCGCGTCGCCCTCCTCGCCGCCGTCCACCGCCGCGCGGTAGCGATCCGCCCGCTCGCGCCAGGCGGGCGCCAGCGCCCAGGCGGCGAGGGACCCGTCGTCGGATGACGTCACCGCCAGGGAGGGGAGCGACGACGAGCCGTCGGCCCCGACCAGCTCCACCCCCGACACCCACCTGCCGTGCGCCGGCCAGCTCGCCACGGCGGTCACCACCGGCGCGCGCGCGGCGCCGTCCCCCTCTGCCCACTCGTCGTCCGCCGACTCCACGGGCGCCGGCTGGCCCGCGCACCCCGGGTGGCCCGGCCATCCGAACACGCTCACGACGCCGCCCGCGCCGGCGGCCGCGACCGCCGACCCCCCACGACCGACGCTGACGGCGTAGTGAGCGACCCTGCTCCCCGACGGGGCGCTGCACACCCCGAGGAGCGCGTCGGGCCGGCCGGCGCAGAGGCGCTGGAGGGTCAGGCGGTCAGAGCCGCGGTTGCCGCCGCGCCGCGCCACCGCCCGCCCGGACGCCGTCGCCGCGGCCCGGCGCGCCGCCCTGCCGCCCCAGCAGCCGGCCGCCTCAAGCGAGTGCACGAGGGACAGCGATGACGCCGCAGAGGCCGCCCGCCCGTCCCGGCGCACCGCCGGGCGCGGCAGGGATGAGACATGCCGCATGGCAGCCGGTGGCGAGCGTCGTGTCCGCTCGCGGGGCAATGCCGGCGGTGTGGTGTCGTTCTCGGGCTCGGACGAGTCTTGGTCGCACGGAGATGATACCAGGCGCCGCGCAGCTGCTGCGGCAGCACGCCTCCGGGGCCTGGAGGAGCGCCTGGCGTCCTCTGGGGCCGGGGGGCTGGTCGGCGAAGGGGACGCAGGTGTCGGGGCTGCCGGCCTGGGGGTCTTCGGCCGGCGCTTCGGCGCCGAGGCCCGCACCTCGACGGCCTTGGTGTGGATGGTAGCGGGAGGCGACCGTGGTCGCTTCCTGTCAGCTGTGGGCGTCGTAGATGCCGTCCCGAAGAACGAGGCCACGGACGGCTGAGACGTCGTTGGGGCCGCCTGCGCCCTGGCCTTGCGCTTTTCGGGGCGCTTGCGCTGCCCACTGACCCGGACAAAGTCAAGCATCGTTTTTGTGCCCGCAGATGCCATGCCAGACCGCTGAGTGCGCCCGAGCCGCGGATCTGCCGGATTCGAAATGTGCGAGCCGGGCACCGCGCGCCTCGTGCATACCAGCACTCTGTTGGAGGGCACCTCACGGCACACACGCACGAAATGGTCGGGATAGCCCGGCCGGCTGCGCTCCCCCCGGCGGGGCCCGCGCGCGGGCACCGGCTTACTCGGCCCGCTTGCGGTACGGCACCACGAGGACCTTCTCGTAGCCCTCGGGGTTCGCTGACATGGGCACCTGCACGCCCTCCACGGTCTGTGCCGCGATGTCTGCCTCCTCAGGGATGCCCTCGGGGAAGACGGCGGCCAGGGGGGGCGGAGGGTTGCGCATGAACTTGGAGCCGCCCGGCATCGTCGGCAGCACGTAGCTGTCCGGGTGCGTCATGGCCACAAGCTCGGCCTCGCCCTCCCGCATGAGAACTGTCACCTGCCTGCGATCATGTCAGAAACAGGCACGGGGCACGATTGCGCCGCTCAGTGGGCGCAGCTGCGCGAGGCTGCCGGGCGAACGAGCGCGAGCACCAGGCTGCCGGGACTAGCGCGCCCAGACGCCCCCCGGGAGAGACCAGGCACCCGGCAGCAGCAGCTGCAGCCTGATCTTGGGGCAGTCAGCGCCGGAGCCCGGCGCCCGGGCAAAGCCCGCGTGCAGGCTCACGGCGATGCGGGCGCCAGCGCCTTGGCCTCGTCAAACTTGCCGCGGATCTCGGCCGCCATAATGTAGAACGTCTCCCTCTCCACCGCCCAGTCAAGCGACAGCCGCAGAGACCGCCGGTACATGCGAGTCACGCGCTGGGCGTGGGTAAGGGCGCCGGTGCCCCGCTGCGCGGACCGGACGACCTCGCGGAACGACTTGTCCATCGTTCCTTCGCCTCGCTCCCAACAGCAGCGGGTCAGGCGGTGTGCCCACCCCTGCCCGGCCCCGCCCGCTGCGCTCGTTCCGTCCGCATGGGCGGGTTGTCTCTCGACGTCGGCACGAGCTCTGCCAGCCGGCCGCGACCACCTGGCGCACGCACAGCGGCCGCAAGGCGGCACTCAGTGCGACCCACTGCGCGTGGGTGATCCTGTCGGCCATGGTAGGCCGCTCAGGCGGGCGGGTGGCCGTCCTCATGGCCCTGGTTGTGGCGCTGCTGAGCGTTCTGGCTCCGTCCCGCGCCGCACAGGGAGCAGCCGCGGCGTCAGCGTTTGACTACGAGAGTGAGCTGACTGGAAGGGCGTATGCCGCCCGGCGGCGGGCCGCGAACGTGACCTGGGCCGCTGGCGTTGCCGCGCCCACCGATTCCCCGCCGCTCGCTGCTGCCCCGACGACCCGCAGCCTGCTTCGCGTGCGAGCTCACGTGGAGACAGATTCACGTGTCGGTGCCGCTGAACCCGTCGGCGGAGGACGTGAACGCGGCTTTCGATGAGTTCTGCGCGAACCCCGTGCCCGTGTTCGAGGCTGGCTGCAAGGACATGGCGGCGCAGAGGTGGAAGATGGTGGACGACTACCTGGAGGGCAAGAACTTCAACACCATCTGCAGCAACGCACAGGTCTGCTGGATGGGGCTGATGGCGTCGGGATTCTGAGCCG
>Ga0136560_1000314_pt1 | contig 23374 bp, 16 predicted proteins | sample AntRauMeHopE1497_FD_104925 | JGI IMG/M metagenome (GOLD analysis project Ga0136560, IMG submission 104925) | Saline lake microbial communities from Rauer Islands, Antarctica - Metagenome Hop E1 #497 | ecosystem: Environmental > Aquatic > Non-marine Saline and Alkaline > Saline | place... | reverse complement strand
TTCCTATCTCGGCATTACCCCGGTTGGGCTGTCCAAGCTTAGAAAACGTTTGGGGAAAGGCTAGTCAAGTTCAGATGCCAAGTTCAAGTGGCAAGTTCAAGTGGCAAGTTCAAGTGTGAAATTCAAATGCAAACGTCAAATACAAATTTTTAGCTCGTTGTGGGGCGTCGTTTGCTACCCGCAGCCCAAGTCATCTTCCCGATTCAGCAAAGCTGAAACACCCCTCTTAAAAAAGGAGGAGCTTTTGAAAGTGTACCTGTTTTTGAGGTATAGTCAAAATTTAAAGCTCCTCCCTTTTTTAAATAGAAAAATCAAATTCAAACACAAATGTCAAATTCAACAGATTGCCATTTAGAGACAGGATTAAAACCTCACTTGAAGAGCACAATCCCGTAACATCCTAAAAAAAAACCTCCAAGAACAAAACTTTGTGTGACTTGCTCTTTAACCTTACAAACGGAATTTATTAGAACCAAAGCTCCAAAAGATTGGATAAATAATTAAGACTACCTTCATAAAAGACCTGCTATTTTTAGTATTCAGAAGGATTGATTCGTGATATATCCGTGCTTAACGAAAACCCGATAATTTTGACAAATTTATTTTTTTCTTTGCGTAGGCAAAGGGAAAAGAAAGAAATAAAAACCTGGGTTTTCATTTGGCAGGAGTATACATTAAAAGTGTGAAAAATATATCTTATCTATTCCTTATAATCTCAATTTCGTCTAACATCCCACGAACCCTTTCGGGATGTTGCTCGGCAATATTAAACTGTTGCCCTCTATCTTCCTTTACGTTGTACAACTGCATAATTGAATCGTTTCCCGTTTCATGATCTACCCAATTTCGTTTAGCGCCTTTTTGCGGTGGAATCAGTATATACTCACCTTTACGATAGGTAGTTAAACCCTCGCTTCCTAGAATAAGGCTTTCCCTTCCAACTTTTGATTTTCCAATCAGCGCATCTAAAATGTTTTCACTATCGGGCGTCAAATTTTCTTGACCTACCAATGAGGCAAAGGAAGCTGTAAAATCAATTTGACAAACCAGGGCATCAGAAATACCCGGTTTTATTTGAGCTGGCCATCTTACCATAAAAGGCACATGGGTACCCGCATCAAACTTGCTGTATTTTCCTCCTCTAAGGCCGCCCAACGGGGTATGTTTTCCAATTTTGGTGATGGCCTCATCCTCATAACCATCGTCTAAAACGGGCCCGTTATCACTTGAAAATACAACTATGGTGTTTTCAGCCAATCCCAATCTGTCCAATTCGTCCAAAAATTGCCCAACTGCCCAGTCCGCTTCCAAAATAACGTCGCCTCTAGGTCCTAAACCCGATTTTCCTGCAAATCTTGGGTGTGGTATTCTTGGTACATGCGGTTGATGTAGGCTGTAGAATAAAAAGAAAGGTTGGTCCTTATGTTCGTTGATAAACTTCTTGGCTTCCTTTAAGAAATCATCATTCATATCTTCATCTATGAACAAAGCGGCTTTACCACCGCGCATGTACCCAATTCTTGAAATTCCGTTGTGAATACTTTGGTCGTGTCCATGACTGGGATGTACTTTTAATAATTCTGGATTTTCTTTGCCCGTAGGTTCTCCTTCGAAGTTTTCCCGATAGCTGACCTCAATGGGATCCTTGGGGTCCAAACCATCGATATGATGATTTTTAACATAGACGGAAGGCACTCTGTCATTGGTAGAGGCCATGACATAGGAGTAATTAAATCCAATTTCCAGGGGTCCCGGTTTTATTTCTTTGTTCCAGTCCATATTTTCATCCCCAAGGCCTAAATGCCATTTACCCACAACACCGGTAAAATATCCCGCATCTTGCAACATAGACGGGAGCGTTTGTTTACCCACTTCAAATAGCAGCGGGGCATTACCGGCTAAAACCTTTGCTCTTTGGCTTCTGAACGGATAGATACCCGACAATAAAGAAAACCGACTTGGTGTGCAGGTTGGTGATGTGGCATAACCATTGGTAAACTTCATACCTTCATTGGCAATGCGATCAATATTTGGCGTTATCAGCTCGGTTGAACCATAGCTGCTCACATCTCCGTAGCCCAAATCGTCTGCATAAATAACAACAATATTAGGTTTGGAAACGGACGGTTCTTCTGCTGTGCTATTTTTAGTTTTAGAGCCACAGCTGACCAAAATAAAAATAAGTCCCAGATGTAAGAATTGTTTCGTGTACTGCATTTTTTTGTTTGTAAAGTAAGCTGATTCAAAATTATTAACGTATTCGCTCATTTCCTTTTTAACTTGCGTTTACGGAGTAGGCTCAATTCCTATTCTAAAAGACCGTGGGTTATGATGTATACTCCTGTATTATAATTACTGTTATTCAACACCATATTCAATATCCAGATCATTGTTTCGTATCTCTTTTAATTTAGTTTTTAGTCGACTTTGCATCTCTCGTCTCACTTCAGAATACACCGGATTATGTGCTAGATTAGTGTACTGTTTGGGGTCGTACTCCATATCAAATAATTCCATCCCCGACCCTGCATCCTCATCATATTGAATATAGGCCCATTTTTTGGTTCTGATTAAAAAGGATTTCCCTCCCTGACTTACGGAGAACGCCATGTCCCTTACCGCTATATCGGGGTTTTCCAAGGTTTTGGCGATACTCTTTCCTTGAATATTTGTAGGGTATTCCAGCCCCGTTAATTCAGACACCGTTGGATAAAGATCCAATAATTCGGTGAAAGAATGGCAAACTGCAGGTTCTTTTCCCGGCATTTTAATGATTAACGGTACCCGTACCGACTCTTCGTGCAAACTTACCTTCATCCAAAAACGGTGTTCCCCCAGATGAAATCCATGATCTGAGGTGAATATAACGATGGTATTATCTTCCAAGCCCTCTTCCTTTAAAGTGTTGAGAATCTTTCCCACTTGGGCATCCATGTAGGTAACGGCCGCATAATAGCCCGCCACGGCTTTCTTTTCTTGCTCTTCCGACATATCTCCATTAACACTGGTTACATAATTAATGCCTCGCGCAGGAATATCGTCCCAGTCATTTTGCACTTTGGGAGGCAATACCATTTGGGAATGGGGATAGGCTTCAAAATATGATTTTGGTGCTACAAAGGGTACATGCGGTCTCACCATACCTACTGCCAAAAAGAAAGGCTCATCTTTATGTTTTCTGATCAAAGCCATCGCTTTTTCAGCAGTTTTGCCATCTGAATGTACCAAGTCGTCCCCATCTGCCTTGACTATGGTCATCACATTTCCCCCTTTTTTTGGTTTCTCTCCAAACGGGTTATTTTGCACTAATTCCGCCTCCCCTTCCGCTTGCCATTCCGGCCCTTGACTATTGAAACGCTCGGTCCAAGAGGCGGCATCATCTTGCCCATTGGAACCTTTTTCAATATCTATGGGTACACCCATATGGTAAATTTTACTTACCCGCGCGGTGTAATACCCATTATCCTTAAAAAGCTGTGGCCACGACTTTCGCTTAGCGCCTACTTCTTCGCGCCCGCTGACATACCCATACGTTTGTGTTGCGTTTGGATAATAGCCGAACATTAACGATGCCCGTGATGGCCCACAAACCGGATACTGCGAATAAGCGCGCGTATATCTGGTTGCCTCTCGTGCCAATTGATCTATATTAGGCGTCCTACTCGCAGTATTTTCATAGGAAGATACGGCAGTGGCAGTGAGATCGTCCGCAATAATAAATAAGACATTGTACTTTTTATTACCCTTTGTAGATTGGGCAATTCCTTGCATTAGAAATCCAACTAGAAAAATAAATACGATTTTTTTCATGGCGATAAATGTATAAGTATCCTATCAAATATCATCAGCAAATGATACTTGACAAGGCTGGATATTTAAAAATACCCCAATTGATAAACAGAACCTAGTAATCTAAAATTCTAAAAAAAATTCTCTTAAAAGCTCTGCAAGACTCAAGGTATGATTGGAAATAATTGCGGTAGTCATCGCTTGGCTATATCACCGGGATTACAACCTCTCCTGAGTTCAGTAGGCATTTCAACTTATAAAACTAAAAATGTAACAACAGCTTCCTAGTGTTCCGTCTGTAATGAAACAAAGCTTACTAATTTTCGATTGCCCAAGGGGCCTGAAATGAAACAGAACGGATCAATTTGCCCTGATCTATTGGTTGATTTTATCCAAATAAGCTTCTAAAAAACGCTTATCATTTTTATCGGAATCACCATATTTTTTGCGCATTTCTTTTAATCTGCCATGCATCATATCTTTAATTTTAGCGTATTCCGTATCGTTGTAAACGTTTTTCATTTCGTTCGGATCAGTCTCCAGATCATATAGTTCCCATTCATCAATGTCATAATAAAAATGGATAAGCTTGTACCGCTCCGTGCGCACACCATAATGCCGTTTCACCATATGTATGGAAGGGTATTCGTAATAGGTGTAATAAATAGCATCGCGCCACTCCGTCTTTTCATTACTTAACAATTTCCGAAAGGATTCCCCTTGCATTTTTTTAGGGATTTTAACGCCCGCATAATCTAAAAGCGTTGGGGCATAATCAATATTTTGTACCATTCCGTCCACGTCGGTTGCCGGTCTTATTTCTTTGGGATACGATATTACCAAAGGCGTGCGAAGCGATTCTTCGTACATGAACCGCTTGTCAAACCAACCATGTTCTCCCAAATAAAAACCTTGGTCCGAAGTATATACAACGATCGTATTTTCTTCCAGACCATTTTCCTTTAAAAAGTCCAACACCTGCCCAACGCCTTCATCTACCGAAGCGATACTTCCCAAATAATCCTGCATATAACGTTCATACCTCCAATGCATCAATTCTTTGGGAGAAAGTGTTGGGTAAATCTTTTTGAAATGTTCGTTGATAGGTCTGTAGATAGCATCCCAGGAAGCGCGTTGCGCAGCGTCCATTCGACCCAGATTATCCTCGAACGCCCTTATTCCCCAATTTGAAGTCTCACTTATGCCCAATTGCTCCATAACCTCCGGATATATCTTTGAATCACCGGCCCAATTCATGTGCTCAAGAATATTCATTTCGGACTCCTTTGCGGCAGTTCCTCGGTTACTGTAATCATCATACAGCGTTTCCGGTTCTTTAAACTCCATTTTAGTATATTCCTCATAGTACTTTTTTGCCGGAAGCCATTCCCTGTGCGGTGCTTTTTGGTGATAGAGTACACAAAAAGGCTTGTCCTCGTCTCTATTGGCAAGCCAATCCAAGGTAAGGTCGGTGGTTATTTCCGTAACATATCCGGGCAGTTGTTTCTTCTTTCCGTTTATGATAAAGTCGGGATTATAGTAATGGCCTTGTCCCGGAAGGACAGCAGAATAATCGAAACCCTGGGGCAGCCCATCCAAGTGTATTTTTCCGATCAAGGCCGTTTGATAACCGTTCTGCTGTAATAATTTTGGAAAGGTCTCCTGCGCCCAATTAAATTCCTGAACGTTATCAACCTTGCCGTTTACAAAACTATGCTTACCTGTAAGCATTGCCGCACGACTGGGCGCGCAAATGGAGTTGGTAACGAAAGAATTGGAGAAGATGGCACCGTTCTTGGCTATTCTATCGATATTGGGCGTTTTGTTCAATTGATGGCCATAAGCGCTTATCGCCTGGTAGGCATGATCATCGCTCATTATGAACACAATATTGGGTCTCTTTTGCTCTTTTTCTTTTTGCTGCGCAAAAGATGGCGCTACCATAGCCATCATCATTAGTAGGTTGATTGTTTGTCTCATCTGTTTTGTTTGCTTGTAATCTAATGGTTATTTCCTGTTATTTGAACTTTTTAGTATACAAATCGCTCAAATCCAGCTTGTCGTCCATTGTTTTTTGAAGTTCCAATAAATCCGCAAATAAGGTTTTTACCTTGTCGGCATACTCGGGATTATCGGCAAGGTCGTTCATTTCGTGGGCATCATTATCCATATCGAACAAAAGCACCTTGTCTATTTCTGGGTAGACCAGGAGTTTAAAACCATCTTTACGTATCATGCGCTGAAGATTCATATAAGCGCCGTACACCCCATTATAATGACTTTCCTGTCTTTTTCCCTCAATGATATCCATAAAGCTATGGAACTGCACATAACTAGGTTTTTCTACATCTGCCAAGGCTAGCGTCGTTGCCATGACATCCTGCAGGTAGACATCCTGATGCAAACGCTTGCCCTTGGGAATACCCGGCCCCATGACCAGCATCGGAATACGGACACTATGGTCGAACATGCTCTGTTTACCTATCAATCCATGATGGCCTACGGAAAGCCCATGGTCCGCGCTGAAAAAGATACAGGTGTTGTCCATTTTCCCTGAAGCCTCCAAGGAATCCAAAATAATACCGATCTGCTCGTCCATATGGCTCAACAGGGCAAAATATTCCTGACGGTGCACTTTCACGGCATATTCCGTCCTTGGAAATGGGGCCAGGGCCTCGTCCCTAAGGCCGGGAGGATTGCCAATGGCATCCTTCCATGGGTATTCCGGCAAGAAATTTTCAGGTACCTTGATATTTTCCAAAGGGTACATATCAAAAAAACTTTGGGGTGCCTGTCTTGGGTCATGGGTAGCATTAAAGGCCAGATACATAAAGAAGGGGTTGTCCTTTTTCTTGGCCGTCTCCAAAAACGAGAGTGCATCGTCACGTATTACTTCGCTCCAATGTTTTCCACCTTCCCAGAAACCGCCCTGCAGGGTATCCGTAGGCTGCCATTCGGTATCATCCGGGCCTGTTGGCCTACCGTAGCCCAAGGGCATATAGCTGTTCCAGTCCTTCATATCCCCCGATTCCTCTTTCCATTTGTTTATGGCCGCGCCCAGTTGATTTCTTTTATCGCCAGGCATTCCCCCACGTACATTACGCGCATCGTTAAAAATAGTTTTCGCCGGCGCCTCTACATGCCATTTGCCCGTCATATAGGTATCATAGCCCTGCTTTTGCAGCAATTTGCTCCAGGTCTGGTTCAATGCCGTGGTATCCCCTTTGGACCATAAGGCACTTTTTTCCTGCGCATTCCAAAGGTAGGACCCCGAAATGATCATGGCGCGAGATGCCACACAGATAGCCCCGTTCCAACCGCCCATATTGTACGCATGGGTGAAAGAGGTACCATCGTTTACCAAGCGATCCAGATTAGGGGTGTGGACTTCATCGAATCCAAGCGCCCGGATACTTTCAAAGGTCTGGTCGTCCGAGAACAGGAAAACAAAATTGGGCCTATTTAAAACTTCGTTGTCCTTTTGCGGTTCTTTTGGTTTGCATGATGCAAGCATCAGGATGGTAACAAGGGGGATAAAACGACGTACGCTCATTATCTATTCTTTTGGATTGATTGTAAAATTTAAATTCTTTTTCTTGATAACTGCACCGAATGCACCTTAAGGTCTGTGATGAAATAAAATTGATCAATAATCCGCTCCTTGCGCACTTCTTTCTTGGGAGTCCTTCCATTTTCTCCAATAGGCTACCATTTCGTTATATCTTTCAGGCTGCTCATCCGCTAGGTCAGTATTTTCACTATTGTTGCTCATGATATTGTAGAGCGCAAAATGCTTTCCACCATCATCACTGTATATCTTATAGTCATTATCTATCAATGCCGCCTGGCCTTGAAAATCAAAAGCTAAAGGCTGCATCCTTTGCTTTACCTCCCCTTTTACAATGGGCAGTATATCCACACCGTCATAGGGCCGTATGTTTTTGTTCAAGTCGACCCCTAAGATATTTGCGATTGTCGGAAAATAGTCGGATGTAAAACAGGGGATATCCACCTTTGTACCTGGCGGTATCCTTCCCTCCCACTCTATAATACCCGGCACTCGGATGCCGCCCTCGTGAAGGCTTCTTTTTCTACCTTTGAGTCCGTTGGTAAGTCCTTGTGTCCTACCGGTGACTAATTTCCCCTCGGGGCCATTATCGCTGGTATAGAAGAGTACCGTCTGTTCGGCAACGCCCAATTCTTTTAGCGTATCTCGCAAACGTCCCACTTGCTTATCCAAGGCGGTCATAACGCCATAATAATGTTGCTGGTCCTCGGAAAGCGCGGCATAGGGCTTTTTGTCGTCCTCTCCCGCCAATACCGGCAAATGGGGGGTGTGGAACCAAATAATGCTTAAAAAAGGTTTATCGCTTTTTACCGCATTCTCTATAAAGGGGATGGCCCGATCCATGATTACCCTTGAATCGTCCCCTTCCAAATTCTCTTTCGCAATTTCCCCGGGTCCCGTCCAGTAGAAGGTATTGAAAGGCGCACCCTCCTTTAGTGCTCCATTAACGTCCCCGGATGATTGTGGCGGCGTCACCATAGGGTTCCATGTGGGCACTTTGGACTCCGTTACAAAACTTACATCAAAACCGTGTTCCCAAGGTGGGGCGTAATCCCCGTCAAATTTTGGTCTACCTCCCCTATTCGCCTCGATGGAATCGCGGGTTAAAGTACCTAAATGCCATTTACCGAAATGGCCTGTGGTGTAGCCCAAGGCTTTGACCATTTCGCCCAAGGTAATTTCTTCGGGTTTTATGTGGCCACAGTTGGCCGTGCAAATACCATAGCGCAGCGGATGCCTACCTGTCATTACGCTGCCCCTTGTGGGCGAACAGACGGCAGAGGCCGCATAGAAACGTTCAAAAACCGTCCCATTGGCCGCCATGGCATCCAAATTGGGCGTTTTTAGATGGGGGTGGCCCATGTAGCCCACATCGCCCCAGCCTTGGTCATCGGCCATGAGAAGGATGATGTTGGGTGTCTCTTTTTGCAATGGAACGGCAGGGATTTTTGTTGGATTTTCCGCACAATTGGTGAACGCACTTGCTGCCAAAACCCAACAAATAATAAACACAACGCTCTTCAACTTCTTCATAAAGGATTATCCCGAATTATAAATTAAGGGCCTGTGATGATATAACCTGACCATTTCTACTGGTTCTTTTGCCCGCCAACTGCGTTGAAAACACTCGTCATAGCTATTGCTATGTCTGCGTTTTTCGCCTTGCCGGCGAACAAAATAACTTTCTATAAATTAGTCACTTTTTTTCAAAACAGACCCTAAGGGCCTGTGATGATATACCCTGACTTTTACAAAAAAGGCAATATAAACTATTATTTTCCCGTTAAAAAGTTAGAAAACCTTTGAAAACTCCAGTTTCAGTCGATTTTCAACGTTTTCGACAACTTAGGGCTTCCTTTTTATTTCATTTGCAATTCGAAAAATTATGGTATTCAATATTTTATAAATATATTCTTGCCTGCCGCGGTACAGCGTTCTAGACACTTTATCGGACAACAATGAATATAACCATAATACGACTTGAATCTTGATTTTACTCTTTTCCTTGAGAATACGGAGGCAGGCTAAAAATTAAGCACTGAAATCAAAGATTTTATCCATGGGCAACCATTTTTCGCCTGGTTTGGCGAATGGCAAAGCCTTCTGGTAATTCCACATCAACACCTCCCAATCTTGGACGCGAGGATTATTTGCGTCCATTTTACTTTTCTTATCAAAGGAAAAATCGTCCTGCACCTCAATAATCATAAATAGCCTATTTTCAATCCGGTATATTTCCATGTTTACAATACCGGAATCCGTAAGACTATCTAAAACTTCGGGCCATACATTTTTATGGTACTCCTCATATTTGGCAATCAAAGAGGCATCGTCTTTTAAATCGAGGGCTAGGCAATGTCTTTTCATCTTTTTTTTAATTTTATTCTATTTGGTTTATACTCCAACCCTAAAGCTCCATACGCAACATCTCCCATTACATCTGCTCCCATGTTCACCCCTAGGAAATACTTGATTTTAAACCTTAATATCTATTCCATAGGGTGCTGCACCAATAATTCGGCAGGCGTGTAAAAACCTTCTTTGTCCTTGGTTGCTTGCCGTACCTCTTTGACCTTATCGGGTGAGATCGCGGAAGCCTTGTTGCCGTGCGCATTTCTCACAAATGTCAAAACGGAGGCTACTTCTACATCGTTCAGCATTCCGCCATACGGGGTCATGGGTACTTGGCCCGAGTAGGTTTTACCCATAAGTTCCATAGGTCCCATAAGTCCGTGAAGTGTCAATTTTATAAGTCGCTCCTCACTACCGGTCACCCATGGCGATTTTGCCAAAGGCGGAAATTGAGAGGCACTTAATCCCTTGCCGTCAGGTTGATGACACGTCACACAAAACCCTTCTCTATTATAAATTTCCTCGCCCCTGACAAAGAGTTCTTTTTGTGCGCCCTCTAAATAGGTCTTTGTTCCCTTGGTTTCGGGATCCTGACCAACATTTACATCGTTAATGTGGGCCAAAGCCGCTTCATAGGGTTTCTCCATCCATTTGTCCAAAGGCATTTCACCAGCTTGTTCTAGGATAGGAATACCTTCCTCCTTGTTTAACCATGATGCCGCTACAAAAGCTTCTAGACGTACGCGCGGGTTGTCATCCTTGGCTGCGGCCATCAAGAGCTCCGCTTGATTTGAAATCTGATGTCCCGCATAACGCAATACCTTGACAGCGGCGGCCCGGGCCCTGAAATCCTTTGCCGTCAACATTTGGTTGAGCAAATCTTCGTCCACCTTATTCAGCCCCCAAGTAACCCAAAGTGCTTCAAGAACCTGATGTTCGTATTGTGGATTATTTTTGTCGAGGTTAGCGACCCAAGGTTTGATTTTTTCCAATACTTTGTCAACATTGCGTGCCCGTAGTTCTCTTTTTGTGCGATAGCGTGTCCTAAATTCGGGAAGTTTTAAATTATCCAAAAGTTCAGATATGCTCGCGTCGGCTACCTTTGCAGGGGCAACCAAGGGCCTTGAAGGGTAGGTAATACGATATATTCGTCCGTGTACATGATCGCGCAAGGGATCTCTGGCATTGTGCTGCATATGGCCTACCAATACGTTGTGCCAATCTACAAAATATAAGGAGCCATCAGGAGCAAATTCCATATCTACCGGTCTAAAATTGGTGTCGGTAGAAGTAACAAGATCCTGTCTGTGTTGGCTGTTGTATCCCGAGCTTTCGGGGTCATCAACCATGGTATGTTGCTTGGTGCCCAAGAAACCGATAGTGTTGTGCATAATTAAATCCCCTTGAACTTCATCCGGAAAATGACGACTGGAAACAAACTCCAGCCCCGAGGTTGGGCGTACACGATGTTCATCTTCAATTAAATTTTGGGGTAAGGGAGACGTTTGCCCATAACGAGGTTTTATGGTACCTGGCATCATCCAAGTCATATCGGGACCCGAGGTATGCGCAAAAAATGGCTGACCCCAATCGTCGAACGCAATACCCCAAGGATTAGGTATCGGCAATTGTGCCGTCCGCTCTAAGTGATGGCGTTGTGGACTATACCGATAAAAGCCGCCATTGGTTGCCCTTACCGGACCGTAGGCCGTTTCAATATTCGTGTGTAAAAACACCCCCTCGCCCATGTAAATGGCGCCAGAGGGATCCGCTGCAAAAGCCCCGGCGGTATGATGGGTATCGTGATCATCAAATCCACTTAAAATAATTTCTTTCTCATCGGCCTTGTCGTCGCCATCGGTATCCTTTAGCAATACAAGATTTGTTCCTTGGGATACGTACACCCCTTCCGGAGCGAATTCAAAGCCAATGGTCAAATTCAAATCATCTACGAAAGTCGTTTGCTTGTCCGCCTTACCATCATTGTCCGTATCTTCGAGAATAATTAACTTATCCTGGGGTTTTTTGTCGCCCGGTTTGTAATGCGGATAAGAAGGCATGACCCCGACCCAAAGGCGTCCCTTATTATCGAAGGAGATTTGTACGGGATTGGCCAAATCGGGAAATTCCTTTTCCGAAGCAAAAAGCTCCAACTTGTATCCTTCGGGAACTTTGATTTTATCCAAGGCATCCTGCCCGTATTGATAGCCATCTTCCACGTTGCCCATGCCTCGGTTATAGTTTGATTTTACGGGAGGAAGTGTTCTTGTTTTCGCATCAGCGGTCGCCAAATCAAAAGTTCTGCCCTTGGCAGCTTCCCATATCGCCGTATCCCTAATGGCTGTCATTTGTTGTATTTTCTCCTTCTCATAAGGATAATTATCGGGTCCGAAGGGATCATAACGACGGCCCCAGGCATGCACTCCGTTGGGTAGCTTTATTTCATTGTACCAAAACCAATTTTTTTCCATGACGGCGTCATGCACTAGTTTTCTATTGGCTTGGTCGTCTATGTTGACTTCTCCAAAGATGGCATCCGCCAAAAATGCACTAAATTTTTGATATCCTAGATCGTTGAGTTGAAAACCATCCGCCGTAATCGGGTTTTTTGAATTCATCCATGAGCTACTTGGAGTAAAGGCGTCTATAAACGGAACTTGGTTTAGCGCCGCGACCTCACGCATGGCCTCCGTGTACAATTTTAGGTTCTTATTTTCGCTGATGCCATTGGGGAGGTCCATTTTGGACGATAAGTCCTCAAACGCTATGGGGGAGACCAAAACCAAATCCGAGCGCCCCTCTTCGCTATACTTTTGCTTTTGGGAATGTTCAATAAAGGCCTGCAGTTCGTCCTTAAAATTTTGTACTCCCGCCTCACCTTGGAACGACTCGCTGTATCCAAAGAAGGCAAGAATGATATCCGCACCCAAATTCGTCAACCATTCATCCTCGGTTGGAAAAAAACCTTGGCTTCCCGTGGTATTTGCTAGCTCATTTTTATGGAACTTTTCCGCGCCCGGAAAAGCCCAGGGCACCGCTCTTGAGGAATGGGGCCTGAACCCCGGGGTATTGGCTGGATCCGCGATGTTCCGAATAAAAAGCGAGCTATCCGGAAAGCGCAGGTGCATCTCGGTCTCAAAATGACCAAAATCCATCATCCGTGAAGGCAAATTATTACCAATGAGCACAATATGATCGTCTTTCTGTACTTTCACAAGGGCTTCTTTTTTTTCCGTACAGCTTACAAACAATACTAAGACGAAAAAGGACGCTGCGATAAAATTTTTAAAATACGGTAACATAGTCTTGCTTTGTTAATTAATTTAATGGCACATGAATCCCTTTTTCTGCGGATAATTCACAAGCTTCTATTATTTTTTGACATGTAATGGCATCTTCTAGGGTGGAAAGGGGTTCTTCGCCCAAACGCACCACGCGTTCTATGAAATGTGCCGCTGCATTTTTAATGGATTCCGAATAATTTTGATAGGTCTGGGAATGGGCACCATTTCTATTGTTGATCACGAAATCACGATAACTATAGCGGGTACTGCCCTTGGTTCCCAAAACTTTAATGATACACGTCCAAGGGTCGCCGGCATGGTCGTCATTTGCAAAACTGGCACAAAGATGGCTCAGTGTTCCGTTTTGCATCTTAATATTGGCCATCGCCACATTTTCTTGGGGCGCAATGGTATCATCCACTGTATTGATAAAACAGGAAACCATTCTTGGCGCTCCTGCAAGATACAACATAGTATAGCTATGATGGGTTAAAATTTGTCTGATTACCCCAGGATATCGTGCCCGTATCTCATCGGCATGATGAATATTGTACATCATATAGAATTGGGTAATGCTACCCAATTTCCCGGTTTCGATCATGTCTTTTGCCCGTTCTATCCCGGGTTCGTAAATATAATTATGTACGGGCATGCACTGCACCTTTGCTTTCTGCACGGCAGCGTTCATTTTAGTTAGTTCGGAACTATTGGAAGCTGCCGGCTTTTCCACCAAAATATGCTTGCCCGCCTCGGCAGCCCTGATCGTGTACTCGCAATGGGTTTCCATATTGGTCAGCACGAAAACGGCATCTACCTTTGGGTCGTTCAACAATTCATCTACAGTGGCGTAGGTTGCACATCCATATTGTTTCGCCTTGGTCTTTCCTTTCTCGGCAGTCCTATTCCAAAGCCCGGTTAATTGGGCCCCTGGTAAGGCATGGATGGCCTCGGCATGCAGATCGGCAATATCGCCTGAACCTATGAACGCTATTCCCAATTTTTTCATGAGCCCGGTGTGGAATATGTCAAAGTGCCGGTCTCGGCCATGGACTTAAACTCTAAAAGTGATTTTCGAATGCCTTCTGAAATCTTGGTTAAAGGGAGGTGCGAGAAGGTTGCCGTAATTTTTGAGTGGTCCAAATCACAAATAAAAAGATTCGGTGGCGCATTGTTTACAATGGACAATGATGAAAAATCACCCATACCCAGCTGTTCTGCCTCCTGTGCCGCCAAGTCCAAAAATGTTTGTATCGGAATGGTCTCCCCTTGAATATTAAAGGCACCAAAGTCATTGAAAGTCTGCAGTGCTACCGCTGCGAATTGGGTGCCTACATCTTCCACAAAATGATAATTTTCCCGGCCGCTATAGGGCATTTCAAAAGGCATAAGCTCTCTTTTTACCGCACCAAGGGCTATTGCCTTTAAGGCATTTGTAGGTGCGGATGTCTTTCCTTTGTCCCGTCCTTTGCCGTAGGTGGTGTTAATACGCAGGCAAATAGTGGGTACCTTGGTGGTATCGTGATAAAGACGCGCTATATGTTCGCCCGCCAATTTCCATATACCATAGTGGTTGGGAGGCGCCAAGGGAACGTCTTCGGGGATAATGTCCTGCCCGTACATGGATCGCATTCCGTACACCGCCGCAGAGCTGGCAAACACAAACCGTTTTAAATTCTGCAGTTTTTCCGCCGCGTCAAATAGCGCCATGGTGCCGCCAATGTTGATTTCCATTCCGCCGATATGGTCACGGGAACAATCCGGACTCTGATAGGCCCCCAAATGTATAATATGTGTGGGATTTACTTCAAGCAACACCCTTTCTATCTCGGCATAGTTTGAAACGTCCAAGGTCACAAATTCAAGTTTGGAATCTAAATCCTCCCCTAACCACAATTTTAAGGGGTTCGCATTATTGGACCGTGTAGCGATCACTATTTTATGTACTTCGGCCGACTGCAATAGTTTAGCTATGGTGACCGAACCAATACATCCTGTTCCACCTGTAATGAATATTTTATGCATTCCTAATTTTTATCGGGAAACCTCCCATTTAATTCATTTTTACTACTGCCTTGGTAATCTTTGCTTTTATAGAATCTTCAAAGGCTTGTGTTACATTTTCAAAGTCATATAGGTCTGTATAATGTTCCGAAGGAAAAACACCCGTAACCATCAACTTCATGGCCGCCATGTAATCTGCTCTACAAGACCCCATAGAACCTTTCATATTTAAGGAAGTCCTGGTTAAATGCGTGGCGTTTATGGCCACATCTTTTCCGTAGGTTGCAATGACGCAAATATCACCTTCGGGACGCACCACATCAATCGCTTCGCTTAATACCCCAGGAACCCCCGAGCACTCTATAAGCACATCTACTTTTCCAGTAACACCAAATGGAATATCGTTTTCATCGGTTATTCCATTTTTCAATTGGTCTGTTAGGGTGTTTTCTGGCGAAACTTCTATAGTTATAAATCCCCTTTCCCTTGCTTTTTTCAAACGTATATCACGGTCATGTGAAATACCGGTGATAGCCACCCGTGCCCCGGAAGCCCGCGCTACCTCGGCCGACATCAATCCTATGATTCCACAGCCGGAAACCACAACATCTTGCCCAGGTTTTATATCACATTTGTTGTACAGTGCATTGGTAATGATCGATAATGGTTCTACCAGGGCACCTTGAATGGGACTTAATCCGTTCATAAGCGATACCACCCGATCAGATTCTAAAACGACACGCTGACCGAAACCTCCATTTCTGTGAAAACCTATAATCTGCTTTTGGGGACAGATGTTCCATTTTGCTACACTGCAAGCGGGGCAATCCTCATCTTGGCATCCCAACATCGCAAGGGGGGTAAAGATATCCCCTACTTTCACGTCTCCATGATTTCCTGGCCCAAGTTCCATTACCTCGGCACTAAATTCGTGTCCTATGATGCGGGGACGTTGAACCCAGTCAAAATTCGCTTTACCGATAGCCGCACTATTATCGGAACCACATATACCCGTGTATAGGGTCTTGGCAAGAATCTCCCCTTCCTTCAAGGTGGGGATTTCCATTTCCACTACTGCGGTATTGCTTGTGACCGATACGCCGGAATTGGGATAAATTTTTTCATTTCCTTGAAGGCAGAAGCCTTTTATAGTTTCACTCATATTTTGTTATTCGTTGTCCGTTGTCGGTTTATGGTTGGTGGGTTAAAAAGTTCACGTGGCCACTAGTTTAAAAACTGCTTACCCCGAAGCCTCGGGGCTGCCAACGGTCTACTTCCAGTGAACGCCAGTATCTTTCCAACTTTTCGAGTTTGCAGATGCGAGTACCGCATCACAGACCTTTTGGGTTTCCAGCGCTTCGCGGAACGTTGGGGAACAGGGGATTCCTTCTCCCAGATTCTTTAAGAAATCAGCTACCTGATGTATAAAACTATGCTCGTATCCAATGGAGAGTCCCGGTACCCACCATTTATCCATATACGGTTGGTCCCCATCCGTAACGTGAATGGACCGCCATCCCCTTTCGATGGATTCATCCCTATGGTCAAAATATTCCAAACGGGACAAATCGTGTAAATTCCATTTTATGGATGCATGCTCGCCATTGATTTCAAAAGTGAACAGCGCCTTATGGCCTCTTGCATATCGTGTGGATTCAAAAAGGCCCAATGAGCCATTATCAAAATGGCAGTGGAACATACAGGCATCATCAATACCCACTTTTTGTTTTTTTCCTGTTCCGGCGTGCATCCGCTCTTTAATGAAGGTCTCCGTCATAGCGGAAACATCTTTTATTCCGCCGTTCAGCCACATGGCGGTATCGATACAATGTGCCAATAGATCACCTGTCACTCCGGAACCGGCCGCATCGTTATCCAAACGCCAAAGTCCCTCCCCTCCTTGATGAACTTCGGGGCTAATGGTCCAATCCTGTAAAAAATTAGATCTAAAGTGAAAAATCCTGCCCAATTTGCCCGAATCAATAAGCTGTTTCGCCAGGGTAACCGCCGGAATTCGCCTGTAATTAAAATAAACAGTGTTTGGAACACCCGCTTTTTCAATGGCATCGACCATGGGTTGCGCCTCTGCGACAGTTCTCGCCAACGGTTTTTCACAAAGTACCATCTTTCCGGCTTCGGCGGCAGCAATGGCAATCTCGGCATGCATATTATTTGGTGTGCATATATCAATGGCATCAATATCATCACGTGCGATCAATTTTCGCCAATCGGTTTCAATAGATTCATAGCCCCACTGCTCCGCAAACGCTTGGACGCGCTCCTTGTTCCGTGCACAGACCGCTTTTAAAACCGGTTTAAATTTTAGTTCCGGGAAAAAATCTCCCACTCTTTTATAGGCGTTGGAATGCGTGCGCGCCATAAATCCATACCCTACCAATCCTACCCTAAACTCCTTTTTATTGCTCATCTTATTTTATCATCAAATTTTTGAACTGACTCCCTATGTATTCCTTGCCCGTTTCATTCCGCTTCGTACCACCCGTGTAGCTCACGTACTTTTATCATGGCACCTAAAATATCGTTCCAGGTCTTAGGCTGCATCATCACATCGTTGGGGAACATACAACCGTCCCAACAAATATGCTTGAATCTCTTGGTCAACAGTCCGCTTTCATCCCGTAGCCAATGACCGGCATCTACCGCAATGTCCAATTTTCCATTTAGATCGGCGGCTTGGCAATGCCTTCCGGTTTTATCGTGGGAACCTGCCCCAAAGACAGTTCCGTCATTTTGTGCAACATGAAAATCTATCGTCCAAGGGCGAAGGGCGGCCGTTAGCGTTTTAAGGCCGGCCGTTAAGGTCTCCCTGTCGTTCCAATCAAAATTTTTGGGCAAAATGCGTTCATCTTCCTTATTGTAGCCCAGTAGATAGAGTAAGGTATGCGCCATATCCGCTTGGAATCCTATATTTGGCCTATCTACGGCCTCTAGGGTATTTAACATTGTTTTCCAACCGTGCATTCCGCCCCAGCAAATTTCGCCTTCGGCAGCTAAGGATTCGCCATATTCGGCCGCAACATCGCAAGCTTCGCGGAAGGTTTGCGCTATTAATTTTGTGTTTCCGACCTCGTCCTTCGCCCAGCTTTCGGGATCAACGGAAGAGTCGATTCGTATCACCCCGTTGGGCCTAATACCCAGATCGCGTAACTTCCGTCCAATTGCACTGGCCTTACGAACCTGTGAAACAAACTGTTTTCTCTCCTCGGCAGTGCCCATGGCGGAACCCCCGCCAGTCCCTGCCCAAATAGGTGCAACGAGACTTCCTATTTCCAGGTTTTTGGCCCTGGCCTTATCGGCTATAACTTTTATTGCATCATCATTCGCATCAATGTCCAAATGTGGATCGGCAACAAAGAGATCGAATCCGTCAAATTTTACGCCGTCTACTTCCGCAATGGCAGTAAGCTCGATCATGGTATCAATGTCGATCACAGGTTCGGAATCAGGTCCCTTGCCCACCACTCCGGGCCAGGAGGCATTGTGTAATTTTGGAAAGTTATTTTTTTGCATGACTAAAATTTAAAAAATTAGATGTATTCAAGATATTTCCAGGCGGTGTCCCCACTATGCAAGGAAGGTAGAATAACACGAACTCGTACGCTAACAAATATAAGCCTTGATGGAATCTTGATTTTCCTGTATCTTGCTAAAAGATGACACTTTTTTGCATTAATTTGGTCAATATTAATAATTCAGAGAAAATAATGACTAGTCCAAATATAGAAAAAACCCTCAACCCTAATGAACTTCTTTTGTTCAAAGATTTAATTAGTCCTCATTTTAATCCTAATTGGCATTTTCATCCCGAACTTCAAATCTCGTTTATAGTCAAAGGAAAGGGAACACGCTTTGTTGGCGATCATGTTGAAACGTTTGAAGAAGAAGATGTAGTCCTAACCGGCCCGAACGTTCCCCATCTTTGGAGAAATGACGACGTCTATTTTAATCAGAACAGTAAACTGACTACAAGAGGGTTGGTCATTTATTTTAACCAAGAGCTTGTAAATGAACGTCTGATGCAAAAAAATGAATTCTATTATATCAACAAGCTTATTAAAAATTCGGCCAGGGGGATAGAATTCTATGGCGAAACAAAAAGAGAAATAAAAGGTTTGCTTTTAAAAATGGGGAATCTAAAAGGATTTCAAAGAATTATTCTATTATTGGAAATCCTTAATATGCTTGCCCATAGCACAGAATACAACTTATTATCCAGTCCGGCATATACCAATGTAGTAAAGGCCGATGATACAAAAAAAATGAGCCTGGTCTACGAATATGTCATAACCAACTTCAAAAGCAAGATAGCTCTTGAGGATATTGCGGATATGTTGAATATGACCACCACTTCTTTTTGCAAATATTTTAAGCCCCGGGCAAACAAAACATTTACCAAGTTTGTAAATGAAATTCGCATCGGACATGCCCGAAAATTACTTCTTGAGGACAATTTGAATATTTCGGAGATAGGCTATGAATGCGGCTTCAGTACCTTATCTAATTTTAACAAACAATTCAAGTCCATTGCCAATATGCCCCCGCATGCCTATCGTAAGCTTTTTTTGAAAATAAAAACGCCATTGTCTTAGCTTTTAACGACTTATAAACTAACAAAAATTCTACAGGTAGCATCAGAAACTAAAAATTAGTAGGATTTTGATAAAAAAGTACTGCTTTTTAATAAAAAAAAGGAATTCTATTTTTTCAATAAAGAATAACTTTAAAAAATAATTTTTAACTACGTTGTTGTAGCTGTTTCTTTGTTCGTTGGCTAACATTACCTTTTCGCTTACTCATAGAAATATACATAGATTAATGACATCAACGGTGGTGCAATTATCTATTTGTTCAATTAACTACGTCAATAAATCTTGAAGCCCAAGCCCCATGCGATACAAATAAGTGAATTGATAATTAGTTAAACAACACAAGGAAATAATTAAAGTTAACGCTGGGGTTTCTGCTTTTTAAGGACTGATTATAAATAGTATAATTTATGAAAATAGGAATGAACATGCTACTCTGGACAAACCACGTTACGGAGGAACATTATCCCATAGTGGACACGCTCAAAGAAACTGGATATGATGGTATAGAACTCTATATGGGAGACGGTGACACGGCACACTACAAAAAACTTGGCGACCATTTTTCCGCACTCGGGCTGGGCGTCACCGCGGTCACCGGTCTTGCCCCACATGAAAATATAACAAGTGAGGATGCTAAGGTGCGTCAGGCAGGTCTTGATCGTTTAAAGTGGGCCATAGACAATGCCCAAGCCTTAAGAGCCGATACTGTTTGCGGCCCAATACATTCTACTTTTGCATTTTTCAGCCGACAACCGCCAACGCAAGACGAAAGAAAACGAAGTGCGGAAATGATGCGAAAAGCAGCCGAGTACGCAGCGGGAGCAAACATCATGCTTTGTCCCGAAGCCTTGAATCGTTTCGAATGTTACCTTTACAATACGATGGCCGACCTAAAGACCTTGGTCGAAGCGGTAGACCATCCTAATTTAGGTGCGATGTACGATACACACCACGCCAATATTGAGGAAAAAAGTCAATCCGGCGCCCTTAAGACGATAGCCCCTTACCTGAAACACGTTCATATTAGTGAAAACGATCGGGGAACACCGGGAAGTGGGCAGGTGGCATGGAATCAAGTTTTTTCAACACTTAAGGAAATTAAGTATGACGGTTGGCTGACCATTGAAGCTTTCAGTACTATAATTCCTGAATTCGCAAATGCAATTAACGTATGGCGCGATTATTCGCCCTCAAAAGAAATATATACCAAGGGCTTACACTTTATCAAAGACGGAATGGAAACCTAACCTAGTAAATACATCAAAACACATCTTTATGAAAAATTTAATTTATCTGTTCGTAGTTTTAACATTTCTGGCCTGTAAGGAAACTAAATCCGAGAAAACAGCTTCTGTTCCCGTAGTAGAAACTCCGAAAGAATGGCTGGTTTATGAAGGTGCTACAGAAAGCGCCAAACATATTGTGCTCATTTCCGGGGATGAAGAATATCGCTCCGAGGAAGCGCTGCCGCAGCTCGCCAAGATATTATCCAAGCATCACGGGTTCAAGTGTACGGTGCTCTTTGCCCAAGACCCCAATGCTCCGGGAGTAGTAAATGCAAATTATGTAAAGAATATTGCTGGGCTTGAAGCTCTTGATTCTGCCGACATGATGGTCATATTTACACGTTTCAGGGCGCTACCCGATGCCCAAATGCAGCATTTTGAGAAGTATTTGATGGCCGGCAAACCTGTGTTCGGTATCCGAACGGCGACCCATGCTTTTAATTTTGGCAAAGAAGCCGTCACAAATTTTGCCCATTTCAGTAACGGATATGCGGGGGATGAAACCGCCTGGGCGGATGGTTTTGGCAGATTGATACTTGGCGAAAAATGGCAAACGCACCATGGCCATCACAAACATCAAAGCACACGAGGCGTAATCAATGAGGATTACGCATCACATCCTATAGTATCGGGAATAGAAAGTGGCAGTATTTGGGGCGCTACCGATGTCTATGGTGTTCGGCTACCACTACCAGAGGATAGTGAGCCTATTGTTTTGGGGCAAGTCATCAACAGGGCAGGTGAATATGATGAAAATGATATATTTTTCGGCATGAAACCAACCGACGAGGAAATTGCCAAGGAAAACAACACGGGACTCCGGGTGGACGATGTTTTCATGCCCATTGCCTGGACCAAAAGTTACCAAATTCCCGGAGGCAAAAAAGGTAAAGCCTTTACTTCTACCATTGGCGCCTCTACCGATATGCTAAATGAAAGCGTACGAAGGCTATGGGTAAACGGCGTGTTTTGGGCAATGGACGAAACAGTTCCCAACAAGGCCAATGTTGCTTTGGTAGGGGAGTATGACCCTTCCGCATATGGCTTTAAGACCGATGAGTACTGGTTGGATAAAAATATGGAAATCATTAGCTTACAGTAATCACAAAAAGGCTTTTTTCATTGATGGATAGGACCTTTTTTATTTGTAAGGAAATACGCTCTGTTGAAGGCTAGCAATAATTAAGTTGCGTGGTAAAAGTTAGAACAAATGGCTCTGAAATAAACCAAAAAAAGGCGGACAAATCACTCATTATCCTATCCTATTCCACACCAATCGGTTCGAATTCAGCATAAAACAAGGTCATAAACTAAAAACCAAGGGCTTGTAAACTACTAAAGTGTAGAGGGTTGACGATTTTATTTTGTGGCGTAACGAGGTAAAAAATACCGCTTTAGCCATGGCTAAAGCGAGGCTTTTTGACGAAGCAAATGTGCAAAAGAGCAAGGCGGAATGTACCGGTTATTTTGTCACAAGCCCTAAGTCTATCTAAAGGAGGAATGGATTTATTTCATAAACGTAAACTCCGGCAACTTTATGATTTCGCCACCTTTTAAGGCCGATTCATGCGCCAAAATACCGACGCAGGTCATGTTTGCGGATTGTTTTGCATTGGGATAGGGCGACCTTCTTTGAACCAAGGCATCCACAAATTCATGTACCAAATGCGGATGAGACCCTCCATGCCCCGCACCCTGCGTAAAGGAAAGGTGCTGGTGTTCCTCCTCGTCATAGACTCCCTGAGCAGTAAAATGCTGAATTTCTTTGGGAAGCAATTTGGCAAAATCGGGGCATTCCACCTCCTCGGGAATTTCCGCTTCCGGTTTTTTGGCGGTATGCACGACCAAAGGTTTTCCTTCGATAAGTGGCCACTCTACCGATTTTTTACTTCCATACACCTCAAAACTCTCCCGATACTGCCGCGCTACATCAAAAAGCGACCGGTAGACCTGAGCGCTCAAATCCGAATTTCTAAATTTAATATGGGTGGTCTCCACAGCGTAGGGAGAATTGTATTCCTTGATCAATTCCTCGCGAATGGTGCCTGAACCAAAGCAGGAAACATATTCCGCTTCTCCCCTAGTCAACCCAAGAACCGGGCCTACACAATGTGTGGCATAATGCATGGGCGGGAGTCCGGGCCAATAGTTGGGCCAGCCGTCCATATCCTGTTGGTGGCTTGCTTTTAGAAACTGGATTTTACCTAGTTCCCCGTTTTCATAAAGTTCTTTCATATAGAGGAATTCCCGTGCATAGACCACGGTTTCCATCATCATATACGTGAGTCCCGTTTCCTCGGTCAACCGAACGATTTCTTCGCACTCTTGCACCGTGGTGGCCATGGGCACGGTACAGGCGACATGTTTTCCCGCCTTTAATGCTTTTATAGATTGAATCCCATGATCGGGAATTGGCGTATTAATGTGAACCGCATGAATGTCATCATCTTTCAATAATTCTTCATAAGACGTATATCTTTTTTC
>Ga0136560_1000313_pt1 | contig 23385 bp, 6 predicted proteins | sample AntRauMeHopE1497_FD_104925 | JGI IMG/M metagenome (GOLD analysis project Ga0136560, IMG submission 104925) | Saline lake microbial communities from Rauer Islands, Antarctica - Metagenome Hop E1 #497 | ecosystem: Environmental > Aquatic > Non-marine Saline and Alkaline > Saline | place... | reverse complement strand
CGCACCGGGAAGATGGTGGCGTCGGCGTGCCGCGCGACGAGGAAGCGAGTGCTGTCCAGCAGGCGCGCCGTGCCGGTGCGGAGGAAGCGCTGCAGGAAGCGGTCGTGCACGGCGGCGATGGGCTGCGGGATGATGCCGGAGATGTTCTCGCCCAGAAAGTCGCTCCGACCGAAGATGTGGGAGGCGCTCTTGTTGAACGCAGTGATCTCGCCGAGGCGGGTGACCTCCGTGGCGATGGTAAAGACGGCGTTGGTCTCGTCCGTGGGGCTGATCTCCTCGCAGGGGGCGCCGAAGGCGAGGTGCTGCACCTTGCGCTCCGCCTGCCGCCGCTGGGTGTCGATCAGCCGGTTGTTGCGCTGCTGGAGCTCGCTCGCGCGCGTGGCATCGCCCGCGAGCTCCATGAAGAACTCCGTGGCCAGGATGAGGGCGTGGGACGACTCGCTGTTGACCGCGAGCATGGACTCCACCGCCTCGTGCGCACGAGCCATGGCCCGGCCGAAGCCCAGCGCCACCCTGTTGTGCAGCGCGCCAAAGTCGTACCGGCCCGCCACGACGAGCCGCATGACGCGCGTCTGCGCCTCGTAGGCGGTGAGCATGGCGTCGAGCGCGGCCTCGTGGGCCTTCTCGAACCGAGCGCGGTCGAAGATATCCTTGGTTCCCGAAGCGTTGGCCGACGGCACGTTGTGCCCGCCGGCGCCCGGCCCCTCGTCCTTGGACTTGATCGCCTCCATGCACACGGCGAAGAAGAAACGGACGTCGTACGCCGCGCTGAGCGACTTCGCGGTAGTGAGCGCCTGGCGCTCCTTGAAGTGGCTCAGGCTGAAGAGCTGGTGCCAGAAGCGCGACACGATGATCTGCGCCATGGCGTGGCCGACGAAGAGATCCTCGATGTACGCCACGCCGAGGAGAGCCTCCTTCTCCAGCGCGTCGGCCTTGCTGAGCTCCCGGGACTCCAGCCTGCCCTTGGCGGCGGCCGCGGTGACGCTTGCGGGCGTGCTGAGGCCGGCGAGGGAGGCGGTGGCGGACACGAGGTCCTCGATCACCGACGTCTTGGGCTTGGCGGCTACCACCGCGGTGCCGTCGAGAGCGGCCTTGCGGGCCTCGCGGCTGAAGCCCAGGGCGCTCTCCTTGCGCCGCTCCCGATCGGCCGTGCGCAGTCGCTCCCGCACCCACAGTATCGAGGTCCACACGGTGAGCGGGGAGGTGCCGCCCGAGCCGTCGAGGTGGAGGGTCCCGGCGGTGGCGTCCAGGGTGTAGGTCGCCCACGCGAAGGCTGCCGCGGCCATGAGCGCGGTGCCAAAGGTGGCCGGCATGAGCATGCCCGTGCTGGTGCTGACGAGTGGGAGCAGTCCGACGAGGCCGGCCCAGGAGCAGGCCGCCCCGGAGGCGAAAAAGAGAGCGTTGACCGACTTGGTGGCGTAGGGCACGCGGGACACGAACAAGTACGAGACCAGAAGCCCGGCGCCCACCGCCGTCAGGCACCGCACCGGCGATGAGACGGCGCCGGACGGCGAGCAGATGATCGCCGTGGCGACGCACTTGAGCACGACCAGCATGGACTGCGCCCGCCCGTGGGACGCCGCGACGGGGCTGTCGGACAGGAGGCTGATGTCGAACACCGTCAGCTCCATGAGAATGGCGACGAGCGTGTCCACGACGAGACTCAGGCCGACCATGGCTGACACCAGCGCGAAGAGGCTCTGGTCTCCGCACACGGCGGCGACCGACGAAGACGTGTGCGCTGACGAGTCCTGGCCGCAGGCGAGCGTGAACACGCTCGTGCCGACGGCCCAAGGAAGGGCGACACGGCGGCAGAACAGTGCGCCCAGAGCCTCCGCACGCGCCAGCAGCCCCGTACGCGAGGCCGCCGCGGCCGGGTTTGCTGATGCCACCATGATGATTGAGATCACCATGCACCCGAGGGCGACACTGCGCGCGGTCTACGTATAGACGACAAACGCAAAGCTTGGGTGCGACAAACGGACAGTGTCAGCCCGGCGATCGCGCGAGCAGTGGGGCTATGGCCTCCCCGCCGGCAACAGGAACGCTCACCGGAGCACGCAGTCGAGGACGCGCGCGGCAGGCGCGGCGAGGGAGCGCCACGTGAGGCGTGGACCGCCACTAATTTATCGCTTCACGCGATGCACGCGTCCCTTCTCACGATACGGCTGCCCAGAAGAGTGCGGCAAGCCCCGTCGGCGAGGCCACCGAGCGACCAGCGACGAGGAGCAGGCCAACCGAGCTCTTGACCGCAGTCACGTCCGAGGCGACCAGCCCCAGGGCGATGAGCTGAAGCGCTTCAAGCAGCAGAACGGCAGAAATCACGAATGTCGGAAGCTGCTTTTGGCTGCGGTACAGGCGGGAGAGCGTGTCTGTCACCCTCGCCTGCACCATAGTGCCGATATTGTCCAAGGAAAACATGGCAGCGCGGGTCTGGGCGGCCCCAACGAGTGCAAATGCCGGTGGGAGGCAAGGGATGCAACGTGCGGGACTCTACTTGCTGGGAAGCGAAGCCGACCCTCGACCTGTGGAGCGCTTCGCGGAGCATGAGGCACACCTTGCGTCACCCCTGTGTCATGGCGATTCGAAAAGCTGAGCGGCTGCGCGCCGCTGCCCATAGGGATGGTCGCCCAACCGGCGGCGAGCGGAGTCGCTCAAGCCCTAAGCTCTTGGCTTTGCCCCCCTCTCCTCAACGGCCCATCGTCTCGGTAATGCATGTGTTCCAGGCTGCCCAGATCATCCATTCGCGGCCGCGGTCGTGCAAACACCAAAAACTAGCAAGGCGGCTCAAGAACGCGACTTCTGCACGCAGTTCAAAACCGAGATGCCAGCGGTGGCGACGGTGGCGGCGGCGTACACGCCGACGAGAGTCGTCCAAACCAGCCCGTGCCACGGGCCGTATAGCGGGGCCTCCAGGGCCTTGACGTCCACCTTGCTTCCCGAGCCTCCGTCCACGGGGCAGGTGTGGTGAGGGCAGCTGGTCTGGCAGAAGCTGCAAGGAGCGGACATGTTGCTGCCCGCCTTGACGCTGGGCGGCAGCGGCGTGCCGGTGTTGAACGCAAAGACCGACGAGTTGTAGTTGCAGCAGTACTGCAGCGGGGGTCCCCAAAAGTCACGGACGCCGCCGCCGCGGTGCGGGACGGCTTCGGCCTCGTCCTCGTCCTCGGGGCTCAGCTCGGACACACCAAAGGGCCGCGCCTCCGCCTCGTCCTCGTCCGACGACACGTAGTCAAAGGTGTACCAGACGCCGTTGCTCTTGCCCTGGTCGCGGCCCATGAAGTCGAGGAAGGACTCCAGGCTCGTGGTCAGCACCGGGTCCAGCGCCGCCTTCTGCGTGCTCTTGCAGCTGTCAAAGAGCCCGCACGCGAAGGTGCTGCCGAGCGAGATGTTCGCGGGCATCACCTCGTACCCGCCCTGCTGCTGGTGGACCGGCGACGGGTCCACCCACATGCTCTGGTTCGGGTGGCACGTCAGCCCGCACCACAGCTGCCTTAGGTTCTCCCCGCACGCCGGGTTGCCCCCCGTGCTGGGCTTGGAGAAGGCCGACGCGCTCACGTACAGGTGAATGCCGAGCGCCTGGTACTGAAACTTGTTGCAGCACGCCATTTCGGCGTACTCGGGGCACGGGTTGAGCATGAGAGGCATGCCCGGGATGGCGCCCTCAATCTGCGGGGGACCAGGTGCCAGCGACACACACGGCTTGAGGGAGGCCTGGCGGCAGCGGCGGCGGGTGCGCAAAGCTGCCGATGAGCGGGCCATCACCACGGGATCCGGTCGCCTTGCGGCGCCTCGTACCCGGGGAGGCGAAACGCACGACGCCTCACCGGCGCGGGCTCGTGGGCCGACTTGTACGGCACCCCGTTGGCGGAGTCCTGGGTGAAGGAACATGTTGCAGACGCACGTTGCACCAACGCCAAAGCGGCGAGCGCCGCGGCAGCCAGGGTCAGCATGGCAGCTGGTTCAGCGTCGCACCGCGCCCCGTCTGGCCACAGTGTGCCGGGGTGAGCCTGATGGCGATCGAGCGGCGGCAGTCGCCGCGAGCCTCGGGCTCAGCGAGCTCTGCCAGCGAACGACGCCGTTTATAATGTCCCTGCGCCGTTGCGGCCCTACGGTCACCCGGCGTCGAGTCCTTCCCGTGCGAGCAGGACCTGCACCCGTGCTCAGGTAGCGGCCAGGCTGACGCAGCCTCTTCCCCCGCCCGCCGCGAGACCCTCGGGCGTTGCGCCTGAGCTCGGCGGCCGGACAACGCCAGGTCGCTCACCCGGCCGAGGACCCCAGCCGGGAGCATGGCCGTCGCTTCAGCCGGTGCGGGAGGCCCCCGCCGCGCGACCAAGGCCCTGTCGGACTGGCGGTGGATCGAGGCGCTGCGCAACCCGCTGGCGGGCGTCGCCGGCATCCGGCCGCACTGCCTCGCCACGTGCGACATGCACGGCGACGGCACGAGCGAGCTTGTCGCGGCGTGCCCGGACGCCAAGCTCCGTGTGCTCGACGGCCGCTCCGGGACGGTGACCAAGACGCTCAAGCTGCTCGGGGAGCCGAGCTGCCTGACCACGTTCTACCCGGACACGCGCGCGGCGCGTGTTCCTGCGATCGCCGTCGCGTGCGGCGCGAGCGTGTTCGTGTACCGGAATCTGCGGCCGTTCTTCAAGTTCGCGCTGCCGGCGCTGCCGGTGAACGAGGAGGAGGCGTCGCTCTGGACCGGCGCGCTCGAGGGCGACGTGTCCCCGGAGGACCTGTACGACGGCCTGGCGCGGCTGCAGGAGGACGAGGGCGCGGCGCTGACCATCACGTCGGCGGAGCTGCTGGCGCTGGACAAGACGCACGACTCCAACCTGTCGCTGTACATCGAGGAGCACCGGGGGGAGGCGCGGGAGCTCCGGCGGCAGTCAGTGGTGACGTGCATGACGTCCATCGCCCACTCCTCGCACGACGCGCGGTCGCAGAGCCAGCTGGTGATCGGCACGGAGCACGGAGACATCATCGTGCTCAGCCCCGCGGGGACGGCCGTGGAGGCGCGGTACGAGCTCCCGGGCGGCGCCGTCCCGGCGTCGGTGCACGCCACGGGCCTGTGGCAGGTGGACAGCCGTCTCGTGGTGCACACCAGGGACGGCACGGTCCGCTCGATCAGGAACAAGCGGCAGACGTCCACCGTGCTCCGCACCGGCGTCCCCATCACCGACGTGGCGGCCATGACGTCGGCGGTGGTGGCGGCCACCATGGACGGGCGCGTGCACTGCTGGCACCCCAAGGGGAAGCCCCTCTGGGTGGACGAGCCCCCCAGCCCGGCCGTCGCCCTCTGCCGCGTCACCGACCCGCACGCGAGCCGCGAGGTGGTGGCGGTGGCGCTCGCCGACGGCGACGTGCGGCTGTACGCGGGCGGCGTCGTCCTCCACTCGACCGGCCCGACCAACCTCGACGGCAGCTCCGACCCCGACGCCGGGTCCGCCGTGTCCGCCATGGTCTTCGGGTCGTTCGGCCGCGAGTCGCGGTGCCTGGTGACAGCCCACCAGCTGGGCTCGGTGCGCGTGCGGGTGCTGCCCCGCCGCGCCCGGCTGGACGCCGCCGCCGCCGACTCTTCGATGCCCCCCGAGGAGCAGGACCAGGCCATGGACCTCCCCAAGCGCACCCGCCTCCACGTGCAGAACGTGCACCGCGAGCGGGCCGAGGCGGGCGACATCTGGCGCAGCTTCGAGCGCGACCGCCGCCGCGTCCGGCTCTCCGTCCTCCGCGAGTACGTCAAGGTCGTGGCCTCGGGCGTGGGGCCCGACGCCACGGACGGCTCGGCCGCCGTCTCGTCGCTCTTCGACCCGACCGGCACGGGCGCCATCGCCGCCGACGACCGCGCGCGCAAGTCCGCCGGCGCCGCGCTGCGGGCCGAGGCAGAGGTCCGCGGCGTCGGCCCTCGCTTCGACGTGGTCGTCACGCTGACATCAGCCCTCCCCGTGACGGCCGCGGGCGCCAGGCTCCTGGTGGAGTTCGACCCGTCAGAGTACGAGATCGTTGGGCGGCACGCCGCCGCCCCGGGCGCCAGCACTCACGTCCGCGACCTCCCAACGCTCGCGCCCAGGTGCCCCGTCGTGATCCCGGTGTCGGTGAGGTGCGTCGACGCGGCGGGAGCGCCGCGAGCTCGCATCCGCCTGACCGTTCTGCCGCCCCTCGACTGCGACTACGAGCCCGGACGCCTCCGCAACGCCGCTCGGACGGCGGCGGGAACAGGCAGCGCGTCCAAGCCCCTCGTGTCCATCGCGGTCGAGATGCCACAGGCGGCGGAGCCGGACATGTGAAGCGTCCCAGGCCAGCGGCCGGCTAGACAACCGACGACGGCCGGAGCGCGTGCGCTCTGACTTGACCGGCCCAAAACGAGCAAGCGCGCCCGCCCACCGCACACTGGGCGCCCCCGCTGCCCACCATATCGCATTGCCGGGCACCCTTTTCCGACTGCCTCGCACCCCCACGGCTTCCGGTCGTGCGGGGGCTCACGTGGGCTGCGATCAGCGGACCGGTTCAACAACTCGACGGGGTTCGAGCCCCGCCGCCAGGCCGGCCGTGCGGCCCCGCCGCTTCGGTGGTTTTGATAGCACACCATACGCGGGCAGGTGCTGGGGCGGTGGGAGAGGGGCGACGCGCAATGCCAAGGAGCTCAGCGGCAGCTGTGCTTGCGTGTTTGCTTCTGGCAGCACTTGCTCGCTCCGACGCCCTCCCCGAGACAAGGACGCCGACCCTGGTTGACATTGCTGCCGAAAATGCTCCGGTGGAGATTCCCATTGCCGGAGCCTTCCGCTCCGCTGCCACGGGCACCATCGACGACACGTCGGACTCCGTCGTCGTCCCAAGTGCCCAGGAGACGGCGCTCATCCTGGACGGAAAGAAGGGCACCTGCCTGAACAAGGAGCTAGGCGGGACTTCTGTGGGGATTCCTTTTCTGCCTAGGCTCTATTTCGGGAGAGACGCGCAGCTGTCCTTGGACCTCGGCCGGGAGTATGATGTCCAGAGCGTCAAGGTGTTTGCAGACCCTGGACAGTCGAACGACAACAAGATCAGCACGTGGGCGATGCTGAGCGTGTTCTTCTCCACCGTTGCTGGGTCGACCACCAAGGGGGAGTGCGGCAAGACCGCGGGGCTGAAGGTGTTCAACAACCAGGGCACGAAGAAGGACACGGTGTGCGAGGAGGACTGCGACTGCACGTCGTGCCCCGCGGCCTCGGACGTGTGGCCGCCGGACGGCACGACGATGTCTCAGCCGATCCGGTCTCGCTTCCTGCTGCTGGACTTCGAGGGCACCGACACGCGGAATAACTGCGGCATCGAGTACGACAAGTGGTTCATGTCCCTCTGCCATGTAGAGGTGCTGGTCAAGTTCTGCGACGAGGGGTACTTCTTCGACAAGCCGGCAGGGCTCTGCAGGCTCTGCCCGCTCGGCCACTACTGCAGAGGGGGTGACACCAGCCTGGTCGCCTCGCAGTCGGCCACGCCTTGCCCCCCCCGGGTGTTCGGCGACGCGCGGGGTCTCTCCACCCCGGCCTGCAACGAGCCGTGCGGCGACGGCTTCGACTGCTCCGCCGGCACCGTGGCCAGCCGCGCCAGCGTGGCCTGCCTCTCCAGGACGAAGTGGTGCGCCAACGGCTTCGGCACCAACGTGCAGCCGGGGGCCTTCGGGGCCCAGGACGGCAATGGGCGCACGGTGAGCCAGGAGCCGTGCGGGGCGGGGCAGTACTGCACAGGGGGCGAGCGCTTCCCCGTCCCCGCCGGCTACTGGTCGTCCAGGGCCATCAACTCGGACCCGAACGGGGAGGGCGTGTGCGAGAAGGGCTTCTTCTGCCCCGAGGGGTCGACGTCGGCCCGGCAGGTGCCCTGCACCAACCCGACGGCGTTCTGCCCCGCCGGCTCGTCGGCGGCACAGGCCACCGGGACGGGGTTCTTTGCCGTCCGCAGCACGGTTGGGCCCTTCACCGTGTCCACGGGGGAGGAGATCTGCCCCGTCGGCACCTACTGCCAGGGCGGCGTGAGCATTTCCTGCCCCGACGGCACGACTTCGACGACGCAGGGCCAGTCCAGCCCGCAGTGCGACGGGCCCTGCCCGCCGGGGTTTGCGTGCGCGCCGGGCGGGCAGGCGTTCAAGTGCGGCATCGGCTACTATTGCGGGGAGGGCACGGTGCTGCGCGAGAGCGTCCTGCCGCACAAGGGCCGCACGCCCTGCCCTGCGGGCACGTTCAACGACCTCACCGAGACGGGGAGCTCCGTCGCCGCGTGCGCCGAGTGCCCCGCGAACCGCGCGAGCAACATCCTCGCCGCCGACGCCCTCGCGGACTGTCAGGAGTGCGAGTTCGGCTCGGCCACACCGCCCGGGTCGCTCGCCTGCGTGCCTTTCCTCCGGTCCGTGGTGGCGGCGGACGACGGCGCGGACAAGACGCCAGGCATCTCCGACCTTGACGTCGTCCTCTTCCAGTTCGACCGCCCCACCAACACCCCCGCCGTCGACACGGATGCCAAGGTTCGTACCGTGGTGCGGTTCGAGCCGTCGCTGTCCGAGGTGCGGCTGCGCGGGTCCTGGGAGAACCAGGGGCGGAGCCTGCGGGTGACCCTGGTGCTGGTGCCCGACTCCATCGACCGCTTCACCACCCGGCCCTACGCTCTGCGGGCAGGCATCGTCGACGGCGTGATACAGTCGGCGGACGGACTGTCCGCCATGGTGTCGCAGTCCGCCGCGCGGCCGGTGGCAGGCGACTGGGGCCAGTCCTCCCAGCCCGTGCTGTCCGTCGCCGCGCTGGTCCCCGCGCCCAAGGGATCCAGGATGGCGCGCCTTTCCGAGGGCGCGCCTCTGGAGCCGATGGAGTGGCCGCTCATCCCCCTCGCCGGCGACCGCATCGTCCTAGGCTTCGACCAGCCTGTGCGTCGCGTCAACATCAGCACCCCCGAGGACCTCGACGCCCTCCTCGCCTGGTCGCGCCCCCCCGCCCGCGCGATGAGCGCCTCCTTCAACGCCCGCCTCACCGTCCTCACCCTCCTCGTCACCGACCCGCACCCGCTCGACGCCGTCAACGCCACCGCCGCGGCGGCCCTCCGCCCCGGCAGCCTTGCCGTCGGCATCCTCCCCTCCGCGGACCTCACCAGCCTCGACCGCTCCTCGAGGCCGTGCAACGACACTGCCGTTGTCGGCGGCGCGCTGCGCGTCGTCCCCTCGGCTGTGGGCGCTGTGCAGCACTCCCCCGCATCGGTTCTCGTGCGGTTCCAGCCCCCAGTCCTGCCCCCCAGCGCCATCGACGCCTCGACCCTTGCCTCCACCGGGCTCACCAGCCCCCTTGTGCCCACCCACGTGCTGCTCCGCTGGTGCTCCGGCTCGGCCTGGTGCGACGAGGCGGCCGTCGGCCTCCTCGCCGGCGCCGAGGCACCAGACGCCGAGGCCGGAGCCAACAACGGCACCACCGGGTACCCGGGCGGCGACGGGGGCGGGGCGCAGGCCCTCGCGCTCCGCCCGACCACGTGGGCGCTCCTCCCCTCCACGCAGCACGGGGCCGTGGCGCCGGGCGTCTCACTGCGCGTGTGGGCCGCGGCGGTGACCTCGGACGGGCGGGTGTGGCCCTGGGTGCCCGCTGCGGACGCGGCGCCCTCCCTCCACAACGCGGATGCTCACGCCGACGGCACCTGCGCCGCCTCCCCCGCCTCCCGCGCCCCCAGCGGGAGCGACACCACTGCGGAGGAGGCCGCTGCCGAGGCCGCCGGCTTCCGCACCGCCCTCAACGGCGTGACAGGGTGCGTCTGCGCCCTGGAGGCCGAGGCCATGCCCCACGATGTCCAGCCGCCCCCCTTCAACAGCGACGGCACGGCACTGGCCACGCCCCCGACCCACTTCGACCCGCTCCTCGGGAGCCCCTGCGACCCCACAGCGCCGGTCCACGACGCAGCCACCGCCCTCGGGCTACTCTGCCGGTGCCGCCTGGCCTCGTCGCGCGCCCCGTCCGCCGCGGAGGCCAGGGCGGAGTGGTTCACCCCGGCCGCGCCGCTCACAGCCCCGTGCGACGCCCCCGCCTTTGCCGTGGAGAGCCCCGCCGTAATCGGGGCCGAGGCCCCCGCGGAGCTGTCCACGGAGGGCGGGGAGGTCGTCCGCCTCCACGGCCGGGGCCTAGGCCTCCTGCCCCCCGGCCTTCGCGTCTCCGGCGACGACCACGCAGCCGTGGCCGCGATCCTCTACTCGCGCAACTGGGCGGCGGGCCGCGCGGTGCGGACCGCCTCGCCGCTCTCCGCGGCAGAGCTCGCGGAGCTCCCGGGACCGCTCCCGCCGGCGGGCGCCGCCCCCGCGACGCGCCTCGAGGCCCTCACCCACGGCTCGGGCGCGGCGCTGCGGCCGCTGGTCGGCGCGTCGGTGACCTCCCACGACGGCGTCACCACGCCGCTGGCCTCGTGCACCATCCAGTGCTCTCAGCTCGTCATCCGCTGCACCACACTCCCCGGCATCGGCAAGGACATCGTCCCGTCCGCGCGCATCGGGGCCACGCCGGCAGAGCTCCTCGAGGACACCGTGCGGGCCCGAAGCGACCCGGGGGCGTCCTCGCGGGAGCTCGCGCGGCTCAGCCTCAGCGACGCCGGCTTCGAGTCGCCACCGCTGTGCCGCATGGTCTCGCTCGACGGCCTCCGCGCCTGCCTCCGGTACGGCCCTCCCGTCATCGCGTCCTTCTCCGGCAACGGCAGCGCCGACGCGCTCACCCCGGGGGGGCAGAGCGTCCTGGTCCTCGGCCGGCAGCTCGGCCCCCGGGCCGCCGTCGCCAACGACTCCTCCCTCAGCGTGTCCTACAGCCCCGTGGGGTCGGACCGCGTCTTCTCCGCCCGGGGCTGCAGCGTGACCAAGGACCACGAGGAGATGACGTGCGCCATGGCACCCGGCGCGGGCGGCCAGCTCTCCTGGACCGTCGTCGTCGGCCGCCAGAAGAGCGTCGTGCCCCGGACGAGCTACGCCTCCCCGGCCATCACGGCCGTCCGCCCCTTCCGGGGCGCGGCCTCGGAGCCGTGGCAGGTCCCGGATGGCCCCGACCCGGGCCTGATCGCGGCCTGGCCGGGCATGCTCGGCACATCTGCCCTCGGCACGCGCGGGGGCGACTGGGTCGTGGTGGAGGGGACGAACCTGGGCGCCGACGCCTCCTTCGTCTCCCGCGTGGCCATGGTCGCGTCGGGCGGGCCGGGGGTGCCCCCGCTGGAGCTGCTCCTCTTCGCCTGGACCGGCGAGCCGGTGACTCGCGCGGCCGCCGGCACGCTGGGCGGCCGCCCGGCGCCGGAGCGGTGCTGGATGGCCGTCCCCCACGAGGTCCTCCTCTGCCGCACGCTCCCGGGCGCGGGCACGGGATTCGGGGTGGAGGTTGCCGTGCTGGACGTGCTCTCGCCCCGGTCGTCCGCCCGCCTCGCGTACCGCCCGCCCTCCATCGCGGCGGTCACGCAGCAGGTGCCCACCGAGGGAGCGGACCGCGTCGAGGTGCGCGTGGCCAACGCGCCCCCCGACCCCACCATGGTGGTCCTCGACGTCGCGGGGACCAACGTCACCGCCTTCTCCATGCAGGCTCTGCCGGACGAGCCGACGTCGGCGGTCCTGATCTTCTCCGTGCCGCCGCTCGTGGGCGCCGTGGGGGCCATCCTGAGCGTCCCGGTGCGCGTCGCGGCGCGCGGCCAGTCGTCGTCGACCTCCATCGCGGTCCGCCCCCTCCGCGTCACGCGGCTCGACGTGGACAGCATCGTCCGGCGCTTCCGGGTCGAGGAGTCCCCGCCGCTGAACCTGGCCACGGCGGCCGAGACGGTGCTCCTGGAGGTCTACGGCTCCTCCTTTGGCTCGGACCGCTCCGCCATCAACGTCACCGTGGCGGGGGAGCCGTGCCGCATGCTCTCCCAGGCCGAGATCCGCGACTATGTCGAGGGCCGGGCGGCGGACAACCCCCACACCACCCTGGTGTGCTGGACCACGCGGCGCACGGGGACCGTCGTCGTGACGGGGGCGCCGCCCATCCCGGGCGCGCAGGGCATCTCGGCGTCTCTCGCCTACAACTACAACGAGATCAAGCGCGCCCCGACCCCCCTCCGCGCCGTGCCCTTCCCCAACGTGACGAGCCTCAGCCCGCTCGGCGGCGAGTTCATCGTCGTGCGAGGCACGGACCTGCACAGGGCGGGGGACCTCGCGGTGGAGTTCCTCCTCCTCGACCGCTCCGACCAGACCCGCGGCCCGGACGAGAGCCCCGTCGTGGCGTCAATGCCGTGCGTCGTCCCCACGCGCGGGCAGACGGCCGCCATGGCCCGCGACCCCTGCACCGCCGAGACCACGCGCGTCTTCACGGCCGGCCCCGCCAACGACGACGAGCGCTCGGCCATCTGCGCCTCGCCCACCGCCATCCTCTGCCGGACCGTGGCCGGCCGCGGCGCCTCCCTCTATGTCCGTGTCATCTCCAACACCCTCGCCGGCGTCTCCACCGCGGCCATCGTCGGCTATGCGGCGCCCCAGGTCCTGGCCGTCACGCCCGCGGTCATCGGGACCGAGGGCGGCGTCAACGTCACCATCAGCCTGCGGAACGGCGGCGGCCGCTCCCTGCCCCCCGAGGTCTTCGTCGCCGCAGCGGCCACCCAGCAGGCGCGGGACCTCGCGCGGCAGGGGACCGTGACCATCGGCGGCAAGCCCTGCGCCGTCGTCTCGTGGACAGACCGCGCCGTGGTGTGCGAGGCCCCGCCGGGTGTCGCGGAGTCGCCCGCCGTAGTCGTGGCAAGGGACACGTCCGCGGTCCTGCCGCCCGGCGGTTTCGCCTACCGCGGCCCCGTGGTTTTCCCCATATCCGAGGCCCTGTGGCCCTTTGAGCCCGAGGCCATCCAGGCGCAGGGCGACAACGCCACGCTCGGGCGGCTGCGCGAGGCCGAGCGCATGGCGGCGGTGCTGCCGTCCGCGGCGGCGACGCTTGCCAACGGGCTCGGGCCCGACGACGCCCTGTACGCGTTCCCGACCTCGGGCGGCGTGCGCCTCGTGGTGCACGGGAGCAACTTTGGAGCGTCGCCGGTGGTGCGCCTCACGAGGGGCGTGGAGACGGGGGCGGGGGACGTCGTGAGCACGCAGGTGGCGTGCGCGCCCGTCCCGGCGCTGAGCTCCCACACCAGGGCCGTGTGTGACGTCGGGGAGGGCCTCGGGGCGCGCATCAACGTGACGGTGGACACCGGGGCCAGGACGTCCGTCGCGCCGTGGCGCTGCCACTTCGAGCGGCCGAGCATCGCCTCGATCCGCGTCGACACGCTGCGGGTCAGCCCCGCGGACTTCCGCACCGCGGTGACCCCCGTGGTCCTCGGGCGCAGCCTCACCACCGAGGTGGACGCCGGCTTCCGCCCCGCCGCCGGCGGCTTCCTCCTGCACATTCGCGGCCGGTCCTTCTCCGCGGCGCCCCGCGTCACCGTCGGCGGCTTCGACTGCCGCATCGTCTTCGCTGAGATTGGGGACGGCCTCTTCTCCGGCGTCGGCCGCATCGTCGCCACGGCTCCCGCGCCCGGGGAGCTCGGCACGCCCGCGCCCGGCACCGTCACGGCCGACGTCGGCGGGACCACCATCGCCGCCGCGTGGGTGCTCGGCCACCGCAGCATCGTGTGCGCCGCCCCCGCCGGGATCGGCCGGTCCGTCCCCGTCGTCGTCTCCGCCGGCGGCCTCCGCTCCCCCTCCGTCCCCCTCGACTACGACGCCCCCTCCCTCCAGCTCACCGTCCCGGGCTACGCCACCGCCGCCCTCTCCCCCGCCGAGGGCCAGCCGCAGACCCCGGCCGCCACCGTGCTCATCCAGGGGGCCTCCTTCGGCCAGGAGGTGTCCACCCCCGCCGCAGTGGCCCGCCTCGCCATGCGCTCGGGCGCCGACGCCGCCGCCGACCTCCTCCGGGAGTTGCCGGCCGCGGGGCCGGGCGACGTCCGCGCGGATGCCCCGGCCTACGGCTACCTCCTCGGCCCCGCCCTCGGCTCCGACGGCGTCGTCCTCGACGTGCTCTTCTCCCCCTGGTTGCCCGACGCCGCGTCGCTCGCCGCGGCGCTCGACGCCCCCGCGGACGTCGCCCCGCCCGTGATGCCGTCGCCCCTCGTCTTCCGCCGGCTCTGCTCCGCCGTCACGATGCCGTCGCCCGACGCCGCGCTGCAGTGCACCGTGTCGCGCGACGCCAGCGTTGGGGTCGGCCTCCTCACCGTGCGCGTGGCCGACGCCGCCGCCGCCCCGCGCGGCGTGCTCATCCTCTGCCCCGCGGGCTGGTACAGCGGCGGCATCGGCCAGTCCTGCCTCCCCTGCCCCGAGGGCGCCATCTGCCCCGGCGGCTTCGTGGAGCCCCTCCCCCAGCCCAGCTTCTTCAAGCGTGGCCGCACCGGCTTCGCGGAGTGTATGCCCCGCGCGGCCTGCCGGGGCTTCGTCGAGGGATCCGTCAGCTTCCCCTTTGGCGACGTGCAGCTCGGCAGCGACGCGTCGCGGTACGTCCGGGGCGCCGACGCCACCGCAGTCCCCGGGCAGGCGGCCCGCGCCCTGCAGGACGAGTCGGCGGCGGCCGCCCAGGCGAGCGCGGACCGCGTCCTGCTGGACATCGAGGCGGCGTGGCGCGGCACCGGCCCCGCCGTCACGGCGCTCTTCCCGCCCGGCGGCCCCGTGGTCCGCGCGTGGGCCGACGCCCAGGAGCTCAACGCCCTCGCGCTCCGCTCCCAGTGCTCCTCGGGGTACGCGGGGGACCGCTGCTCCGTCTGCAGCCGCAAGTTCTACCGCCTCGAGGCCGACTGCATCGCCTGCCCGGACCTCGGCTGGCTCTACATGCTCATCGGCGGCTGCGCCATCGTCCTCCTCGCGGGCCTGGCGTACCTCCTCCACCGCTCGCAGATCAACCTCTCGGGCGCCAGCGTCGGCGTGGACTTCCTGCAGAGCGTCGCGCTCTTCGCCACCCTCGGCTTCCGCTGGCCCGTGGAGCTGCGCATCGCGCTGCAGACCCTGGGGTCCGCCAACCTCAACCTGCAGCTCCTCGCGCCCTCCTGCACCGTGGAGTGGAGCGCCGAGATCCAGTTCTACCTCATCGTCGCGCTCCCCCTCGGCTGCACCATCGCCGCAATATTCGCCGCCGCATTCGTCCGCGCCGCCCAGCTCGTCTGGCGCTGCGCCCGCTCGCTGTGCTGCGCCGGCGCTGCGAGGGGCCGGGGCAACGGCTCCACCACGGCCATCGGCACGTCGACCCTCGCCACGCGCCGCAAGAGCGGCGTGGGGGGCGGCGCCGCCGCCGCTGGCGAGGACTCGTCGGTGGTGGACCTCATCCTGGGGGCCGCCTTCTCCATCCTCTACTTCGCATACCTCACCGTCTGCCGCACCTCCATCCAGTGGTTCGACTGCTTCCCCGTCAGCAGGCCCGACGGCAGCCCGGGGGAGCTCGTCCTGGACGTCGACCCGTCCATCGTGTGCGACACGTCGGTGAGCCCCGTGTACGCCCGCGTCCTCCCCCTCGCCTACGTCAGCACCGTCGTCTACGGCGCGGGCGTCCCCATCGTCTTCACCGTCATCCTCTGGATCTACAAGGCCGAGATCACCGCGGACCAGGTGCTGCGGGAGCGAGGCGAGGGCAACTCGCCCCGCACCAACCCCAACTTCGCCGTCCGTAAGCGCTTCGGGCGCATCTACAGCGACTTCCGCGCCGGCTTCACCACGTGGCGCGTGGTGCTCCTCCTCCGTAAGCTCGCGCTGGTGGCCGTCGCCCTCCTCTTCTCCCGCGAGGCGCTCTTCGCAGGGACGCTCTCCGTCCTCATCCTCTTCCTATCCTACGCCGCGCACACCAAGTACAAGCCCTTCCTGGCCACGGCTGCGCTCTCCAAGGAGTTCCTCAAGCTCGCCGAGGACGAGGAGGAGGCCGGCGGCATCGAGGCCAAGGACCTCCTCAGGGGGCGGTCCGTCGGCAAGCAGCGGCCGGGGCGGGCCCCGCGGTCCCGCTCCGCCGGCCGCCCCGTGGCCCGGTCCGCGTCGGGCGGCAGGCCCGCCCGCTCCGGCCTGGGCGACGTGCACGAACGCGGGGCGGGCTCGCCGCGCTCCGGCCCGGGCGGCCGGGCGGGCGGCAAGCCCGCGTCGGGCGGCGGCGCGTGGTCCGGTACCATCGCGATCCTCGCTCGCATCGGCCGCGTGCTCTGCCCGGTGATGGTGCTCTGCCTGAACGACGCCGACGCCAAGCGGCGCCTCCGCATGCGGCAGGCGGTGCGCCGCGCCCGCCGCCGCAGGGCCAGCCTGGCGGCCGGCGAGTCGGGCCGCAAGTCGTTCCGCCGCGCGACGCTGGCGTTCAAGGAGATGCAGGGCAAGGGCCTCATCACCGAGGCGGAGGGCCGCAAGGCCCAGCAGGGGCAATGCCTGCACTCGTGGTTCCGGTGCCTGTGCTGCTGCTGCGTCTGCTGCTGCGGCCGGGCGGCCCCCAAGGACCTGGACAGCCTGGGGAAGGACGAGCTCCGGGAGCTGGCCGCGCTGGCGGCGGAGTCCAGCCTGGGCTACCAGTTCGACTACAACGCGCTGGAGAGCTCGTACCTGAGCTCCAGCATCACCATCCTCGTGGGGGGCATGGTCTTCTCCACCGTGGAGCTGGTGCACGGCAGCGTCGAGTACGTCCTCCTCACCACCTTCCTCTCCCTCATCATCCTCTCCGCCGGCCTCTCCTTCCTCTACCTCCTCCTCTTCGAGCTCTACCGCTCGGTGCGGTTCGCGCACGTGTTCAGCATCGCGCGGCAGTATGAGGACAGGCTGCGGTCCGACACCACGGCCATGTCCAAGCACATCAAGGGCATCGACGTGGTCTTCAAGCGGGCCGACAGGGACGCCTCGCGCCTCGCGGAGGTCGGCCGCCTCCTCGCCGCGTCGAGCTCGGGCCGCGCCGCGTCGGCGTCGCCGCGGTCGGGCGAAGGCGCCGGCGCCGGCGCCGGCAGGAGGGCAAGCGGCGGGGGCGGGATCGCCAAGTCCGCCCGCCTCGCAAAGTCCCACCGGGCGGCCGCCAAGGCCGCCGCGGGCACCGCGGGCACCTCGGGCACCGGCCCCGCGTCGGGCCTCGTCCCCTCGGCGGGGCTCCGGCAGCGAGCCGGGTCCACCACCACGGCGCCCGCCATAGCGCCCCCTGACGCGGAGCGCCCATCGACGCCCAGGCCCGCAGCGTCCGGCGCTTTCAGCATGTCCGACATCGCCGGCGCGGCGCTGGAGCGCCTGAGGGCAGAGCAGGAGGCCTCGAGCGCAGGCGTCCGCTCCGGCCGCGCGGCCAAGCACAACACCCTTGCCCTCATGGCACGCGCGGCCAGCGAGTCGGGCTCCGTCATCCAGGTGCTCCGAGCCGCGCCCCCGAAGCCGCAATCCTCCCGGCGCGTGGGCGGCCGCCGCCGCGTCGCCGGCGCGCTGCTCCGCACGCGGTCGGCCCACGGCCCCGGTGGCATGCTGGCGGCCTCGGTGTCCACCGATTCGACGGCCTCGTCACGTCTTGGCGACACGCTCGTGCCCCTTGCGAGCCCCGGGTCAGACCAAGCCGTCCGCCCCGCCAGCGCCGTCACCAGGTCATCCCCGCTGGCCGCCGTGGTGGCCACCACGCGCGGCCGCGACGACGGGTTCGCGACAGCAGAGCCGGTCGACAGCAAGCAGAGCCCCTTGCGCAAGGGGCTCCTGCCAGCCCTGGCCGGCGCCGAGGACGAGGCCCGGGTCGATGCCACGAGCGCCGCTGACAGCAGCGACGACGACGACAACGACGACGACGATGATGCCGCCTCCGGCGACAACGTCACCGACGCCGACACCGGCGGCCCGGAACAGCCCTAGGCCTTCGCCGGCCGATTGCTCGATTCATACCTGTCCCACCGCCTGACACATTTTCACCCCAAGACTCACGGCATTGCCGTGAGTCACTGATTGATGCTGCTTCGAGGCTGAGTCTAAGGTGTGCAAGATGCGCGCCCGCGTGCCACAATTGAACCGCACCTCGATGAATGACACTCAGTTCAAGCAAGCCCCAGCCCTATCTGTCGCCCACATTCAGGTTGTCGGCACTTGGCCGCCATGGCCGATGTCGGGGCCCTGGTGGCGAGCTACGCCAGGCTTGGCCTCCACAGGCACATCGGGACGGTGTGCGCGGAGGTCATCGCGAAGCGCGGCAACGACCCGGTGATGGTGCTGTGGTCGGCATTCAGCTCGGCCATGGAGGGTGAGACTGCGCGCCCGCACGCCCCTCGCGCGGTTAGAGACTAAGTGGTGTTACGAAGCGGTAGGGTGGTGCCTGCAGTATCGTGCAGGGGCTGCTGCCGGGGATTAGGCGCCGGCCGCCGTTGCCAACGGCCGGCCGCCGCCGCCTGGACGCCGCTGCCCGGCTCCCCGGCGCCCATGTCCTGATATTGGTATGGCGTGCGTATACCATGTCGTATGGCGCTGAGGATACCTGCGCCCGGGGCGCTCCGCCCGCCGCCGGCCGGCTTCCCGGGCTGGAAACGGCTCGGCCGCCAGTCCGCCCGCTTCGCGCGGCCGTCGGAAACCACAGCCCGCCGGGCCCCATGACACCGAAGCGCCAGCCGTTCCTGACCCGATGTGACCCCGCCGCTCCGCGACGCGCCCGCAGGCAACACGGCGGCGGCGATCCGGCAGGCGGACTCGCTCCGGTCGAAGCGCCCAGCCAACCTGGCGGCCCTCCTTTGCCTCCAGGTGTTTCATCAGCGCGCGAGCATGGTGGACCGCGCGGCGCTCGAGTCGGTTCGGACCGACATGCGCACGGCGGAGCGGGAGGCGGCGCCCCAGCAGCTTGCGCTCGCCGCGACGTTTGCCGTGCACCTGAGCGAGTGGGACCGCGCACTCGCCCTGGCTGACGCCGCGACGACGGCAGCGCCCAGCGACCCGGCCTGCCTGTCCGCCCGCGGGTGGGCGGAGCTGGGGTCCGGGGGGCGGGAGGCGGCCGAGGCGGCCCTCGAGTACCTTGACCGCGCGGTGGCGGCGTCGGCCGGCGGCCCGGCGGGCGGCGGGGTCGTTGACGCCCGCATGGGCCGCGCGGTGGCGCTGCAGTGCCTGGGCCGGCGGGAGGAAGCCCTGGACGCGCTGAACGGGGTGGTTGCCGCAAACCGATGGATGCTGCCCGCCGTCGCGGAGCGCGGCCGGCTGCACGCGAGGCAGGGCGACTGGGAGGGCGTCGGCGAGGCGTCGGCGGCGCTGCTTGCGTCGGACCCGCTGGACGTGGAGGGTCAGATGCTCGCTTGCCTCAAGGCCCTGGCGGGGGACGGTGACACGGCGGCCGCCGCGCTGGCGATGCGGCAGCTCGTGGCAGCGGCAGACAAGCACGAGCCGGGGAACGCGGCGCTGCTGCTGCGGTACGTGCGGCCGCTCGCGCGGATGGCGGGGGACTCGAGGCCGGTGCTGGAGGCCGCGCTCAAGGCGGCACGCAAGGCAGCGGCGGCAGACGCCTCCAGCGCCGACGCGCTCGCGGAGTGCGGCTTCCTGCAGGCGCAGCTGGGCGACCTGGAGGCGGCGAACGAGAGCTTCGCCTCGGCGGCTCGGCTCGACGACGCATGCATCGACGCCGTCGCCGGCCTCATCTGGTGCCAGCTGGCGGCGGGACGGTGGGAGGACGCCGCCGCCCAGCTGGAGATGTTCTCCGTGGTGCAGGAGACGGTGGGGCGCACGGCGCAGATGGCCCTGCTCGACGGCATCGTGGCCTGGCGACGCTCGGCCGACCCGTACTCGCACGTGGCGTACCTGGCAGAGGCGCGTTCCATCCACTCCAAGGCCTGGGCGGCAGCCCGCTCGGACCCGAGGGTGGACGTGTACGACGCGCTGACGGTGCTGGACCCGACGCTGCAGCTGCGCGTGGCCCGGGAGCTCCTGATCCACGCCAGGAGCGCCGACGCGGGGGACGGGGACGGTGACGACGGCGGCGGGGGCGGGGACGACGGGGACACCGACGCGTCGATCCGGCGCGCTGGTGGCGTGGGCCTCGCGGTCCTGAAGGAAGTGACCGACCAGGTCCCCGGCATGGCCGAGGCGCGGCTGCTGCTGGCTAGGGCGCACCTGCGGGCCGGGAACGCGGACGAGGCGTCCCGGGCGCTGGTGGCCGTGCTCTCCTCGGACTCGGGCAACGCCGCCGCCCACCTCCTCATGGCGCAGGTGGCCCTGGCGCAGGGCTCCCGGCACCTCCCGACGGCCAAGGCGTCGCTGGAGCAGGCGCTGGCGCACAACCTGCGAGCCCACTCGTCCCCCGTGTATCAGCTCGTGGCGGCCCGCGTGGCCATGGCCGAGAAGCGCTTCGGGGAGGCTGTGCGGGCCGCGCAGCTCGCGCTCAAGGGCGTGAGGTCCGACACGGCCTCGGGCTCGGCTTCGTCGCGGGCCGCGGGGAGGCCGCGCGGCACGGCCGAGGGCGCGCTGGCGACGGTGAGTTCGGGCCCGCTGGGCGACCTGGCCGCGTCTGACCGCGTCCGCCTCTTCGTGCTGCTGGCGGAGGCCCACACGGCCAAGGAGCAGCTCAAGGAGGCGACTGACGTCATCGACGAGGCCACGGCAATGTTCGCGGGCACCCCCGACGAGGTGGACATCCTCGTCGCGCACGCCCGCCTCACCCTCGCCAAGGGCTCCGCCGAGGCAGCGGTGCGCATGCTCGCGAGCGTGCCGCACGACTCCCCCGCGTTCGGCCGCGCGCAGCAGGTGCGGGCGGGCATCCTGCTGAAGCACCGCCGCGACCGGCGCGCGTACATCCAGTGCTTCCTCGACGTGGTGGAGCGCCGGCCCACCACCGCCGCCCGCGTGGCGCTGTCGGAGGCGTACATGCGCATCAGCCTCCCCGACGAGGCCGTGGCGACGCTGCAGGACGCCCTGGACGCCGCCCCCGACGACGGCGCGCTGGTGCGGCGCATGGGCCGGGCGCTGGTCCGCAAGCACGACTACGAGAGGGCGGCAAGCTACTACCACGAGGCCCTGGCGCGGCTCGAGGCGGGCGCCGCGGGGGGCTCGGACACGTCCCTGGACGCCGGGCTGGTGGCGTCGCTGCGGCAGGACCTGGTGGAGCTGCTGGTGCGGCAGCAGCGGTTCGGCGAGGCGCAGTCGCTCATCGACGACGACCTCTCGCGCACAGAGCGCGACGCCATCTCCCTGCGCGGCACCAGGCAGTCGCTGCGGGCCATGGCGCGGGTGCAGGCCGGCGTCGGGGACGCGGGCGGCGCCGTGGTGACCCTGGGACAGGCTCTCAAGGTGCAGCAGCGCATCGTCGCCCTGCTTCGGCGGGACGCGCCGGAGCTCCTCCCCGCCGAGAAGGACAGCGCCGCGGAGCTGTGCCACGAGCTGGCCTCCGCCTTCCTCGCATCCACCCCCGCCGACGAGGCCCAGGCCCAGCGCTACCTCGCCGAGGCCCTCCGCGCCAAGGAGTCGCACGTCCCCAGCCTCACCGCGCTCGCCCGGCTCCTGCTGCGCCGCGGCGACGCCGGGCCGGCGGAGCGCCTCGTGGTGTCGCTGCAGCGCACGGCTCCCGACGCCATCGACTCCAAGATGCTGGCGGCGGAGCTGCAGCTGGCGCAGGGGAACGTCGACGCCGCGGCATACCACCTCGGGGAGGTCCTCACGGCCAGCCCGGGGGAGCACGAGGCCCTGGCGCGCGCCGTCAGGCTGCTCAAGCTCGCGGGAAGGCTCGCCGACGCGGTGAAGCTGGTCGACGGGGCCGAGAAGGCGGGGCGCGCGGCGGCGCGGGACCCCGGGGTGCGCTTCTGCCGCGGCCTGCTGCTCCGGTACCAGAACCGCCCCAAGGAGGCCATCGCGGCCTTCAACGACGCGCGGCACTCGGCGGTGTGGGGCCTGCGCGCCGTGGAGGAGATGGCTTGGACGTACGTCAGCCCCGACGGGGACGCGGTGTGGCGCACGGCGAAGCGGGGGGAGGAGGACGACGGCGGCGCGCCCAGGCGCGGGGCCAGGGGCCAGGCGGCCAAGGGGGCGACGTCCCGGGAGGAGTCGTCGGACGTGGCGCTGTCGCTGCTGGAGGGCGTGCCCTCGAAGCAGCGGACGCGGCGGCACCAGGTGCTGCAGGCCTACGCGCTCATGGTGCGCGGGGAGCCGCGGGCGACGGAGGAGGCGCACCGGGTGCTGGCGGCGCTCTTCACGGAGGACAAGGGCTTCGTCCCGGCAGTGGCCGCCATGGCGACGCTGCAGCTGCTGCAGGGCGACACGGCCAAGGCGAAGAACTCGCTCAAGCACCTCACGCGGCTGCCCTTCGACTCGGACGAGAGCGAGGACTTCGTCAGGGGCCACCTGATGCTGGCGGACGTGCAGATGGAGGCGGCCAAGAACGACACGGCCATCCGCATGTGCCGGGAGGCCCTCAAGCGAGACAGCGCCTCGGGGCTCGCGTGGGAGATCCTGGGCGACATCGCCGAGCGGGAGATGTCCTACGCCGACGCCTCGGAGCACTTTTCGCAGGCCTGGGCGGTCGACAGCGAGCGCAGCGCGAGGGTCGGGTACAAGCTCGCGTTCAACTACCTCAAATCCCGCCGGTTCACCAAGGCCATCGACGTGTGCCACAAGGTGCTGGAGCAGTTCCCCGACTACCCCTCGATCCGCGAGACCATCGTCGACGTTGCAAGGAGGAGCCTCAGAGTGTGACGCCGTCGCGAGCGCAAGCAGCGCCGGCCTGCGCCGAGGGCGTCAGAATGCAACCACCCCGCGCCCCAGGCCCATTCACGGCGGCAGATTCACACATGCTGCCCCTCCCGACTGAGTGTGCTGTTGGCGGGCGCACAGGCCTGCGGAACGGCGAGCAGCGTCTCTGCAGCCGCGCCCGCCCTCGTTGGCCGGGCCCGCACACCGCGGCAGCTCGCCCGCCCCCACGACTGCCAGCAGGATTGCCCGTGAGGCTTCCAGGCAATGGCTGCGCTGTCGAGGACGCTCACAAACGTGGGCCTTGTTGACTCCGCCGGGACGGATGATTTTTTCATGAACGAGGAGTACAAGGACGGCGAGAGCATCCTGAGCTGGATCGAGACCAAGTTCTACGACGACGGCGTGCTGCAGCAGTCCATCGTGCGCTCAGACGCGTCCGAGGCGGCGTTCTCGGGGCCAGAGTGCTCGCCGGTGGGCACGCCGATGGACGCAAGCGAGGCTCGAGCCCGGGAGACGGCGCTGCTCGTCCGTTCGGGCGCGCTCCACATCGCCGCCGCGCCCACTCTGGTCTCGCTGCTGTCGGACAGCGTGCGGAGGGCGCCGACCGGGCCGTCGGTGTTCAACGCACGGGTCAAGGTTCTCGGCGAGGCGTTGGCCCTGCTGGAGGTGAGCCGCGCGGCCGATGCCCGAGCTGGCACGCTGATGCATGTTCCAAACGCGGCGTGCATCTTGCGGCCGAGCACCGCGGCGGGGCGTCGCGGCCCGGCGCCAAGGGGTGTGGGGCTCCCCGGCCCCCCCCCCCCCCGGTT
>Ga0136560_1000312_pt1 | contig 23412 bp, 10 predicted proteins | sample AntRauMeHopE1497_FD_104925 | JGI IMG/M metagenome (GOLD analysis project Ga0136560, IMG submission 104925) | Saline lake microbial communities from Rauer Islands, Antarctica - Metagenome Hop E1 #497 | ecosystem: Environmental > Aquatic > Non-marine Saline and Alkaline > Saline | place... | reverse complement strand
GGACCCGCCGTCCCACGCCCCCGCCCCTCCGCCCCCCGCGGCCTGTCGAAGGCGCTCCAGCCCCTCCCCCCTCGCGTTGGGCGCCGACTGGCACGCCGCCGCCGCCGCCGCCGACGCCGCCGCCCTCACGTTGTCCTCCTCCTCCGCCGCGCTGAGCGGCGCGTCGGGGCTCAGCGCCGCCAGCGCCTCACGAAGGGGCGACGGTGCGGGGCCCCTCCCCGCCCCGCCACCGAACAGCGGTCGCATGAGCGATGACCCGCCCGCGTCGCTCGCCGCCCCCCACGGGGACATGGCTGCCGACGCCCGCCCGCCCCCCATCATCGCCACGGAGGCAGAGGAGCCCCAGGCACCGGGCGGCGCGGCCCCGCCCCGCCCGCGGTCCGCGGCTGCGGACGGGTCGGCCGTCGCGCGCTGCAGCATGGAGGCGTCGGCAGAGGCGCGCCGGCTCCGGCGAGCGTCCGACGTCCGCTGCGCGACCCGGCGGAACTTTCGGCCGTAGACGTCGTCGTCGCTGTTGTCGCTGGAGCTGGCCACGCCCACGGAATCGGCAAAGGCTCGGACGGGGCGGACGGGCTGGCGCCGCCGCTGCCACCGGTCCCGGCCTGACTCCGCCCACGCCGGGACGCTGCGGGCGACGGACGCCGCGCCGTCGTTGTCGTCGTCCCCGTAGCCGTGCCCATCCCCGGTGCCGGAGGCACCGCCCCGGCCGCTCCGCCTGTGCGGTGCGGAGACCGGAGCGACGCCCGCCCCCGGGAGGGACTCCGCACCCCAGCCCCGGCCCGCGCGCCGGCCGGTCGCAGCCGAGTCCCGCAGCCTGGGTGGGTCATGGTCCACGAGCGGGGAAGGCGCCCCGCGGGCGACTAGCGACCGCGCGACGGAGCCCGGGCTCTGCGATGCCAGGGCCCTCCGCCGCCGGGCCGACGGGCTCGAGCCCAGCTCGCTGCGCGTCTCCGAGGCCAGACGGAGCGCCGCCTCGATCCGCGCGGCCCTGGCGGCGGCTCGCTCGGCGCGCCGTGGGGATGCCGCCTCTGCAAACGGCGAGTGCGAGCCCCTGCGGCCGGCCCTCGCCCCGGAAGAGGCGCCCTGATCTGCCGCGGCAGGCCCTCCCGCCACGGAAACGGGCCGCGGGGCCGCCGTCCGCTGACGCCGGGCGGCGTCGGAAACAACTCCCGCAAGCGGCGTCTGCGTCGCGGCGTCCCGCACGAACAGCGCCTTGCCGTACCCCTTGGGCGCGCGGCGTGACGCCCGGGCGGACGATCCGACGCGGCGAGCCGTGACTGGCCCATCGCGCGCGGCCTGGGCTGCGGCCGGCTCGGCCTCGGACTCGTCGGAGGACACGTCGGGCGTGACGAGGGCAACGTTGCCGTCGGCCCCCGAGATCCGGCCGCGCATTCGGACAGACGACGGACCCGAGCTGGAGGGCGGCTTCCGGGCGGAGAGCGCGCGCATGGCGATCCCGAGCTCCTTGGTCGCCCGGCTCCTGCCTCCCAGGCTCGTCCGTCGCCCACCTCCGGCCACGGAGCGGGCTGCACGTCTGTCAACTGACCGCACAGACGCCGGGCCGCGCGGAGGGGAGGCCTCCACGGCGGACGGGTCTGGATCGCCGTGGGCAACGGTTGAGGCCGGCCGCGACGCCCGCGGCCGCGGCGGGCCATCGGACGCGAGCCTGGGTGAGACCCTGGGCACGTAGCGCGAGTCGCTGTCCTCGTCCGAGTCGGTGTCCAGCATGTCGTGGCGCTCCGCCGGGCGGGACGTGAAGGCTCGGCCGTCCCGCATCATGAGCGCAGCCATGGGGCCGTCCGCAGACTGGCTCCGCGCGCAGGGGCCTGGGCGGGGGGCGCTGTCGCGCAGCGGCGAGTGGTTTGTCGGCGGGAGTGTGCCGCGGGCGGCTGTTGGTCGATCGTTCGCGAGCGGCGGAAGCCGCGCAAGCGGATCACGCGAATACGGTGCGGGGCGGTGCGCTTACGCGCCGGCGTTGGTGGGGTCCCAGAGCCAGTCGGTGTTGAGGGAGTACCAGGGGGAGGCGTGGGCGGGGCGCCAGGTGACCTCGCCGTTGGTGCCGGTGACGGGGGTGGTGACCGCGAACACGAACTGCTTGTTCGTGTAGTCGTAGATGGCGGCGTGGAGGTCGCCGGTGGCGTGCACGGCGCTGACCTGCTGGGCGGCGGCGGCGTCGAGGTTGCCGTAGTACTGGTGCATGAGCTCGTTGAGGCAGGGGTGGTGGCTGGGCTGCACGTGCTTGTCGACGAAGACGAGGTCCTCGAAGCGGTCGTGGAGGGGGGGGTAGACGGGGAAGTTCTTGGGGTTGAAGATGTCGAGGTCGCGGTAGCTGTACTGCAGCAGCTTGAACTGCTCGTTGTCGCGGTCCGCGATGCCAAGCCAGATGGCGCAGGTGCGGTTGGCCGTGGCGGCGCGGGAGAGGGCGGTGTCGGTGTCGGCGTCGCTCCAGAGGATGTCCTGCATCAGGAAGTGGAAGGGGTAGCCCACGATGTTCTGCAGCTCGGTGTAGGCGTCCCAGACCTTCTCGGTCACGGCCATGCCGGAGGACGACATGCCGGTGATGGCGCCGAGCAGGCCGGACCACGAGAGCACGGTGTGGCTCGCGCCGCCGTCCGTCGGGTGGTAGTTGAGCACAACGGGGAACTTGTTCAGGGGCTTGTCGAGGCCGAAATCGAGGGCGCGGAGCGCGAGGAGGTCGGTGCCCTCGGGCGTCGCCTTGCCCCAGGCGCCGATGTTCGTGCAGCTCGCCTTGACGAGCTCCGGGAAGAGGATCAGGCGGTGGATCTCCGTGGCGTTGAGGCCCGAGGTGGAGGACATGCCGTTGATCAGGTCGAACCAATGGGAAGGCGTGTACGGCGCCGTCGAGTCCACGGTCAGCTGGAGCGCCGCGGGGACGCCGTACTCCTCGATGGCCTTGACGATCTCCTCGGGGAGCTTCTTGAGGAAGTTCTGGATCTCGTTGTCGATGTACTGCGCGGACGGCAACCATGGAACTCGGGCGAAGGGAGTTGCCGGTGGCCCCTCAGCTCGAAGGGCGGCCGCGCCCGGCCGTGTGACGCCTCGATCATGTGGCATGTGGTGACATCTGCGGCATGGCGCGGGGGCGTCGTGCCGCGCTGACTCACGGCGAAGAAGTCGGGGAACAGCTCGTTGATCTCGGTCTTCATGAGCGCGCCGTACTGGGCGCCCATCTCAAAGGCCGTGCCGCGCATGTGCATCACGCTGATGTTCGTGCCGGGGAGGTGGTAACGCGACCCGTTGCCCCAGGAGCGCACAAACGTGGGCTTGGGGGCCGTGATGGGGAAGTCGTTCGGGGCGCCATCGCACGACGGGGGGGGCGTAGGGCCCGCAGCCGACGCGAGGACGGCCGAGGCCGCAGCAAGGATGGCAAGGACCGCGCGCATGGTCTCTGCCGGGGCCAGAGTGTGCCAAGGTGTCGGGGACAGCGCGGGTTGTTGAACTTGCCGATCGAACGCTCCTTTTGTTTGCCTGAGATGCTTTTGAATCATCCAGCTCACAGTTAAAGCCACGGTGTTTGCGGTTCAACGTGAGACACGTCGCATGAACGGGCCCCTGTGCCCGGGGTCGACACCGAGCAGCGCAGGGGCGTCGGGGCACGGTTCGAGAGCCGCGGGGCGCGGCAGCTGGAGGGAGCCACCGGGGGGCAGCGCGTCGCTGGTGCCGTTGAAGGTCGCGTGGAGGGCGCCATCGCGTGCCTGGGCTCAGCGCGAGCCCATTTCCCCGCCGTGACGCGCTCTCCGTGCTCGAATCCCATCCGCTGGCGAGCTGGCGCTCGGACGCTTCCCAGCCTCGGGTGTGCCGGGCGATTGTGAGGACGTCGGCGCCACGAGCGCTCCAGCTCGGCGCGGCCGGCGCTCGTCCGGCAGCTGCTGCGGAAGCAGAAAGCAGGCGGATGAGCGCATTCACAATGTACCGGGTTCCGCGGCACAGCGTGTTGCGACGGGGGAGGCGGGCAGAGCCTGCGGGGCGCCTCGGCCACGCCGCACCCTCAAGGACAGCCCCGGCGGACGCCATGGCGTTTGAGGGCGAGGAATTCGAATCGATCCGTACGCTGGTGCTGTTTGATGCCGGTGACGTCTCCGAGGAGCGAGCTTCGCCGGGCAAGATGCTCTACGAAAAGGTCGCCTTCAAGGACGGGGCGACCTGGTACCCTCTGACGGGAGACGGCCTCACCGCGTGCATGGAGGAGTGCCGGAGCGTGGTCGAGTGGGCGCTGGCGGGGGACGGCCGCGGGACGGTGGCGTCGGAGCTCAGCGGGACGCGCCCGGCGTCGCGGCCCGCTGTCGTGATCGTGATCGCGAGCGGCGACGCCGCCGCGTCCGTGGTGATGTCCCGCCTGGTGAAGGAAGGCCTGCAGCAGCGCACGGCCGTGCTGCCGCTCCCGTGCGGGGACGGAAACAGGCTGGCCATGACCGCCGGCTTCGGGTCCTCGCTCCCCCAGACGGCCCGCGTGGGGACCAACGAGCAGGTGCAGGCCTGGTGGAACGCCACGGTCGGCAGGGCGGTCGACAGGCTCACCGGGGCCGCGGCCGGGCCGGGCCTCGCGGCCGCCGGCGCCGCCGTCCGCGTCGACACGTGGAAGGTCCGCGTGATGGCTCTGCCCCCGCGGGGCGGCTCTGCCGCAGCGGGGTCGGTGTCGAGCCCCGCCCCCGCGAGCCGTAGCCACGCGACGGCGCCGCCCCGGCGTGCCTCCCGGCTCTACCGCGTGCTCGGCGGCGCGGAGCGGCCGACGTCGGTGGACAGCGTGGCGTGCACGGCCGTGTGCGGCGTGTCGCTGGGCGTGTGGGCGCAAGCGGAGTACGAACGAAGGGCGGGGCGCGCCGCCGCCGCCCCCTCCACCGACGCCGGCACGTGCGGCGTGGCCATGGAGGGAGGCCGCGTCCGCTGTGACTGGGGCTCCGTTGGTACGTTCGACCGGGTGACCCAGCTGGCCGGGGCTGTCGTCGCCGAGACCGCCACCCCCGTCACCAGGCTCCTCCGGAGAGTGGTGGTCGACGGAAAGGTGCTCGCGGAGGGGCGGTCGCTGCCCCCGTGCCAGGCGCTGGTCCTGCCAAACCTCCCTGCCTGGTCCCGGGGGACCGACCTGTGGCCGCTGGCCTCCCCCTCTGCCATCGCCTGGGCGAAGCTGCCCGTGTCGGAGCGCCTGGCGACGGAGAGGAGACACAACCCCTTCCAGGCGGGGGCAGGCGGCGGCGCGGCGGCGGCGGGCGGGGCGGCGCCGTCGCCCAAACCGGCCCGGGCGAAGCCGCGCGGTGCGAAGCAGGCCGCCGCGGCGCCGTCGGAGCCCGAGGAGGACAACCCCTTCGCAGCCGACGGGGAGTCGGAGTTCTACGGCAGCGGGCCGGGCGCGGGGGCCGGCGGCCGGGCGGCAGCGCCGGTGTCGACGTCGGGGCTCTACCCGCCGGGGTACGGGCCGGGGGGGAAGCTTCCCCCGGCGCCGGCGCCGGTGCCCGCGTCGGCGGCGGACGATGTCGAGGAGGCGGAGGAGGAGGAGGAGGCGGCGGCGTCCGCCCCAGGGGCGAGCGGGGCGCAGGGCGCGGGCCGGGTGGCCCGGGGGGGGCTTCCGACCGACAGAGCCGCCTCAGGGAAGGGGGGCCTGATGGGGTCCGTGGCGAGCGCGCTGGAGGGAGCCGCCCACGCGGTCGGAGCGGGTGGTGTGGTCTCGGCCGCGCTGGCGGGGCGGGGCCACACCGCCGCCGCGGCATCTGCCGACGTGCTCGCCTCCGCCGAGGCGGAGCTCGCCGCCGAGGAGGAGTCCACGGCCAGGTCGGGCGTGGGCGAGCCCACGGCGGCGGACGGCCAGATCGAGCTCATCGGGGCAGCGACTCTTTTGCAGCTCGGGCTTGCGTGCTCCACCGGCACGTCCGTCGCCGGCGGCCTTCACCGCATCGGCAGGGCGCGCTCGCTGCGGTTCGAGCTGCTCCCCACGAAGCCGCTGGTCGGCTCGGACCCCGATGACATCTTCTCGACGGGCCGGTGCGCGTACGTGCAAAGCGACGCCGACTGTGTCAAGGTCGCGCTGCCCGCCGTCGTCGAGATCATGCGGGGCCCGTCCGTTGCGGTTGTCCTTGCCGCCGACGACGCAAAGCTTGGTGCGGCTCGCGAAGAGGAGTGGTGAAATCAGAGCCAGAGAATGCAGCGCCAGCATTGTCGCCCTCGAAACACTCCCCAGCCACAGCGCCGCATTGCTGAGCCGGGAGCCTACCCCATACCTACCGGTGGGGCGGGCCTCCAGGGCGCTGCGGGACGGACTGCCGGCGATTGGGCGCGACTGCATCACAGGACGAAGGTGTAATGCCCGGGCCGAGCAGCAGGACGATCAAGGCGCCGGCCGCGGACATACCGGAGGTTTATGTGTACCGCGCGGCACGGCGTGGCCTGGTCCGGTCCGGGGAGCCCCCCAAGGTCATCAGCGACGACGTGCGCGGCTACGTGCTGGCCTCCCTGCCCGGCGTGTGGTCGTCCAGGTCCGTCCCCGTCCTTTCCGACTGGGGGACAGCAGTAACGATGCACAGGGGGCGGGGCTCTCACGGCAGGCCGCGTCCTCGGGATCAGTGGTCGGCAGCGCTGGAGGCGATGGAGGACACCGCCCGGAGGCGCGTCGAGCGCGGCGACTTTGCTGCGCCAGCGGGTGCAACGGTCGCGGTGTCGTGCCCGCTCAGCGCGGTTCCTGCGAGGGGCGCGGCGAGGCGCGCCGGGCTGGAGCCAAGCGGAGTGCCGCGCTTGCGCTCCGCGGCCTGGCCGCAGTGGGCGCCGCTGGACGCCCGCGGGCTGCCCCGTGTGCGCCCGGATCCGACGGTCGGGGCGTGCTTCCCCGCCCGGTCGCCGCAGCTCCTGTCAGTCCGCGCTGCGCTCTGCTGCGCCGAGAGCGTGGTCCCGGGCCCAGCGTGGGACGAGGCGCTCGGTGCCCTGGAGAGGGACATGGCGCACCTGCTGCAGAGCTGCCCCAGGGCCGTGAGGGCGGTCGCGCCCTCCATCGTGCCGCCGAGGGCGGTCGGGGCCGAGCAGGCAGACGGCGGCTCGGCCAGGGCTCCGGGGAGGACGCCCCGCCGGACCGCGGCTCTGGACGCCATGCGGATGGAGGGGGACAGGGCGGAGGCGGTGCGGGTGCCCAGGCTCCCCTGTCCCTCGCCCCCGGCGGGGGCTGCCTCCCGTGCGCAGCAGCCGGTCGTTTCCAGGGCTCCGGCTCGCGCCCCGTCGTCATCCCCAGCTCAGGGTGGGTCCAGCCAGCCCGGGACGCCCGCCCTCGATCACCCCGGCACGATCACGCTTCTCGCCGCCAGGGCGGCAGCCATCGCGTGTTCGGCCGTCGTCCTCAGGAGCCCCGGCATCGCGCCGTTCGGGCTGCTGGACACGGACCCGCGGCTCTGCCCGTGCGAACACAAGGCGCTGGCGGCGCACATGCTGGACGCCGCGTCGCTCCGCTCCGCCAGCGTGCACCCCGCCACGGCGGCGGCGTGGTTTCAGTACGACAGCCGGAGCGCGAACACGCCGGCCAGCCCGCGCAGGCTTCTGCCCATCGCCGTCCGCGCGGGGCCGCGGCACCTCGTGGTGCAGAGGTGCGTCGTGGTCGAGTGCTCCGACGCCTGCGGCTGCGACCCCGAGGCGAAGGCACGCAACAGGGTGGCAGCGCACGGAGCCCGCGCCCGAGTTTCTGCCCGCCTTCTGGGGCCGGGACGGGCGGGTTTGGGCGTGTTTGCGGACTGCGCCCTGCCTGAAGGCGCGCTGGTCGCTGTGTACGAGGGCGCAGTGGTGGACGCCAGGCCGACGGAGCCGAGCGAGTTTGGCGCGTTTTCGTCACTCGGAGGGTCAAGCGGCGGGGAAGCCGCGGCCTCGCTCATGAGCAGGGCCCGTGGCGCGCACAGGCGTCGTGCGGGGGCCGGCCGGGAGGTGCCGCAGCGCGGTCGCCGGCGCGGGAGGCAGCTGACGTCGTCTCCGTTCAGGCATCGGTCCGTGCTCGCCGCGGACGGCTCCCTTGCCGCCCAGGCGGAGTTTTCCATCGATGTGCGACTCGAGCACGCCGACAGCCTGGTCAGCGTCGTCCGTGCGGTGCGCCTGTGCGGAGCCCGGCAGCGCCGTAAGCGGGGGGCACAACAGCAGCCGGGGTCGTCGGCGCGGCCCGAGCCGACGGAAGCGGAGGCCATCGCCCGGTCAGCGGCTGCGGTGCTCATCTCGACTCACGCCCCGGACTCGGTCGCGTCGCAATCCCTCGCGGCGTCGTTTCACATGCTCAGAGCCCTGGCGCGGCACGGCTGCTTGGTCGGCGGTGGTCTTGCGGCGTCCCGCTCCGTGGAGGCGAGCTCGTCGCCCGGGCGCGTCGCTGGAGCCGTGCCTGGGACCGTGCCGTCGAGTGCCCGCGCTCCAGCCCTTGCGGGCACGGCTGCTCACGGGTCGGCGGGTCGCCAAGCGGCCTCCGCGGAGCCTACAGGGTCCGCCTCACGCGCCCATGACAATGGGAGCACGGCGAGAGCGACGACACCTCCCCTGCCGCCGTCGCTGCCGTCGTCCTCGGGCCGTAAGCGGCGGAGATCCACGAGCGAGGACTCGGACGACGACGACGCGGAGGCGGCCGGCGACGACTGCAGCGCGCTCCTGGGCGTGCTCTCCAGGCTCTGGGCGGCGAAGCCGGACATCATCACCGACGAGCCAGGGGTGGGGCGAGCGGGGCTGGAGCGCGCAGCCCTCGCCAAAGGCATCGCGGCTGCAGCCACCGCGGCAGACGCCATGGGCGGCCTCGGCGTGCCTGCGGCCGGGTCTCCCGCCGCGAAGCGAGCGGCCGCCGCCCGGCCGGGCCCGAGCGTGCTGCTCCCCGCCGGTGCCATGCTACCCTCGGAGCTTGTGGCGGCCCGCGCCGACGCCGTTCGCGCCGCGCGACAGGCCTCCCTGTCCAACCCCCCCGGCCTCGAGGGCTCTTCCCTCTCGGCGGTGACGCCCACTTTGGCGTCTCGCGCGGTGGAGTCCGCGGCAGAGCTGTCGCTGCGTCACGCGTACAGGGCCCTCGGGGCGGCCGATGTCGCGAGGATGGGCGCCACCGCCGCCGGGCCGGCGACGGGCGGGCCCGGGTCCCGGCGGCTCCTGGACTCATCCCTGTCCCCCCGCATCGTGCGCCTGCTTGACGCTGCGGGGGCAGTGCTAGAGTGGTCGAGCAAGGGGCGCGTGCGGCTCGGGGCAGAGCCGGGCGCCGTGCACCCCCGGCAGCCGCCGCAAGCCCCCGTGCACTCGTGGTCGCCGCCGGCAGAGCTGAGCGACGTGCTGCAGAGCACGATGCCGTCGCCCGGCGGCGCTGCGCCCGCGGCGGGAGGCTCGGCCGCACCTTGCTCCTCCTCGTTCTCGTTCTCCTCCGCGTCCTCCTCCTCGTGCGCGGCGCTGCCGCAGCCCGCCGCGCCGGCTGACGGCCCAGCACCCGCCGCACCGATTCCGTCGCTGCTCGCCCTGGCAGAGCTCGAGGACGACCAGCTGGCAGAGCTGGAGCGGCGCTTCCGCGACAACTCGCGCTTCGGTCTCGCGCCAGGCGCCAGGGGCGGCGTGGCGATGCTCTGCAACCACTCCTGCCAGCCCAACGTCCGGCCAGTGGTGGTCCTTGACGGCGGCTCTGCCGAGCGGCTCCCCCGGCTCGCGTTCTTCACATCGCGGCCGGTCAAGGCGGGAGAGCAGCTCTGCTGGTGGTACGGCACTTCGTACCTGGAGGACAAGGACGGGGCGCTGGCGTCCAAGGGCTGCGCGTGCGGCACCGCGCAGTGCTCGGGGCCGGCTCGGGACCGGCACGAGGCCGAGCGGTTCACACGGCTGCTGGCGGACGTGAGGCCGGGGCCCGAGCTGGCGAGGGCTGCGGCCAGCTGGGCGACGGAGAAGGGGGCGGAGGCTGCGGCTGAGCCGGGGCCGGGGCGGCCCGTGCCGGCTCCGGTGCCGGCTCCGGTGCCGGCTCCAGTGTCGGCTCCTCCGGGCACCCCTCCGGGCGCTCGACCCGCCAGCCCTGCGGTGAGCGACGTCAGCGCCCCCGCTGCACCCCTGACCGTGACGCCCACGGGCTCGGTCGCGAGCTCGGGGCCGGCGAGGACCCCGGCGCCGCCGACGGCCGAGGAGGCGTCGACGTCGGGCAGCAGCGACAGCGACACATGGGGCTCTGCCGGAAGCGACACGGACCCCGGTCCCACGGCCGACGATGGGACGGGGAGCGACACGGCCCCGGACGCGGCCGACCGGCCGACGCGTCTCCTGCACAGGCCGCAGTCGTCGGGCGACGGCTCCAGCAGCGAGGTAGAGCCGGGGACGGCGCCGCCCGGGCACGTCACCGGGTCCTCGTCCGACGGCTCTGCCGGCTTCATGGTGGAGCGGGAGGCACTTCGGCTGTCGCTGCCCGTCCGCGCCGCAGCCGATGCGGTGGCCGGGGCGGCCGGGCTCGGGCGGCACTGGGCGTCGCTGGCCACGCTGCGGCCTGGCTGCGGCCCGCAGTCGCACCCCGGTCTCGCCGACGCCGCCGTACCGGCCGACGCCGCCGCCCTCGACGCCTCCGTCCATCACTGCCGCTCCCGGCCCCCCCTCCCCCTCCCGGCGCTGACGGTCGCCGGCCTCCGTCGCATCTGCGTCCGAGAGAAGGTCTGGGCAGAGCGGCACGCCGGCAGGGCGTGCGACGCGCTGGCGGGGGCCGCGGCGTCGCTCCGAGCGTCCGTCGCGCTGGGACAGCCGCGCCCCGCCCCGCTGCCCCCGACCCTCACCTCGTCGCCCCTAGCGGCTCTTTGCGCGGCGCGGCCGGGTGCGATTCGCGCCCTGAAACGGGCTCTGCGGCGCTGCCCGACCCCCGTGCGCGCTGTCTCCATGGGGAGGCTGAGAGACGCGGGGGCGCTCACGCTCCGCCACGTGGCAGCGGCAGCGGCCGCCGCAACGGCCGCCTCGGCGTGGCAGCCGGTCGGCACGGACGACGTGGCGCCGTCGCCGGAGCAGCGCGGCGGGCCCACACCGGCTCGCGCCGCCGGCGACAGCGATCGGCCCAGGGCGCTGGTCCGGCCGGCAGAGCTCGAGGCCCTCGCCGACGCCGCCGGCGTGTGCCCCGCCTCGGACTGGCTGGCTCTGCTCTCGGCGGCCCCCTTCCGTGCCTCCTCACGGCCGCTCGTGCCGTCCTCCCCCTCCCTCGAGACGGCCGCCCGAAGGCTACCCTGGGCCCGCTTGGCCGCACCGGGCGCCCTCGGACCGCGCGCCGCCTTTGTGGCGGCTCTGCCCGCGGCTCTGCCGCCGCTCCCCGGGGCTCACGTCCTGGCTTTGCTCAGTCGCGTCGCTGTCGCGTCGTCGCTCGAGCCGTGGCTCTGCACCGGCCTCGCCCGCCGCTGCCTCTGGAGGGCCGTCGCGTCGCTCTGCGACCGGGCCCCGCCGCACGCCGGCTCTGCCGGCCGAGAGCCCGGCGGGGCGACGGGGGCCCTCGCAGCTTGGAGCGTGAGCATCGCGGCGCTGCGGCAGAGCTCCGGGCACACCGCGAACCTCGCCACTTCGCTGCCGTCCAGGCTCGACGCGGAGCCGCTGGACGCCACGGAGGGGCTGCCGCCCGCCCGGCTGGCGGCAGGCAACGCCCTCGGGTCGCTCCTCCCGGGCTGGCGCCGCCCAAGGGCGCAGGGCCCGGGCGCGGGGCGCGCGGCCGCGGCGGCGTGGCAGGGGGCACCGCTCACCGTGTCATCGCGGCAGGGCGTGTGGCAGGGGCCCCTCCCGTCGCCGGAGGGCCCCTGCGGCGGCGCGGAGCTCGCCGTCGCCCTCCTCGCGCCGCTCGACGGGCCTCTCGAGGCGCTGGCGGGCGACCTCGGGGTGTCGCTCTACCGGGCGCGCCTCTGGGCAGACTGCCTCTGCGCCCTGCTCGAGGTCGCGGGGCCCGCGGCAGAGCCGAGAGCCGGCGAGGGCGACGTCGCCCAGGACCGGCAGCTGCTCGTCCGCGCGGCGGGACACGCCTCCGCCGCGACGCACAGCCCGCTCGGCGGCGTGAGCCCTTCGGTGAGGGCCCTGGCGTCGCTCCGCCGCCGCGCCCTACGCTGGTCCCCGTCGGCGGCCTGCCTCGCCGTCACCGTCCCGGCCGACGCGCCGCTCGACGTCCGGTGGCGCCGCTGGGTCGACGTCTCCTGCGCCCACCTCCCCCTCGACGACGACGTCGCCGACACCGCGTCGCTCCTCCAGCCCCGCCCCGCCGACGTCGACGTCGTCTCCGCGTCGCTCCGCAGCGCCTGCGGCGCCGGCGACACGCAGCCCGGCCCCCTCCCGCCTCCCTGGCTCTGCCCAAAGCTGCCCCCGCTGTGGCGCGTCGCGTTCGTGGCCGCGGCCGAGTGTGCCATCGCGCGCGTCCGGGCAGTGAGAGACGCGTCGCGAGCGGCCCTCGCCGCAACGGCCGCAGCGGCGCCCAGCGCCGCCGGCGCCGCGGCCGACGCAGTCCTGGACGCGGCCGGCCCGCTCCCGGCCCTGTCACCGACACCGGCGGACGCCGACGGCAGAGCCGCGGCGGCGCAGGGACTCCTCCGCGTCATGTCCCTCCGAGTCGCGACCGGCAGAGCGGCCGAGGCCCTCTTCCGGGCAGAGCCCGAGGAGGCCACAGCCGCTCCGGCCACCCGGGCCTCGTCCGCGCCCGCCCCCCTCTTCCCCGCGCCGCACGCCCAGGCTCAGGCGCTGACCGCCGGGTCGGCCGGTGGCCGGCCGCACACCCGGCGCGGCGGTGTGGCCCCGCGCGGGGCAGCGGGCGGCGGCGCGGCCTCGGCTGCGGGCCAGGCGTTGCCGCGGCTCAGCCCTGCGGCGTCGCTGGTGGCGTCTCTCAGCGTGTCGCGTCTGCTGTCGACCGTTGCCGCCGCTCCCCCCCTGCCGCCACCGAGCGACGCCCTCCTGCGCTGGCTCGCGTCCCCCGCCAGCGAGGGGCTGTCGCCGGGGGTGCTGCTCGCGTCGCCGCTGGGCCCCCACGACGCGCTGAGGGACGACGCGTCGCCCTGGGAGCGAGCAGCTGCCGCCCCCTTTGCGGCAGTCGCGCGCCGGATCGTGGCAGAGTCGGGCTGCGGCCCGGCAGGGCCGGCCGGCGCCGAGACGCGGAAAGACGCTCGCGGGGCCGTGGCAGCGATGTGCAGGCTGTCCGGGCTGGGCGGCGTGCCCCGGTCGGGCGTCGTCGCGGCGGCGGTGGCTTCGGTCAGCGATGCCCTGGCCTTTGAAGACGACGCCGGAATCTGGGCCGCGGAGCGTCGTGAGGCTCTGCACGGGGCAGAGCCGGGCCACGACGGGGGCCTCGGGGCGCCGCTGGCCTTTGGCGGGGAGGCCGCGGCATGGCTCGCGGGCGCGCTCGGGGGTGCGCCCGACGCGATGCATCCCGGCGACGGGTCGGCCGGGGTGGGGCGCGGGGCCGGGCCGGCGGCGACGCTTCGGGCCGTCGCCCGGCTCGGGCCGTGCACCGCCGGCCGGACGACGACGGCCCTTGGCCTCAAGACGGCGCCCCCCGGCCTGGCCCTGGAGCTGACGTCGGGGGATGTGTCGGCCTCTGTGCCGTGGCGGGTGTGCGCCCCATGGCTGCGGCTGCTCCGCCCCGCTGACACCGTGCACGGCCGTGGGGCGGTGATTGGGGTGTGGCCGGGGGCGCAGTCCGCCGAGGCATTGGCTGGCCTGGACTGGGGGACGGGGCAGGCCGCGTGCATGGCGGAGGCGTGCGCGGCCGCGCTGGGGAGCAGGGGGGACGAGGCGGCGGCCAGGCACGCCAGGAGCATGGCGCGAGCGATGCAGCGTCTCTCGCAGCGGCCATGACCCCAAATCCCGAGGCCAGCGAACGGCCGGGTAGAGCCGTCAGGGGCCCACGGGCGCGAGGGGAGATCCGCCGGGCCGCCATGCTACCGCCTCTGGCCCGAGGGGGCCATGGCCTGTCCGGGGCGGCGCGCTTATCGGGATGGGGCAGCGCTCGGCTCGTCGGCGAGCGCGTGCGGCCAAGGCTCCGTCGTGAACAGCCGTCACGGAGTGTCAGACGGAGCGACGGCGGTCAGCGGCGAGGTCAGCGACGGCGGTCAGCGGTGAGGTCAGCGAGCGTCGCGGCCCTGCGCCGCCGAGCAGCCCGGGTGCAGCTACGTGATGCGCATGTCGGTCGTGCGTGAGTGACTGCTCCGCGGCCGGGCCGGAGGGCATTGTGTGATGTGTCAAGGCATGGCCGGTTCGGCGGCAGCAGTCCCGCCGAGACCAGTTGACACGCAGGGCGGCACGGGCGAGCAGACAGGTCACACGCGGTCCGACAGAGCCTTGCCGTCGAGCGTCTCCGCCCGGTCGTGCTGCGTGGCAAGCGGCACGGCGCGAGCGTGCTTGTACAGCGCGCCCGCGGCGCTCGTCCCCGCCAGGAGCATGCAGCCGCCGATGGCACCGTTGATGGAGACGAACGTGACCCCGCCCATGAGGGCGCCGGAGGCGCAGCCCGCCATGGCGTGCGACGTGATGAGGGGCGAACCGTTGTCCCGGGCCGTGGTCATAATGGTGGAGTGGACGGCGCCGACGCCAGCAAGAAGAGGCACCAGCTTGACCGAGTAGCGCGCGAGCATGGCGAACCGGTTGGTGCCAGGCTCTGCGGTGGGAGCGGTGCGGGGGAAGGAAGGGCTCGCTGTGGGAGGCGGAGCACGCGCGGACACGGCCGCCCACGCGAGCCAAAGGCTCGCACGGGCACGGTAGGAAACACCAATGTCACGGCCATGGCAGGTACTTGCGCTGGCTGGCCCGATTCAGCGGCAGCCCGGCGTCTCACTGTGAAAGGGCCAGGTGTACATGACCGCCGCGGCGCTCATGGCCAAGCCGGCCGCTGCAAACTGGGACTGCGTGCACCATTCAACGGGCGAGGCAAGGGGCGTGGCCGGCGGGGTGAGCGGCCCGCCGGGGGGTGAAAGCCGAGACCGCTTATGCTCGCGAGCTGTTTGCTCACCACGAAGGTGGTAAAATGGTCCCCGCTGTCAAGGTTATCGAGCTCCGAGCTCGCAGGCATTGCTGGTCGGCCGGCTGCGGCCGGGACCGGCTTGGGGTGAGAGCGAGGGCTGGTTCTTGCCAGGCATGCGCGCTCGTGGTCGATCGTCCAAGCGCTCTGCACGAATCGACCTCGGATTTTGGCTGTTTGGTGTGCTTTGCGAGACATGCACAGGCAATACGGCAGATTAAAATACGGGGCCAACTCAGGTGCACGCAGGGCGCTGGGTAACCGCGCAAGTTCCCGTGTTCCGGATTGAGCGCTACGAGCTTGGCCTCGGAGCAGGCGCGGCGTCAGGGCCGAGGGCCGCGCCGAGGATGCCGTCGGTGCCGCAGTGCTTGGACGACAGGAGCGCCTCGTTGGACACGCCTGACCTGCTGGTGATGGAGAAGGCGTGGTCGTCCTCGCTCCTCGACGAGTTCCGCTCGCTGGGCTGCTTGCCCGAGTCGCTGCCGTTGGTCGTGACGGCGTTGTCGCCAGTGGTGCCCGTGTCGTCGGCGGACTTGGACGACGCGGGGCGCGGGGCGTCGACGGACCCAGACGTGGTGGTGGTGTGAGCGGGCGGTCCCGCTGCCGACGTCTCGGCCGACACGAAACCGCTCGAGGCGGTGGTGGTCATGTGCATCTCGGTGTGGATGTAGGGCACCTTGGGCCCGAGCCGCCACTGCAGGGGTGCGGCCGGAGCGACGGCGACGTCGCTGGCCACCGATGTGATCCTTGACGTCGACGGCGGCATCGCGCCCGGCAGAGCCCACCGACGGTCGCCCGAGGACCGAGGGAAGGGTGAGGCGGTGTGAAAGTGGCGGGACGACCCGGCGTAGGGGGGCAGGGGCACTCCCGCGGGCGGGTAGGGGGGCGCGCTGAAGGCCGCGGGGGGGACAGGCGCGGAGTTGGCCGGATAGGGGAGGACGTGGGCGGGGGGGGAGCCCGGCGCGGGGTGCTGGCCGCCGGCGCGGTGGGGCTGCTGGTACGGGGCGAAGCCGGCGGGGGGAGCGGCGCGCTGCTGTTGCTGGTGGTGCTGCTGGGGGGGGTAGGGGCGGTGGTGCTGAATCGGGGGAGCAGCGTGGCTTGCCTGGCCCAGCGAGGCCGAGCCGAGCCCGCTGCCGGGGCCGTACCGACGAGAGGCGAAGCTGGAAGGGCCGGCAGAGGCCTGGCCGTAGGGGCGTCCGGTGAGGTCCTGGGCGGACGAGGGCGCGTCGCGGTGCGGCGCCGGCCCAGCCGGCGCCGGCCGGGCCTGGTCGTGGCCCCTGAGCCACGGGTGGGCCGCCACGACGGCTTCCGGGGCTTGCACCACCGGTGCCGGGCGGCGGTGCGAGGAGTCGGAGAGCTCTGCCGCGTCCGCGCCGCCGCGCATCCACATTCCGAGCTCCCTGGTGGCGTGGGCGTAGGGCACCGTCCCCTGCGGCGCCTCGGCGAGCTGGGGTACGGTGGAGAGGCTGAATCGGCGGGCGACGGTGGAGGCGGTCCTGGGGAGGCGGATGGGAACGCCGCCGCGGCCGTCGTCGTCGTCGTCGTCGTCGTCATCGCCGGTGCCTGGGCCGGCGTGGTGGGCGGGATGCATGCCGGCGTGGTGGGCGGGATGCATGCCGGCGTGGTGGTGGGCGGGGTAGCCACGCGGGGCGTAGATGCCGGTGTCGCTGTAGTACTTGGACGAGTCGTAGGGACCAACACTCACCGCCCCCGCGGCGCCGACGGTGTACGCCGACGGCCCGGGGGCCAGGTGTCCCTCCGACCGGTAGCCGGTGGCGTAGGGGCGGGGCGCCGGCTGGGGCATGGGGAGGTGCTGCGCCTGCACCTGGAGCGGCAGAGCCGCCGCCGCCGGCGTTGATGCCCACGCGCGGGCGGCAGGCGCCACGTCCATGGCCCTGTGGGCGTCGGTGCCGGGCATGGTGGCGCGGTCCCCCAGGGTGGCCACGGGGGGGACGAGGCTCGAAGCCGGCATGGGCGGGGGCGGCGGTATGGACGGTTGGCCTCCCAGGGAGGCCTGGAAGCGAATGGGGGCGCTCCCGTGGGGCTGCCACTGGCTGACCCTGGGAACGTGGACCGACCCGGCGGGGCCGGCGAGCGCCATCGCCGCGGCGGGCATCAGCGGCATGGGCTGCGCCGCCGGCCACACCACGCCCGAGCGCGATGATGTGGCACCGTCGTTCTCGGACTCGGACTCGGCGGACGTTCCAGACCGTCCCATCTCGGAGCGCCGTCGGGTCAGAGACCGCACAACGCCGCCTGCCTTCCCCAGCTCCTCGAGGTGCCTGCGGCGAATGTGCTCGTGCAGATGTCCCCTCTGGGTGAAGGTCTGCTCACATATGGTGCACTCGAAGTCTCTCCTGCCCTGGTGCACGTTCGCCACGTGCTGCGTCAGGTGACGACGGCGCGCAAACATCCTTCCGCAAGTCTCGCACCGATGGCGCCGTGCCTGACCGTGGAACTCAGTGACGTGCTCTCGAAGATGCCTCGATGACTCCGCCTCGAGGCCGCAATGCGGACACGCGTACTTTGGCTTGACGCCGTGAACGTCGGCAAGGTGCCTCGCCAACGAGCGCTTGGAGGACAGAACCTTGCCGCATTCGTGGCACAGGACCGAACCTGGGGTACCGCTCATAGTTTTGGACGGCGAAGGCGCCGCGGTTCACGCCCAGGCGGGCGGGAGCGGGACGGGAGATGGAGTTTGACCGAGCTGTTGCAAGGTGAACCCCGTGGAGGACTGAGCTTAGCGCGCGCGGTAGCCTGTCCGGACGCCTGCGGGAGGGTGCTGGACCGAGGGGCGAAGTGCGCGTTCGGATGGGCCTCCATCGACCATCAGGAGCCGCGGGAAAGGCCAAGCTGCCGGCGCGTGACGGACGAAAGCTGAGACAGCCATGGAAGCACATGCCAAACCGGAGCCCCGCGGCATCCCACGGTCGGCGGCACCAGACAAACGAGCAGTGCATCGCATTTCCTCTCACAGCTTGGGGCTCTTGCTGCTCGGGGGCTCGTGCTCAGGCCGATGGCGGTGACCGAGGCGAGGAGCCGAGAAAGCCATCGAGAAGGTCCGGCAGAGCCACAATCGTGATGGTCGGCCTTAAGTGTGGACTTGAGGCCTACACAGCCACGGCCATGGCTCGCATCGTCCGCCGCGGACGCAACAATGCGAGATGCGCCGGTCGCGGGCCCGTTTTCCGCTCGTGCGCACGGAAACTCCAGGAGTGCGGGCAAGCCACCATTTCTGCGTCGATGCCTCCCGCACACCATGACTTCAGCCTCGATGGCTTCCGGGATCGTTGCAGACACCCCAACTCGCACCAAATCACTGCCAGAAAGCGGGGGAATTCCATGCTCTCCCTTCCCAACGCGTTTTGAAGCAGTTCCGGTCGGCCTAGCGAAGGACGAGGAAGGCTCGCCCTCAACGTCGCCGGTCCTCAGTTGGCATCGCGACGGTTGCCATTAAGACCTGGGCAAGGCGCTCTCTGCGACGATCAAGGTTGTGCCCATCCAAGCGACTTAGCACCGCACGGCGATAGAACTGGCCATTGTGCGTTGAGCTCGGCCTCGATGGCGCAAGCAAAACGGGCAGGCGCCTTTGGCGGCCCCAAATCAAAACGAGCTCGCTCTTTGAGTCTGGTCATCACCCGCCCCAAATCAAAGAACAGAGCACCGCTCGCATTCTGATATTGCCCGGCACTCCCTGCGCTGGCGATGACCAAAGCCTCGTGGATGGCGTCAATGACGCCCGGAGTGATCCTTGTGTACGCCAACGTGGCGGCGTACGCGTTCTGCTTCCAGATGCAGCAGCCGGTCCAGCCGATGCTGCTCCGAGAGCTCGGCGTCGACGAGAGTGAGACGAGCACCATTGCTGGTGCGATGGAGGCGGTTCACACGCCGGGCGCTCACCAGAGGAGGGTTCGTTCCCATACCTCGTTGGCCGCGGGCTGGGTCCGTCACTGAGGCACCGCCCACCACGTCGCCGTCGCAAGCCCGTCGACGCGCGTTCCGCAGGCGCCCTTGGCACGCTTCAGGCAGCGTTTGGCGTGTTCCAGACCCTCGGGACCCTGCTGTCGGGCACCCTGATGGACATGTACGGGACCAAGGGCGTGTTCGTGATCAATTTCATCTCCTCGGCCGTTTGCTACGCCATGTTCTACCTCGCCCGCGACGCGTGGTGGCTGTACATGGCACAGATCCCCACGCTCCTCCAGCACGGCATGCTCGCGGCGAGGACCTACCTATCGATCCACGCCAAGACCAAGGAGGAGGCGGAGCGTCTTCTGGGCCTCACGCGGTTCGCGTACGGCGCCGGCATGACCATCGGGCCCGCCCTCGGCGGCTGGCTGGCGGACCACGTCGACCTGCGCGCCCCGGCGGGCATCGCGATGGTGGGGTCGGTCATCAGCTGTCTGACGGTGCTGTGGCTCGACGACGGCGGCGCCTCGGCCGCGGTCAAGCCCTCCTCCGGCGACGCCGGCGACGCTGCCGCCAAGCCCGCGGCCAAGCCCACCCTCAGCGTCGGCTCTGTCCTCTCGCAGATGGCCACGGCGGCGTCCAACGTCGCGTCCGTGCCTGCCCTCCGCGCTGTCTTCTTCGTGCGCTTCCTCGGCCTCATCGCCGGCTCTCTCGCCTACCGGGCCCTCCCCGTCGCCGCGAAGAGCCACTTCGACATGGGGGCCTCCGGCCTTGGGGCTCTGATGAGCTTCGCTGCCGTTGCCGGAGTCGTCGCCCAGGGCTCCGTCCTCGCCCTCCTCCCCGCCGTCCGCGCCGCCAGGGCCAATGCGCGCAAGGCGGGCACCCCTCCCCCGGCCTGGGCCCTGTCCGACACGTCCATCGTCCTTGCCGGCCTCGCCGTCGTCGGCGCCGGCTTCGCCGCCCTCAGCCTCGCCACCACCTTCGAGCACCTCATGGCGGCCATCATCGTCGTCGTCGTCGGGCCGGTCCTCGTCGACGTCATCCTCGCCGGGAGGATCGCCTCCCTCGCCACCGACAAGGGATTCGCAAACTCCGTCGACATGGCCGTTGGGTCCGTTCTCCGCTCCATCGCCGCGCCCTACGCCGCGGCGTGGCTGGTGTCCGAGCTGGGATTCGCCAGCGTCGGCCGCGTCTCCGCGGCGCTCATCGTCCTGCCCTTCGTCGCCGTGGCGTCGGGCTGGGCGTCCATCGAGGACGGAGGGGACGGCGACGATGCTGCAGCGCCCGTAGGTGGTCGACACGGGACCAAGGAAGACTAGGTGACAGACGCCCGAGGGGCGCGGGGCCGGGGGCAAGCGCAGCGGCGGCCGGCGAGGGGGCCGCGTCGTGGCGCCCTGTGGGGCGGGAAGAGCGGGGGCGGCCGGGCACGGGCAGCTTGGTCCGTGTTGTGTCGGCGGTGTCTTGTGAGCGCCTAGGATCCGTCTGCGCGCGTGTGACGAACGCCTGCATTGCCGCCATACCCGCTCACGCAAGCACACCGGTCAGCGCGGCATCCCCCACGACGCGCGTCAGATGGAGCCCGTGAGGCTGGCGATGGTGGGCCCGAGAATGGCCCCCAGGATGGCTAGCACGATGAGCGCGATGCAACACATCTTGCGCCGGGCGGCTCGCTGCGCCTCTGCGGCCTTGCGGATGCTCTCGTTCCCGGCCTTGACCGACTCCAGAGCGACCTCGGTGTTGCTCAGCACCGTGTCGACGCGCTCCGACTGCATCTCCACACCGTCCGTTAGGTCCCGGGCAAGCTCCGCCACCTCGCTGATGTCCCTGTTCACCTCAAGCATCTCGTCGCGCTGCTCGAGGGCCAGCTCGTACGCGATCCGGACGCGGCCAGAGGCCACCAGCTTGACGTCCGTCATCTCGACCATCCCGCCGCCCCCGGCGCCGTCGTTGCCCAGCCCGTCGTCGGCGGCCGCGTCCACACCGTCCCTATCCCCAGCACGCGCGACCGGGTCGTCGCGCGGGTCGCCGACGGCCCGCATCGCCGTCTGGTACCCCTTGTTCGCGTCCTGGTACTCCTTTAGCGCGCGTTTTCCGTCCCGCTCGGCCTTGGAGCGCAGCGCCGCGTCCCCGCCGCCCCGCCCGGACTTCCGCAGCTCGAGGAGCAGGGCGTCCAGCTGGCTCGCCCAGGCTGCGCACGCGTCCTGACTCTGGGCGAGCCGTCTTCTCCGGGACCTGGTGTCGTGTGCTGTGCCGAGCTTCCCCGCGCCGGGCTTGAGCACTGTCAAGACCTGCCGGGACAGCGCCGCCGCCTTCTCCACAATCTTAATTGCGCAAGCATCCGAGTCGTGGCCGCCCGCCGCTGCCGGCCCGGGGCTGCGCGTTTCCGCGCCGCCGCCCCACCCAGACTCGTCCCCGCGCCGCCGCCCGCGTGATGCGCCGGCCATGGCCCGGAGATCGGGGACCCTAGTATACCCTGCCGTGCGGCCGCCTCAGCTGGTGGCGCGATCAAAGCCCGAGTGTGCCGGGCGAGGCGCGCCTCTGCATTCACAGATTGAAGGACCGCCGCGAGCCGCCGTGACGGGCTCCTGGCACTCCGGCGGGACCCAGCACGGTCCAGGCACCTCTAGCTCGCCCCTTCAATCGTCCTGCACAGTCGTCTTCGAAGCCCAGTCCCTGAGGAGTCGAGCGGCACGGCATGACTGCTCTCTGCGGCCCCAGGCGCGCTTGCCTGACCCTCGTGGTGATTCTCCTGATCACGTTTGCCATTGCCTCGTCAGCCACGGATGCCTACATTGGATGGGTGAGCTCGAGGGCGGGCGCCCCAGGGGGAATGGTGGCCAAGGCGCAGTCCGCTCGCCCTCCCGCGCGTCCGGCATGCGTGCCCGGCGGCAGGCGTGCTAACGGTGCATGCCATTCCTAAGTCCCGGTCACCGGAATGCGCGTTTGCGACCCGGGAGCCCGAGCCGTGGCGCCGACCGCCGGCCTGCGCGCCCCCCGCCCCCCCCGCCCCCCCGCAGTCCCTCGCCGCGGTGATCGCGGCCATCCTGCTCGGGATCGACGTGCTGTTTGATGAGTCCTCGTTCGTGTTTGAGCCCTCCTTCGCGGCGTGGCAGCGGCGGACAGGCGCGCTCTCTGGCTGAGGCCACGGCCGCGGCTCGTCGCGGGAAGCCGGCCGGTTCGAGGCCAGATGGTCGCTCAATGATGGCGGTCGCACGTGGTTGCGCCGTGTGCGTGGGCAGCTCGCTGGCGGCGTGGGGATGCGTGAGCCCGGCGCGGCAGCGGAGCAGTTGCCCGAGAGCGCAGAGGCGTCACACCGCGGTCACACTCCCGTGTTGCGCCACATACGGCGGCCAGCTGTCCCGAAATAGGAAGCGCGCGGCCGCGCACCGGCATTGCCAGGGCGCCTGCGAGGCATACGGGCGTGGCGACCCACCGCCATGGACGCCGATCGGCTGCTCGATGAGCTCGAGCAGCAGCTACGGGACATGGAGCGCGGCCCCCGGCCCGCAAAACAAGCGGGCTGCCGGACCGGGGGCGGCGGCTCCCCGCAGCGGCCACTGACCGCGACGGAAGCGGCAAACATGGAGTCGTTCAGCGCCACCGGGCTTGCCCCGCGGGTCATCGGCGGCTTCATGACCCAGTCTAGGAGACCGCGCAGGGCGCTTAGCGGCTCGAGCCTCGGGCCGGGCCAGTACGATGTTGATCGCGGACGGCGGGGTGACCGCGGCGTCCCGGTGCCGTTATTGGGCGTCCCTGAGCACGGGCCGCGCACATCGGAGCCCAAGCGGGCCGATACGCCTGCCCTCATTCCGTTGTTTACGGCGGTTGAGCCCAGGCGCGATCGTGGTGGTCACATCGGGCGCTCGAGCAGGTTTGCGGCGGCCGCACGCCCCTCGGCGGCCCCCTTGGCCGTGGAGCCGACACACGCGGGTGCACGGGCGGCGCGTGGCGGGTACGTCCCGAGGGCGCCCCGTTTCCGGGCCGCCAAGCCGTCGGGGCCGGCCGTGGGCGCCCCGCCCTCCGCCGCCGGCTCGCCCCGCGCGGCCAGCCCGCCCCGCGGCCCGACGATCGCGCCCCTCCCCGCGCACGGCGGCGCCTCGCGGCGGGACTCTCGGCGCCTGGCCCTTGACGCGTTCCTGTCGTCGCAGCGGCGGGGGCCGGGCGCGTACGGCGGCGGCACGGCCGGCCTCGATGCGATCCGACCACGGAGCCGGGCCGCGCGCCTGGGCCCCGGCCCCGCGCTCGACCACGGCGGCACGGCGCGCAGGGCGGCGGAGCGGACGGCTCGGGCCCGGCAGCGGGACGGCGGGGCGGGGGGGCCCGGGGCGTACGAGGGGGCGGGGGAGGGGCTTATGGCGACGCGGCACCGACGGCCGGCGGGCGGGCGGTTCGGGCCCGAGGGCGGGCCGCCTCCGTGCGAGCCGGTGCGGCGCCGTCGGGCCGCGGGGCGGGGCCGGGCGCGGGGCCGGGGGGCGGGGCGTCGTTCCCGGGCGGAGGAGGTGGTGTTCGCGGCGCGGCACGGCCTGTTGACGGGGCGGGGGGGTCCACCCAGCGACTGGAGCGAGTCCGCCGGCGGC
>Ga0136560_1000309_pt1 | contig 23538 bp, 26 predicted proteins | sample AntRauMeHopE1497_FD_104925 | JGI IMG/M metagenome (GOLD analysis project Ga0136560, IMG submission 104925) | Saline lake microbial communities from Rauer Islands, Antarctica - Metagenome Hop E1 #497 | ecosystem: Environmental > Aquatic > Non-marine Saline and Alkaline > Saline | place... | reverse complement strand
AGTTTTTATCTCTTTCTTTTTGCCTTTTCCGTCGTTAAAATTAAAAACCGTAGCTACGGCTATGCTTCGCCATCGCTACGGCTCGCCCACAGCTTTCGCTGTGTCGTGCCTAGGCAAAGAAAAAAATAAAATTATTAAAATTCTCGGGTTTTCATTAAGTATGAGTATACAAGCCCTTAGTGTATGGAGATTTTCCACTTTTTGTACTGTTTTCTAAAGCTGCGAATTTCCGCGCGTAATAAGTTTAGGTATTCAGTTTCCTGAACACCGTCCTTTTCCAGTCCAATGCAATAGGAGTTGATGTTTCGTATCATTATGTTTATGAAAGAAATCGTGTGCCTGCGTTCGGAGCTGCATGTGGAGAACTCCGCTTGGACAATCTTCTGAGGTATAAGTATGGTGTCCGTTAAAAGGGAATTGGCAATGGTGTCCCTTAGACTATTGGATTGGTATAATGTCAACAAATCCTTGTTCAGGGAAACATAGGATACAATTTCCCTGCTCATAATACAGAGTTTCATTGCTTTTTGGTAAATAGGCAGCTGCCGTAAATTCTTATTTGACATGGTGTCTCACAATTAATTGTAAAATATAAAGTTACTACGCAATTTTGTTAGAATGCTTTCCAATACAAAGGAAATTATTAAATTAGCTGTTGAAACTAAAGATTAATTTAAATTATGGGTTCGAATGTAAAGATTGATGAGCTGAACTGGAAAATATTGAGTCGGTTACAGCAAAATTCCAGGGAATCCTTTGCTACTATTGGTCGCGCTATAGGTCTTACGGCGCCTGCGGTGGCGGAGCGGGTAAAAAAAATGGAGGATGCGGGAATTCTCCTTGGTTACCATGCCGTGGTCTCCCATTCGCTCACGGGGCATCAGTTAAAGGCCATTATCAGCTTACGGGCTTTTATGGGAAAATTAAAACCTTTTCTAGCGCTAGTGCCTACCTTTGACGAAGTGGTAAATTGTTATAGAATCACGGGCAATGAAAATATTGTGATGGAAGTGGTGCTAAAGGACCAATTTCATTTAGAGAAATTCATAGACAAGTTAATACAGTACGGTGAAACCAGAACAAACATTGTATTGTCCCATGTAATAGTAAATGCCCCCATCCACGGGAAACCCGTATACTAAGCGAACATAAATTGTTTTTTCCATATATCTTTTAACTAATGGATGAAATCCTTTAATTTAGAACTATATTTTGGCTAGATTTTTGACAACCTTATCTATTATGAAAAAAAATACCATTCTCCTGCTTTTAGTGTTGCCAAGTTTGCTGCTGGCTCAAAATGTGACTCTTCTCAAAGGCGCAATAGCCGAAAATATAGTAGTAAACGACTCCTTGACCGAAACAATGTCCGTTTATTTGCCCAATTCCTTTGAGCTGTCCAAAGCGTGGCCCATTGTCTTTGTTTTTGATATGGACGGGAATGGAAAGCAGGCTCTTTCTATGTTTAAAGAGGCTGCGGAGCAGGAGGGGTACATTTTGGCCACATCCAACAATACAAGCGATACCTTATCGCTTTCCAAGAATATTTTAATTGCGGACAGGATGTTGGCAGGTGCACTTGAGCTGTTACCCGTACAAAAGGAGCGGCTGTACACCGCCGGTTTTTCGGATGCCGCTAGGTTTTCATCGATCCTACCAAACTTTATAAAAGGTGTAAAGGGAGTAATTTCCTGTGGTGCCGCCGTTGGTAATTTAGAAATCCTAAATTCGAAAAAACCCTATTATTTTATAGGAATCGTAGGAAGGGAGGATTATAATTTTATTGATATGATGGAGACAAGAAAGGTGCTTGATAACCTAAAGTTCCCAAATCAATTATTGTTATTTGATGGAGGCCATGAATGGCCGGGCAAAGGGCTAATCGCAGATGCTATGCGTATATTGACGTTCTCTGCCATGGCAAAGGGCGAAGCCCCAAAAGATGACCAAATGGTAGCTTCTTCCTATCAAGAATCCTTGGTAGCGGCCAATACCCTTTACTCGGATCAAAAGCCCTTGTTGGCGGAACATTTGTTGTCGGAAATGATGCGCATCTATGGCCCCTGGATGGATTTGGATTCCTTAAAGGATATTCGAAAGCAATTGCGGAGGACCAGTTTATTTAAAACGAGTAGGAGAAATCAGAACAATATCATGCTAAAAGAGTCTTTGACCAAAGAGGACTATCTCTATTTTTTGGAAGAGGACGTGATGACCTATAACTATAATAATTTGGGTTGGTGGAGCTATCAGATGGAGGAACTGGACAAATTGGAAAAAAGCAACAATGTATATGAAAGGCACATGTCCCATAGGCTTCGGGGCTATGTGAACGCATTGATAGAGGATACCATAGATATGATTGCATCGGACGAGAAAGCTGTGGATATGGATGCCCTTACTTTTTTGTACATGCTCAAGACCGTTACGCAACCTAAAAACTTTGAATACTACCTTAATATTATTTCCAACAGTGCAAAGATAGAGGATTATGGCACCTCGCTTTTTTATCTGGAAGAGCTGCTTAAGAACGGTTACCGCAACAAGGATCAACTCTACGCCTTAGAGCATACAGCTCTTTTCAGGATTATGCCAGAGTTCAATGCCGTGGTTAAAAAATACCTGGACGAGGCGCGTTATGATATTATGGAAAGATAAGATAGATACTCCTGCCAAATGAAAACCCGAGTTTTTGTCTCTTTCTTTTTCCATGTGCCGGCGTCAACCCCGAACGGTCGGGGTAAATTGTAGCTACGGCTATACCGTACAATTTTGCCTTGGCAAAGAAAAAAATAAATTTGTCAAAATTTTCGGTTTTTCATTAACATGGGCATAGCTGCTGTCGATTTTCGGCGTATGGCAAATCCCTTGCCCGTAAAACCCTATTTGTTACTACAACGGATTACACTGGGTTAAAATCGCTTCAAAACTTTTGGGGTACTTTGTAGAGTTAATGTATTTTTGATAAAAATTGAATTACATGAACGGAATAAAAGGAGCTATACTGGCACTGCTCGTTATCACTGCAGGCTGTAGGGAGGGTAAAAAATATCACGATGCAAAGGAAAGGCCGGTGATGGCAGCGGACTCGGATAAAATTGCATCGGTACTGCAGTTTCAGGAAGAGCTTAATGCGGAATTCAAAAATCCCGAACAATCACCATTGGCGGACAGGTTTCGAATAGATTTTGAAAGTCTGGATTTTTTTGCCCCTGACACCAATTACGTGGTAAAGGCAGCGTTGATACGGACACCGGAAGCCCTACCTTTTTTAATGCCGACAAGCACAGGTGACACATCCAACGAGGTGGTTTATGGTATTGCCGAGTTTACGCTGAACGGCAAGGAACACGCTTTGGAAATCTATCAAAATCCAGAGTTGATACAGGAAAAAGGATATGAAGATTACCTCTTTTTGCCCTTTTCCGACCTCACAAACGGCAAAGAAACCTATGGCGGCGGTCGTTACCTAGATCTTAGGGTTGCGGCAGGGAAAACCCTGATTTTGGATTTTAATAGGGCATACAATCCGTATTGCGCCTACAATAAGAAATACTCCTGTCCCTTGGTGCCTTCGGTAAATCATTTGGATACGGCGGTCATGGCCGGTGTAAAGGATTTTAAGAAATAAGTTCCTCTTTTTGGTAAATTCGACACTACGTCCGCATGAACCTAGGGCTTTCATTTACAAGTATATGTCAACTGCCTATGCCATAACCATATTGCCAAATTAAAGTATACTTATAGCTCGCACTTCCATATTGCTTTACAGTTTCCTAATAAATCGCCTGACTTGGGATTATCACTATTTCAACCCTTTTTTGCTCGTTGACTTATTTTTGCCCCGAAAACTCAGTGTTGGTTCATTCTAAAGTCCGGATAGGCATCCATGCCATGTTCATGAATGTCCAATCCCTCCAGCTCTTCCTCTTTGGAAACCCTAAGGCCTAAGGTCGCTTTTAGCCCGCCCAGTAAAATGCCGGAAATGATGATGCAAAATGCGCCTATGATCAATACGCCGTACAATTGGGTAAGAAACTGCCCTGAACCGGCTTTATCCCCAAAAAGACCCACCGCCAAGGTACCCCAAATACCACAGAATAGATGTACGGACACGGCACCAACGGGATCATCCAGTTTTAGTCGGTCTACCAAGGCTACGCCCAGCACTACAACGATACCGGCCAAAAAGCCTATAACCACGGCCTCGTTTGGTGACATAAGGTCGGCCCCTGCCGTAATACCTACCAAACCTCCCAGTATACCGTTTAGAAACATGGTCAAATCCATATTTTTGTAAAGAACCGTAGAAAGGATAATGGCGCCAAAGCCTCCAGACGCAGCGGCCAAGCTAGTTGTGACCAAGACTAGGGAAGTCAATGCGGGATCTGCCGAGAGTACCGAGCCACCGTTAAAACCAAACCATCCCAACCAAAGAACCAAAACACCGGCCGTGGCTAAGGGAATATTATGCCCCGGTATCGCTTTTGATTCTCCGTCCTTACCAAATTTGCCTATTCTAGCCCCTAAAAGTGTTATGGCCACCAAGGCTGCCCATCCGCCTACGGAATGCACCAGCGTGGAGCCAGCAAAGTCATAAAACCCCCAAGATTCCAAAAAGCCACCGCCCCATTTCCAGGCACCTACAATAGGGTAGGCCAATCCTAAATAAATCAGGGTGAAAATCATGAAAGAGCCAATTTTAATACGTTCTGCAACTGCGCCCGAAACGATAGTGGCAGCTGTTGCGGCGAACATCCCCTGAAATAGGAAATCCGTCCACCAGGTGTACCCGCCATCGGCGTATGCGGCGGTCATACCCCCTTCGGGAGCGGCAATACCAAAACCTGCGAATTTTAGTATACCCATATCCCCTTCTTCAAAACCGGGGTACATAAGGTTGAAACCAAAGGCGTAGTATAGTAAAAGTCCACCTGTGATGATGAAGATATTCTTGAATAATATATTAATGGTGTTTTTTTCTCTTGTTAAACCTATTTCCAAAAAGGCAAAGCCGGTATGCATGAAGAATACCAAAGCGGTAGCCACCATCATCCATACGTTATTTGCTGTAAATACTCCTGCGTCCATATTTTTAAGTTTTAGATTGTTGGTGTGTATGTTAAGTACTTGAAGGATATTAATTGATGCCGGCTTGTCCGTTTTCTTTGGTTCTGATGCGGTAAGCCTGAATGATATCGGAAACAAAAATTTTACCATCTCCTACATTTCCGCTGTAAGCTGCTTCTAGTATGGTATGTACTGCCTTTTCCAAAAATTCGTCGGAAACGACTACGGATAGATATCTTCTTTGAATGTCGGTGGTGCTATACGAAATACCCCGATACACATGACCTTGTTTTTCATTTCCTACGCCGGTTACGTCCCAGTAACTAAAGAAATTAACCTCAATTGCATGCAATGCCTCCTTGACATCGTCAAATTTGGACTTTCTGATAATAGCCTCTATTTTTTTCATTTCAATACTGATTTTGTAGGTATAAATCTATATAAAATGATTATAACCCCTAATTATTTTGTGGCTTGTCATTAAATTTTTATTAATTTTTATATTTGACCCCTATAAAATAATGGGTATATGAAAATAATATTGATAATTTTATGAATTTGGATATCTGTAGTGAACCGATTTTTTAAAAAATGGGGATATGTTGCCAGGGTGATTGCAATTTATAAGAAGTAGTTTAGGAAGTAAAAAAGCATTGTTGCCCTGTTAAAATTTTTGGGAATCCTCGATGTTATACTCCTGCCAAATGAAAACCCGAGTTTTTGTCTCTTTCTTTTTCCCTCTGCCGTCGTTAAAATTATAAACCGTAGCTACGGCTATGCTTCGCCATCGCTACGGCTCGCCCACAGCTTTCGCTGTGTCGTGCCTAGGCAAAGAAAAAAATAAAATTGTCAAAATTTTCGGATTATCATTAAGCATGAGTATATTATGAAAAAGGAGATTCTAGCGTTTTGGACAACGCAGCCTTGCTTTTTGCACTATTGGGGAAATTGAATAAAATTGATGGCCCATAATGAATTGAAATCCGCAAACTTGAGTTTGCTCCGAAAACTCAAGTCAAGGAGGAAAAGAGTTATAAAGTTAAAAATTTCTGATTCGGATATTTTCAAATAACTGTAAATAAATATTCAAAAAATAGTAAAAAATTCAAATTTTACCAATCATAAACCAAAGCCCCTTTTTGGAGTGGACTTAAATATAGATATCAAGGCTTTTGAAAATTTAAACTAAAGGATACAGGTAGGTCTTTGTTCAAGCGGCAGGGTTTTAGAGTTTGGCTGTAGGATATCAAGTCCTTCCGAGGTACGGTGGGCTATCCTTTTTATCGGACAAGAGTAAAGAAAGCACTCTTTGAAATCTATGGTAGATGCTATAAACGGTTTTCCCTATACGAACTTGGAGGCCCATAGCCCTAGCGCCACGGCTAAAACGCCCAAAGCAATACTGCAGAAGGTATACAGGGCAAAGTGAAGTACATTGGAGTCCTTTAAAAACAAGTGTCCCTCCATGGCAAACGTAGAAAAGGTCGTAAAGCCACCACAAAAGCCTGCGGTAAGTAATAGGGTTTGATTTTCTGAAAGAAAAGTGGTTCTCATGGAAATACCCAAGATGAAACCTATGAGCAGGCAACCCACACTATTGACTAAGAATGTTCCTAAATAAAAGTTGGTAAAAGTTGGATTAAGGGTTTTGGATATCCAAAAACGGAGCAAACTTCCAAAACCTCCGCCTAAAAAAACAAGTAATAATTGTTTCATACCTGATAAAGGTAAAAAACTATACTGCTTTTTTCAATTCGTGGGAAAGTAAATTAATTGGATAAATGACGGAACCCTCTCGTTTAGATGTTTTGGGTGAAAGTTTCTGCGCTTTTTTGTTTGCCTGTTTAAGGCTTACCAGCATAATAATTGCGTTAAATCCAATTAAAACCAAAAAAATAGTAAGAAAAGTTATCATAATTATACCCCATTTAAATACAATAACGCAAAATTACGCTATTTGTTATAGTTTACGAGTAAAATATAATTATTGTTGTGCAAGTAGCCGTTTTTGTTGTATAGCTGGTATTTATGCTAATTTTTAAGGAAGAATTTAATCAAAAACAGGGTTACTAAGAAGATTAGGAAGAATAAGCCTACCCACTTGACACCTTTATAGTTTTTTTGGTGCAATTTCAGGTCTTTTTTGTAGGAGAGTACAATAATTGTTAGAAATACAATAGCAAAAAGGCCTCCAAAAATTAATTGTCCGCTGCTGAACATATTTTATATTTTTACGCAAAGCTAACAGAAAACAAGAACAGTTAAGATGAAAAACAAAATCAATTGTGTCAAACTTTTTCACGAAGCCTTTGGTATGGGTGTTTCCAATGAAATGATGGCGGACCTGGGTGCGCCCAAGAACTTGTTGCGATTTAATCTAATGGACGAAGAAAACAGGGAGTATCTGGAAGCCGCTACCAATAATGATATGGTGGAGGTGGCCGATGCCTTGGGAGATATGCTCTATATTCTTTGCGGCACTATATTGGAACATGGCATGCAGCATAAAATAGAGGAGGTTTTTAACGAAATCCAACGCAGCAACATGAGTAAATTGGGAGAGGACGGCAAGCCTATTTACCGGGAAGATGGAAAAGTGTTAAAGGGCCCTAATTATTCTAAACCCGACATTGGGGCTATATTGGGAAAATAAAAGGATAGATTATTGGTTCATTTTCACAACACCTGTCGGTCGAAGGTAGGTGCTGTGATAGAACCTTTCAATTCAATGCTAACGTGTTAGGGGAAAATCGAATCTCGGTTTTAAACAGAGCTACTTTAGGTTATGCAATGCGCACGCTGCGTACCCATATCATCAAAATAGTCCTAATAATAAAGGACGCTTGTAGATTCAATTTAGGTTGTTACTTTATACCGCCATCCGTAATTGTCCTCTGATTTGTTGTATTGGATATCCGTAATGACTTTTTTTAATCGGGTAGCATACGGCGTATCCAATTGTGGTAGTTCGTAATCGGTATCTTTGAAGCCGAAGGCGGAAATTGGGGAAATGACAGCTGCCGTGCCAGCTCCGAACATTTCTTTTAGGCTGCCTTCCTTTGCAGCGTGCACCACTTCGGTTACCGATATTTTTCTGACCTCTACCGGAATACCTTGATCTTTGGCAATAGCTATAATGCTCTTACGGGTAACACCATCCAGTATCCTGTCACTTGTTGGTGCCGTAATTAAGGTGTCGTTGATACGGACAAAAATGTTCATTGCCCCAGCTTCTTCAATGTATTCGTGTTCCGTGTCATCTGTCCATACCACCTGGTTGTATCCTTTGGCAATGGCCAACTGGGTGGGGTAAAATTGTCCGGCATAGTTCCCGCCCGCCTTGGCAAATCCTACACCGCCGTTTGCCGATCTGGAATAAGTCTGTTCAATAAGGACTTTTACCTTTCCTGCAAAATAAGCACCGGACGGGGCACATGCAATAATAAATTTATATTGATCGGCCGGAGAAGCATGAAATCCTTTTCCTGTTGCGAACATAAACGGGCGTATATATAAGGACGACCCTTCCTTGGTGGGTATAAAAGCACGATCTAGCTTCAAGAGAGTGGTTAATCCTTCTATAAAGTAATCTTCTGGAATTTCCGGTATGCACAGGCGCTTTGCTGAGATATTGAATCTTTTATGATTTTCTAAAGGCCTAAAAAGAAAAATATCCTCATTTTCATCCTTATAGGCCTTCATGCCTTCAAAAATTGATTGTCCATAATGGAAAATTTTTGCAGAGGGATCCAGGCTCAAGGGTTGGTAGGGAACAATTTTGGGAAGTTCCCATGCACCGTTCTTGTAGTCGCAGACCAACATGTGGTCCGTAAATACCGATCCAAAGGCCAGATTGTCAAAATCTATTTGGCCTATCTTGGAAGTGTGGATCTTTTCTATACTAATACTTTTTGTTTCGATGCTCATTAATTGCTTAAATTTGAAAATTAAAATTAATCAAATATCCCAATGGTCACTTCTTTTTAAGTCGAAAAAAGACCAATTTTACAAAGCAATCCTAATTTTTATAAGATATGAAAGATTTTAACATTTTACTTGTGATTTTTGTGATGCTGTTGTCCTGTAAGAATCAGAATCCGACCCAGGTATCGGACGGTGAGAAACAGGCCATGCGTTCCTTTGGAGAGAAAATTGAAGCGACCGATGCTTCCGATTCAAAGAAGATGTTGGCCGTATATAGTGGAATGGAGCAATCGGATAGTTTGCAAACAAAATTTACGGCAAAGGTTAAGGAGGTATGCAAATCTAAAGGTTGTTGGATGAAATTGGAGCTGGAAGATGGACAAGAGGCGATGGTACGCTTTAAGGACTACGGATTTTTTATGCCCATGGATATTGAAGGAAAGGAGGTCGTTGTCAATGGTCTTGCCTTTGTGGAAGCTATGAGCGTGGAGGATCAAAAGCACTATGCGGAAGATGGCGGGGCAACGGCAGAGGAATTGGCGAAGATTACAACTCCTAAAAAAACCTATGGTTTTAAGGCCAGCGGTGTATTATTGAAAGAGTAGCTTGGAGCGGGAAATCATTACCACTGCGGACGGTTCCAAAACCATTCAGCTAACGGACTGGGACGAACAGTACCACTCCAAACACGGAGCAATACAAGAGGCGTATCATGTATTTATACGGCAAGGATTGGATTTGTTCCAAAATACCTCTTTACACATTCTAGAGATTGGCTTTGGTACGGGGCTCAACGCATTTATTACCTTGTTGGAAGCACCCAAAAAGGAGCTTTCCATTAGCTATTTCGGTGTGGAAGCATATCCCGTTTTATGGGAGGAAGCCAAGCAATTGGATTACGTAGCCCAACTAAAGGTTTTGGAAAGGGAAGATGATTTTGAACGTATGCATACTGCACCTTGGGGCGAAAAGACGCCCATATCGGCATCGTTTAGTCTAACCAAGAAACGAATGGACTTCAAGGATATTGAAGACCGAGAAGTATTCCACCTTATCTATTTTGATGCTTTCGGTGCTCGGGTGCAACCAGAATTATGGACAGTAGCGATTTTCAGGAAGATGTACGCCGCTTTGAAAAGTGGAGGGTATTTGGTCACTTACGCCGCAAAAGGCAGTGTTAGAAGAGCGATGCTGGAAGTGGGTTTTACGGTAGAACGACTTGCCGGGCCACCGGGTAAGAGAGAAATGCTCCGCGCCCACAAGGCCTAAAAGTGCGGTTTCGCATCGTGTTGGTTGAGACACTACACACCCATTTTTCCCCTGTTTAGCGGGCGACACTGTTAAATCCAAATTAAACCTACACCAAGCCTTCCCCAAAAATTATACCTTTGGCCTATGAAGTTATTGATTACAGGAGCTACAGGTTTGGTTGGGCAAGAGCTGGCAGCTCAGTGCCACGCAAAGGGGTACGCCGTAAATTTCCTCACCACAAGTAAGGAGAAGTTGGTTTCCCGGTCCAATTATAAGGGTTTTTATTGGAATCCCAAAGTTGGGGAGATAGATGCGGAATCCTTACACGGTGTCTCCGTTATCATTAACTTGGCAGGGGCAAGTATATCCAAAAGATGGACTTCCAAGTACAAAAAAGAAATCTTGGAGAGTAGGATAGATACTTTGAATACCCTTAATAACGCTTTAAAACAGTTTCCGGAGCATGAAGTTGCTTCCGTCATTTCGGCATCCGCCATCGGGATTTATCCCAATAGCCTTAATAGCTATTATGAAGAAGAGGAAACTGCCGTAGATGATAGTTTCTTAGGTGAAGTGGTGCAGGCTTGGGAGCAGAAGGCCAATGAGTTTAAAACTTTAAATATAAAGCTCAGTAAAGTAAGGATTGGCCTGGTGCTGTCTGCCAAAGGTGGTGCTTTACCGGAAATTGCAAGACCTATTAACTATTATGTCGGTGCCGCCTTTGGTTCAGGGGAACAATGGCAGTCTTGGATTCATATTACGGATCTGGCAAGGATGTTTTTGTTTATTGCCGAGAATAATTTAAAAGGTGTATTTAACGGAGTTTCCCCTAATCCGGTCACAAATAACAGATTAGTAAGGGAGATTGCCAAGATTTTAGAAAAACCTTTATTTCTGCCCAATGTGCCAAAATTTGTAATGCAGACCATTTTGGGTAAAATGTCCTATATTCTTTTTGCCAGCCAAAGAGTAAGCAGTAAAAAGATAGAAGAGGAGGGCTTTAATTTTGAATATCAGAATATATGCAACGCCTTGGAGAACATATATAATAAAAGTGGAATGTGCAGTGTTCCGGATGACAAGGTGCGCAATGAATACGCACCGTAATTTCTCTGGCGTAAACGCAAACTAAAACTTCTAATCCGCTATAGGCGGATTTTTTTTATAAACATGCAAGCTTCCCCTTTTACCATCTTTTCTTGTTTGCAAGCCAAAAAAATAGTGTTTACCATAATATATCCTTAGGCTAGTGACAAAATAAAATAGTCAACGCCGTACACTTTATTTATTTACAAGCCTTTAGGTAAAGGAAAGCTGAAATTCTCATGTTCTCATTGAGGTATTGTCTTAGTTCTGTTTGGAAATGAAGTACTTATTTCTATACAGATTTCGAGTCCAAATCGGAATCTATACTCATGCTTAATGAAAACCCGAAAATTTTGACAATTTTATTTTTTTATTTGCCTAGGCATCCCGATATATATCGGGAAAAGCATAGCCTTAGCAACGGTTTGCCCCGACTGTTCGGGGTTAACGACGGCCAAGGGAAAAAGAAAGAGATAAAAACTCGGGTTTTCATTTGGCAGGCGTATAAATAATGTTTGCGGCCAATAGTTTGGGAAACGTTCTGTCTGCTCTATTTTTTATAGTCAAACGGTCTTTTCTCTTTTGGTGTGTGCTAGTTTAATACTTTAATGACATTTTGACATTTTATAAGATTTGGCAGTACTTTTGCCACCTTGAACAAGTTATTAAATAGCGTAGAATCATATGAGCAATAAAGATACATCTGACGAGATTGAGGATACAATTTCGCAAGAGGAAGAATTAAATGCCGCTGAGAACCAAGAAATGCTTGATGGGCCCGAGCAGACGGAAGAGGAGCGTTTGCGCGAAGATCTGGCAAAGGAAAAAGATAAATTTTTAAGGTTGTTCGCCGAATTTGAAAATTATAAAAGAAGAACATCCAAAGAGCGTATGGATCTTTTCAAAACTGCCGGACAGGAAGTTATAGTGTCCCTATTGCCTGTTTTAGATGATTTTGAAAGAGCATTGAAAGAGCTTTCCAAGTCTGAGGATAAAGAAATGTTCAAAGGGGTAGAACTCATTAACGGCAAATTAAAGGAGGCATTAAAATCCAAAGGTTTGGAGGAACTGCACGTTAAGTCCGGAGACATCTTTGATGCCGATATCCATGAGGCCATCACACAAATACCCGCACCCAGCAAGAAGCTGCAAGGAAAAATACTTGATGTAATTGAAAAAGGATTTAAGCTGGGCGACAGGATCATACGCCATCCAAAAGTGGTAGTAGGAAATTAAAAAAAAGGTATGAAGCAAGATTATTATGAAATACTTGGCGTAGCTAAGGGCGCCTCTGCGGCTGAAATAAAGAAGGGCTATAGAAAAAAGGCCATAGAGTATCATCCGGACAAAAATCCCGGCGATACCAAAGCGGAGGAGAATTTTAAAAAAGCGGCCGAGGCCTATGAGGTGCTGAGCAATCCGGACAAAAAGGCGAGATATGACCAATTTGGACATGCAGCTTTTGAAGGCGGCGGATTTGGCGGCGGCGGAATGAACATGGACGATATCTTTAGCCAGTTTGGGGATATCTTCGGAGGTGCATTTGGCGGCGGCGGCGGATTTGGAGGTTTTAGCGGATTCGGTGGCGGTGGCCAGCGCAGGGTAAAAGGAAGTAATTTACGCATAAGGGTAAAGCTTACACTCGAAGAGATCGCTAATGGCGTAGAGAAAAAAGTAAAGGTAAGGCGCAAGGTTCAGGCCGAAGGCGTTACGTACAAAACCTGTACCACCTGTAACGGTATGGGACAGGTAACCAAAATACAGAATACCATTCTAGGTAGAATGCAAACAGCCGCTACCTGCAGTGCCTGTGGTGGTGCCGGACAGCTATTGGACGGTAAGCCCGGTGATGCGGACGCCCAAGGATTAAAGGTGTCTGAAGAGACGGTAGCTATAAATATTCCGGCCGGTGTAGAGGACGGGATGCAGTTGAAAGTACCCAATAAAGGCAACGAGGCACCCGGTAATGGCGTTCCGGGCGATTTATTGGTAGCTATAGAGACGCACGAACACCCCACCCTGAAAAGAGAAGGGGATAATTTGCATTATGATTTGTACATAAGCATATCCGAAGCGGTGCTGGGAACATCTAGGGAAATAGATGCGGTTGGCGGAAAAGTGAGGATAAAACTGGAATTCGGTATCCAGTCCGGTAAAATACTGCGTTTGCGCGGAAAAGGCATTTCCAGTTTAAACGGGTACGGAAGCGGGGACTTGCTGGTACATGTAAACGTTTGGACGCCAAAAGAGCTTAATAAGGAACAAAAAGATTTTTTTGAGCGGATGCAGGGCACGGATAATTTTGAGCCAAAACCCGAGAAATCCGATAAATCCTTCTTTGAAAAAGTAAAAGATATGTTCTCTTAATCCTAAAAGCTTTGGATTATAAATAAAAAACGTATATTTGATTTAATATTGGGAAACCAATATTAATTTTCTTTTTCATAGCAATTTTTTTCCCACCCTTAATTCTTTTAAGGGTGGGTTTTGTTTTTAGGGCTTTTATTTTGCTTTTCGTGCTGTTTTGGCACAGGAAACCGATCGAATAGAAAAGTATGATCCTTTTTTTGATTATTATCGGTCTGTAAAAAGGCCTGTTAAAAAAGTTTAGGGTAAGCTGAAAAAACACCTTTTAAAACAATTCTATATCTTTGACCAAATTGCGCACATGAACAATATTTTGGTAGTTGACGATGTTACCAAACAATATGGTGATCACACAGCCTTAAAGCATGTATCACTAGAAATCCCCAAGAATAGTATTTATGGCTTATTGGGTCCCAACGGAGCTGGCAAGACCACGTTGATCAGAATAATCAACCAGATTACCTACCCGGACCAGGGAACGGTTTTCTTTGATGGGAAACCACTTAGACCGGAGCATATAGCCCAGATCGGTTATTTGCCGGAAGAGCGTGGCCTGTACAAAAGCATGAAAGTAGGGGAACAGGCACTGTACCTGGCGCAATTAAAAGGACTTTCTAAAACGGAGGCAAGGAAAAGATTAAAATTTTGGTTCGATCGTTTTGAAATAGGGGACTGGTGGGGAAAGAAGATCCAAGAACTCTCCAAGGGCATGGCCCAAAAGATTCAATTCATAGTAACCGTACTCCATGAGCCTAAGTTGCTCATTTTTGACGAGCCTTTTAGCGGGTTCGACCCCATTAACGCCAATATCATAAAGGATGAGATCTTAAAGCTCAAGGAAAATGGTGCCTCCATTATTTTTTCTACACACCGTATGGAATCGGTAGAGGAACTTTGTGAGTATATTGCCCTGATACATCGATCTGAAAAGATTTTGGATGGAAAGTTATCGGACATAAAGAAAGTGTTCAAGAATAATATTTTCAATGTAGGCGTAAGTATAGCGAGTCCTAATGGTCTGTTGGATTCATTAAAGGAGCGTTATCGGATACTTTCTTCCAGCTATGATGGGCAAGAAAAACAACTGAATTTTTCCATTCAGTTACCCAATGATAATTCAGGCGAACTACTCGGTTATCTTGGTTCAAAAGCCAACGTAAATAATTTCTTGGAGACCATACCTTCCGCTAATGAAATTTTCATTAGGACTATTCAAAATAAAGGATTCGAAAATGAATAAGCTACCACTGATCATAAAAAGGGAATACCTGGCAAAGGTGCGCAACAAGTCTTTTGTCGTTATGACTTTTTTGAGTCCTATACTTATGGTAGGCATGATTCTTCTTATTGCCTACCTGACCAGACTGAACGATAGCGAGAAAAGGGTCATTGCCGTGCTCAACGAAAGCGACTATTTCTCTAACGAATTTATGACCAATGAAACCACGGCCTACGTAAGATATACAGATCTTACCTTAGAACAGGCGATGGACTCCACCAAGCAAATGGGCTATTATGGGTTGGTGTATGTGCCCGATGAGGATAATCTGGAAGGCGTAACACAACGTTCCTTTTTTTATAGTAAGGATGCTCCCAGTGCCGCTATATTGGAAAGTTTGGAACGCGTATTCAAGGAAAGGTTACGACAGGAAAGATTAAGGGATCTAGGAATATCCGCTGCGGATTACGCCGAAATGGACCAATCCTACCAAATGAATATTTCAACCTTTGAAGGCGAACAGAATCTAAAGGGCATCAACGAGATAAAGGCGATAATTGGCGGTGGTTTCGGTTACCTGATCATGATGTTCATCATCATCTACGGTGGTTTTGTGATGAGAAGTGTCATTGAGGAAAAGACCAGTCGTATTATCGAGGTCATTATCTCCTCCGTAAAACCTTTTCAATTGATGTTGGGTAAGATAATAGGCACCTCCTTGGCCGGCATTACGCAATTTGCTATCTGGATCCTTTCGGGTAGCATTTTACTAATTGTGGCCATGGCCATTTTTGATATAGATGCAGCCATGCTTTCGGGCTCTGGAGCCAACACTGTAATGGGTCAAGGGGCAAATTCCGTGCTTCCTTCGGCAGATATGACCGTGCAGTTGTATGCCCAGCAACTGTTTGATATTCCATGGCTATCGCTCATTTTCTTTTTTCTGGTCTATTTTATTTTAGGGTATTTGATCTATAGTTCCATTTATGCAGCTATAGGTGCGGCGGTTGACAATGAAACGGATACGCAGCAATTTATCTTTCCGGTAATATTACCGTTGATGTTGGCGATCTATGTTGGATTTTTCTCTGTATTCAGTAATCCGCATGGCCCCATCGCCGTAGGGTTCTCATTATTTCCCCTAACCTCGCCCATTGTAATGATGATGCGGCTGCCGGGAGGGATAGGGGATGGTGGAGTTCCCATTTGGCAATTGGTTTTATCAATTTTGATTTTAATAGTTACCTTTATCGGTATTGTTTGGTTGGCTGCAAAAATATACCGGGTAGGCATTTTAATGTACGGTAAAAAGCCGAGCTATAGGGAGTTGTTCAAATGGCTCAAATACTAGGTATGATTCAAGATAAAACCGAGAAGATAAAGGAAACTATAGCGTACGATGTTTGGGGCGCTATCAAGCAATTCCTGGAACTTGGGATTCATTTTGGTTCCGGTGAAAAATCCATAAACATAACCATCGGCTTGTTGTTGTTGCTGACGACTGCCTTTGTGGTCTCCAGCTTTTTTATGAAATCGATTCGCAAGTTGTTTACGCGAAACATGGAGACCGATGACAAGCTTAAGTTTGTAAGTATCTTTAAGTTTATCAAGTACGTTGTCTATATTCTTGTGATTCTCTTTACCATGAGTTCCGCAGGTATCAATATTACGATTCTCCTTACGGCCTCCGCTGCCCTTTTTGTAGGTCTAGGTCTTGCGTTGCAAGAGCTTTTTCAGGATATTATAGGAGGCATCGTTATCATTGTTGATAAATCGCTCCGCGTAGGCGATATCGTAGAAGTAGAGGATAGGGTCGGAAAGGTATTTGAAATAAAGCTCAGGACGACAAGGGCCATTACCCGGGATGATAAGATCATTATTATTCCAAATCATAAATTTATTAGTGATATTGTTTATAATTACACCCAAAATCACAAGATAACCAGGGAGACCGTTAAGATCGGGGTGGCCTACGGCAGTGATATACAATTGGTGACCAAAATATTGGAGACTATTGTTCATGACCAACGGGGTGTTTTAAAAAACCCTAAACCTTTTGTTTTATTCGATGATTTTGGGGATTCCGCCTTGCTCTTCTCCGCTAACTTTTATATAAACGATAGTTTTACGGACCCTAGGATCAAGAGCGAGATACGCTATAAGATCGATGCTGAATTCCGGAAAAGCAAAATTTCAATTCCGTTCCCGCAGCGCGATGTCCATATTTTTCAACAAAGTCCTTTTCAACATAGCGGCATTCAAAACTCCAGCAAGGAACTTGGAAGCGGGGAGGAGTAGTCCTACTGGCGTTTTTTCTGTCCGTAGGTGTTGTTATGGCGCAAACGCCAGATGTGTTCAGGGTGGAGTATATGTCCATGCCCAGAAACGATTCCGGGGCAGAATTGGCGCGGATAAAGTTAGTGGCCAATTTCCCTATTACAATCGGGAATTATAGGAATGTCATACTAGGAAGCGAGTACAACCGTGTAGCTTATGATTTGGAACGGGATGATATAAGCATTAATCAAGAAGGATTAAATTATTTTCATGTTGTTGACATCAATTTAGCCTATGTTCATAAATATGATGAGGATTGGAGGTTGATAGGAGTGCTTAGGGTCAGGCTATTTCATAACAGACACTTAGAATAGGAATTTAAAAAAAGAGTATGTCAAGAATTTTAGTAATTGAGGATGAGGCTGCCATTAGGCGCGTTTTGGTTAAAATACTATCCGAAGAGAACGATGGGTACACGGTAGAAGAGGCGGAAGATGGTCTAAAAGGTTTGGAAACCATTAAAAATAACGATTATGACCTTGTACTTTGCGATATAAAAATGCCAAAAATGGATGGTGTGGAGGTACTTGAAGCGGCTAGAAAATTGAAACCGGAAATACCTTTTATTATGATTTCTGGCCATGGCGATTTGGATACCGCCGTAAATACCATGCGGTTGGGCGCATTTGACTATATATCCAAACCGCCAGATTTGAATAGGTTGTTGACTACCGTTAGGAATGCCCTGGACCGCAAGGAATTGGTGGTGGAGAATAAAATTCTTAAAAAGAAGGTGAGTAAGAATTATGAGATGGTAGGCACTAGTGACGAGATAGGGGTCATTAAGGATATGATAGAAAAAGTGGCCCCTACGGATGCGAGGGTGCTCATTACCGGATCAAACGGAACGGGAAAGGAACTAGTAGCACATTGGCTACATGAAAAGAGCCAAAGAAGCACAGCACCCTTTATAGAGGTGAATTGTGCCGCTATACCCTCGGAGCTTATAGAAAGCGAGTTGTTCGGTCATGTTAAAGGGGCATTTACCTCCGCAGTAAGGGACCGTGCCGGTAAATTTGAGGCGGCCAACAAAGGCACTATATTTTTGGACGAGATCGGGGATATGAGTCTTTCCGCACAGGCTAAGGTGCTAAGGGCTTTGCAGGAAAGTAAGATTTCCAGGGTGGGCACGGATAAGGACATTAAAGTGGATGTCCGTGTTTTGGCCGCTACCAATAAAGATCTAAAAAAAGAGATAGCAGAAGGTAATTTCCGGGAAGACCTCTACCATAGACTTGCCGTTATCCTTATACAGGTACCTTCGTTAAATGACCGAAGGGACGATATTCCCCTATTGATAGAATTTTTTGCCAAAAAGGTCGCCGCCGAACAGGGCGTTCCGCTAAAAACTTTTACCAAGGACGCGGTTGAACTGCTCAAAGCTTACGATTGGACGGGAAATATAAGGGAGTTGCGAAACGTGGTAGAACGCCTTATTATATTGGGAGGGAATGAAGTTTCAGAAGACGATGTAAAACTTTTTGCGAGTAAATAACAGCCTTACAGGCAATTTGGAATCCTAAGTAGTGCAGCTGCCGTAATTTGCTTTGTCCTAAGATTGTAGTATTTCTTGCCATCGGATATGTCGCTCCTTAAAAGTTCTTTTTCACAATGGTCAAAAATAGCTTCTGCAAATGCCCTAGCCTCTTCGCAGGCAACGGATGCTACGATTCTATTTAATGAAGCTTTGTATTTTTCCAAGGAACTATCAATTTTTTCGTGTAAGGTGTTCACTCCTTCTTCCTTTGAAAATGGCCCATTGATTTTGGCGATTTTGGTGTTAAGTACAAGAAAATCGTTGCCGTATTTGCTCATATGTAAATGGTGGGCTCCAAGTGATTCAAGACCATGCAGTGTATGTTCCAAAGCTCTTTCCAATAAGAGCCGGGTGGCACTCAGGGAGGTCGCTTTTGTGGCAAGTTTAAGGTTTTGTAGGCCCTCCTCCATGTCTATTTCCGCATATGCGCAACCGCACTCCGCCAACTGTTTTTTAGATTTTTCAATGGCGTTTAAGGCTTTGTAAGCAAAGAACCGGGCCTGGTTAATGTCGTCCTTTGCTATAGCCGTCTCTGTTTGGGTTTTGGCAAAGCCAATATTGGAGCCTGCGTATTCGCACTCCGTACTGGTTTTGAATGAAGCAAAAAGAAGGAATACCATCGCATAGATAAGAGTATAGGTCTTGTTCATCGTTAAGATTTAGGTCTGTAAAACTTGGGGTTTGTACAGCTATAAAATTAAGAAGGGAAAGGGTGTTCTGAATTTATTTTTCGATGGATAGCACTTACTTTAGCTTTAATTAGGTAAAAAGTCAAAATCATAGGGTAAACTGCAGGTTTTTTTAACATTTGAAGGCCGTTCATCGAATAAAAATTCTATATTTCGATATGAAATACATAAAAACTAAGAAATATTGCGCCGGAAGCGATACCAAAATAGCTAAAATGGCCACTCATGAAGACTTTGGTCGATCCGATAAGCAATTAAAAAAAGACCTTAAAACTACGCGCATCACACTCGGAGAATTTCAGGATGTGCTTTATGCGCACAATAAATACAGTGTTTTAGTTTGTTTGCAGGGAATGGATACCGCTGGAAAGGACAGTCTGGTCCGTGAGGTATTCAAGGATTTTAACGCTAGGGGTGTTGAAGTACAAAGTTTTAAGGTGCCCACCGAATTGGAGTTGGATCATAATTACCTTTGGCGACATTACCTGGCACTGCCCGCCAAGGGTAAGTTCGGGGTCTTTAATAGAACGCATTATGAAAATGTGCTGGTAACGCGAGTGCATCCAGAATATATTTTGGGCGAGCGTATTCCCGATATCCATAGCCTTGAGGATATAGATGAGGCCTTTTGGGACAAACGGTTTGAACAGATCAATAGTTTTGAAAGGCATCTCGCCGAATGCGGCACCATTATATTCAAGTTCTTTCTGCATCTCTCCAAAGAGGAACAGCGTCAACGCTTGCTCAGAAGGCTTGCGCTCAAAAGGAAACATTGGAAATTTTCGCCGGCGGACCTAAAAGAGCGTAAGCTATGGGATGTCTATCAATCTTATTATGAGGACGCCATAAACCATACATCTAAGGACTATGCGCCGTGGGATGTAATTCCTGCCGATAATAAAAAGGCCGCCAGGCTTATTGTGGCGACCATTCTTTTAGAAAGGTTAAAAAAATACAAAGATATTGAGGAGCCGGTTTTGAATGATAAAATTATGGCTAATTTAGACAGCTATGAAAAACAACTACAAAGCGAAGAATAGGGTAGGTCTACTAAGTTTATGTCTGTTTTTAGGGTATTTTGGTTTTGCGCAGACCAGTGACGAAGTTCAACTCAGGAAAATTTATGATGCGGCACTTACACAAGGTAAAGCCTATGATTGGTTAAATTATCTTTCCAATCAGATTGGTGCCAGGCTTTCAGGATCAATCCAGGCAGAGCAGGCGGTTGCATATACAAAGGAAGAATTGGACGCACTTGGTTTGGACCAAGTCTGGCTACAACCCGTCATGGTACCAAAATGGGTCAGGGGTACGCCCGAATTTGCCTATTTTGAAACCGATCCCGGAATAACGACCAACGTACCTATCACCGCATTGGGCGGTTCCGTGCCCACGCCCCCGAAGGGAATCAAGGCAAAGCTGATAGAAGTACAAAGTATAGGGGAACTGGAAGAACTGGGAGCGGATAAAATAGCCGGTAAAATAGTGTTCTTTAACAGACCTATGGATGCTAGGTATATCAACACCCTCGAATCCTATTCGGGGGTTGTGGATCAGCGGGTTTCCGGAGCAATGGAAGCCGCTAAATTTGGCGCATTGGGTGTTATCGTCCGCTCCATGAATCTGCGCTTGGACGATTTTCCACATACAGGTGCCTTGAGTTATGGCGATACACCGGAGAACGAAAAAATTCCTGCTGCCGCTATAAGTACCAATACAGCGGAACTTTTGAGCACGACCCTAAAGCTGAACCCGGATATTCATTTTTATTTCAAACAAAACTGCAAGCAATTTGATGATATACAGTCCTTTAATGTGATAGGGGAAATAAAGGGGAGTACCCATCCGGATGAAATTATTGTGGTGGGCGGTCATCTGGATTCTTGGGATTTGGGCGATGGTTCGCATGATGATGGCGCAGGCTGTGTACAGAGCATGGAAGTCTTGCGCCTTTTTAAAGAGATAGGTTATAAACCCAAGCGCACCATTAGGGTGGTGCTGTTCATGAACGGGGAGAATGGTTTGCGAGGTGGTTTAAAGTATGCCGAAGTGGCACAAAAGAATAACGAAAACCATATTTTTGCATTGGAAAGCGATGCCGGTGGTTTTTCGCCAAGAGGTTTCTCCTTTGATTGTAGCGATACTCATTTTAAGAGGATAAAGGGATGGAAGAACCTGTTTGAACCTTACAATGTACATCTGTTCCTGCGAGGTGGGAGCGGTGCCGATATTGCACCCTTAAAAAATGACACTATTGTTTTGGCAGGACTACGGCCAGACTCCCAACGCTATTTTGAACACCACCATTCGGATAACGATACCTTTGAACATGTAAACAAACGGGAATTGGAACTGGGCGCCGCCGCCATGGCCAGTTTGGTATATCTTTTTGATGTTCATGGCATGGATGCGGCCAAGGAATAGACCCATAAAAGCACGATTTTTTTTTGCGACTACTATAGATTTAATGATTTCTACAAATTTCCATACCTTTGCATTTCATTTAAAATAAGCATAATGCAAGACGGAATCTACGCAAAATTCAACACAACAAAAGGTGGGATATTGGTAAAACTTACCCACGACAAAACACCGGGAACGGTAGGTAATTTTGTTGCCTTGGCCGAGGGTAAAAAAGACAATTCGACAAAAGCAAAAGGGCAACCTTATTATGACGGACTAAGTTTTCACCGAGTTATCCCGGATTTTATGATACAAGGCGGATGTCCGTTAGGAACCGGAACGGGAGACGCAGGGTATAAATTCGATGACGAGTTTCATCCAGAGCTTAAACACGATGTGCCTGGCGTACTATCCATGGCCAATGCGGGACCGGGGACTAACGGTAGCCAGTTTTTTATCACCCATATCCCTACACCTTGGCTGGATAATAAACATACCGTTTTTGGACATGTAACTTCTGGACAAGAAGTAGTGGACGCCGTTGCCCAAGGCGATACAATAGAATCTTTGGAGATAGTAAGGGTTGGGGCAGAAGCCCAAGCATGGGACGCTGCAAAGGCTTTTGAAGCTTTCGCTTCTTCGGTGGAAGAGCGTTTGGCGGCCGCAAAAGCTGCGCAGGCTGCGGAACTGGACAAGGTTGCGGCAGGTTTTGAGGAGACTCCTTCCGGACTTAGATATAAAATGATTCAGCAAGGAAAAGGGATTCCGGCAGAAAAAGGCAAGAAGGTTTCCGTACATTACGAAGGTTCCTTGATGAATGGTCAAGTATTCGATTCTTCCTATAAGCGCAGTGAGCCTATAGATTTTCAATTGGGTGTTGGGAAGGTAATTCCGGGTTGGGATGAAGGTATTGCTCTTTTAAAGGTCGGTGATAAGGCACGTTTTGTAATTCCATCAGATTTGGGTTACGGTAGTGCCGGCGCCGGTGGGGTAATTCCTCCGGATGCTACGCTTATTTTTGATGTGGAATTAATGGGAGTAAGCTAGCTCTTGTTCCACTAACAATAAAAAGACACCTTGATCGGCACGATAGAGGTGTTTTTTTTTGCTCTATTTTGTTTTGAACAAACTAAAAAGAACAAGGAGTACATTGAGTACAATAAGTACTGCTATTATAAGGAAGAATGTTTTCATAATGGCTAATCGTCTATGTTATGATTATAACAACCACAGGTAAAAAACCCCTACCCGATAAAGTGCTAAAAAAAAAAGAATTGTTTTTCCGATTTGATAAGGCTCCCTATAAGTATGGCCAAGTGGCAAAGGACTAATGAAATCAGGATAATGAAAAAAGTATTCATGAGTACTAATGTAAGCCGGGGAAATTAAGACCTATTTAATTTTAGGATGCACTTTTTGGGGTAAGGTTGCGTTAAGATCAACAAAAACAACAAAAAAAAAGTTATTTCTTACTTTTACTTTGTATACACTCCTGCCAAATGAAAACCCGAGTTTTTATCTCTTTCTTTTTCCCTTTGCCGTCGTTAAAATTAAAAACCGTAGCTACGGCTATGCTTCGCCATCGCTACGGCTCGCCCACAGCTTTCGCTGTGTCGTGCCTAGGCAAAGAAAAAAAATAAAATTGTTAAAATTTT
>Ga0136560_1000308_pt1 | contig 23592 bp, 6 predicted proteins | sample AntRauMeHopE1497_FD_104925 | JGI IMG/M metagenome (GOLD analysis project Ga0136560, IMG submission 104925) | Saline lake microbial communities from Rauer Islands, Antarctica - Metagenome Hop E1 #497 | ecosystem: Environmental > Aquatic > Non-marine Saline and Alkaline > Saline | place... | reverse complement strand
GTGGGGGGGGGGGGGCCCGCAGCGCTTCCTTGGGGGGGGGGGGGGGCTTCCGGTCTTCCAGGGGGGGGCGGGCGGCCCTCACCGCTGACGTTGGTGGGCGGGCGGGCCTCACCGCTGACGTTGGCGGGCGGGCGGGCCTCACCGCTGACATTGGTGGGCGGGCGGGCCTCACCGCTGACGTTGGTGGGCGGGCGGGCCTCACCGCTGACATTGGTGGGCGGGCGGGCCTCATCGCTGACATTGGTGGGCGGGCGGGCCTCGCTGACGGCGTCGAGAGAACGGACGCGAGGCTGCCGTGCGACGATGAGCGGCTCGTCAGTGCTTTCCTCAGGCCCGGGTCGTCAGCGCTCTCGCCACAGGGGGCGGGAGAGCCGCCGTGTGAGGACGTAGGGAAGCCAAGCGGAAGGCCGAAGCTCGATGACGTGTCACTGCAGCCCCTTTGCAGCGCCAGTCCGGTGCAAGTGGCAGACAAGCTGTGGCGGCCGCCAGCGTCCAGCACTGCAGCCCTGCGTCGTCCGGTCGCTGGCGCAGCAGTCGGCTGCATTGCAGGCGGAGCGGGACGCCGCCCGAGTGGCGGCGGAGGGGGCCGCATCGGCAGCACAGGAGTGCTTGCATCGCTCAGCGACCAGGCGGTTCGCTGAGCAGCACCCCAGATGTCCACCGGTGCATCAGGGAAGGCGCCGGCGCATACGAGCGGGCCATTGGGCGCAGCGCGGGCACAGGGACGCTGGGCAGGCCCCACCCGGAACAAGGACACCGGCACATACGTGTGCACGCTAATAGCACCCAGGGAAACCAGGGTTATCGTCGGCGGGGCCGAGATGCCGGCTCGAACGGCCAGGGCAAAGAGCAGCAGGCAAGCCGCCGGCACCAGACCGGAGGGCAGCGGCCCCGCGCCCTCAAACTCGGGCAAAGGCGTGCTATTTTGAAAACCTTGCCCCAGTATGCCGGCTGGACGCCGGGCGCAGGAGCAGGCCTGCGCGCCGTCGACGACGAGCACGGCACGGGCACTTGCCCGCCCTTGCGACTGGTGCCTTCCCAACTCTGCTAGGCAGTCCCCTGCGAGCATGGTGCCCCCAAGCACGAGAATCATGACCACCGCAGCGAACAGGGCCATGGATGCGCCGCAGTGATCGTGAAGCAGGGTGTGGTGGCAAGTCGTGCCTGGCCCCGCTCTGTCAGACCCCGGCGGCTGGTGCACTCTGCGTACGCCATACAACGGCCCGCGGGCCCGCGAGCATCTGAGCGCATCCCGTCCTTCAGGTCATCCACGGCTGGAGACGTCTCCACCGCGCCTTGCGCACCAGCCGCAGCGCTCAACCGCATTCGTCGCGCGCTGCCTCGCCATGTTCTGCACCTCAGCGTCGTTCTACACGTGGCTGCGGCGGAGCACGATCGGAGATGAGACAACGCTGTCGGACCAGGTTGCCCTGTCTGCGATGCTGGCGATGATCACCGTTCACATTGACCTGAGCACGCCGGCGCTGTACGCCCAGCTCATTCGCGTGAGAGCGCCGCCGCCGCGGCCCGGCGACCACACGTTGTGCAAGGCCCGACTGATCGCCCCTTCTTGCGGCCCGCTGGTGCTCGTTCGCAGTCACCGGCCGGCTGCGAGTTCGACACCGCCTTTGCCGCCTTCTTCTTGATCAGCCAGGCCAACGTGGTCCAGCCCGCGGTGTGCGGGTGGCTCACAGACGTGTGGGGCGAGCGCTCGCACGTGGTTCTGACCGTTTGCGGGGCGCTTTTGGCCGTGCTTCAGCTCCTGATGCTCGCGACGTCGTCGGTGGCTGGGCTTGGGGCGCTCTTCCTCATCAGGGGCGTCCTGATCAACCAGGCCCTCGACCAAGCCCTCAAAGCGCTCGCCGTCCGGGCGGACAAGCAGTTCCGGTCCGAGGCGCGTCGCGAGCGGGAGGTGCAGCGCGCCGGCAACGCTTCGGACGTGCTCACGTCCGTCCTGGAGATCGCAGTCATGGCGGCGGCCGTGGCCCTGCCGGAGCAGGCGGCCGGGACGGCGGTGCTCGCGGCCTCGGGCCTGTCGGCGGCCATCCTCGCAGGCCTAGCCTTCTCCTACCCGCCGGGCAGCTTCACAGTCGGCCCCGGGGCGGGGGAGGCGGGGTTGGACGGTGTCGCAGCGCTGGAGGACGCCGGGTCGGGGGCCAAGGGCGCGGCGTGTGGGCGGGAGGGGCGTCAGCGATGCGGCGAGTACGTGCGTCGCGGCTGCGGCGCCCTCTGCGGCCGGCGTGTCCTCGGCCCCCTCCTCGTCTATGCCGTCACCTCCACGGCCGCCGCCGTGGCGATCTATCCCTTCGCTGTCAAGCAGGCCAAGATCAGCGGCGCGGCGTCGGCGGCCGCTCAGGCCGAGGGGGGCGGGGCGGCCGAGGCCGGGGAGTGCTCCGGAGTCCTCCGCGCCCTCTTTGAGCAGCGGCTCATCGGGTCGGTGCTCTACCTCGTGGCGGGTGTCGCGTATGGCGTCTTCGTCGCACCGCTGAGCCCGCGCCGTGCCTACCGCGTCGGCTTCCCCGTCCTCGCCGCCCTCCTCGCCGCCGCCGCCCTCCTCGCCCTCCTCCCCGGCATCACCTCCGGCTCGTCCTCCGCCCTCGTCGCCCTGCTGGACGTCGGCACCTACTACGGCGGCCAGTTCGGCGTCTGGCTCATCACCGCCTCTGTCCCCTCCGACCTCTACGGCTTCGCGCAGACCGTCATCGGCGTCATCCTCGCCCTGGAAGGCGTCCTCGCGGCCGGCCTCATGTCCTGGCTCGACTCCTCCTTCGAGACCGTCGCCGTCCTCCTCGTCGCCCTCCTCGCAGCCGTCGCCGCGCTGTCCTGCCTCGTCGCACCATGGCTCGACGCAGGCAGCGGCGTGGTCGGGGAGCAGCTAGACGACGACGAGGATGAGGAGGACGACGACGACGACGGGGCGGCGTCGGGACACGGGGGCGGAGACGGCGTCGCCTCGCCGGCCAGCGGCACTGGCCTGCTCGGGTCCGCGCCGCACGTGGGCCTTCCGGGGGGCGGATTTGCGGGGGACACCGGCGCTGATGATGTGGCGATGGCGGGGGGCCAGTGGGGCGGGCTTGAGCTTGCGGAACTGCCGGAGGGGGAGGCAGGGGCCGGGGCTGAGGGCCGTATCCGTGACGCCCTGGACGCGGGGACGGCCGCAGGCGACACCTTCGGCGAGGCTGAAAGCGAGGCGCTGCCGCCGCCCAGGCCGCGCAAGCCGTCGGCCGATGAGCGGTACTCTGGCATCGGCATCTGACCGCGCCGCGCCCGCGGCCGAAATGCACCGCGGCGAACGCACGGCCCGAAGCGCGTGTGCGACGGGCACTTTCCCGGCAAGCGGCGGGTCACGCACGTGAGTGGGGGCGCTTGGAAAGCCGAGCCGCAAGGCCTCTGCGCGCGGCATCCCGCGGCTTCAACCACACACGACCCCCGGCGGCCCAGTGCTGCGCCGCAGGGTGGTCATGGACTCCGTCACCCTGGCGGAGGAGGTGTCGCGGCTCCGTGGCGCGCAGGACGCGGTCCAGCAGCGAATTGCTGACCGCAAGCGCGACGCCGCCCTTCAAGCGGCCGCACGCCAGGACCGCGCCAGGGCTTCCGAGACGGCGCGTTGGAAGCAGCAGGCCGGCCGCGCTGAGCACGTCCGCGCCGGAACCCTTGCCGCGGTGATGCTCTCAACGGGCACCCGCCTCGACGCCGCCCGCACCCAGCAGGAGGCCCATGACCTCGAGGCCACTGCGTGGCAATCGGTGTCCCTTGGGGGCGCAGGACGCCCATCTTCGCAGCAGGAGCGCCAGGCACCTGAGTCGTTGCACGAGCTGACCGGCAGCACCACGCTGCGAGCGACGGCCGACGCCGGTGACCGGCGGCAAGGATCTGCGGTGCGCGGTCGTATCGGCCCGCTGAGGAGGGCTGCGGCGAGCCGGGGGGCGCTGCGCCTTGCAAAGGCCATCCAAGGGTCAGACCATGAGGCGGCCGCATCCGCCCGTGACGCTGCGCGCGTCGCGCGGGCTCGCCTGGCTCAGGGGACAGGGCGGTGGTCAGACGGCGCGGCCAAGATAGCGAACCGTGCCACCGAGACTGCCGAGGCGCTCGCGGCTGCTGCTGCGGCGGTGGCTGATTCGTCCGCCGAGATCGTGGCTGTCCTTGACCAGGGCCTTGAACGGTGGGACTCGGGCGGTGACGCGTCGCTGCTTCTGCATGCCGACGCGCTCGACAGCGTGGCCGATGGCCCGTGGGCGCAGCTGTGCGGAATCGCAGCGCCGGAAGCGCTTGTGCGCGCCGTGCAAGCCAGGAATGGGCTTCTTGCATCCCCTTTGCCGGCTGCACTGATCGAGCAGCGCGAGGACGAGGCTGTCGGCCCGGGCCCGGCGGCGTTTGGGCGGCCGCGGTCCCGGCAGCGCCGGCTCGACCCGCTCCCGCCGGCTGCGAGGGCGGAGGCCAAGGCTGATGACGACGACGATGAGGGTGCAGGAGGGGGCCCCGGCGGGGAGCGGGGATCTCCTCCGTCCCTTGCACCGGCGTCGGCGGCCGACAGCCAGGTCGCGTTCTGGCGGCTCGTGCGGTCCGGCCAGCAGCTGGCCGGCGGAGCGGCGCTGGCGGCCAAGGTGCGGCAGAGGGAGCGGCTGCAGTCTGCGCGGCTGGCGGCCGCAGCGTCTCTGGGGGCGTCGCTGGCGGGTGTCGACGACAGCATCCTCGCCAGGGCGGCTCACTGCATCGCCCTCGCGGCTCTACAGGGGGCGCCGCTCGCGATGAGCGGGCCCGTGGGGGTGGGTGGGCGGGGAGGGGGGTCGTCTGTGTCTGCGCAGGCGTGGCTGGCCGGGCTTCGCGTTGCGGGGGCGGCGGGAGCGGAGGCGGCGGCTACCGTGACGGGGCTCACCCCACAGGGGGCGGCCGGTCTCGCGGACCGGCTCCCGTCCGGCTCTACGGCGGTGGACGTTCGACGGCCGGCGCTGGCGTCCTCCCTGTCGGGTCGAGACCCGTCGCTGTGGGGGGAGGGCGGCGCCGCGTTAGGCGGAGCGACGCTCCGTCGCTCCGGTGGCATCGCTGGTGCAGCGTCGCTCCGCCGTGCGGGCACGGCCGCTGCGCCCTCCCGCCGGCTCTCTCGCCGGGAGACGGCAGCAGACGCGGAAGCATCGCGGGCAGAGCTGGCCGCGGTGTCGCTGATCCTCGAGCGAGAGTCCTTGGTCGATCGCCTGCGGGAGGCGTGCTCCGTCGCTCAGCGGGCCTATCTGGAGTGCGGCGACGCGTCGGGGACCGGCGGCCGGCTGCGGCGCGCTGTGGCGAGGGCTGCTGAGGTGATGGATGCGGTTCGCACGGCGACAACGACGGCTGTGGAGGCGGTGGTGAGATGGCAGGGGGTGGTGGAGGCGGTGGCGAGGGCGGGGCGCGCCGAGGATGGGGCGAGGAGGGCACTGCTCGCGACTGCGGAGGAGGCGAGGGGGGGCGCCCAGCCGGGGGGAGGCGTGTTGGCGGGGATGTCGATGACGAGCAGCGTCGCATCGCTCGGCTCGGCGACCGGAGCGGGGCTGGGAGGGGCGGCGAGGGGGGCCGGGCGCCGCAAGGGGCGCGCTGACGGCCGCGTGTACGGCGCCGAGGCCCCCTCTGCGGCTGCGGAGGGCTCTGCAGCGGCCTCCGCGTCGCTCTACGTCGTCCGGATCCTCGTTCCCGGGCAGGCGCTGTGGCCGCCGCTGCCGGAGCCGCGGCCGCCCGGCGTGACGACGGCCCCAGGCCCTCCGAAGCCCGGCCCCCGCGAGCAGAAGGCCCGCTACCTGGGCACGTACCACAGCGAGGAGGCGGCGCTGCGGGCCTTCGAGCTGGCCCGGGCCTCAGAGGCCACGAGGAAGGGCCTTCCGGTCTCGGCCATCCCGGGTGCCACCGTGTGGCCGCTGCCGCGGAACCGCGACGCGTCCGCGACGGCCCCCGTGCAGGAGTACGTGGTGCAGAGTGTTGGTCTCCCGGTGGAGTCGCTGAACGCCAAGGTGCGGGGTCTGGGCGCCGCCCGGTCCCGCGACGAGCTCCGGCCCAGCTTCCGCTGGAGGGGCCGTCCGTGGACGGAGGGCGCGGCGGTGGACTGTGGCTTCGTTGCCGGCTGCGCTCCTGTCCAGGCTCTGCTGCGCCGCTCTGGGCTGGAGCCGGCGTCGAACCCGCTCCTGCTGCGGTCAGACCTGCGCGATGCCCTGAGCGCCGGGGCGGACGGTGGCGGAGCTATCGACCGCGTGATGGCATCGGTGGTGGAGGCAGCACTGGCCTCACAGGAGGGAGAGGATGACGACGAGGACAAGGCGAACGAGGATGAGGACAAGGAACACGACGATGACGACGACCGGAGCACAGCTGCGGGCAGCCTGCGCCTCGGTGCCGCCCAGGACGACGTCGGAAGCACCCTCCGCCCCCTCACCCCTGGCAGAAGCACCCTCCGCCCCCTCACCCCTGGCGGTAGCACCCTCCTGCCCCCGCTCGAGCCCTTCCCCTCAACGCCGCACCTCCCGCCCATCTCGGGCCTCACCGGCGATCTTCGGCCGCCAGCAGCCGACAACGCTCCGGAAGAGCCAGCGCAGGAGGCCAGCATGCGCGGCTCTGCGCGCGGCTGGCACCCCAGCCTCGCCCTCGGCCCGCTCCGCCCCGGCGTGCCAAACGCCGTTGTCCGTGAGGCGACCATCGCCGGCGGCGTGGCTGGGGTCGAGTGGCGAGGCTTCGTCGCACCCGCCCCCGCCACGCCGTCCCGCTTCCAGCCGGCCATTGCATCGCTCGCATTCGTTCATCGTGACATCTCCGCCGGAAGCGGCTTCCTCCTGCGCCCCGTCGCCCGGCTTGGCGCGTCAATGAGCGTCGACGACGCCGACCGCCGCGGCGCCGACGCCCTGGCCGCTCGACTCCGCTGCTCCTCCGTGGCCGTGGTGCAGCTATGGCGAGTGGCCGCCGCCGACGCGTGGTTTCGCCGGCAGCGGGCCCTGGACACGGCCTCCCGAGCGGCGCTGCTGGCCTCCGAGCCGGGCCTGACCGTGCCGTCGCGCATCGCCGCAGCGGTGTTCGAGGCGCGGGAGCGAGCCATCCTCGCCGCAACGGCGGTGGGCCGGGGCCTCGGCGGGCCCACGGACGGGGCGTCAAAGGATGAGACGTCGGCGGCGGGGCCTGCCGATGCACGCCGGGACGAGGCGTCAGTGGCAGGGCCTGCCGGTGCGGAGCAGCGAGAGCCGGCAGCAGCGACTCCGCGTCCTCAAGCGACAGCCAGCCTCGCGCAGGTGGTCGGTTCCGGCTCGCCCAGCATGGCTGTCGACCCTTCAGGAAGGCTCGGGCTGGCGGACGGGGACGAGAGATGGGAGCTGCCGGGGGAGGAGGAGGAGGAGGAGGCGGCCGGGGCTGGTGACTCGGCTATTCTGCCCGGCACGCTCGGGCGAAGCCTGCGGTCCGCGGGCGCGTCGACGGGTCGGGGCCCGTCCCGCTCCGGCAGCGCCTCGGGCACCAGGACGAGGGGACGATTCGCCGCGACGACGGTGGGCCCGCGCGGGGTTGACTCCGACTCGTCCGCGTCGACGTCCGACACGGAGACGGACAGCTCTGCGTCGACGTCGTCGGCATCGCTGGCGGGGGAGCCGAGCCTGCGGCTGGCGCAGGTGTGGTCCTGGGCTCGGGAAGGCAAGGCGACAAGGGAGAGGGCGCGGCTCGGCCGGGCAGTGCTGCGCCAGCAGAGGCGCCAGGCCACGGCGGGCGGGGGCACACCGACGGCAGCGGCGGCTGACCCGAAGCACGCGGCGAGACGTGAGAGGGAGCGGGCGCGGCAGCAGGCCCTGCGGCGCGCGGCGAGGATGCAGAGTCGCCACCGGAAACGGCAGGCGGCAGAGCTCGCGAGGATGGCCGGCAGAGCCGGCTCGAACGCCGAGGCGGTGTTCCGCTCGGGCCTGGCGGGGGCGGAGGGCGAGGGCGCGGGGAGGGGGCCGGGCCGGCTCCGCCCCGTTCGCATGGAGGCAGCGAGTCATGCCGGAGCGGTGACGTCAGTGACGGTGATGGAGGAGGAGGAGGACGCCGGGGACCGGACGTTCTGCGACCCGCGGCCGGGATCGATGTGGCGCATGCTTGGGCTCGGGGACGGGTACAGCTCTGTGGGGATGCTGCCGACGGGGGCGCGGGTGCGGGAGTGGGCGTACCGGCAGACGTCAGCGGACCGGTCGAAGCAGTCGGCGTCGGACGAGGCGCACCTGAGGCGGGCGCTGGGCCGGGCAGTGGCGGGCCGTGACACGGGTCGGCTCCGGCGCCTCCTGCGGCGGGCTCGGCGGCTGGCGTTCTATCGCCCCCTCGTCCGCGCGGCGGCGGCGGAGGCAAGAGTGGGGCGGGCTAGGGTTCGGCTGGAGACGGATGCGGCGGTGGCGATGCAGCGGGTGGCAAGGGGGTTTGTGGCGAGGGCGAGGCTGCGGCGGGTGCTTGTCGCGGCCGCGTCGGGGGCGGGGCTGCTGCGGTCACGGGTGGGTGAGGGAGCGACGCCGAGAGACGGCGCGGGGCGTGGGGGGCGGTCCGCTGCGGTGGCGTCGGCACTGGCTGCGATCCGGTCGGACTGGGTCGGCGACCTGGCAAGGAGGCGAGTGGCGGCACGGCTGGCGTCAGCGGCGGCCCTGGCTCCCGATAGTGCCGAGCCCCGGGGTGTCGCGGCTGCGGCATCCGACGGTGTCCTCATGCCGTCGCCCCCGCCGCGCACGACCGGTCGTGACGCATCAGTCGCCGACGCTCGAGGGGGCGGCCCGTCACAAGCCGGTCTCTCGGCTGGGGGTGCGGCGGCGACCGGTGGGGCGGCGGGGGACTCTCTGGTCGTCCGCTCCAGCGAGTGGGGGGGTGACAAGGACGGGGACGCTGTCACAGGGCGGTCGGCAGGAACGGACGCGGGGTCCGGGCCGAACGGCCGGCCGTCGGCCCCGCCCGGCGAGCAGGGCGGCCGAGCCGCTGCCCCCCTTCGGCTGGCTCCGAGCGTCCCGGCTGGCGTGACGCCACGCGGCACCGTCCGACGTACCGAACCAGCCGGCATTTCCTGGTCCCACGACACCGCGGCCGTCACCCCTCGCCGCCGCTCCGGCGCGGCCCCGCCCAGGAGCGCAGATGCCATGCCTCTGACCGGGCCCGTCCCGCCGCCCGCGCCCGGGCCAGAGCTCAGGGATCATCAACCCGCTGCGCGCGCAGCCGCCGTCGCCGTGAGGCGCGATACCACGGGGCCGAGTGCGCTTGCCGTGGCGTCGTCGCTGGAGACCGCTGCGTGGGCCATGGACGGCGCAGAGGCGAGGGCAGCGGGGGAGGCGGCCGACGCGAGGGCTGACGCCGACGACGCCGCGGAGCGCTGGGCTGAGGCTCGCTCCGCCCGCCGGGCAGCGCAGCGGGAGTGGGCTCGCTGCACGGTGGTTGCTGCCGCCGTCAGGTCGGCTGTGCGCGACAGCCGCACGCACGCAGCCTCTGTGATGCACCGAGCCCGGCTTGAGGATCGCTCGCAGTCGTTCGAGCAGTTCGAGCAAGGGGCCGACGCCGGGCTGGAGCGCAGGCAGCGGGACGCGGCGGCAGAGCTGCGGCTGGCGGTGAAGCGTAGGGCGAGCACGGAGCGAGAGGAGAGAGGGGCGGCGGCCGCCGCGGCGACGCTTGGGTCGGCCGCAGAGCTGGCGCGGCAGCGAGCGGATGCCGTCGCAGCCTGGGCTGCCCGGGCGCTCCGAATCGTGGGCCGTCTGGCCGACGCGGCGAGGGCTCACGCCCAGCGGAAGCCGCCCCGACGCACGGGCATGGCGGCGGCCGAGGCCCGAGAGCAGACGGCACAACCTCCCGTCACGGGGCGCGGCAGCCCGGCCCCCGCGCGGCGGCTCGTGCTGGGGGCGATGCTCCGCGCGCGCTCGCTCCGCGACCGGCCCCGGGCCGGGGACGTCGTCGCGCGTCGCTCGCACTGCCCCGTACGCTTCACCGACGGCGGGGCAGCGGTGCTCCGCCGCCTCGGCATCATCCTGTGCGGCGCCGGACGGGCCACTGACCCGGCGCAAGTGCCTCTGCTGGAGCCGGACCTCCTCGGCGGCGCGGCGGTGCCGGGGGCCCTCCCGGTCGTGGCATGGCCGTCATGGGCCGCAGAGCCGGGTGACCGGCTCCGAGGCTCTGCAGGACCGTACCCCGTGGCTGCCGAGCTGGCCGGGTACGGGGACACGGCCGCCTGCGGGCGAGCGTGCGTCTGGCGCGAGGCCGGCGGCTCGACGCCGCACGTGGCTGTCGAGCTGGAGCTGGCCGGCAGAGCCGTGAGGGGGCGGTGGCCCGCGGACGCCGCCGGCAGCGCGGACACCGTGCTCAGCAGGCTGTGCGTCAGCGAGGGGTCGCGGCAGCCCGGCGAGGGAGCCGCTCGCGGTCGCGTGATCGTGGGCTCACGATGTCCGGCCGTGCCGCCTCTTGCCGGGGAGCCGTCCGACGCGACCGGCGCCGACAGCGTCCCGGTCCTGCTCCTCATCGTTGAGGGCGTGTAGCGCGGCGGCCCGTGTGCGCAGGCTGGCGTCACCCTCGGCACTCTTCGCAACCGGCAAAACGTTGGACCGCTGTTATCCCGGCAGCACGATCACACACGCAAAACAAGTCGTCGCGCGAAGCGGCAAGGCTCAAGCAACGAGCCGAGCAAGGCATAAGCACGACGGAACCGAACAAGCCGCCGACATAACACCAACACTACCGCTGGCACGGCAGGTCATCGCTCGGAGCACGCCACGATGCCGACCGGCGCGTCCCAGTCCCTTCTCCGCGGGCAGGCCCGCGTCATGCCCACGAGCCCCGCGGACGTCACCACGACGAGGAGCGGCCGCAAGGCCAGGAGCAGCTGCGGCCTGGCCCAGGCGCCCACCTGCACCCCGATGACGTCGGCGCCGCTGGTCATGCCGGACCCGAGCAGCAGCGACGCAACCACATCCCCCGTGACCGGGTCAGCCTGGTCGGCCGGTGTCAGCGCCAGCGTCAGGGCGATCCACACGGCGACGAGGACCGTCACGGCGTCGGGCACTGACATGAGGACATCCCACCACGCAAGGACGCACGCCCGCGCGCGGCCGGCGCCGCCTCTCGCACTGGACCTCGCTCGACGGTTGCTCCTCGCCGCCGGCGCCACGCTCGCAGCGTGCCTCTGCCCCGCGCCCCCCTGGGATATGGAGCTCTCGTCGCTGGTGTGCGCCGGCGGACGCCGGGACGCGTGTCCCGCCCCCAGGGTCGGGAGCGCGGCGGACGGCGGGGCGGACAGGTCGAGGTCCATGACGAACCGCCGAGGCGCCAGGGCGGCCGAGGAGGTGACGGCGGCATCGGTGGCCTCTACTGCCGGGTTGTCACCGCCGCTCGAGAGGGGGGACATGCCGCTCCCGTTCGACGCCAATGGCGACGACAGCTGGGCCACGTCGTCCTCCGCCCCAGGATTGGCCGTGCGGCCGGTGGCCATAGCCTCGGCGATGGCCGCGGAGGGAGCCGCCGTGAGATCCGGGGGCTCGGTCGGGTCCCCGTCGGAGCCACAGTCCTGTTCGTCGTCCCGGCTGCCGGACTGCGGGCACCCGTCATCGTGGGGCCGGTCGGCGTCACTGACCGGCGATGCCGCCCGAGTCGTGTCACTGGCGTCTGTGCGCCTCGGAACCGACACGCCCGGCAACTCGATCCGAAGGCCCATGATCGCCTCGCCGGCAGAGTCTGCCCCTTGCGGCGCAGCCGGCCCGACCTGCCTTGAGCTGCCGCGCCAGCCGTGCCCCTCACCCCCCACCGCCGCAGGGGCCACGGACGCTATGCTGACAACCCCCCGGATGGAGGAGCCAGCCGCGCTGCTGGTCCACTCAGCAGTGGAGGCCGCCCCATGCCCTCGCTGCCAGCGCCGGCCCGCTCCGCTGCCAAATGCTTCGCCAGTAAGGTCGAGCCCAACGCCGTCCGCCGCCGCCTCGCTGTCCCTCGGCTGGCCGGAGCCAGAATCCTGGCTGGTCGAAGCCCGGCCCAGCATCTCGGGCCTGCGAGCCCGGGCGATGCGGTACCGGCCGCCCGTGTCGGGCAGCCCGAGCCACACTCGCCACGTCATCGGGAGGGCATCGGTGTCAGCCTCTGTGAGCCGCAACAGCCCTGCCTGGAGTCCCAGCACTGGCACCGACAGCTGGCGAAACCGCCTCGCCCGGCCCCTCGACCGGGCGAGGTTCGATGCCGCGTGCGCCGCTGCCTCGGGGTCCCCTACTGCTGTGAGCAGCACCGCGAGACGCTCGTGCGCCGCCAGGTCGGCCAGAAGGCGCCTCCACCACGACTGCCGCAGGCTGCGCGTCGCCACCGCGTCGTCATCGCCGTCACCATCAGCCTGGGCGATGGCGAAGGCACGACCGGTGTTGGGATCCTCAGTCCAGCGGAGGCGGCTGGGGCTCCCAGGCCCGCAGTACAGCACCGCCGCGCTGGCGGTACCGGCGATGATGTGCAGAGCTGCGGGGGTCACGACCAGCACCACGCCGAAGAGAGAGACGCCGGCCATGACGAGGGCAGCGGCGCCGAGAGTGGCGGTCTGCAGGCACCTGGCAGCCCCGGGGAGGACGGCCCTGACACCGACGGCACGGGAGGCGGCCGCCCGCCGCGCCAGCCGTGCCCGGTTGTCACTGAGCGCCCCCGGGGCGGGCAGGCAGCACCACCAGCAGGGGTAGCGAAGGGCAAGGGTGGGGTCGGACCCCGGCAGGCACACCACCGACCCCTCGCCCGGCGCAAAGGCTGTGACCAGGACGAGAGCGATGACGGCGGCGACAATTGCGGCTCCGATCACGGGGGGGGCGCTTCCCGTGGCTGACGGGCAGGCCGCACCGCCATGCCACCACCAGCTGCCGGCCGGGACCTGGTCCGCCGTCGCATCGTCCGCCAGCCGGGGGTCGAACAGGCAGCGTGCCACCGCACGGACGGGCGCGTCGGCAGGCTGCAGCGCAGGGTCCGCCCACACCAGCCAGGCTCCGACGACCCGGTGCGACTCCGGCGACCGCACAGCATTGCGCAGCGACAGCGCGAGCACGGCCGGGGCCGAGCGGGCTGCGAGGAGCGCCAGCCTTCGGTCGGCCGCCGCCGCCGCCGCCGTCGCCGCGTGGGCCCCGGCCCAGCTGCCATTGGATCCCGGGCCGGTGAAGGCCACCGGGTCGCCCGTCGGGGAGTCGCGCGCTGCCGTCAGGGAGGCATCGACCTCCCACGTGGATGCCTCGTCGCTGGGCTGGCAGCCCCCGACCCCGACGGGCAGGAACCGGACGACGAGGGCGAGGGGCACCAGCGGGCTGTGCCGTCCGGGGACCACGGGGCCGCTCCACCGGCCGGGGACGGTCTGGGACCGGTTGGACCACACAGTGCCGTTGGAGGCGTCGGGGCAGCCGGCGCACTCGACCACGGTGCAGGAATCGGTGGGCGCCCCCGCCGCCGCCGCTGCCTCCGCGGACAGCTCTGCGAGCATCGTGCGGCGGTCGATGCGGTTCAGCTGCCCCACGGGCACTGCCAGCACCACTCGCAGGGACGCCGAAGACAGCAGCCCCTGCACGCCGGCAGCCGCTCGCACCGATGCCGGGCCCTGGCCCTGCCTCTCCGCCCATCGAATCGCTGGAGCGCTCCCGCCTTGGCTCTGCTGCGCGCCGTCGACCAGCGACCCCGCGTCAACGCACGCGGCCTCCGCCCCTGCCTCGGCCCACACGCCACTCCACGCCATGAGCCACGTCCGACCCGCGCCCCACCCGCCCACCTGTCCGCCGGCCGCGCCGGCCTGCCAGGACCAGGCCACCAGCCCCGAGGGCCCCCGCCCCGGCCCGAGGCACAGCGGCGTGCAGGCCGGGTAGCCTGCCATGAACGACAGGCTGTCCGTTGCGCGGCATCGGTAGAGCGGGAAGGCCGAGCCGTCCGCGTCGCGGAGCGCCCCCAGCAGCGCGGGGGAGGGCACCCCGCCGGGGACCACTGCCCTCCTCTGCAGCAGGCGGGACACGTTGGCGCGGCACGCGGCCGCGTCGCACTCCGGCAGGGTCTCCGCGGCGGCGTCGCCGCGGCGGCGGACGTCGTCGAGCGGCCCGCACGCCTGGCACGGCTTCCACCAGGCAGTCATGGCCCCGGCGTAGGCGATCTGCCACGTCGTGGCGGCGGGCGGCGCCGGCTGCAGCGCAACCAGAGAGCCGATGGTGGTGTCGGGGGCGCAGCGGCGGAGGGTGGCGTTGCGGGGGTCGGGGAGGGCGGCGGCCCCGGCCATGGGGCAGGACCACGCGCGGATCTGGCAGCCGTCGGCGTGACCCCCGTGACACGTGGTGGCTGAGGCCGGGAAGAGAGGCTTGGAGCGGTCCGCCTCGTCGAACCAGGGCGGCACCGCGCCGCCGCTCGGGGCCTCGCGGGCCGGGTAGTCGCAGCCTATGGAGGAGGACGACCCGTCGAGGAAGTAGCCCACGGTGCTCACCACGCCGCGCAGCTCTGCCAGGGCCGTCAGGTTCCAGGGGCTCTCGGGTGGCGGGACGATGCGCGTCGAGCCCGGCAGCTGCGGGCCCGCGTACGCCCACTGACGCGTCGGGGAGCGCCATCGCGCCGAGCGCCGTGAGGTTCACGGTGACGACGGTCAGCATCTGGTGCGGCCGGTCCTGGAAGATGCGAAGCCGCCCTCCCTCCGGGTCGAAACCCGGTCTCCCGGGCCGCGTGCGCGGGTTGAGCACGCTGACCGTCGGCCGGACGCGCTGCCCCTCTGTGGCGCTGCCGGGCGCTGCGCCCCGCCCTTCGAGCGCCAGCAGCGCGTCGGCGCCGAAGCCCATCGCGGACACGTCGCTGAGGCGGTAGAACGTGTTGTCCGCGTACGGGGCGGCGCTGGGCGCGTCATCCCCGGGCGGCGCGCCGCAGCGGGGTTCGTACAGCGTGTCGTGGGCGGTGGTCGAGGCCCACCACACGGACTGGTCGACGCAGCACGGCGGAGGGTACGTCGTCGGCACGACCCAGGACTCCGCGACCAGCACCAGCTCGCCCTGAAGCAGCGTGGACGCCAACCGGGACGCGTTGTGGGCGTCGAAAGCACACCCTTCGGCAGTCGAGTGGGTGGCGACGCCCAGGTCGCCGGCCCGCCGAGCCACGACCACGGCCTCCTGCGGCGAACCAAGGCGAGGGGGAAGCCAGGCAGCCGTTGCATCAGCGAGCGGCTCAGGGGTAGTGCCAGCACGTGACGACGCCCGGGCGCGCTGCGGAGCGCTCACTGTTGTTGGCAGCGACGCCAGTCCACGAAAACCGCCGGCATGCGTCGACCCTGCCGCCCTTGCCTCTGCCGTTCCCGGCTCGGAGATGGCAGGCCAGTACTGGGGAAGCTGGAGGGTGTTCTTCCCGTGCCCGGTTTGCACGACGAAATCTCCAGGGCACGTCAGGCGCTCAGACTCGCCGGCACAAAGCCTCGCAAGGTCCGCTGCGTTGGGTAACCAGCACCGCAAAAAAGGTGAGCTGGATGCGCGCGGGCACGCGTGTGCTGACCAGCACCAATACGACGGTCGGAGCGTCCAAGGGAACGCTTGTTCCGCCGGGCGTGGGGGAGCAGCGCCAGCGTCTCACGGTGCACTCCCGTGGGGGCGTCGCTCGCCACACCAGGGGACACGCCGCTGGAAAGCCATCCCGAGGCGCACACCTCCGAGACCACCGGGTGCCGCAAGGCTCCGATGGGGCGGGCCAAGCAGGCGAGAACGGCCAGGCATGCAGCTGCGCCCAACCCCGCTGTCGTCGGCATGCCGCCCCCGACCCTGACTACACGCCGGTACAAAACCACAATGGCCGCACTGCGGCGGGAAAGCGGCGGCGTCGGAAGCGGTCCTGTGTGACTGGACGGCCTTGCGGAAGTCGGTGCGACGTCGAGCGGCTCTAGCGCGTTGCGTTTCGCCGGGGTGACGGATGCATGTGTGGCGCTTCGGGGACCCGATCGGGTGACAGTGGCTGCGAACGCAGCAGCAGCCACTGCTGCCGCGTGCGCTCGGGGCCCGGCCGCAGCGGTGGTGGTTCGCTCGGTTTTTTTGCAATGCGGCCGCGGCGACGACTCACTCTGCGCCTGGGCCGTTTACGGCGTCCCAATCCCTCACCTTTGCTGGCCGTGGCTGCCAGTCGGCCGGCCCTCCCGCGAGCGGGGGTGCCACGGCGGTGCGTCGACGGGCGCAGCTCGCGCCGTCCGCTTGCCGCTCGACTCCCCCATCCCCTGCTCCGCCAGGGCGGGCACACACCCGTGATCGCCCCCCTCACTACTGCGCTGGGATGTTGCGGAGCTGGGCGACGATGGAGAGCGCGGGCGACTTCGCGGCGGTGCCGTTCTGTCCCCCGACGAGCCAGAGCGCCGGGAGCGTGGCGTTGACCGCCTCGGGGGAGCCGGGGGTGTCGCCGGCGCCGGGCGGTCCGCCGCGCAGGAGCACCGCCGCCGCGCCCTGCGACGGCCAGGGCCCCGTTGCAGCCACCTCCCAGGCCGACTGGTTGGGGTCGAAGATGTAGGTGGCGCTGCTGACGGCGACGGCCGCGGTGACGGGGTCGACGCTGACGCCGCCGGTGAGGAGGATGCGGCTGCTGTCGAGGAGGACGGCGGCGGCGGCGGCGAAGGCCCTGGGCGCCGCGGTGGTGCGCGTAAGGTCCCACGTGCGGGTGGCCACGTCAAAGGCGTACACGGTCGGGCTCGGCGCCGCGGTGGCCGCGGTCCAGCCACCGGCCACGAAGATGGTCGCCCCGTCGGCGGACGCCACCGCGGCGACGTCGTAGGCTGGGCCCTGGGGGAGGCCGTGAGAGCCGTTGACCCACCCGATGGCGACGGGGGACGTCGACGTCACGGTCCCCACGTAGACGTCCGCGGTGGGGGCGGCGCAGGCGGGGCCGTCGGTGCAGCCGCCGAACGAGACGACGGTGTTGCCCGCCGCGGCGGCGCCCGAGCGGGCCACGGTCGCGGGGAGGTTCCCGACGTCGGTCCACCTGCCGCCCTGGGGCGTCATCTGGAAGGCACAGGTGGCGGCGAGGGGGGCCGCCTGGATGGTGGCGCCGCCGATGGAGAGCAGGGCGCCGAGCAACGGGAGCTCTGCCGCGGCGGCGTGGGATGTGGGCCTGGGCATCGCGGCCGCGGACATCCAGCCGCGGCCGGGGATGGCGGTGTTGAAGACCAGGGTGAGAGTGGTCGGGGGCAGGCCCTGCCCCTGCACGCCGCCTGCCACCACGGCGAAGGAGGTGTTGCCGTCGGACGGCAGGACGACGGAGCCGCCCACCGCCCACGCCGACCGCAGGACGAGCTCCCGCCCGGACGGGGCCTCGGGCCGAGTCCAGTACGGCCGGCCGCCGAGGATGCCGCAGCCGGGCGTGAGGGGGCAGTAGCTGCCGGCAGCAAAGGTGCGAAGGAGCGCGGCGGCGTCGGCGAGGCGCCGAGCCGTGTCGGCGTCGCCCGAGGAGTGAGCGACGCCGTGAAGGGTGCCGAGGGGGTGGGCGGCGGGGCGGGCGGGGCCGGCCGGGTCCGAGGCCCAGCGCAGCCCGAGCCTCGCTGCCGAGGCCCGCTGCTCTGCCGGCGGGGCCACGAGGTCCCAGATCGGCGCGAGAGTGAAGGTCAGCGGGACGGGGCGGCGCAGGGCCCGCTCGCGCCACGGGCCCGCCTGCGACAGGATGTCGTCGCCCTGGGGCGGGCACTCTGGCTGGCACTGCGTGGAGTTGACTGCGACGCGGTCCGAGAAGTCAAGCCACTCCTTGAAGCGGAAGGAGCCTCCCTTGCTGACGGAGGCGCCGAAGAGGAAGAGGAAGGAGACGCTGGCCTTGACGTCCACCGAGGCGGACACCTGCAGCAGCTGGTGGAAGTCCAGCTCCGCCACCACGTCCAGCTGCGTCGCGCGGGCCCCCACCGTCATGGCGGTGGGGTAGGCGAGCCCGAACTCCTCGAAGAAGGCCAGCCAGGGGAGGGGGTCGCTCAGATTAGCGGGGAGCGACGCGGCGGCGGCGGCGAAGCCGGGCTCAAAGGCGGGAGCGAAGTCGTACGAGTCCAGTGCCATCTCGAAGGCGCTGCACTCCGCGGACGCGGCGACGAGGGCCGCCTCGGCGGTGGCGGACGCCGACGCGGTGACGGAGGCGTCCACGCCCGCGGAGAAGCTTGAGGCGACGAGGTCCGAGAGGTCGAAGGACCAGGCATTGAGCTTGGCAAAGAGAGCGAGGGAGGCCTGCAGCTCGGCGGCGGTGCGGACGGTGAGGGAGGAGGCGTCGTAGGAGCACGCGGAGGCGTCCAGCTGGTTTACGCTCACGCCGTCGGGCACCGCGAACCGGCCGTTGAGGGAGCGGTTCTGGGAGAAGCAGGACGGGCAGGCCACCTGGAAGGCGCCGCGGGCGAGCCACCCGGCGTCCCGCTGCGCCCCCGGCGTGGCGGCGATGAAGTTGTACGTGTGCGAGAGCAGGTCGGCGCTCGGCCAGATGGGAAGGGCGGGGCCGGCGGCGGCGGTGGCGGCGGCGGCGGGCTGCGCGCGGCTGCCGCGCAGCGCGGACGGGGCGGGCGCCGGCTCGGGGACGCCTGCCTGGCGGCGGAGTGACGCGCGTCGCTCCTGCTCGCGCCGCTTGCGCTCTGGCTCGGCCTCCGCCATGCGCGAGCGCTGCCGGTGAAGGGACGCCAGGGCGCCGGGCGCGCGCTGCCGCCCCCGGGCGGTGGTCGGCGGCACGTAGACGAAGTTCCCGTGCTGGTCATAGACCTTGAGGCCGAGGGAGGAGGAGAGGGCGGCGGTGCCGGCGCCGGGCTCGGCGGAGCCGCCGACGAGGACGAGCATCGTCCCGGCGTTCTCGGGTCCCTCGGCGGGGGAGAGCGAGCTGGGCTGGTGGGCGGGGGCGGCGCCGGCAGCCACGCGGCCGAGGCCGAGCGGGGGCGCCTGCTGCCAGCCGCTGAGGAGGCCGCCCGTGGTGTTGAACGCCCACGTGGACGTCGCCGCGGTGCCGGAGGCGTCGGACGCCCCGCCGACGACGAAGAGTGTCGAGCCCACGAGGACAGCGGAGTGGTCGACGCGGGGCTCCGGCATGGCCGCGGGGCCGGGCGACCACGCGTCCAGCAACGGGTCGTACACGTCGATGACGTCAGACGCCGCGCCGGCCACCAGACCGCCGGTCGCCCAGATCCGGCCGTCGACGACGGCGCAAGCGAGGCCCGCGCGTGCCGAGGGCAGAGGCGCCCGGGACGTCGTGATGCCGGTGGCCGCGTCGAAGGCCTCGACGCTGGAGAGCATGGCTGCCGTGGCGTCGGTGCCGCCGACGGCAAAGAACACCGATCCGATCATGGCGCTGCAGTGGCCCCACCTCGGGGTGGCCAGCGCGCCCTGCGCGCGCCACTGCGCCGTAGCCGGGTCGTACCTCGCAACGCCGCCCTGCGCCGTCCCCGCGGCGTCGACCCCACCGCAGACCCAGAGCGAGGCGTCGGACGCGTTGACCGAGGCGGCCGCCGACGCGAGGCCGTCCTGGTCGGCAGGGCTGGCGCCGTAAAAGGGGGGCGGAAGCTGCCGCCACGCCGGAGCCGGGGCGGTCATGTCGATGGCGAGCATGCCCGTCCGGACGGCGGTGGTGGCGACCGAGGAGGAGGCGCCGCCGACGACGTACACGGTCCGGCCGTCGGACGTGACGGCGGTGGAGCGGAGGGGGGTGGGGAGCGCGGGGAGGGCCTGCCACCGGGACTGCCGCGTGTAGTCGTCGCACCCGACGTCAGCGCAGTAGCCTGCCGGGTCGGTGACGTACCAGTCGAGCGTCAGGGCGCGGGCGGCGAGGCCGAGCGGGGGCAGGCCGGGGAAGAGGTCGGGGCGGGCGACGAGGGAGGAGAGGTTGGCTGCGGTGTAGCCGACGATGGCCGGGCTGCCGGCGGGGAGGAGGACCTGCTCGGACCAGCGCGTGGCGTTGAGGCGGACGTCGGTGCCGTTGGGGGGCAGGGAGGGCCCGACGAAGGCGACGGATGCGGACTGCGACGCGTTCATGAAGGTCTCGTACTCCCTGAAGTTGGCGTCCTGTGCCAGGCGGCTGTCCCCGAAATGGGCGAGGAAGGCGAGAGACGCGCCGACCCGCAGGTCCGAGTGCTCCTCCTCCAGCTTGGTGAAGGTCGCCCGCGCGAAGCTGGTGGTGAGCGTGAAGGAGCCGCCGAGGAGCGCGCGGGAGAGGTACGACGTGCCCCAGCGGGACACGAAGCCGAGCAGGACGTCGCGCGCCCCCGGCGCCGAGGCGGACTCTGGCAGCGCCTCGACGTCGGTCACGAACTGACGCGTCAGCGAGGCGGGCGTCAGCGCGAAGTCGTCCACCGCGATCTCGTACGACGTGCACGACGCCTTGGCCCGCGTCATCACCGTGCGCGAGTCCGCGGTGCGCTGCGAGACCTCGTCGAAGCTCTTGGTCTTTGTGTGGTGCCACCACAGGACGTGCACGCGCGTCTGCACCCACTCGTGCAGCGACTGCATGTAGCCGTACGTAGAGTCCACCTCGTTGACGGAGGACGTGTACGAGCACCCGGGGGACGGCCGGAACGCGTACGGGTCTGGGACCGCCCACTCCCCGTTCCACGTCTTGCCGCCCGCGGTACTCAGGTTGAAGATCGCGAGGCTGCCCAGGGCCGAGTCGCGGCCGTGCTCCCCGCCGTCGGGGTCGATTGCGAGCAGGTTCACGCCGACGCTGGTGACCTCGATGCCGGGGATCGAGGCGGGCGCCTGCGGCCTCAGGGAACAGGCGCGCGGCGAGATGGTGGGCCGCGGCTTGGCGGGCTGCAAGCGGCCAGTTCCAGGCCGGCGCGCGCGCAGCCGGGCGAGCCGGCGCCGGCGCGGGAGGCGACGCCGCGAAGGCTGGCCGAACGAAAACGCAGCGGCGCGACTCGCCCGGCACGAGCGCGCGAGCCCCGCTCACCGCAGCCGCCACTGAGGCATGCGCGAGGCAGACCGCCGCCGCGGCGAGCAGCACCGAGGGCCGAGCCATGCCGACCAGTGGCGCGCGGGAGGCACGCTGGCAACTTGAGAGCAACGACGACGGCAACCGCGACGGTGCCCGGGGTCTCTGCCTGCCCTTTTCGGCCGGGCAGCCGCGCGCCCCGACCGTCCTGAGCGCCGGTGGCCACTCGAGCGTCTGTGACGATGCTTGCAGCCGCGTGCCTGGCGGCCTCGGTCGCCCTGGCGTCGCTGCCGGGGACGGGGGCCGCGGCGGAAGCCTTCCCGGGATCGAGCGCCCTCGAGTTCGGCTACGACCTCCTGTCCGGGAACCCCATCGCGGCGGCCGCCGACCCGGGATGGCGGACGCAGGGCGTATTTGACGTCAACTGCCCGTCCTGCTTCGCGGGCGGGTCCACGTTTGGCTCCTGGAGCGTTCCCGACGGCGTGACCGTGCTCCCGCTGCAGGACTGCGAGTACAACTCCAGCACCGTCACGCTCCGCGGCGGGGTGGACTTCCAGAGCGCGTCCTCGACGTCGATGCGCCGGGGGAAGGGCTTCGACATCATCCTGGCGGACCTCGAGTTCGCGGTGGCCAAGTACACCAAGAAGCTGGAGCGCATCACGCTGGGCGGGGCTGCCGTCGTGACGCTGGCCCTGGGGAAGTGCAACGCGTACCGCGTGTCGCTCGACGCCGCGCAGTTCGGGTTCCCGCTGACGGCCAACTTCAAGGCGGCGCTGGCGTCGCTGCCGGACGCCGTCAACGCGAGCACGGCGCCCGCCTTCCTCAAGTTCGTGCAGACGTTCGGGACGCACCTCCCCGAGTCCGTGGACCTGGGCGCGATGGCGTCGCAGGAGAGCGTCTTCACGGGCGCGAACTTCTCCCTCGTGCAGTCCACGGCCGGCTCGGTGTCGCTCTCCGCGTCGGCGTCGCTCCTCATCTTCTTCGGCGGCGACGTCTCGGCGGGCGCGTCGTGGTCGCTGCAGGACTACCTGACCTTCGCGGTATCCTCCTCCTCCAACACCACACGCTGCAAGCCCTCGTGCCCCCCCTCCTCCCCAACCGTGGGCGTCGACCCGACGCAGTGGGCTGACACCCTCGGCTTCGACGCCGGCCGCACCCAGCCCGTCCCCGTGGCCTCGTCCCTCGTCCCCCTCCCCCAGGTTCTCCTCGCCTCCGCCCACCCCTCCGCCCTCCTCCGCGGCGAGATCTCGCGCCCCCAGGCGGACCGCCTCGCCGCCGCCGCCGCCGCTCTGCTGGAGTACATCAACGGCAGCCTCTGCGCCGCCACGCCCGGCTGCGCCGTCCCGCCCTCCAACCTCGCCGAGGACGGCTTCCCCGCCGCCCTGCCCGTGCCGGCGGTGGCCCCGGCGGCGGCCATGGCATCCGACTCGGTGCTCGTCGTCATCGGCGGCGCCTCGGACGGAACGACTGCGGCGACCCTGTCGGACGACGTCTCCGTCATCGACGTGACGCGGCCGTTCAACGGCTGGATCGGCAAGGGCAAGTGCCCGAGCCCCGTGGCGCGGGCCGCCGTCGCCGCCGTCCCCTCCAACGGCACCACCGTCCTCATCATCTCCGGAGGCCTCGAGCAGGACAATGCCGCGCTCCCAGGCATCGTGCGTACCCGGCCCACCAACGCCACCTGGGTCCTCGACCCCGCCACCGGTCGCTGGGCTCCGGGGCAGGCGCTCCCCTCCCCGCGCCACAGCCCGGCCTCGGCCCTCTTCGCGGGCGTCCTGGTCCTCGTGGGCGGGGAGAACGCCTCCCACATGCCCGTGGCCGACGTCGTGTGCGTCGGGCCCGATGGCTTCCTCGTCGACCCGTGCCCCGCCGCCCTGGCAGCCCTCCCCGTCCCCGTTTCCGGCGCCGGCGCCGCCTCCCTCCCGGACCCGTACGTGCCCGGCAACGAGATGCTCGTCGTCGCCGGCGGCTGCTCCTTCGGCTCCGTCCTCGCGCTGCTGTGCGAGCAGGCCTCCTCGGCGGTGTGGACCGCCTCCACCGCGGGGCCGGGGTGGCAGAGCCTCGCGGCCATGCCCCAGGGCCGGTACAGCCACTCGGTCCTCGTGCAGTCCGCGGTCCTCGGCCGCCCCGCCCTCGTCGTCGTCGGCGGGTCCGTGGACGGCCGGGCCCCCGTGCCCGCGTCCTCCGTCCTCAGGGCGAGCCTCTCCGACGGAGCGTGGGCCACCCTGCCGTGGCCGGACCCCTGGCCCGCCGCTGCTGCGGCCCTTGTGCGAGTCGGGAACACATACCTCCGCCTCGGCGGCGTGAACACCACCGCCGCGGGCCTGCCGTCGCCCGCTCAGCGCGTCGTCTTGTTCTCTGGTGGCGTTTGAAGCGAGCGACCTGCACCCACCTCCACAGGCGCCACCGGTGCTGTGGCCATGGAGTGCAGGAGTGGTGCGAGCAGGGGGCACGCAGCTGAGGAGACCGCAACAGGCGTGTGTATGGGTGGCGTGCCCTCGGAGCGTGCGACAGTGTGCAAGCGGAGAGAGCAAGGGCAAGAGCGTATTGCACGGCGGGCCTCCTCGAGGTCCCGCGGGCTGGGTGGGAGGGTCTCACACAACGAGCGCGCGTCACGCGCTGCGAAACCTTGAGCAGCTATCTGCACTGCTGGAGGGTCGGCCTTGAAGGTTGTGTTAAGGTTAGGGGAGCAGAGCCCTTACCTCATCCGGCTCGGTTCGGACCCCCCCACCGCACGCACCAAGCTCCTCTTTGCACAAACCCTTGTGTTGCATGACTGCGCACCTCCTG
>Ga0136560_1000306_pt1 | contig 23689 bp, 7 predicted proteins | sample AntRauMeHopE1497_FD_104925 | JGI IMG/M metagenome (GOLD analysis project Ga0136560, IMG submission 104925) | Saline lake microbial communities from Rauer Islands, Antarctica - Metagenome Hop E1 #497 | ecosystem: Environmental > Aquatic > Non-marine Saline and Alkaline > Saline | place... | reverse complement strand
GGGGGGGGGGGGGGGGGGGGGGGGGGGGGGGGGGGGGGGGGGGGGGCGAGGGAGCTAGGGGGGGGGGCGGAGGACGACGACTACGACGCGGACTGGAGCGCCGCGGGCGAGGTCGGGTGCCTCTCGGGGCTGCGGGGGGGGCTCGCCGACGCCGCCGCGGCCGCCGTGGACCGGGTGAGCAAGGCCGCTGGGGCGTCGGTGCCCCCGCTCCTCGTCTGGTCCGGCACCGGGCTCGATGACGTCACGGGCCGCCTCCCCGCGTCCTCCCGCGCCAGGGCCGGCAAGCGCGGGGCGGTCGACCTCACGGTGGGGGCGTCGCTGCCGTCCCCGGCAGCCATGGCGGCGGCTGCCGCGACGGCGTCGGGCCCAGGCTACGCCGGCAGCGCCGCCGCCACGCCTTCGAGGATGAGTCGCCACGCGAGCGCCGCCTCCGTCACCAGCAGCCTCGGCAGGACCGCCGCGGCGCTGGGGGTGCCGGGGGAGGGCGGGCAGCCGGGCGGCGGAGGCGGCGATGATGACGATGGGTCCGCCAGCGTCGTCGCGAGATCAAGAGCCGGCACGGCCGACGGAGGCGCGTCGCACGCGTCGTCCCGGTCCCGACGGACGCGCGGCACGACGGGGACGCGGCAGGGGGGGTCGAGCGTCGCGGGGGACGGCTCCACGGCGGACCAGAGCGTGGCTTCGGACGCCGACGCCCTGGCCGTGGACGCCGGGGCGGAGGACGACGGCGTGCTGGTGCGGCGCCTCACGCTGGAGACGGCGCCGTACGCGCTGGGGCCCGCAGACGGCCTCCGTCCGCTCGGGTGCGACCCCCGAGCAGCGACGTCCCTCGCGCCGCCGGCCGCGCTCGGCTCCCTGGGCGACGGTGACGACGCGGCGAGGCTCCTGTTCCTGTCGGTGTGGTCGCGCCTGCCCCACAGGGCGGTGCTCTGCGCGACCGACGCCGTGGTGAGCGACGCCGACGCCGACCCGTCGCTGCTCGCCGCGGCCGCTGCCGCGTCGGTGTGCCTGGACTGCCCGCGGGCCGGGGCGCACTGGTCGGACACGCTGGGAGCGGCGGACGCCATGGGCGGGGGGTCGCCCCCCGGCCTGGGCGGCAGCCCCTGGGGCTCCGCGGCCTGGAGCATGCGCGAGGCGGGCAGGGCGGCGACGGCAGGCGCGGCGGCTGGGCCCGATGGCGGGGTGCCGGCGCCGGGTGGCGACGCCTCGTCGGTTGCTGCGCTGCTGGCCGCTGCCAGGGGCACGGACACGCCGGGAGACGCGCGCGGCCGGGCGGCGGCCTCTGCTCGCTGCTTCCTCGCGTCGTCCGCCGGCGGCGGTGTCTTCGGCGCCGTGGCCCACGCCCGGGCGGCGAGGTCGGCCGCCGGCTTGGTCCTCTCTCTGCGCGTCGTGCTCGCCTCGGACAGCGCGGCAGCGACCTCGGCCGTCGTGAGCGACGCCGCGTCGCTCTGGGCCGCGGTGGCCGCCCCCATCATCCTGCCGCGGGCAGAGCCGGACCGCGGCTCGCCCCTGAAGCGCGCCCTGGACCTTGCGGGGGGCCTCGGCGGCACGCTGCTGGCCCTGCTGCCGCCCGCGGTCCTCCCGCGCGCCCAGCTGGACAGCGTCGAGCTGGTCACGGCGCCCCCGGCCCCGCCCCCATCCTTCCTAGGTCCGGCCACTGACCGGGTCCTGCTGGGCGAGGCCGCCGCGGCGGCCTTCTTGCCCGCGTCGGATGACTGGGACGGCTGGCTGGCGGCCTGCGGCAGCCCCGCGGGGCACGTGCCGGTGGACCCCGCGCCGGGCGGCTCCGCAAGCCTCGCGGTGCCAAGCCTCCGCCGGGGCGCCCTGCAGAGCATCCTCGGGGCGGCGAGGCGGGAGGCCGCGGACCGGGAGCGGCACGCCGCCCGCCTTGCGGGCATGGGGGCGACAGAGGCGGCGGGGGAGATGGCTTGCTGGCGCGATGCCCCGTCCGGCACGGCCAGATCCCGGGCGCGGGCGGCCCTCAGCGGCATCCCGGAAGCACAGATCGCGGAGGCGCTCGCCAGCGAGTCGCGCCGCGTCCGGGAAGCCGCTGCCGCGCGCCTGGCCGCGTCGCAGCGGCCTGCTCCATCGAGCCCGGGAGCCGACACCGCGGCTCTCGCCGCCGCAGCCCCCACCGGCGAACACGCGCCATCCGGCACCACGCGGACCGATGCCGAGCGCGAGGAAGCGGATCCGGCCGGCGCGGCAGGCCCGGCCGCACTCCCCGTGTCCCCGAGCCCCGCTGAGCCCGCGGCTGCGGCGACGGCAGCGCCCCAAGACCCGTTCAAGCTCACCTTTGACCCGGCGACGCCCGGCCGGGCCGGCGACACTGCGCCCGCGGCGACTGGTGACGCGTTCGACCCGTTCGGCTCTGCTGTCCAGCGGACGCCGCCACCAGCCCTGCGGGAGCCGGCGCGGCGCTCGCGGCGGCGCGTGTCGTCAGCCGCGGCTCCCTCCCCCATCTCCGCCCCAGCGCCGGTCGCAGTGCCCTCGAGGCGCAGGTCCACGGTCGCGAGCAGGGTGGCGCTACCCCCGAGGGCCTCGGGGGGGCGTCGGCGCGCGGGCACCGCCTCAGCCGCCACCGGCTCCCCGCTCGCTCCGCCCCGTGTGGCTCCCGGGACACCCCCTCTCCGCGCCGCTTCGACCGCGAGTGCTCCCGACGCGTGGGAGGCCGGGAGCGCTTCGGACATGAGCCCGGAGCTCACGGTGGCCTCGCCTCCGCCGGCTGCCGCCACCGACCCCTTCGACCCATTTGCCGAGGCACTGCCTCAGCCCTCAGGATCCCCGTCCTCTGCCTCATCGCCTCTGGCCGATAAGCGCGCTCGGGCATCGATGTTTTCGTCAGTCCCTGGCCGCTCCGCCCCCGTATCGCTCGCCCCTCCACCCCTTGCCGCTCCAGCCGCGCCGAGGGCAGGTCCACGCCGGCGCACGTCGACAGCCGGGTCAACAGCGGCCGATATACAAGCTATGCTGGCGTCCGCACCAGGGACGTCATCCGGATCTTCGAGCGCAGCATCATCACGCCTGGCCCGCCGTCGATCCGTGGCCGCTCGGGCGAGCCGCGCACCGGCGAGTACTGTTGGTATCAGCGCACCACCACTTCCGACCGTCCAGGAGCGGAAGCCTTCGGGCAACGCCACTCAGGAGACCACGGATGATGACCTCCTCGACATCTTCGGTTGAGCGCCGTGTTGCGTGGCATTGCGCACCGAAGCAGGGTGTGAAATTGGCCGAGATTGCATGACTATGCTCTTGACTATGCGCTTCCGAGAGAGCGATGGCCTGGCTGGCCCGGCGCGCACGCAATGACCACAATATCGATGTCCGCTGGCAAAGGTGGCAGAACTCGCTTGGGCCGCTTCCACCCCGAAGCCGTGCACCGAGCCCCGCCGCGGAGTCAAGGACGGCATGGCATCAGCCGTGCGGTCCTCACCGAGCCGACCAACGCTACACGGGGCTGTACTGTGCGGAGACGACGCCAAGCTGCGCGGCATGCTCGAGTCCGGGATCGATCCCCATGAGGCGGGCCATGTGAGCCCCGGAGGTATGCACTACCATGGAGGCCTTGCCGGATATCGCTCCACCACGCACGGGCGTCCGTGGCTTCTCGCAGTGGGGCATGCAACCGCTGCACCTGGCGGCGTATAATGGTCGTCGGCAAGCGGCCCGCACGCTCTTGAAGGCAGGAGCCCGAGTCAACGCCAGGGACTACGTGAGACGAATTCCGGTGGTTGCATCGATGCGCTTGTTACGGAGCGGGCGCGCCCATCGGCCCCCGTGGCTCACGGGGGGAACACACTCGCGCGGCCCAAACACTTGCTGCTTGGCCCCCTGCCATCTGCCCGGACCGCAGGCCTCGCTGACGCCTCTCCACCGCGCCGTCATGCACGGGCACCAAGGTGTGGTCAGAGAGCTCTTGCAGAGCGGCGCCCGGGCCAACAAGCCGACGGTGGTGAGGGTGCTCCGGTCGAGCGCGCGAGGCAGGCTGTTTTTGCTGGGTCATCCTCGCGTTGCCGACACGCTGATCGAGCATGGCAAGGCCGCCCTCGCCCAAAAATGTGCACCTCCCTCGCAGGATGGTCGTACCGCGCTTCACGTGGCCCTTGGCGGGCCGTCCTCCAGTACCACTCGGATCCTGCAGCTGCTGCTGGAAGCCGGAGCGGACCCATGCCGGCCCGATGTCGTGAGCCATGGCACCGCCGCACCATATAGAATGCTTACGAGCGCACACAAAGCCGCCGTGCAGCCGAGCAGGAAGCAGCGAGGCGGGCTCCACGGTTCCGAAAGCGGCACGGTAGTGCTCACCTCCGCCCCTCGTCGCAGCACGGGCAAACGCCAAGGCTCATGGCCACGACACTGGCACATCGCGAGCTTCTTGGAAGCGGCTGGCAGCGGCGCTGGAGGCTCCTTGCGTGGCGGAAGGCTGACAAGCGCTGCCCGTAGCCGGGCATAGCCGGAGAAGCCAGCGCGCGGGACGTCGACCCGCGCCCGCAGTCGCAGCGATTGGTTCAAGGAGCGTCTCCTGTGCCGACTGATCCACCCGTGTGTGCATGCTCCATAACCAGGTAAAACCTGTCACTCACGCATCATTGTTGAGGGCTGACGTAGCCCTCCCTCAAGATCCCTCGGCGATTCGCAAGCCGCCCTCAGCGCCATCCCCTGCACGAGCACCAGCCATAAACGAACAGTCGACAGCCCCAGTATTTTCTGTGTAAGGAGCCGACATAACTGCCGCTGTAGGCCAGCGCGAGGCGCGGAGGAGGCGCGGGACATATTGCAGCACCGTCAAGGGCCTGCAGGACTCCCACCGTGTCCATGTCTCAAGGACATCGCAGATCCCTGCCACGATGACACACGTGGCAAGTGATGCACAAAGTCGTAGAAAGGCAGCAGCAATCAAAGTCGCCGAGGTCCTGGGGATGAGTAAGGGCCGGGGCGACCGTTGGCCCACGAAGTCATCCGGCCGCCCGAGCCGTGTCAGCCTCCATCCCCGCCCAGAAAATGGCCGGAATAGGGCTCGGCGGTCGTGTGTGCGTGCTCGCTTCACTTCGTTATCCACTTCGGCCGAACCCTCAGCTGTCGCAGCCTCGGTGTCGAGCCGGGGCTGGGTCGCGCAAGGCGCGCGCCACGCCGCGAGCCTGCGGCCCACCGAGCAGCACACTCCCGCCGCCAAGAAACGGTTGTCTGGTAGGCCTGCAAAGGCCCGCAACACGATGGCTGCTATCTTTGGGCGACACAAAAGCGATGGCTGGCTGCGTATTTCCCGGCAGCCCCCCTGATGCTGCTACGCCCAGAGGCTGGCAAGCACGTCAGCGCCGGTGATGCGGCTGACGGGCTCGCTCCGCGGGCAGAGCGTGCCGCGCGCTTGTCAGGGGCGGACGCGGTGGCCGGAATGGGCCGGGTCTGGCCGGGACGGGACGGGACGACGGGACGGGGCAGCGCTACATGACCGAGCAGCACGACGCGCAGGCGGCCTGCATCCGCATGTACCGCCTCGGGAGCTGCGCGTTGAGCTCCCGCACCTCGGCCCGCAGCCGCGCCGCCTCCTCCCGCAGCGCCAGCCGCTCCGTGTCGTACGCGCGGCAGAGCACCTCGAGCTCCTCGTTCGAGGCGCGGAGCTCTGCCTCGCCGCGCACCCGCTCGCGGTCCCTCCCGCAGGCCCACCGGATGAGGTCCGCGTTCATGCGCATGGACGCGGGCACGGTGCTGAGCCGCTCGTTGCCGGAAACGTCGATCTCCTCCAGCGACGGCGAGTCGGCAAGCTCGGGAGGGAGCCGGCGCAGGTCGTTCCGGGCCATGTCGAGGACGGTGAGACGGGGGAGCTTGGCGATGCCGGCGGGGAGCACCGTGAGCTCGTTGTCCGGGACAATGAGCTCCTCGAGGAGAGTCAGCTGCTGGAACTGCACCGGCAGAGACTTGAGGCCGTTCCCGCCGGCCTTGATGACGCGCAGGCGCAGGCATGTTCCCAGCTCGGCCGGGATGTGCTCCATGCGATTGAAACTAAAGTCAATCTCCCGCAGCACCTTGAGCGACCCAATCTCGCGCGGCAGCGCCTCAAAGTTGTTGTGAGACATGTCCAGCTCGACTAGGCGGGCATGCCTGCGCTCCGAAAGCACTCAAAGCCGGCGGGTGGCCCACGCAGCCGCTGTTAGCGCCTGCGACGGCGCGGTTGCGGTGGGCAAGGCAGCCTCACCACTCCCAGATGCGGCTGTCCATGGATGCCCACATTCCATGGCGGATATCCAGCTTCCCCTGCGCTGATGGGACGTGCCGGGAGGCGGACGAGCCGTTGGCGACAGCCGGGGCGGCAGCTTCCGCGCTCAGCGTCTCACCACCGCTCACATCTTCGTCAGGAAGCGGAAACTCGTCCTCGTACGCGTCCATTCCGCGAGCAGGTCGGCTGTGGCAGGCTGCCGGTCGGGGCAGCTCTCCCGGCAAAGCCACGCCCCTCATGCCCCGGTGTAGGCTGGAACCGACCCACCACACGCCCACGACTCGTGGCCGCTTCCAGGTTGTGCCTGGCTTCTGTGTCATGGCATACCGGGTCCCTCGCAAGGCTACACGGGTTGCCGTGATGCTGCGTCACGGCGAGCGCACTCCCCTCTTTTGCGGCAACAAAGCCGGTCCCGGCGCGCTAGGCCCGGCGATTGAACCATTCATCACCCCGTGCCGGAGCGTGGAAGCAGCCGAGGCTCGCGAGACGGAGTTCTGGCGCGCCGCTGCCGCTCCGCCGCCCGGCGCAGCACTGCTTGACCGGTTCCCGGTGCGGACAACGGACGGCGGCACGCCGCCGCGCGCGGTGGATGCACCCAGAGCTGGCGAGGGGCAGGACGTGTTCGGCCAGCTGACGGCCCGGGGCGCGTCCATGATGGCGGAGCGCGGCGGAACCCTGGCGCGGGGCCCGCTCTGCGACTGGCTCTCCGAGGGCCCGATGGCGACCGCCGCCACGTCGTCCAACTACGTCCGGACGCGCCGCTCCGTGCAGGAGCTGATGGCGGGGCTGGAGCTGGCGCTGCCCGACGGCCGGGCGCTGGCCCCGCGAGCCGGCGGGCGGGGGGGATGCGTCCCCGTGTCGTGCCCCCCGGTGCTGGAGTGCCCCCTCGCGGTGTTCGAGTCGGGCCTCCCGCTGGCAGAGCACTCCCGCCGCGTCCTCCGCTCGCTGAGGAGCTGGGACGACGAGCCCGAGGTGGCTGACGCGCGGCGGCGGCTCATCGTGGGCGTGCCCTACTTCCAGCCCGACGGGGCCAAGGCGGGGCGGCCGGCGGCCCCGGGGCAGGGGGCGGCGGGGGCGGCGGACGGAGGGGAGAGCTCCTTCACCGCGCCGGGGGAGGGCGAAACCGCGGCGTCGGGCCACCGCGGCCGAGAACCCGCGGGTCGCGCCGGCGACGCGTCCGCCCGAGGCTCCCTCGCCTCCCTCCCCACCCGCTTCCTGTGGATCCGTGCCGCTGACTACCTGACCGCGCCGGTGCCCGGCCGCCCCGCCGACCTCGATGCCCTGGGCGCGCCGGTGCTGGAGCACCTCCGGCGGCGCTTCAACGCCATGTACGACGACCCCCAGTGCCGCCGGCACGCCGTCGGGGCCCCCATCACCGCGCTCCTGGCGGCCCTCCTGGGCGGAGGCCCCGCCGCCCCCCGCGCGCCCGGGCCCGGCGGCAGAGCCCTCTCCTTCCTCTCCGGCCATGACGTCACACTCATGCCACTCGCTCGGTACCTCTCGCCGCCCCGGTCCCGGGACGCCGCGCCCTGGCCCACGTTTGGCGCCCTTCTCGTGGCCTGCCGAAGCCCCGAGCCCGCGCCGCTCGGCCCCGCCGCGTCCGCGTCCAGGGCCGACGAGGCCGAGGAGCTCCTGGCGGCGTGGGCGGCAAGGGCAGCGGACGCCGGGGACCCGGCCGCCGCGCGGGCGTGGCTCGCCGGCGCCGGCCGCAGCGCGGACCTCGCGGCCGTGGCAGCCGGGCTCGACCCGGACAGCCCGGAGGCCGAGGCGAGCGCCGTAGCAGGCGTCGAGCGGGCAGTGGCGGAGGGGGCCGGTGCCGACTCGGATGGCTTCGTCGGCTGGCGGCTCGACCTGCAGGAGGGCGCCGGCGTCGGCGACGGCGCCGCGCACACCGTCGAGGTGGGCGGCGGGATGGCCCTCTCGGAGCTGCGCCTCCTTGCCGCAGCGGCGGCCAGCGGCAGCGATTCCATGGTCAGGGCTGCCGATGACGTGGTCTGGCGCTGAACGGCGCGCGCTCCGAAACAGGATTGGCGGCAGGCAAACACTCACACGCTCTAGAAACAGGGAAGCAGGCCGCGCGCCGGAGCGCTCGCGACGGGGCCGGGCCACGCGCCCAGCCCGGCCCCGGGGTCAGTGACACTCTTGGAAGGGGCCGTGCTTGGACACGCCAAGCCGGCCTCGCGCCGTCGCCTCAGCGCAGCGGCGACTGGTCCGGCACCACCCTCGAAGCGTGGTGGTGCACGGGGGGCGTCGACGTCGTCGACTGGGCATTCCGAGACCGCTTGACCTCGCGCCGGACCGCCGCCGCGCGGTCCGCGGTGGCCTTGGCCATGGCAGACGTGGAAACAGCCAGACGCTCGTGGTCCGGGCTCGACATCCGGCGGATGCGCGCCGCGTTCCCGGCCCCGCCGCGGCCGGGAGCCTGCCCGGGCTTGCCTGAGAACGTGTCGGCTGCCTGCGGGTCGCTGTTGGTCCGCCACGCCAGGACGACTGGGCTCCCGGGCGTGATTGCCCCGTGGATTCCCTTCCCGGGGCCCCCGACGGCGGGGGACGGCGTCGCGATGGGCGCCGGCCCGATGCCGGCCGCGGCGTCAAGCCTCGGCTCGTCGTCCTCCCCGGCGGTAACCCCATAGGCGTCGTCGCCGTCGCCGTCGCCCGGGGACGCCTCATCCCCGCCGTCTTCGTCTCGGCCCGCGCCCCGCGGGCGGCCGAGGTCGGCCCTGGCGATTCGCAGAACGGCGTCTTCCTCCCGCTCCGCGGGCGGCGCCCTCGGCTCGTGGGGAGAGACTGGCTTGAGGATGAAGGGGAGGCCGGGGGAGTGCAGCGCGGTGCCCCAGCCCGCGGCGACGGGGCTCACCCCGTCCTCCCCTCGCAGCGTCGCGGACAGGCTGGACCGGTGTCGGTCCGCCCACTCCAGCACCTGGAAGCGGCGCCTGGTCCACGCCCGCCCGGTCATGGACCGCTCCCGCACCTGCGTGCGGATGTACTCGAGCGGGAACCAGAACTGCGGGCTGACCGCGGCGGCGGCCAGGAAGTCCTCCTCGAAGATGAGCTCCGCCGAGCGGGTCGCGCCCAGCCGGGCGGCCGCGCCCGTCTCCAGCATGCGGGCGAAGACGGCGTCGCGGTCCGTGTGCGCGGGGGTCAGGCCGCGCTGGTTCCGGCGGGCTCGCTTCTGGAGCTCCTTGACGATGACGGTGTTGGGGTCCGTGGGCCGGAGGTGCGCGTCGCGGAGCTCGGGGTACCGCTCCATGAGCCGCGGTAGCACGATGGCGGTGGGGAGGCCGTCGACGTCCTCGTGCCTGACGTGGTCGCCGACGTCCCTGTGCTCTGCGTTGCCGTTGACCGAGGCCATCTGGTGGAACGCCCACAGGAGCAGCTCCTTGTCGTTCATGACGCAGAGCATCTCGGCCCAGGCCACGAACTCGACGGCGTCCAGGGAGTCCTTCCGCCTGCTCCTGACGAGGCGGGGCAGCATGGGGAGGAAGACGCTGTCGGAGAGCGAGTCGTTGTTCTTGGTCAGGAATATGTCCAGCTCGAACACCGTCACCACGCCGTGCGGGCGGCCGCGCTTCACCCGGTCGAACAGCCCGAGGAGGGCGCGGACGCCGGCGGGGGCCATCGGCGGCATCAGGGTGGGCAGCGTCGTCACGTCCACGGTGCGGCAGAGCGCGGGGCCGCCCCTCGCCAGCTCCGCCTCGTTGGCCAGCAGCGCGCTGATGGCCCGGCGGACGATGCCGCGGGGCATTGCGGAGGACAGGGGCGGCTGCGCACCGTGCGACCTCGCCGCTCTGGCCTCCGTCCACGCCGACCGCCACTGCGGCGACGCCAGCGCCGCGAGACTGTCGTCGTTCCCCGGCGGCTGGGCCTTCTCGTCGCCCACTTCCGCCCAGTGGCGGTGCCGCGCGTCGGCGCACACCCCTGCCGACGGCGAGTACCGACGCACAGCCGCGGCGAGCGCGCGCAGCGTACCCGCGGTCTCGTCCACCACGCGCCGGTGCACGGGAGGGCCCACCGCGGGCGTCGCAAGGGCCGCGGCCGCCCCACCCCGCGCCGACCGGTCGCCCCTCCCAGACCGGTCGCCCCTCGCCGACCGGTCGCCCCTCGCTGATCGGTCGCCCCTCGCCGACCGGTCGCCCCTCGCTGATCGGTCGCCTGCGTGCGCATGCGACCCCGCAGAGGGGACTGCCGCGGCCGATTCTGAAGCTTTTGCCATGTCATGCTCCATCTGGGTACGCTGTGCTTCGGCGAGCACCTGCTCCGGCGTCGGCTTGCCAACCTCCTTGTCATCGTCGGGCCCCACAAACGTATGGCGCAGGTGGACCTTGCGCTTGTCCATCTGCTTGCCCTCCTCCCTCCCGGCCGCCCGGGCGAGGTGCTCAAGGCTTTTGGCGGCGGCGAGCCCGCCGAGAGCCTCCCACTCCTGCACCGAGTCCGGGACCGCAACCACCATCTGCCGTCGCTGCATCATGCTGCAACATGTTCCCATCGCCCCCTCTCCACGGGTCTTAGCTCAGAATCTTGCCGGATGGGCAAACTGGGCACCTGCCGACGGCGAGAATGGCACCCTTGAGCCCGACCGTTGGTCGGCCCACGCGGTGCCGATGAGGCCACCGATACCAGCCTGGGGGGACGAGTCTGTGCCGCCGCGCAAGTCTGCGGGCTTTGCAGCGCCGCCCAGGGAGTGGCCCGCGCTAGGCTCGGCTGTTCCGCGGCAACGCCCTCTGCATTGAGGCTGACGCCGTCCGGCAGCCGTCAGACTCAGCGCACAGCCAGCTCCCGGCGCCCCATCGGCGCGCACGTCATGGCCTCCACGGATGCGGGGGAGTCGGACGCACCGTGGGAAAAGATCATGCCGGTTGCGGCGCTCGAGGAGGGCGCACGGAAATGCGTCCGCCTTGCCTCTGGCCGCGGGGTCTTGATCCTCCGCGTGGGCGGGGCAGTGCACTGCATGGATCACGCATGCTACCACCACGGCGGACCGCTGCTTCACGCGGACATTGAGGACCTTGGAGGACATGTGTGCATCGTGTGCCCCTGGCACAACTACAAGATCGATGTGGCCACTGGGGAGGGAGTCTACGTCGGATTGGACCCGATTGCACTCCGTGAGGGCCGCAAAGAGGGGTCGGTCCGGTCCAAGGGCGTGAAGCAGCGCGTTCACGAGGTGCGGGAGGGGACTGACGCCCCCGACGGCTCAGCATCGGGCGAAGGACCGAGCATCTGGGTCAAGGAGTCTGCTCCCGCTGAGGTGCGCGGCGTTGTCGCCGAGGAGGCCGCGGGGGAGAGCCCGGGCTCGGCCGTCACAGGCCGCGTTCGGCTCGGCCCGTCAGCGTCCGGCGGCCGCTCCTCCGTCCGGTCAGGCTCGGCCCTTGCCGCCCCGTCGGCCCCTCGCATCCACTCGTCGGCCCCTTGGCTCGCCTCGTCGGGCCGGGATGCCGCCACGGGCAGGGCCGTCGCGGCCGTCGCCAGAGGATCCAGCGCCGCGGCCGCAGCTGCCGGGAGCGGCGGCAGCAGCACCGCCGGGCATCCCGCCAGTGGGGCAACCAGCGCGGGGAGTGCGGGCGGGGCGCCGGCGAGGGCGAAGCCGACGCTCAACCCAAAGCCGCGGCGCAAGGACCCCCCGCCGGGCTGGATGGCCAGCGACGATTACGCATCGCTGCCGTTCTAGGCACATCGAGGTTTGAGTTTGCGCTTTGACTGGTCAAGATGAGGTGCAGCGCGGTCGTCTCACCGGCTCGCCCAGCCGATAGGGCACCAACGCACTCTCATCGAACGAACCCCCGCCCCAGAGCACAGCCGGGTGGGAAGCTGCATTCATCCGGGCGAAGCGCCCCGGTAGCATGGCCTGCACGGGCTGCTGCGGACCGCGCCTGCTGGCGGCGGAGACCATGGAGGTGTTTCAGCCCACCTGGGCGCCGCTGGTCGTGGCACACGAGGTGAGTGTATAGTAGGGCACTGCTCGTCGGATTTGAACAGCGACAGTCCGCGGCTGCGCGGTTTGAGAGGCTTCGAGCTCTGGATCGCGGGAGCTTGACATTTCGGCCGCAGGTTCCCCCAGGAAACGCATCGCTTCAAGCCCTCGCCGAGAGACCTGGCAGGGGGCAAACATGCGCGGACTGCGGTGCCAGCTCCCCGAGCTGGGCGGTGCTTGATGATAAACAGGCCGGGTTGGTGTGCGGCGAGTGCGCGGGCGTCCACCGGGCAGGCTTGTCGTTAGCGACGCGCAACATCAGCTGGGACACGATCGGCATCGAGCATGCAGCGGTGAGGAGAGGGGCGGCATCACCGCGCCGCACCGCCTCTGGGCGTCCCTGGGCCCGAAAGCGTCTCTCCGCTACGCCACGCCGCCTCTCCGCCCCGCAGAGAGTAGCGGCTGCAGTTGCCACCGGGGACTCTGCTGCGTACAGCAGCCACGCAGAGGGTCGTGCCACTGCGGCCTGTGGGGGCGCGCTCCGCCCGGATTCGGCCAGGCAGCACCGGTCCCTGTTCCTGGCCGTCAAGTACGCGAGCGTGGATGCCAGGAGCGCGGCTGAGACGGATTCGGTGATCAACCCCCTCCGGCTCCCGGTGGCAGCTGGAGCCTCGGGCGCCGGGGCCGCAGCCGCGGCTGTGCCGCCGTCCCCCCGCTCGCCCGGGCCGGCCTCCGCCCCTGGGGCCGTGGACGATGACACGGAGCCCTGCTCACCGCGCTCCGTCGTCTCCGACGCAGGGACGCCCCGCGTGGCACCCGGCGGGCCGGTCGTGATCCAGGGGTGGGTCCGGAAGCGACCGACGAGCGGCGCGTCGGGATCCCTGCAGCGCCGCTGGGCCGTGCTCCGCGCCCCGGCGGGCGGGGACGGGGGGGTGCCTTCCATCGCCTACTGGTCCCGGCAGGACACGTCGGTGGCTCCGCGCCGGCCCGCGCGCGCCGTCCACGGCGCGGCAGCGGCCTGCGCCGTTGCCGTGCCGGCGGGCGTCGGGACGGCCGCGCCGCCGATGCCGGGGTTCACTGTCGGGATGGACTCCGCCGATGGCGCCGCGGCCGGCGCTGGAAGGCGCGCCAGGGTGCTGCTCGCAGCGTTTGCCGACGACGACGCCGCCGGCACGAGGCGGGGCGACGGCGCGGAGCTCGGCCTGGCCGGCGCCGCGGCGGTCCGGGACGCTTGGGTGTCGGCGCTGCGGGCGGCCGCGGCCGGCGTGCGGCCGGTGCTGGGGCTCGCGCCCGCGCGGGGGGTCGTCTTCGTGACCGTTGAGGAGGCGAGGGACCTCGCCAACCTGGACTCGGGAGTGATGGGCGACGTGACGGACCCGCGCGTGCTGCTGTGGATGGGCCAACCGACGTGGGCGGAGGGTTCCGGGCCGCTCCCGGTGCCTGACGGCCGCCTCGTCCACGCCACCCCCGGCAAGACCAACACTCTGTCCCCGGGCTGGGGCCCCGGGCCGGGCGGCGGCGGCCCGTTCCCGTTTAAGTGGGACGGCGCCTCGACGCTGCGGGTGCTTGTCCTCGACGTTGACGTCCTGACGACAAACGACGTGGCGGGGGAGGCGGCGGTGCGGCTGGACGGCATCCCAGACTACGCACCGCTGTCCAGAGAGGAGGAGGATGGCGCGACCGCGCAGTCGGTGTGGGTGCCGGTCGGGCGACGGGGCCGGGCGAGCAAGGGCATGGTTCGGATCTCGATGCGCTACCACGGCTTGGGCGAGGCGTGGTGACCAGGCCGGCGGGGAAGTGTGACAGGTCGCGCGCTTGGGGGTGTGCTCGTTCCAGAACCGGGTGCAGCGAATCACGCAGGCATCGTTTTAGAGGGCACACAAGGCCCTCATGTAGGACCAGCGCCGTCCGCCCTCGTGGCGCGCGCCCGCGCGAGTGTGTGCGCGGGGCTGGATGCAAGAGTCACGGCATGCTTTTTCAACATGCGCAGTGCGCAACACAACAGTTCTGACGCAGGCCACGGCGGCACTGTGGCACTGCATCACTCCTTGGGCGCGCCCGATGCGGGCGAGCCGGAGGCCGCGCTGCCCCCGGTCCCCGGGGACGCGTCCCTGCTTCTCTCCAGGATGGCCCTCACGCGCGGGTTGCTTCGGCCGAGACGGTCTAGCACGGACTGCACCGAGGGGGAGGACGTGGGGGTGGCCCGCGCCGCCACGGCGAGGCGGGCGGCCGAAGCAAAGGCCGACGGGGAGGAGCCGGGCGTCTTGCTTCCAGCGGGTTTGCGGTGTTTCGCGAGGATGGCGAGGGCGCGCGCAGCGGCGGGGGACGGCCCGCCCGATGGGGGTGGAGGGGACCCGCCGTCCGAGGGCGAGGCGGGCGGGGCGACGATGCGCGCGGGGGGCGTCGCTGGCACGGGAACGGGCGGCGGGGCGGCGGCTTGCCGCGGGCGGGGCGCGGCGGGGCCGGTTCCGCCGGTCCCGAAAGTGTGGATCGCCTCCACGGCGGCAGAGATGTCAGAGGACCGCGTGGGGGAGTGCCCCGGCGCGGCGGCGGCGTCGTCCCGGGGCTCGTGGCGGGGCTGCTGCGGGGGCGTGGTCAGGCCGTGCTCCGCTGCCGGCAGCGTCACGACGGCATCCCGCAGGGGGGTGGGCCGGCGGACGGGAGGGCTGGGGGGGCGGACGTGGGCGGGGTGTGACGACCAGGGCTTGGCGTCGTCGTCGTCGTCACCGGCGTGCTCGTCGTCGGTGTGATCGTGGCCGCCGACGCCGACGGCGTCGTGGTGGGCGTCGTGGGCGAGCCCGGGTGCCTCCGGTGCGCTCGTCGGCACGTGCGGGTCCGTGCGATCGGTGACGTCGACTTCGACGTCCGTTGGGCTGCCGTCTCGCGAGGTCTCGAGCGTGGACCGGAGGCGGGAGCGGAGGTCCTCCGGGTCGCCGTCGGGGACGACGGCGACGCCGAGGCGGCGGGCGAGGACGCGAAGGTGGGCGGGTGGCATGCGCTCGACGTCATTGGGGCGGAGGTCGACGCGGAGGCGGCGGGCCTGCCCGACGGACACGCCCATGAGGGGACCGGAGGGCAAGGGGCTTGCGGCGCCGCCGGAGATGGGGGAGGTTGCGAGGACGGAGGACCGGTCTGCTTCCTCGGCGATGGAGGCCAGGTGCCTGCGGCGGCGGAGCTCGCGCTTGCGGCGGAGGGCGGCGCGCTTCCGGGAGCGAGCGATCCTGTCCTGGAAGGCCTGGCGGATCGCGACGGTGGCCATGATCTTGGACACGGGGAGGGTGGTGCGGGCGGTGGCGGATATGCTCTCCAGGGCGCGGGCGTCGGAGCCGGCGGCGAAGACGGTGAGGTTGGCGCTGAGGACGGGGCAGCAGCCGCGGCGCCCGCCGCGGAGGGATGCCTTGGCCGACTCCTTGAGGACGTCGTGCTCGACGGCTCGCTTGACGTTGACGGGGTGGATGTGGAGGTCCTGGAGGACCTTGCCGGGGACGCGGGCCTTGAAGGAGGTGCGGTGGACGGAGGAGAGGACCTCGTGGAAGTAGACCCACTGCTCGTTGGAGCCGGCGGCGCCGTGGGAGTCGAGGTCCATGTCCTGCAGCTTGCGGAGGAGGCCGGCGAGGGAGGCGCCCGACGCCGACGTGGTGTCCACCGGGATGCCCATGGGCTCGGGGAGGTGGCGGAGGAAGTGCTCCAGGTCCTTGACGCGGATGCGGCCTTCCCCCTGGGGGTCGAAGTAGCGCCATACCATGCGGAAGGCCTCCAGGTGGGCGTCGGACATGCCGTCGGACTCCGCCTCCGCGGTCTCGAACTCCTCGACGATGATGGTGATGAAGAGGTTGACCATGACGAAGGAGGCGATGGTGACGAAGCTGACAAAGTAGATCCACGAGAGGAAGTGGCCCCCGTTGGTGGTGTCGAAGAGGAAGCCCTCCCAGCCCTCGCCGGTGGAGATGCGGAAGAGGGTGAGCAGGGCGACGGAGAAGGTGCGGAAGTTGGCGTGGACGTCGATGGCGTCGTCGTTGGTGAGGCGGCCGAAGGACTGCACGCCCATGATGGCGTAGATGAAGAAGAGGAGGAGGAGGAGGGCGCCGACGTTGATGAGGGCGGGGATGGACGCGACGAGCGTGACGATGAGCCGGCGGAGGCCCGTGATGTTCTTGGCGAGGCGGATGACGCGGAGGACCCTGGCGATGCGGAAGACCTTGCCGAGGAGGGAGCCGAGGTCGAAGCCCTGGAGGCTCGAGAAGATGATGTCCAGGATGGAGCCGATGACGACGACAAAGTCGAAGCGGTTCCACGGGTTCTGCGCGTACTGGCTGAAGGAGAGGGCGAAAATCTTGAGCACGGCCTCGAGGATGAAGAGGGCAGTGAAGAAGTAGTTGAGGACCTCGAGGACGTCGGTGAGCGTGGGCGGCTCGCCGTAGAAGTTGACGGCCAGGGTGCAGACGTTGAGGACGATGGCGACGAGGATGACGTTCTGGAAGACGGGGTGCTGGGTGAAGTCAAAGACGGCGCGGCGTACCGACTGCTTGACGCGGTGCGGCGCCACAATGGTCCGCTCGGGCTTGATGCTGAGGAGGTCGCGGGCGCGCCTGACCCACTCGCGCTGCCCGTCGGTGAGGATGCCGCTGGAGTCCATCTCCTTCTTGAGCCTAAGGAAGTTGTCGAAGACGACGCCGGTGAAGAGGTTGAGGAAGAAGAAGGAGCCGACGACGATGAAGGCGACGAAGAAGAGCACCGAGGCCGGGCTGTTGTTCTTCTTGGGGCTGACGTCCACCTCGACGATGTCGGCGCACGCGAACATGACGCCGGGCCAGCCCTCGCCCGAGGAGGTGATGAAGAGCAGGAGGATGGCCTCGAAGACGCTGTCAAAGTTGGGCTGCATCGGCTTCCACTCGCGGGGCGCCGACTCGCCGTCGTCCGATACGAAGGAGAACTCTGGGGAGCACGGCTCCACGGCCCAGCCGCCGGTGGAGTTGCGGACGCCGAAGCGGGACGTGGCGGGGGGGAACGCCGGGTCGCTGCAGGTGTGCAGCTTCCCGGCGAAGAGCTGCACGCCGAGGATTGCGAACATGAGCCACACGAGGAGGAGGACGACCATGACGTTGCCGATGTCCGTGACGGAGCGGAGGAGGGCGGTGACGACGACGCGCATGCCCTGGTTGCGGGAGATGACGCGGAGGGGGCGGAGGCACCGCAGCAGGCGGAGGGTCCGCAGGAAGCCGAGGTTGAGGGAGTCGCCGGCGGCGGCCGAGAGGCTGAGGTTGAGCACGGATGAGATGACGACGACGAAGTCGATGATGTTCCACGTCTCGCTGAGGTAGGAGCCCGGGGCGCCGGCGAAGCCAAAGGCGAGGACCTTGAGGACGATCTCGAAGCCGAAGACGACGGTGAAGAAGATCTCGAGGACGGAGAAGGCGGTAGAGCCGACGGGCGGCAGCGTCTCCGGGGGAGGGCCCTCGACGGCGAGGAGGATAGAGCTGAGGATGATGAGGAAGAGGATGACGGTGTCGAACTTGAGGCTCCAGGGGCGGCCGCACATGCTCCACTGCACAAGTGGGCCGTCCCGGGCGAGGAAGCGGGCGGTGGTGGCGACCTTGCCGTGCCGCGGGAAGCAGCACAGGTGGTTCCCGTGCCACGCGGCGAAGTCGGCGTTGGCCTGCATCTTCTTGCGCTTGTCCCCGGGGGTCTCCGACGGCGGGGCGGTGGCGTCGCCGTCGTCAAGCTCCTGGTCGAACATCACGCCGTCGCGCTCCAGCGCCTGCCCGAGCAGCCGGCTGCGGCACTCCGCCTCGAGGTGCCCGGGGACGTGCGTGATCCGCTGCCGCTCCTGCTCGCCGCGCCACGCCGCGCGGGCCGCCTCGGGAGTGATGGTCGCCTCGATGAGGAGCGCCCGCGCCTTGAGAGTCTCCCAGGTGAAGTCCACGTCCCCGGCGGCGGCATGCGCGTAGGCGGGCGGCAGCATGGCGATGGCCTCGAGCGGGGTGCACCGCGGCGGCCTTCCGGCGGGCCCCATGATCTCCGCCGCGGCAAAGGCCGCCTCGCGGCGGCGCATCCTGTCCATGGGGTTGTCCTTGGTGCGCCACATCCGGATGACGTTGGCGAGCATGACCCGCTTGCGCTCCTCGGCGTCGATGCCCTCCACGTCTGCCATGGACGGTGCCGCGGGGTTGATGCCCACCGCCCACGTCTCGTTGTCCCACACGGCCGGGAGCTGGAGGCGCCCGGGCTGCTGGGCCGAGTCGCGGCCGCTCGGGGCGGCGGCGGTGTCCGCCCCGGCCGCGGCAGGGGTGGCGAGGACCGGGGGCGGGGCCAGCGGCGCGGGGGCGGCGGCAGCCATCCGGACCGCAGCCTCGGCTCCGGCGGGATCCCCGGCAGCGGCCGCAGCCCCGGAGCCGGCGCTGGCGGCGGCAGCCTGGGGCTCGGGCGACGCGGAGGGCGCCGGCGCGCCGTGCTGGGAGGCCTTGAGCGCGTTGGCGCGCCTGCGCTCGCGCCGGATGGCGTGGGCGAGGCGGACCTCGAGCGTGGCGGAGCCGACCTCCTCCATGACGTGGAGAGCGCGAGTGACGCCGGCGGAGTTCTCAGGGCCCTGCGACGGGACGCTCCGCCCCACGATGGACCGTCGGCTCTGCACGCGGGTGATCTCCTCGCCCCTGGCCTGCGCCCTGAGCTCCTCGAGCTCCTGCGCCTGCTCCGCTTCGCGGTCGTGCAGCTGCTGCCGCGTCCGCTCCAGGTACGTGAGGCGTGTCTTGCCCTTGCGCTTCTGCTTGCGGGGGCGGCCGCCCGCTGCGGCCTCGTCGGCGTGGGCTTGCTCGCGCTCCTCCTCGCCGCGCAGGCTGCTGGTGATCCGGTCCCCGTCGCGCTGCGACACGATGTGCGCTGCGGCCTCGAGGGTCGAGTGGGAGCGCCCGATGCTCGCGGCCGAGTCCTGGGACTGCATGACCATGCGCTGGGCGGCGGCACGGCGCGCGGCAAAGGCGTCCTCCGGCTCCAGCGGGCCGCCGGCGTCCTGGTCGGGGTCAAAGGCCCCGCCGCCGAACATGACCCCGGGCTCCGGGGGCGGGAGGAGGGCCATGAGCGCCGCCTCGTGGTGCGGCCGCTTGAATGCGTAGGAGCCGAGGGAGGAGCGGGCCTCATCGACCTTGAGCCATACGGCGCGGAATCGCCGAAGGATCATCTTGACCGCGAGCTTGCGGCGGCGCTTCAGGCGGCGCTCCGCCTCGACCTTGCCGTCGTCCTTGTTGGAGCTGCTGAAGAGAGCCCCGGTGAAGAGCGCGGCTATGCGCCCGGCGGCCGAGTTGGTCCGGCGCATCTCGTTGCCCGAGGGGGCGGTGGCGGAGTCGCGACCGCTGGAGGACGCGGCGGCGGCGGCGGCAGCGGCGGTGGCGGCGGTGGCGGCGGTGGCGGCGTCTGGCCCCGGCGACGACGACGATGACGACGATGCCACGCCAGAGAAGCGCTCCCTGGGCACGACCGCGGCGGCGTGTGCGGCCGGGCCCTGGTCCGCCTCCCTGGATGACGTCACGGGCGTGCCGTCGGGGGACGGCCCTCCCTCTAGCCTGCTCGCGTTGCTCCGGGACGACGTGACGAGGGCCGGGGAGGCGGACCGGGAGCTGGCGCCGAAGAAGGCGGAGCGGCCGTTCAGCACGGCGGCGGCCGACGGGCCCCCCGAGGTCTGCGACGCGATGGCCTGGCCCTGCTCCTTCGCGGTGAGCTGGGAGAGCGACGCGGGATTGCATGCCTGGATGGCCTGGGAGAGCCGGCGCTGGTTAACGGCCATGGCCTTGCGGGCTCTGCGGGAGGCCGCCGAGTGGCGGGGCGTGCTGAGGCCGGCCGAGGCGTCGGAGCGCGCCGTGGCGTTGGAGCGGCGGCTGTCCGATGGGGCCGGGGGCAGCGCGAGGCGGCGCGAGGCGGAGGGCGGGGTGCGGTACCCGGCACCCGCGGCGGCGGAGAAGGACATGGTGGTGCCCAGGCCGGACCCGTCGTCCACGAGGCGGACATCTCTGGCGTCGCCGATGTCGTCGTCATCCTCGTCGTCCTCGTCGTCGTCCTCGTCGTCCACCTCCTGCACGTTGTCCAGGCCGAGGTCGTCGTCCCGGTCGTCGTCGTCCCCCAGCCGGCTGCCGCCGTCGCTGTCGTCGTCGTCCTCGCTGGACTCGCCCTCCCCGTCGGACGACTCGGCGTCGTCGGCGTCGTCCGAGTCCGAAAAGTTGTCGAGGAGGACGGCGAGGAAGAGGTTGAGGAGGATGAACTGCCCGAGGATGACCCAGGAGATGAAGTACATGGCCGCGGCGGGCTGCCCCGTCGCCCCGATGACGTCGTACATGATCTCGTTCCACGCCTCGCCGGCCAGGATCTGGAAGACGGTGACGAAGGCGGAGTACAGGTCGTCGAAGTTGTTCCTGGGGTACTCGTCGGCGGGGCGGGAGTCGAAGATGCCGCCGAAGAGCTGCATGCCGAGGACTGAGTAGATGAAGCAGAAGAGGAGGAGGAGGAGGGCGATGTAGCTGAAGGACTCGAGGCTCTGCCGGACCACTTCGGCGATCATGCGCATGGACTCGAGGTACTTTGCGATCTTGAGGACGCGGGCGATGCGGACGGTCCGGAAGGCGGCAAAGGCGCCGTCGCCGCCGACGCCGAGCTCGACGAGGGAGATGACGACGATGACGCCGTCGAAGATGTTGAATCGCTCGGCGACGTAGCCGGAGATGCCGAGGCCGAGGAGCTTCATGGCCATCTCGACGGCGAAGATGATCGCAAAGACGGCGTTGGCGGTGCTGAGGCCCTCGCGGAGCGCCGCGTCCATGCCGTAGTGCTCGATGGAGAGGCTGATGGTGTTGGCCACGATGCAGAGCAGCACCGCGTTCTCGAAGATGGGGTGGGTCACCACCGGGTAGAGCAGGCGCGCGGCCGGCTGGAAGAAGGCGCGGAGGCAGGCCTGGTAGGCGCTGACGAAGACGCGGTCGCGGACGCAGACGCAGCAGGCCGCCGTCCTGGCTATACAGGCCGCGAGGCAGAGGTCGAGGCACGTGGGCTCCTGGACCTCGGTGCTGGGCTCCTCGTCGGGCGGCTCGCAGAACTCGCCGCCCTGGCTGACGTACATCTTGGCCTGCTTGGTGGCGCGGCCGCCGGTGGACGGCTCGGTGGCCGCCGTCGCGGCCGCCGACATCGCGCCCGCGGCGGACGCCTTGCCGGCGTGTGTCTCCTTGCTGTCGTCGCCGGCCCGCCCGGCCGCGTGGGCGTGCGGCGCCGGGCGGGACGCGGCGACGGACGGCGCGCTGGCCTCGGCCTGCTCGTCCGCCTCGGACAGGAGGTCCTGCACGGCCGAGGGGGACACGAGGCCGGCGCTGGACGCCATGCGCAGCCTCGACTCGGCGTCGGCGTGCCGCACGGCGAGGACCGACCCGGTCCGCGTGCTGCTCCGGCGCGAGAGGCCGCGCTTGGAGACGGGGCGGGAGGCGGCGGCGTGGCCCGGGTCCCGCCTGCGGGCCTCGTAGTACTCCTTGGTCATGCGCTGGAGGCGCGCCTCGCGCTCCGTCAGCTCCGCCTGCGCGGCCTTCTGCGCCTCCTGCTCCTCCACCGACTCCCTGAACTTGGTGAGGATGACGGCGAGGGTTAGGTTCATGAGGATGAATGCGCCGAACACGATGAGGAGGACCCAGTAGAAGACGGTCCACCACCCCACCGTGTCCATCGAGTGGTACATGACTGCGGTCCAGCCCTCGAGGGTGATGGACGCGAAGATGGTGTTGAAGGCCCAGAGGACGTTGTCGAACGAGACCACGTCGTTCTGAGGGTTGGCCGTCCACTTGCCGCAGTAGCTCCCCGCTCCGCACGAGTGCGCGCCGCCGCCGGTCTCGTCGGAGCAAAGGCGCTCGTCGGTCTCGTCGAGGAGGCCGGTCTCTGTGACGAAGCAGCGGTTGTGGAACTGGCCGCTCCAGACCTGGACGCCGACGATGCCAAAGACGAGGAAGTAGAAGCTGACGACGATCATGGTGTTGAAGAGCAGCGGCATTGAGGCGAGGAGGGCGTTGACGATGACCTTGAGGCCCTCGAGGCGGGACACGGTCTTGAGGGGCCGGAGGACGCGGAACGCGCGCAGGCCGGAGAGGGAGCCGTCGCCGCCGAAGAAGGTGGAGATGAGACCCTCGATGACGATGCCGAAATCGAGCCAGTTCCAGGGGGAGCGGAAGTAGCTGTCCTGGTGGACGAAGAGGCCGAGGGCGACGATCTTGGTGGCCGCCTCGAGGGAGAAGAGGACGACGAAGACGATGTTGGCGGCGGCGACGGTGCCACCGAGGGCCGAGTTTGGGTCGAGGTTGGGCGTGTCGAGGGCGAGGACGATGCAGTTGATGCCGACGAGGGAGAGGATGACGCGGTCGAACCAGGGGTTGTTGACGGCGGAGTAGAGCACCCTGCGGACCTGTCGGGGCAGGTCGGCCATGAGCTCCATGTTGCTTTTGTGGGCGAAGGACGCGCCGTCCTCGCCGGCCCCCGGGCCCGACGCCGTCGGCTCCTCCTTGTCCTCCTCCTCGTCCGACTCGGCCGAGAGGTCGCCGCGCCACGCGGGGCGGTCCTTCTCAAAGTACACGTCGTAGTCGCGCTCCAGCGTGAGAATGTAGTCGCCGCGCACGCCCACCTGGCTGGCCGCCGCCGCGTCCTCGGACTCGGGCCTCTCGTCGCTCTTGTTGGCGGACAAGCTCGACCTGGGCGGGGGCGAGCCGAGGGGGGCGGTCAGCGCGGGCATCCCCGTCACCGCGGGAGACGCGTCACCGAGCGCCCTCCTCGAGCCGAGCCTGCCGGGCTCCGACGCCATGCTGACACCACCAGTTGCCCTAGGCTGTGCGCGCGCTCGAGGGCGAGGCGCCGAGGACCTGCGGGCGGGCGGGACGGCATCGGCAGTGCAGCATGGTTGGCTGCGCCTGAGTCAGGGCGTATCGAGCGGTCGGCGTGACAGCCCGATAGCTGGACAATTGTATACGGTTCGGAAATCAGCCTGCAGCAGTCCAGGCCGCGCTCGGGCCCGAGAGTCGCAACAGCCCGGGCGGCCTGGCGGCTCCTTGGGTTACGCGGGAGAGCCGCTCAGGGCTCAGCCCAGTCCCTTCACGAATGCCGAGAGACACGGCCCCATTCCGCCGCGGGCACAAGACTGGGACCGTTCCAGCAGCCCGGCGCGGCAGCGTCCGGGGTTTGCCTGGCAGGAAGGGCCGCGCGCCGCCTGCCTGTGGGAGTTGGTCGCCGGTCGAGCCCGGCCTTCGCCACGGGACTGCCCCCGAGCCCCCGGCTGGGGCATCCCTACGCGCGCCGCGCACGATGCCCGGCTGATTGGCAACGCCGTGCGCGTGCCCCGAGCGCCGTATGGCGGACTCTCGTTTGCCGCGGCGGGGAGTTGGACGACTCGCAAGAGCCCTGCCGCCGTTCTGCAACCGGAACCCGCATCCCCAGACCATGGCTCACCTGCAGTGTTTTGCAGCCCTCGATCGCGCGACGGCCCGCCCAGAGTCTGCGGCCGCCGAGTTGTGCTGGACTGACCCCAACGACTCACCCGTGCTCAAACCTTGCAGAGC